>ENA-OPVT01000257-OPVT01000257.1-human-gut-metagenome-genome-assembly--contig:-NODE-257-length-43518-cov-3.361802_pt1 | contig 43518 bp, 39 predicted proteins | sample MGYA00241499_ERZ501990 | MGnify/ENA primary metagenome ERZ501990 (study PRJEB25962, sample SAMEA2042104) | human gut metagenome | biome: human gut; feature: human-associated habitat; material: faeces...
GAACACGATGCGCTTGCCGTTCAAAAGCATCTGGCGGTCTTTCAGTTCAAACTTACGCAAGCCGACTTTCAGGCCGGTGCGCTCCACCAGAGCGCCCTCGCGCAGCAGGGCGATTTCTGCCTCGTACAGGTTCGGCTGCTCGGCACTCCACAGGGCGGGGTCAGTCACCGCAAAGGTGAAGGAGACATCCTGCACGTCCTCCTCCACATCCGGGGCAACCTCGCCCTTGCCGAACACCACGCCGCTGTCGTATTCCGCAGGCTCGCCCACCTCAGCGGACTGCTCCTGCCCATTGAACACCACCGACACCGTTCCCGCGCCGCTGACCTTGCAATCAAAGGTGACGGCAGCACTGGAAAAATCATCTGCAAAGCTCTGCTTCACAAAGACGTCCTCGAGGTGAACTTCCGGCTTTGTGAACAGCTCCACGGAGCGGAATAAGCCGCTCATGCGCCAGAAATCCTGATCTTCCAGCCAGCTGCCGGAGGAGAAACGGTACACCTGCACCGTCAGGGTATTTTCGCCGGGGTGGACGGCGGCGGTCATGTCAAATTCAGCGGGAGTGAAGGTATCCTCGGTGTAGCCGATGTAAACGCCGTTGCACCAGACGGCGGCGGCACTGTCGGCGCCGTTCAGACGCAGGTAGCAGCTTGCCCAGCTTTCCGGCAGGGTGAAACTACGCTGGTACTCTCCAATGGGGTTATAATCCTGCGGAATCTGGCCGGGGTGCAGCTTTTCGTGGCCGTCCCACGGGTACTGGGTGTTGACGTAATGGGGCGTGCCGTAGGGCTGGCCGGGCTTTTGCAGGCTCTGCATCTGGATAAAGCCGGGCACAGTCAGGGTATCCCAGTCCGTAAAGGGTGCGGTCAGGTTTTCCGCATAGCGAAAGTTCCACTCGCCATCCAAGCTGACGGTCAGGGACAGTTCGGGGCTTGTCTGGTCCGCAAAGTGGGCATGGAAGGGCAGGCGGTTCTGCTGGAAAATTTCCGGGTCGGCCAGAAGCGCCGGGGTAATGGGATGATTCAAAGGCATACATATCACCTCGCAGCATTTTCTGCTTTTATTATAGCACAGGATATAAGAAAAACAGCCGCACAAAACGACTGTTTTTCTGGAGAGAAACGGCATCAGTCCGCTTCGTCAAGGATCTCGGTGTCCAACACCGTGTGCCCCTTGGGGATATGGTACTTCACGGCGGGCAGATGGACGTTGGTAAAATACAGGCTGGTGTTGGGGTCGCAGCCGATGACCACTGCCTCTCCCCTGCCGCGCACGGTGCAGCGCAACGTGTCGCAATGGGCTTCGGCGGTATCGTTTTCCACGCTTTCGGCGTAGCCCGGTGCAAAATTGGGCACGGCAAAACCGCAGTCGTAGGCTTCGCAGTCGAAACTGCTGTCAATCTCATGATGGCGGCGGTGGCCGGTGGCCGTGGGGGTGATGGTAGTGGTCACCTCAATGCCGGGGAAGGGCGACCACTGCGCAGTCACAGCCCCGGCTTCAATTTCCCACGTTTTGCTCACCTTGCGTACAAACACGTTATCGTCGATGACAAAGGCCAGCATACTGTCCGGCGCGGCCTGATTGAGCACCTCCCGGCTGCGGGAGGCGCAGAAGCCAAAGCGGGTATCGTAGGCAAATTTTGCGTACTTTTCCGGGAACTGTCCGTGGCCGTGCCCCTCGTTGACACCGGCGGCATAGGCCGTTACCCGCCCCGCCCGGCGCTGCACCAGCATATTGGCGTATGGCATGGGCTTGAGCCGCTCCAATGCGGGCATGGGCGCGGCCTCGGCAGACCAGAAGGGATGGTCATCCGGCAAAGCAAGCAACAAAAAGCTCTTCATTCCCCAGTAGGGGCTGCCGGGGGCGTTGTACCGCTCGGCCATGTACATCTGCGGGTAGCAGTAGCCGATGGTCAGGATGCCGTCCCGGTCGAACATTTTCTGCCCCAGCCACCAGTTGAAGTTGCGGACGATGAGCCCTTTCATCACCGGCAGGGGCAGCGGTTCCAGCCCTGCCCAGATGCAGGCCGCCCAGAAGCTGTTCTGGGCAAAGCGGTAGGTCAGGCTGCGGCCAAAGGGCAGCGCCGCGCCATTGGCATCGAACCAGTAGACGAACTGCTGCGCGAACAGCTGGGCGCGCTGGCGGTAAAGGGCAGCACGCCGGGGGTCGGTATCTGCGGCAAATTTAGAGTAGAGCAGCCCGTAATACTGGATGGCCCACGGGATGTAGTAATCCTTCTGCACCGAGGCGCCATCGGTGGACCAGCCGTCGCCGCTGTAATAGCTGTCAATTTTGCAAAGGCCGTCCTCCAGCAGCTCCGGGCTGTAAGGCATGCCCACGCTTTTCAGGGCAAGGTTTACAAGGATGCGGAAAAACTGCCAGTTGCAGTCCGGGATGGTGTGGGCGTTGATCTGCCCCAGCCATGCGGCAAGGTTCTGTTTTTCGGTGTCAGAAAGCGGGGTCCACAGCTTTTCCGGTGCGGTGAGGATGCCGCAGGCAATAGCCGCCATCTCCACATAGCACTGGTCGTACTCCCCGGTGGTGCCCCAGTATTCGGGGTTTTCCGGGTCGGTGCCGGCGGCAAGACCCTTGCGGTAGATTTTTTCAAATTCCGGCTCAGAGCCGCCACCTACCCAGAAGGGCACCAGCGCCCACAGCGGGCGGCTGAAGGCTTCCAGCTCAATGGCATTTTGGTTGTAGGTCACACCCGTCTCGCCCAGATGCAGCCGGGCACAGCCTGCGGAATAATAAGGCTTGAGCGGGTCGAGAAATTTGTGCATCAGTGCGGTAAAATCCGCTTTGGTCTGCAAGTTCATCACCAGTACATCTCCCAGTCTTTGGTCAGGCGGGTCAGCGCCTCCATGTAAAAATAATCGCCCCAGCTCGTACATTCATCCACGCCCTCCGGGGTGCAGGTGTTGTAGGGGCTTTTTTTGCTGTAAGTGCCGTGCAGCAGCTGGCCGGAGCCGAGGGTGCCGGGCTTTACTGCATAATTTGTGGCAAGGCTGGCCAGCATCTGCCGCGCCAGCGTGCGCCACTGGGCAGCTTCTGTTTCGTCCACATACTTGGCTGCTTCCAGCAGGCCGCAGGCCACGATGGCCGCAGAGGAGGAATCCCGGGGTTCGCCGCTTTCCGGGGCAAAGAGCATATCCCAGCAGGGGATCATATCCTCCGGCAGGCGGGAAAGGTAAAACGCCAGCGCTTTGCGGAACACATCCAAAAACTTTTCATCGTGGGTGTAGGTGTAGCCAATGGCGCTGCCGTACACGCCCCACGCCTGTCCCCGGTTTTGGGCGTGGTACGTCTGGATGAGGAGCGCAGCTTTGTGCTGGCGGATATCCCCGGTTTGATTGAAGGTGCACATGAGGGCGTTGGCCTTGGCCATGACTTTCTGCGTCATGTAGAGCGTACTAAGGTACTGCTGCATATTGTTGACGTTGCAGGCGTTGACGGCCGTGATCCGATTGAGGATTTTGACAAAATCAATACAGAGCTGGCAGAATACAGCGAGCGTCTGGCACGTCGTAAGCAACTGGTTGTTGCCAACAAAATGGACCTGCCGGAAGCGCAGGAAAACTTTGAGCGCTTAAAGGAATACGTTGAAGCTAAAGGCTACGAAATCTGTAAGGCAAGTGCTGCTACTGGCGAAGGCTTGCGTGAGCTGATGTTTAAGGCTTACGATATGCTGCTGCAATATGTTCCTGAAGAGGATGAAGAAGACCTGGCACGCTTTGACGAAATTGATCCGGACAGCTATGAAATTGTTGTCGGCAATGATACCGACTGGGAGGTTCGCGGCAAGAACATTGAGCGTCTTGTTGCTATGACTAACTTTGATAATGACGAGGCACTTTACCGCTTCCAGTTGATCTGGAAACGTCTTGGTATTGATGAGGCGCTGAAGGAGAGAGGCGTACAGGAAGGTCAGAGTGTGCGTATTAGGGATATGGTTTTCGACTACAAGGATTGATCCTGCGGATAACGCACCGTCTGCGTCATGAAATTTACTTGACGTACGAGGAGTACGCCATCGTAAATTTCATTTAGCATCCGGCACATTCTCCACAGTCTCTAAAAAGCAAGTGTGCGGATAACGTGCTATCTGCGTCATGAAAATTCCTCGACGTACGAGGAGTACGCCGTCGTAAATTTCATTTAGCATCCGACACATTCTCTGCGCCCTTGGCGAAAGAGACGTATTGCGGATAACGCAAAAAATATAAAAAACTAGAACTGCAGGTGAGGGGAAATGTTAAACAATGAAGCAAGCCGTGAGGCTTTAAAAAAGGCTAAGCGTATTGTCATTAAGGTTGGTACGAGTACGATTACCTATGCCAACGGCAAGCGCAATTTCAGTCAGATTGATCGTCTGGCACGTGAAATCAGCGATTTGCAGAATCAGGGCAAGGAAATGATTCTGGTTACCAGCGGTGCCGTGGCTGTGGGCGTGGACCGCATGGGCTTGCCAGGAAAACCCAAAACTATTCCCGGCAAGCAGGCCGCTGCTGCCGTAGGTCAGGGCGTTCTTATGCACACCTACGAAAAATTCTTTGCCGATTACGGTCAGATTGTGGCGCAGGTGCTGATTACCAAAACAGAGGCTATTGACCGCCACCGTTATACAAATACGCGTAATACCTTTATGGAGCTGATGCGTCAGCGTGTTATCCCTATCGTCAACGAAAATGACGTTGTGGCGCTCGATGAGCTGAAAATCGGCGATAACGATAATATGTCTGCTCTTGTTGCAGGCATTGTGGATGCTGACCTTGTTATCATTTTGTCGGATGTGGATGGCCTGTATACCGCTAATCCGCAAACGCATCCGGACGCTGTTATTGTGCCAGAGGTTACGGAAATCACTCCGGAGATTGAGGCAAGTGCCGGCGGTGTCGGCTCTGCCCGCGGTACAGGCGGTATGGCGACTAAGATTCAGGCTGCCAAGGCTGCGACAAGCAGCGGTATTCATCTGGTAATTGCCAGCGGTACCGAAAAGAATGCCATTACCCGTGTGCTGCAGGGTGAAGAGCTGGGAACCTTGTTCGTGAGCCGTGAAAACCGTCTGCAGTTCCGCAAGCGCTGGCTGGCCTTTGGTGCCAAGATTGCCGGCAGTATTGTTGTGGATGATGGCTGTGCTAAGGCTATTCGCAAGGCCGGCGGCTGCAGCATTCTGCCGGCAGGCGTGTTTGCCGTGCAGGGTGAATTTTTGCCGGGCAGCACAGTGAGCGTTATCGATAAGGATGCGCACGAGTTGGCGCGTGGTTTAGTGCATTATTCTTCTGCCGAGCTGGAGCAGATTAAGGGCTGCAATTCCGGCGAGATTGCAAATATTCTAGGACATAAAAATTTTGATGAGGTTATCCACCGCGATGACCTGGTTATTTTATAAGGCAGGGTGAGGATTATGGCAACGTATGAATTGGTTCAGGCTAAGGCTCAGGCTGCGAAGCAGGCTGCAGCAAAGCTTGCCGTTACTTCTACCGCAGTTAAGAATGCGGCGCTTTTGGCGATGGCTGCTGCGCTGGAGGCGCAACAGTCTGAAATTTTAGCTGCGAATGAGCGTGATATGACTGCTGCTGCAGCCAAGGGCATGAAAAGCTCAATGCTGGACCGTCTGAAGCTGACTGCCGAGCGCATAAGCGGTATGGCTGACGGCCTGCGTCAGGTAGCAGGCCTGGCTGACCCTGTGGGGAATGTTATTGACGGCAAAACTCTGCCTAACGGCCTGCATATTACTAAAATTCGCGTTCCCTTGGGCGTTATCGGTATTATTTACGAGGCACGTCCCAACGTTACGGCGGATGCCGCAGGCCTGTGCCTGAAGTCAGGCAATGCTGTTATCCTTAAGGGCGGCAGTGAGGCGATGGAGTCCAATAAAACTGTTGCTGCGATTTTGGCGCAGGCTGCGGAGGGTGCAGGCATTCCTGCGGGCTCTATTCAGTTTATTGATACCAGTGACAGACAGGCTGTGCAGGAGTTAATCCATATGAATGGCCTTGTCGACGTGGTTATTCCTCGCGGCGGTGCCGGGCTGATTCAGGCGGTGGTGCGTAATGCCAGCGTGCCGGTTATCGAAACAGGTGCGGGCGTATGCCATACCTATGTTGACAAGGATGCCGACGTGGAGATGGCTATGAAAATTGCTTTCAATGCCAAGGTGCAGCGTCCTTCCGTATGCAATGCGATGGAAACACTGCTGGTGCATAAGGATATCGCTGATAAATTCCTGCCGATGATGCTGATGATGTATAATACCTCTGCCGTAGAAATACGCGGTGACAAGGCTGTGCAGGAGTACAGCGGTCAGGTGCATCCGGCAACTGAAGAAGACTGGTCTACGGAATACGGCGATTTGCGCCTTTCTGTAAAGATTGTGGACAGCATTGAGGAAGCTATGGCACATATTGCCAAATACGGCACCGGCCACAGCGAATGTATTGTTACGAATAATTATCAGGCGGCACAGCTTTTCCAATATACCGTGGATGCTGCTGCTGTTTACGTTAATGCTTCTACCCGTTTTACCGACGGCAACGAATTCGGCTTCGGTGCGGAAATCGGCATCAGCACACAAAAGCTGCATGCCCGCGGACCGATGGCGCTGCCGGAGCTTACGAGTACAAAGTATCTGATTAACGGTAACGGTCAGGTGCGCAAATAGGCTATCATGTACTTAAGTTGCTGAATGGTTAGCAATGAAAAACCTCAGGGATGACAGATGTTACTTAAGGCTGACGTAATATCAGATGCTATATTTTAATAAAGCATAATACTTACTGAAACCCGCTTCAATGGCGTAAGCCGGCGAAGCGGTGTTTTGCTTTTGCAGGAAAGCTGTCTGATGCAGGTAAAATTCACATTTTTGCACTGATTTTTATTGCCTGAGGTATATGCTTTAAGTGTAAAATTTGATATAATTAATTGGATAAGATTGCTTTGTTGCTATTGCACAATTTAGGAAGCTGGAGGGAACTCTTTTGGAAGAATTGTATCGTGAAGAATCTGGAACAAGTACGCAAAGAAAAATCTTTGCAGTGATTGCCTTGCTGATGATTGCGAGCCTTTATTGGCATGAATGGACCTGGCTGCAGGAACATAGACGCTTTGATATGCTGGGCTGGGGTATGGATACAGTGCTTTTGGCTCTGTGGATTTGGCGTGTAGCCTTTGGCTATACTCTGATACTCTACAAGGATATGAAGCTTGAGGTAATCAGCCACGGCTTAGGCTTTATTAAACGCCGTTATGTTGTTGACCTGACCCGTACAGAAAGCTTTACCGATAAATATGTAAAGAGCTTTTTCCGTAAAACAGCGATTAAGCATTATATCCATCGCTATAATTCACTTGATGAAAATCCGCAGCGCTTGCTGGTGTTTACCGAAGGCAAGAAAAATAAGCTGGCGGGTTTGCTGTTTAAATCTAGTGATGAGTTTGTCCGTGTATTGCGTAAAGAAATGCCGGATAAATTTATTCAGCTTTAATTGATGATTGTTTTGGTATAGGAGGCTTTGACAGATGGAAACAATAGCTAACGTAGAACCGGTGGTAGTATGCGCCCGTGTTATGCAAATATTTTTTGGTTCTTTTATTTACATTTATCTGATTGCCAAGCTGGTTGGCCCCGATAACAAATTGGCGTGGTTCAGAAAACGTAAAAAATATACCTTCTTTAACCGCCGTGGTATTTTCGGTGAGGATATTAACTTTGGTTATCCTGTATGCTGGCAAGGCGTTCTTGTTTTCCTGGCGATTTACGGCGTAGTTTTCGGCTTCGGCTATTGGTATATTTTCGTACACGCATATTAAGCTAAAAGTTTTATAAGAGGAAGGATTTGCTTCAATGGCAGAAATTAGAGGTATTATTGTTAAAAAGCAGGGCGAGCGCGCTGAGGTAAAGGTTGATAAAGCTGAAAGCGAACTGACAGGCCTGCCTAAATATATAGATTGCTGGAACCCGGTAGGTGCTAAGGCCGGCGATGTGGTTGGTGCGGAATACCGTGACTTTGACCAACGTAAGGCTAAGCTGGTTATTTACGGCCTGCCGGTAGCAGGTATTCTTGCAGGTGTTGCCTGCGGACACAGCATGGCTACGTTCTTTCATATGGATGAATTGCCGTTTATCGCTGCCTGCATTGTTTTGTGGCTTTTGGTAACCGTAAACTATGCACGTATTTTTAAACGTGATGCGGTACGCGAAGGCAAGCAGGCTGTTATTTTTGAAATCCAGCAGCCGAAGATTGTTATTGATATGGGTCAAAAGGAATAGGCTGAAGCATGAAGGTTATTTTGGCATCAGCCTCTCCGCGCAGACAGGCGCTGCTGCAGCAAATAGGTATTACTCCGCTGGTTTGCCCCGCGGATTTTGCCGAAGGCAGCGGCACTGCCAGCCAGGCGCAGGAGGTTGCTTTGCATAATGCAGCAGGCAAATGCGCCGCTGTAGCAGCAAAAATGGGAGATGAGCTTCCCGTTATTGCTGCAGATACAATCGTAGTAATTGATAATGTTATTTTGGGCAAGCCGCAGGATGCAGCAGCTGCTAAGGCTATGCTGCTGCGTTTGTCCGGACGTACACATCAGGTTATGACAGGCGTTGCTGTATGTTATAAGGGACAAAAGATGTCCGAGGTGTGCGTTACTGATGTAAGCTTTCGTCAGCTGACTGCTGAAGAAATAGATGCTTATATTGCTACAGGCGAGCCTATGGATAAGGCAGGAGCCTATGGCATTCAGGGCAGAGGTGCTGTCCTGGTGGAAAAAATCAATGGCTGCTATAACAATGTTGTAGGCCTGCCGTTGTCATTGTTGTACTTAATGATGCAAAGATTGGGAGTATGAGGAGCTATGAAGAGTGACTAATCCTGCGGTAAGCAGGACCTGCGATTTTTGCAGTGATTTTAGTAGTATCGACAAAACAACAAACAAAGAGAGTATTAAAAATCTTCCCTTAGAGGACAGACCACGGGAAAAGCTTTTTCTGCGTGGGGTGGAAGCGCTGACGGATGCGGAGCTGCTGGCAATATTGCTGCGCACAGGCACTGCTCGAAAATCAGCGTTGGAGATTGCTAAGGAGCTCACAGCTGACGGAGGCCTGTACAGGCGTCTGGCAGGAGTGAGGGACTTAAATGAGCTTATGCAAATCAAGGGTATGGGGCAGGCCAAGGCAGCAACAGTTTTGGCAGCTCTGGAAATAGGCAGACGTATTGCGTCGGCCCGCCCTTTGGATAAAATCCATTTTGGCTGTCCGCAGGATGGTGCGGCATTTTTGATGCCACGCCTGCGTTATGCCACAAAGGAACAATTTTTGGTAATTTTGTTAAACAGTAAGAATAAAGTAATAGGCACAGAGCTGGTATCAGAGGGTTCGCTGACCAACTCGGTGGTGCATCCGCGTGAGGTATTTCTGCCGGCAATTCTGCAGCATGCAGCCTCTATCTGCGTGGCACATAATCATCCATCGGGTGATCCGATGCCAAGCATTGAGGACAGGCAGCTGACAGCTGTTTTGTTGGCGGCAGGACAAACGTTGGGGATTCCGCTTCTGGACCATCTGATTATCGGGGACGGTGCTTATTACAGCTTTCAGGAAGATGGAGCATTAGAAGTTTAGGAGGATAGTCGGAAATGAAGTTTACTTTCCCTAATATCAGTATTTTTAACAATATGTCGGATGACATGGGTATAGATTTGGGCACTGCAAATACGCTGGTGCATTGCAAGGATAAGGGTATTATTATCCGCGAACCGTCGGTAGTAGCTGTTGAAAAGGACACTAACGAGGTACTGGCAATCGGTGCGGAGGCTAAGAGAATGATTGGCCGTACTCCCGGTAACATTATCGCTATCCGTCCGATGAAGGATGGCGTTATTGCCGACTATGAAATTACTCAGTCTATGCTGAAATATTTTATTAAGCAGGCTATGGGCAACCGTACCTTTGTACGTCCGCGTATTCTGGTTGGTGTGCCTTCCGGTGTTACCGAAGTAGAAAAGCGTGCAGTTGTTGATGCTACTATTGAAGCAGGTGCGCGTGAGGCTTACTTGATTGAAGAACCGATGGCGGCAGCAATTGGTGCAGGCTTGCCTGTACAGGAAGCAACCGGCAGCATGGTTGTTGATATCGGCGGCGGCACCTGTGAGGTTGCCGTAATTTCTCTGGGCGGCATTGTTGTCAGCAAGAGCGTACGCTGCGGCGGCGATGCTATCGACAGTGCTATTGTACGTTATATCCGCAAAGCCTTTAATATGTTTATCGGTGAGCGTACAGCAGAAAATATTAAAATTGAAATCGGTACCGCAATGAAGGTTGATGAGCCTGCTGTTATGGAAGTTCGCGGCCGCGACCTGCTCAGCGGTCTGCCTAAGAGTATAGAGGTTAATGCCAACCATGTTTGCGAAGCTGTCAACGAGCCTGTAAGCATGATTGTGGACGCTGTTCGTAACACATTGGAGCGTACACCGCCTGAACTGTCCGCTGATATTATGGACCGTGGCATTGTTATGACAGGCGGCAGCTCTATGCTGCGCAATCTGGACAGACTTATTTCTCAGGAAACCGGTATGCCGGTATTCGTGTCCGATGAAGCTTTGAACTGTGTTGCTCTCGGCACCGGTATTGCTGTAGAAAATATTGACATTTACCGCAAAGGCTTTATGACCTCTAAATAAGTAGGAATGCAGCATGAATAAGAAGGTTATGTTGGTAGCTTTGTTTGTTCTGGTCCTGTTTTCTATGCTGGCGATGGCCGTAGCAGGCAGAAGCCGTTTTCCTTTGGTCAACAGAGCGGTGGTGGCAGTAGTGCTGCCGGTAGAAAGTATGCTGACCGGGTTAGGCAATGCCAGTGATGGCGTGCGTGGCTATTGGAAGGCACTGACAGTAATGCAGAGCGAAAATGCAAAGCTGAAACAAGAAAATATTGAGCTGCGTAATGCCAATATCCAGATGGCTTCGATGTATGCAGAAAACAGGCAGCTGAGAGGCTTGCTGGAGTATAAGGAGCAGCACAAATCGCAGAAGGTTGTAGCAGCAAAGGTAATTGCCCGCAGCTTCGGCGATTTACGTGACTGCATATATATCGCTGCCGGTAAGGACAGAGGCCTGGCACCGGATATGGCAGTTGTTAATGGTGGCCTTGTAGGCGTGGTTGACGAGGTATATGATGATTATGCCCGTGTACTTTTGCTCACCTCTCCGCGTTGTCGTGTAGGTGCTAGGGTATTGCGCGCTGATTCACGTGCTGTCGGTGTAGCCGGCGGTGTCAGCGGCAAGGATAAACTGCTGTTGGAGCATATTTACCGCGAAGCAAGCCTGCGTGAGGGAGATATTATCGTTACCAGCGGTTACAGCGGCAGCCATCCTGCGGATATTCTTATCGGTAAGGTTACTGCTACTCATATGGATAGTGTAGGTCTGCTGCAGGAAGCAGATATTGTACCTGCTGCTGATATTGCAGATGTTGAACAGGTATTGGTTATTGTTGGCTTTACGCCGGAAGCGAAAATTGTATTACAGGGAGGACAGGCAAAATGAGGAGACTGATTTGGCCCGTCCTGTTTCTGTTCTTAATGCTGCTGCAGGGTTCTATGTCTGTGTATTATACGGGCTGGCTTTCCTGTGATTTGCTGCTTTTGGCGGTATATGCTTATGCGCTGCTGCGCGGCGAAAAAGCTGGTGCGGTAGTCGGCGGTATCACCGGACTGCTACAGGATGCAATGACGGTGGGGATTTTTGGCTTCCATATTCTCAGTCGTATCTGTGTAGGTTATATAGTGGGCCTGACAAAGGAAAAGGTGTTTAAGGATAATTATCTTTATCATATGAGCGCTATTGCGACGATTACTTTTATCCTGCGTTTTGTTTACTGGTGGCTGGAACTTTTGCGCAGTGGCGGACGCTGGAGCATATTTTTTGCATATTTATGGGATTCCCTGGGCTATATTATAGGCAATGCGCTGTTGGTATGGCCTGTTGTAATTATAATGAAGATGATTTATGAATGGATCAGAAAAGAAGATATATCTTATTAACCAGGAAGCAGGAAAGGAGACAGACGTAGCCTATGGAAGATAGAAACCGGATAACCAGATTGCACACCTTGCTGGTTGTGTGTCTGGTATTATTTGCTGTGCTGCTGGGACGAATGGTTTATTTGCAGCTGTGGCGCGGTGATTACTACGCTAAGCAATCTGACGGCAACAGGCTGCGCCAGTCGCGTATTCTTGCTCCACGCGGAATTATTTATGATAGCGAAGGTAAAGAGCTGGTAAATAATTTGCCCGGTTATGCCGTAGTATTGCAGAAGCAGTCCAGCTATAAACCGGAAACACTGCAGCGCCTCAGTAATTTGCTGCAGATGCCTGTAGAAGAAATTAACGCTAAAATTAAGGCGAGTGAAAATTTTTATGAACCGATTTTGCTGAAAAATAATCTTGATCAGCAGATGGTAACCAAAATAGAAGAACAGCGCCGCTATATGCCGGAGGTTATGCTTTCGGTGCAGCCTATCCGCAATTACCCATATCATGAGCTTGCTGTACATGCTTTGGGTTACGTAGGCGAGGTAAGCTCCTATGAAATTGAGCAGGGACTGTTTAAGAATATTAGTCAGGGAAGTCTTGTCGGTAAGGGCGGATTGGAAAAGACTTATGATAAATATCTGCGCGGTGAGGACGGCGCCTTTATGGAGGAGGTTGACGTTGCCGGTAACGTTGTCAAGCATTACGATTCCGTGCAGCCTATTCCCGGCAAAAATCTGAAGCTGACGATAGATTACGAGCTGCAAAAGGAGCTGGAGGCTTTTACAGATAAGCATCTTGCCTTTCTGCGAAGCTCCGGTATTGCTCCCGGAGCGAGAGCAGCGGCGGTAGTAGCTATCGACCCGCGTAACGGTGCGGTAAGGGCGATGGTCAGCCGTCCGGGCTATGACCCCAACTGGTTTGTGCATGGCATTTCCTCAAAGAATTGGAATTCTATTAATAACGATCCCAATTACCCGATGAATAACAAGGTTATTACCGGTGAATATCCGCCTGGTTCTACCTTTAAGATTGTTACCGGCAGTGCTGCCTTTGAACTGAAAAAGGTTGGCTTGAACGAGCCCATTTTCGACGGTGGTTTTCATCCGATGGTTCCTAATATGGGTAACGCCGGCGGCGAGGTTTTAGGATGGCTGACATTTATCAAAGCGTTGGCGATGAGTGATAACGTTTATTTTTACGAGCTTGGTTATCGCGTCGGCATTGATAATATTGAAAAATATGCGCATATCTTTGGCTTTGGCGAACGCACTGGTATTGACCTGGAAGGCGAAAGCAAAGGCCTTGTTGCCTCTAAAAAAGTAAAGCGTAAAATCTGGGATGAGGACTGGCGCTTGGGTGATACCTTCAACGCTGCTATCGGTCAGGGCTTCAACCTGACGACACCGATTCAGCTTTCTGTTATGCTGAGTATTGTTGCTAATGGCGGTACCAAGTATCAGCCATATCTGGTTGACAGTATTATAAACAGTGACGGCAGTCTTTTTGAAAAACCTAAACGTGCCGAAGGCAAGCATATTGATGTATCACAGCAGACAATTGACTATATCCGCATGGGTATGAGTGCTACTACGCAGGAGGGTGGTACGGCATCGTACTTTGCCGGTTTACCTAAGCCTATAGCAGGTAAAACCGGTACTGCCGAAAACTCTCATGGACGTGACCATGGTTTGTTTGTAGCCTATGGTCCGGTAGATGACCCGGAGCTTGTTGTAGTCTGCATTGTAGAGCAGGGTGGCTTCGGTTCTATCGCTGCAGGTCCTATTGTTTATAAAGCATTTGAAGAATTTTTCCAGGAAAAGGGCTATATGCCCCGCCCTGATAAGGCTGCCCCGAAGAAGGACGCCGTCCAATAATGCAGGAAGGAGTACATTGTGGATTTTAAACGTATCCTGAAAAATCTTGACTGGTGGCTGATTGCTGCTGTGTTAATACTTATGGGTTGTGGCTTGGGGCTTATCGACAGTGCTACCCATTCCTTTGCAGTGAGCACCGGTAAGGCCTGGCATGTGCAGCGCCAAAGTATGTTTATGCTCTTTGGCCTGGCTATTGTTACTGCATCGTTGGCTTTTGATTACCGTGTACTCAAAAAATATGCTACCAAGCTGTATATACTTAACATCATACTGCTTTTGGCAGTAATGTTTGTAGGTCAGAGTCAATTGGGTGCACAGCGCTGGATCCAAATAGGCTCTATGTCTTTTCAGCCTAGTGAATTTGCTAAGGTTTTTCTTATTATCTGCTTAGCTACCTTTATGGATAAGCGAATTGAATGGTTGGAGGAATTTAAGGATTACCTGCCTGTTTTTGCTTATATTCTGGTGCCGTTTATACTTGTTATGCGTCAGCCGGATTTAGGAACATCGCTGACCTTTATTGCTATCCTGATAGGGATGATTTTTGTCAGCGGCTTCAAGTATAAATGGTTCTTCCGCATGGGACTGGCTTTTATGGCCTTGCTGCCGGCCTTTTGGATGATTCTGAAGGATTATCAGAAGAACCGTATCCGCGTTTTTCTGAATCCGGAGCTTGATCCTTTCGGCAGCGGTTATCATGTTATTCAGTCAAAAATTGCTATCGGCAGCGGCGGCTTCCTTGGCAAAGGCTGGCTGGCCGGAACGCAGAGCCAGCTGAACTTTTTGCCGGAAAACCATACGGACTTTATATTTGCTGTTGCCGGTGAAGAGTTTGGCTTTATCGGAACGGTGTTTATCATCAGCATGTATATGATTATTATTTGGCGCGGTATTGCGATTGCGCTTGATGCGGATGATACCTTCGGCATGCTTCTGGCAACCGGTGTAACGTCTATGTTTATGTTCCATGTTATGGTCAACATTGGTATGACCGCAGGTATTATGCCTGTAACCGGTGTACCTTTGCCGTTCTTGAGCTATGGCGTCAGCTCGCTGACGACGAACCTTATGTTGGTGGCGATTTTGTTGAATATTAAGGTTAAGAAGCAGAACCTTCAATTTTAGAGGGAGCGGTCGACGATAAAGTGCCATATGCTTAGCAACGACTCCTAGGAGTACGTTTAGTACGCCGTCGTCGTCGCTTCGTCTCTGACACTTTCTCGTCAACCTTTTTATACAATATTAGAAGAATCGGTCGACGCTAAAGCGCCATATCAGATAAATATTGACGAAAACTGTTTTGAATAAACCCTTCAATCATTAAATATAGAGGAGAATATGAATTTGAAAAAGGATTTAACTATTGATATTTTAAGCAGCGTGCAAAAGCCTGCGCGCTACACCGGCGGCGAGTTCGCCAGCATTGTTAAGCCTGCTGAAGAAGTAGAGGCAACTATTGCTCTGGCCTTCCCGGATGTATACGAAGTAGGTATGAGTTACCTTGGCTTTAAAATTTTATACCATCTGCTGAATAAGGAAGACGGAATTGCCGCAGAACGTGTTTACGCTCCCTGGATTGACCTGGAGGCGAAGATGCGTGAGCGTGAGATTGCGCTTTGCACTCTGGAAACCAAAAAGGCTTTGAGCGAATGTGATATTGTAGGCTTTACTCTGCAATACGAGCTTTCCTATACCAATATCTTAAATATGCTTGATTTGGGTGGCGTACCGCTGCTGGCTAAGGATCGTACTGATGCAGACCCCTTTGTTATTGTAGGCGGCCCCTGTGTTTATAACCCGGAGCCTTTGGCTGATTTCTGCGATTTTGCTGTTATCGGTGAAGGCGAAGAGGTTTTGATTGAGGTAATGCGTTGCTACAAGGAGTGGAAGCGTGAAGGCAAACCCGGCGGCAGACAAGAATTTCTGCAGCGTGTGGTAAAAATCAAGGGCATTTATGTACCTTCCTTCTATGAAGCAGAATATAATGAGGACGGCACCTTTAAGGCAATTAAGCCGCTGCGCGAGGATATTCCTGCTGTTATACAAAAGCGTGTTATAGAGGATATGAACAGCGTAGATTTCCCGACCTCTCCGATTGTTCCTTTCGGTGAAATCGTTCATGACCGCATCATGCTGGAGGTTTTCCGTGGCTGCAGCCGTGGTTGCCGTTTCTGCCATGCAGGCATGGTTTACCGCCCTGTGCGTGAGCGTAAGCCGGAGGTGCTGATGGACCTGTCGCGTAAGCTGGTAGATAACACAGGCTATAACGAAATCAGTCTGGTATCCCTTTCCAGCGCCGATTATTCCTGCCTGGCTCCGCTGGTACATAAGATGATTGGCGAGTTTAAGGATGAACGCGTCAGCGTTTCTCTGCCTTCTCTGCGTATCGACAGCTTCTGTGTTGCCATCGCTAAGGAGGTACAGGCAGTGCGTAAGAGCGGTCTGACCTTTGCTCCGGAAGCAGGCAGCCAGAAGATGCGTGACGTTATCAACAAGGGTGTTACCGAAGAGGATTTGATGAATGCTGTCGGTGCGGCATTTGAATCCGGCTGGAACAGCGTTAAGCTGTACTTTATGATCGGCCTGCCCTATGAAACAGATGAGGACGTATTGGCGATTGCTGATTTGGCACGCAAGGTACAGTATAAATACTTCCAGATTACCGGTAAGCGTGGCTGCAAGGTTACTGTAAGTGCTTCGTCCTTTGTACCCAAGCCGTACACTGCTTTCCAATGGTTTGCGCAGAATGATTTGGAAGAAATTCGCCGTAAGCAGTTCCTGCTGAAGGATGAAATTAAAAAATATAAGAATATCACCTTAAACTATCATGATGCCAAAACCGGTACGATTGAGGCTGTTTTTGCTCGCGGCGACCGCCGCGTAGGCAAGGCGCTGCTGTTGGCATGGCAGAAGGGCGCGCGTTTTGACGGCTGGAGCGATTGCTTCTCCTACGAGCGTTGGCTTGAGGCTATCAATGATGCAGGTTTAGACAAAGACTTTTACGCTGCACGCGAGCGCGGTGAGAACGAAGCTTTCCCGTGGGAGCATATCTCTCCGGGTGTCAGCCGCCGCTTCCTGTGGAACGAATGGCGTAAGGCTTATGCTCAGCAGCTTACGCACGACTGCCGTCGCGCAAGCTGCACCGGCTGTGGCGTTTGCCAGGCATTGGGCGTAAAAATTGTTGACTATAAAGAAGCATATCAAAACAATGGGGAGGTACAGGCATAATGAAACTGCGTATGCAAATTACCAAGGATAAGGACATCCGCTTTATCTCCCATCTGGAATATGTGCGCACCATCGGCCGTGCTATCCGCCGTGCCAAGCTGCCTGCTGCCTATTCCGAAGGCTTTAATCCGCATCTGAAGTTCAGTCTTGCTTCTGCGCTGGGCGTAGGCGTAGTAAGCTATACCGAGTTCGTAGAAATCGAGCTTGCCGAGCCTATGGAAGTAGAAAAGGCTGCGTTGGCTCTTGATGCTGCTTTGCCGCGCGGTATCCGCGTGCTGGCTGCCGATGCTGTTGATACGCATCACGCTGCCCTGATGAGTCAGGCAGCAGGTGCAAGCTATCGCGTAACGCTGCCTTATAGCAAAGACGTGAGCGCTGCTGTTGCGGAGTTCAATGCTGCACCGGAGCTGCTGTTCAAAAAAGCTGCACCTAAGACGAAGGCTAAGTTCAAGGAAATTGACGTTAAGTTTTACATTCCGCAGCTTACTGCAGAGCAGACCGAAAAAGAAACGATTTTCAGTTTTGACTGCAAGATTACACCGACAGGCAGCATGAAGGCAGTAGATTTACTGAATGCGCTGAATGAGCAGTATGGTTTGGAGCTGCCGGTAGAAATGGCTGATATCGAGCGTCTCAGACTGTACCGCAATAATAAAAACGGTAAGCCTATTCCAATGCTGAACAGTGATGCCGTAACCTTAGGCTGATTTTAGCTTAAGGCTGTAAAAATAAAAAAGAGCAAAGCCTGCTCAGTGCTTTGCTGATTAGAAAACCCCTGCCACGGGGTTTTTGTGTGCATTAGATATGCTATTTTATCTGCAGCTCCAGCTTGTAAATATACTTATCAGTATCTCCAGTCAGCCAGTAATCACACAACGATGTTACATAGAGTGGTGAAATCGGCGTAAGCTGATGCTCCTTGCAATATTCTGCCAGCATTTGCAGATACTTTTTGTTGTTGAACATGTAGACGCCTTGAAAATAAAGCGTCAGATAATCGCCTGCGGGCTTTTGATAACAATGCGGTGTAGGGAGCTTGTCATGAAGCGTATAAAAATAATGCTTCAGATGCTTGCTTTCGAAATCCTGTAAAATTTCCGTATCGTAAATATAACCAAAACCGTTGGTTGTTAAGGTAATATCGTTTTGCAGATTGCTAAACATTTGGGCAATATGCGTAGAACGCTTTTTAAAGCATTCATTTTCTTCGGTAGTATTGCTCAGATAAAGATAATGTGCCTGCTCATGGACAAGCATAATTTTATCCAGAGTAATGTCCGCAATATGGTCGAGCTTGCCTAATTCGCTCTGCAGCTTTTTTTTCATAGTCTGCAGACGGGCAATTTCCTGCGTGAAGAAATCTATGCGCTCATTAAATAAATCACGATAGTTTTGCGGCGAGCGGTTGCCAAGATAATCTTTGATGCGCGCAATCGGCACATCAAGCTGGCGTAGCGTAAGAATCAGCTGCAGTAAAAACAGCTGGCTGCGCTTGTAATAGCGGTAACCGTTTTCATCAACAAGCTCAGGAGTAATCAATCCCAGCTTATCATAATAAAGCAAAGTCTTGCGGGGAATTTTGCAAAGCTGTGATAATTCACCGGTCGTAAAGTAATTTTGTATATTTTTTGACATTTTTAGCATTTCCCCCTTGACTGTCTAGCTGCTATACACAGTATTATAACATATAAAAGAGAAAATGCATATTAAGACTTAAGCCAAATAATTTTAAGCGCTTAATATGTACTTTGTTGATGTTTTTTGTGATGAGTGAATGGAGGTATATCTGTGAAAAAATTGGCTAGTAAAGGTTTATTGATGAGCGCATTGATTTGCGGTAACGTATTCTTAGGGAGTAGTGCGGTATTTGCCGAAGATGTGCAGGAGTATGATCTGGATGCGATGGTTGTAACAGCTACGAGAACCATGAAGCAGATTCAGGAGGTTCCGTCCAGTGTCAGTGTGGTAACGGCAAAGGATATCGAGGAGCGTAATGTAACTTCTGTTCAAGAAGCATTACAATATATGCCCGGCGTATATATGGATCAGACTGCACAGGGCGGTATCAGCTTAAGAGGCTTTGGCTCTACCAATGTTCTTGTTTTAGTTGATGGCGTGCAGATGAATGATACTTATCAGGGTGCGGTAAACTTTAATTCTATTCCGGTAGAAAATATTGAGCGTATTGAAGTTGTTCGCGGTGCAGGTTCTTCTATTTATGGCGGTCATGCCGTAGGCGGTGTAATTAATATTACTACCAAAGAAGCAAAGGCGGGTACACATATTGATGCTGCAGTATCCTATGGCAGTTATAAGACATGGAAAAAATCCATGAATGTGAATGCTAAAGTTAATGATAAATGGAGCTTTGGCTTAGGCTTTGAAAACAGAAAGGCTGATGGCTTTGATGGCTATTACAATACTGCAAAAGCTTCTTCAGGTAAAGGTCAATATACCGCAAATCTGCCGACATTAAGTGACGGCTCTTATGTTTACGGCGGTCGCGGTACCAGTGATTGGGATCATAAAACATATACAGCCAATCTCAAATATAACTTTGATGACAGCAAATCTTTGAAATATAGCTACACTAAGTACAAAACATATTTCGGCTATAAAAATCCGTATAGCTTTGTAAAGGATGAAAACGGTAATCCTGTGTACAGTGGTACAGTTACAACACAGCATGGTAATGTTATAACTCTCAAAGCAAGCAATTTTTACGGATATAACAATATCAACGAGCGTGATACTCATGCATTAGTGTATAAGGATGAAGATAATAAGTTCAATGCTTCCTTCAGCTATCTGAATGACAAGAAGAGCGGTTTCACAAGCGCGTCCGTACCAAAAACATATCCCGGACTTGATTGGGTTGGTGCCGGCGGTTATTCTTCTCATCCCGGCAAAATTTATAATTTCAATATGGAAAAGGCCTGGGAAAATGTTGGCAAACACACCATTGTTGTAGGTGCTAACTTTAAACAGGAAGAAATGGTTCAGGATCGTTATACCTTAAAGCATTGGAAGGATGAGAATTCTAAGGATCAGTACTATGCTCACGATAAAGGTAAGGTACAAAATTTTGCATTGTTCGTGCAGGATGAATATAAAATGAGTGATCCGGTTACCATGTATTTGGGAGCAAGATTGGACTATTATAAGAAGTGTGAAGGTGTTTTCTGGAATACAACTACCAGTAATCCGTTAGATACAACTTCTCCGTCCGAAACTCATATCGAGATTAGTCCTAAGGTTGCTTTTGATTATAAGGCTGATGACAAGACTCACTATTTTGTTTCTTACGGTCACTCCTTTAATCCTCCTGCTATGTATAAGATGTACAGATACTCTGAATACACCAGATACTGGTATGTTCCGAATCCCGACTTGAAGCCGGAAACCTCTGATACCTTTGAGCTTGGCATGAAGAAGGAACTGGATAAGGATACTAATTTCAATGTTACTCTGTATCATGTAAAGACTGATGATAAGATTGCTGCGTCCGGTATCCTGCCCGGAGAAACCTATATGGGCAAGGGCGTTAAGAAGTATATGAACTTCGATTCCGAAAAACGCAATGGTGTTGAGTTTGAGCTTACCCATAAAATCAGCGATAAGTTTGATACCTATATTAACTATGCATGGCAACAGGGCAAATTGAAATTGGGCGGTAAAGAAAGCACCAACTTCGATATTCCTAAGCATTTATTGCATGCTGGCATTGAATATAATTATGATAAATGGAACGCTTTGCTTGATTGCCAATATGTAAGTGCCCGTCAGGCTCCTGATGAAGAGGGCGGTGAGTACGGTGCAGAGGATGCATACTTTATCATCAACACAGCAGTCAACTATAAAATTGCTAAGGATGTAACCTTACAATTTGGCGTTACCAACTTGCTGGATCGCGAATTCTATTCCGGCGATGCAACCGGTGGCCGTACCTATAACGTTGGCCTGCGCTACAGCTTCTAATTACTTGCTTAACGTTTTTCAATAGCTTAAAATAGGGATAGGGAAAAATACCCTATCCCTATTTGTTATCGAGGTGATTGCCTATGTTATATAACCTTAAACGTTTAACCGGTTACGCTCTTGGCTTTATATTGTTTTATGCGCCGGTGGCGCTCTTTCAGCGCTGCCTGTTCTATTTGCTTTACGGAAGCTGGCAGCCGCAAAGTATTCACGGCCTTTGCTTTCGTATTCCGATAGAGCATGTATTGGACGGAATAATCTGGCGGCTGACGCCGATAAGCATGCTGAGCACATTACTGCTTTTGGCAGCAGCCTTCTTCCTGGGGCCTGTTTTTTGCGGCAGGCTGTGCCCGGCAGGCGCTTTTACCGAATATCTGTCGAAGCTGGTGCCGTCCAAATTTCAAATCAGCTGGCATCGTTATACAGAAATTGCCCCCATCCGTTATGGTATGCTGGCAGGCTTTTGCCTGGTGCCGTTTTTCGGTGGTATTCTGGCATGTTCCTATTGCAATTTCTTTTTGTTCGACTTACTTGCCAACTACTATACGCAGGGTTACTTTATTTCGCTGACCTCCAGTCTGCTGCTGACAGCAATTATGTGGGTGCTTGTCTTTGGTATCTTTACTAAAGGCGGACGCGGTTTCTGCAACTTTTTGTGTCCGGTGGGAGCAGCACAGGGACTGATGCATGCCCTAGGCTGCAGGTTGCCGTTTGTACTGCGTGTGCGTATAGACAAAAACCAATGCATAGGTTGTGGCTTATGCGAAAAGAAATGCCCTATGGAATCCGCTGAGCTTGCTGAAGGCAAAGCGCAGATTAACCAGCATAACTGCATCTGCTGCGGTGTATGTCAGCATGCTTGCCCGGTGCAGGCTATCAGCTACGGGAGGAAACGCGTATGAAAAATAAGCTGATAAATTTTATTGCGGCGATGGGAATTCCCGTCAGCGGCATTACTACGCAGGGGGCAGGTTGTACAGGGATTTGCGGCAGCTGCAGCTTGAATTGCGCGCCGGGAATTGTTGCTTTACTGCTTTTGGCAGACAAGGCAATTTACAAACGTTATCATAGCGGGGTGGTGCAGCATGAATAAGCAAATGTTGAAGCGTGTAGCTGCCTTTCTTTTGATGGCGGCAGTAATGGTAGGTCTGGTGTTTTTCCGCAGTGAAAATAATTACGACAAGCACTATTTCCGTGCCAAGCTGGCACGGGGGCAGGAGGTACATTGCCGGATAGACCTGGGCAAGGAGGGCGAGCTGAAATATTTGCTGCAGCCTAATATCTATACCTTATATTTACGCCTGCTGCCGGAGGATAAGCAAGCGCAGCTGCGCTGCGAGGGCGAGGGCTTGCAGCTGCTGCTGTCGCGTAGCAGCAAGAAAGGCTTGTGGCGCAAGCTAGCACCGGACGAGATGATGAAGCAGTATAAGGGGCAGATGTCAGTGAGTGCGGAGCTTTATTTTTCGCCTGAGCAGTTAAAGCAGCGGCACGTACAGCAGGGGAAAATAAAGTTCTATGACGCAAAGGGCTTGTACGGAACTGTTGTCGTTGACGTAATCAATTCACGGGTGAAAAGAGATTAATATGTTTTTTTAGCTGTGGGCAGAAGTTCTGCCTGCAGTTTTTTGTTTTAAATACAATAAAGATGTATTCTTAAATTTTCTTGCAATCAATTAAGAATGGTGCTAGAATAGCAGATGAAAAAAGTAGTTAAATGATATATATAATTAATTGCTTTGAAGACTGTTGTCTTGGTGCGCAAAAGCAGTTATGATAGCTGCTGATGTCAAAAGGAGGCTTATATTATGGCTGAAGAGTTTAAGAAAAATCAACAAGAAGTGAAAAACGAGATTCGTAAAGGAATAGTTGAGCGTCTGCTCGGCAGCAAGCTGCATACAGAAAATGCAGAAATGCCGATAAGGTCAAGCTTCGTGAATTATAACATGGATGATTACGGTATTATAGATGCACATTATCAAGCCTTAAAAGAAGAAGTTTTACATGAGCTGGGAGCGTATCTTTTACACAATAAAAGCACTAATGAGAATGATGAAATGCCTATCAGAGCAAGCTATGTTAATCACACACCTGCAGATACCCGTATTCTCGATGGTCATTACCAAAAACTGAAGGATGAAATCTGCCATGAAATTGCTCAACAGGTTGTCGGTGACAAGGTTGCTGTCGAAAAGGATGCTATGGCAATTCGTGCAAGCTATCTGCATGAGTTGCAGGAGCAGGGAAGCCTGAATGAAGCTATTGCCAAACGCCTGCTGGCTAAAGGCATGAGCGTGGCTGATGTTGCTGAGGCTATGCAGATGCCTGAGGAAAGTGTTGCTAAGCTGCAGGAAAAATAAGAAAAAATTACAGAATGCACCAATTTACGATTAAGTCGCTTAATGTTATAATATAAGCAACTTATGAGTAGAGTTGGTGCGTTTTTATGTTTATAGGGCGAAAAAAGGAACTTGCTACATTAGAAAAACTTTATAATAGTAATGAATTGAAATGTGTGTGCCTGACTGGCGATGCCGGTATTGGCAAAACAGCGTTACTGCAAGAATTTGCCAGACGCAAGCATAAAGCATATTTTTGCGTACGCACAAGTACCAGTAATGCCAATAAAGCAGCTTTTTACACGGAGCTGTCTGCACAAGGCATTGTTCAATGCAACAGTGGCTGCTGGCAAGATATACTTAAGTTAATTTATAAAAAGGCTAAGGGAGAAAAGATAGTATTACTGATAGATGATGTGCAGGAACTGGAAAACAGTTTTAGTGAGCTATTACCTGAAATAATTGCATGCTTGCACTCTGAGGTAGAGAAATTAAGACTTTTGCTGGTATTTAGCGGAAGAGAATGTGATTATGTATTACATTTATTAGGAAAAAGTAAATTACCGCTATCTCAAATATTTTTGCAGTCATTAAATTATGAAGATGTTCTGCCTTGCTTAATTCCGTTTAGCAATGAAGAAAAAGTGTTGCTTTATGGAGTAACCGGAGGAAAACCAGGCTATTTGCAGCTTATAGATAGTACACTAAGCTTTAAAGATAATCTGTATAATTTATTCTTTAGTCCCACAGCTTCATTACTGCATGTTGCCGAGCAGATTTTAGTATTGAATTTTCGTCAGCCGCATATTTATCATGCAATATTATGTTCAGTTGCTTGTGGCGCAATACATATGAAGGAGATAGCAGAGGCAGTAGGTATGCCTAATAATAAGACTTCGAAGTATGTTGGAGTATTGGTAGAAAAAGGATTACTAAAAAAGCTTGTACCGCTTGTAGAAGCAAAGCTTGGTAAGCAGCAAAAAACGACGTGTTATATAGTATCTGATTCTATGCTGACTTTTTGGTATCGCTTTGTTTATCCATTTTTAAGCAGTATAGCTATGGGCTGTGGAAATTATTTATTACGTACAAAGGTATTACCAGCTTTAGACGATTACGCAAAGGTGCTTTTTTTAGAAATATGTCGACAGTATTGTTTTACGTTACGTGAACGTGGTGATTTTCATAAATTTATGCAATTTGGTTATCTTTGGCCAAAAGATAATTGTGCAGCAGAACAAATCCGCTTGATTGCTTATGATAAAAATAGTGCTGGCTTTATGCAATGCGTATGGGAAAAAAGTAAGGTTGATGTTCCGTTAATAAAACAGCTACAACGAGAATATGCTGACAAAACAGGCCGTAGTAATTATTATATCGTTTTTTCAAGACGCGGCTTTACTGATAGAGCTTTAGGATATGCAGCGCGGACTAAGGAAGTCAGATTGGTATCGTTGTTTTACTTTAAATAAATCTAAACGTAAGTAGAATATAGTGAGAATTTATTTAGACCCATTGCTATATTCTACTTATGAGTTGAATAATGAAAACTGGCTTAAAATAACGCTTTAAGCCAGTTTTTTCTTTTCTAAAAAAGAGTCCATGAATTTGCTGTTAATCATTGCAGTTTAAAGCAAGTAATTATATAATCTTTATCGTAATGATTTGCATTAGTTTTTGGAGTATGATTTAGTAAAGGAGCGAATGAACTATGATGAAAAGAATGATTCCCCTAAATTTGTTACTTGGATTAAGTATATTGGCAACTGGAAATGCAGCAGCACAAACAGAAGCTTTGCAGGAATACAGCTTGCCTGGCATGAATGTTACTGCTTTGGGTTACGAAAAATCTAATTTGGAAACCCCTGCTGATGTAACTGTTTATTCTGGTGAGGAATTGAAGAAAACTGGCGCAAACGATGTTGCTAACGCACTGAAGTATAAGGCGGGCGTATATTTTACGCAGATGGGCCCTCATGACCAAAGCTTTATTACCGGTAACAGCACCTTGAGTCTGCGTGGTATTAAAGGCGGAACTTTAGTTTTGATTAATGGCGTGCCTGCAAGCTTTAATAATGTAAGCCATTTGGATATGATGAATCTGGATACTGTAGAAAAAGTTGAAGTAGTTAAAGGTGGCGGCGCTGTGCTTTATGGCAGTGAAGCATACGGCGGCGTAATTAATGTAATAACTAAATCTGAATATAAAAACAGCCTTCATATTGCTGCAGGCAACAAAGGTCAGCGTAATTACAGTGCTGCAATCAGCGCTGGTAAGCTAGGTGTAACCTTAGGCCGTAATGAAATGGGCGAAACGGGTATTTTAACTCAAAAGCAGGGAACAAAGACGATTAATGGTGTAAAAGTACCGTATTATACAGGCTTTGGTGATAGTAAGAAGGATCATCTTGGTGTAAGCTATAAGTTTGATGATAAATTGAGCTTTAATTACATGTTTGACAAGAAAAAATATACTATCGATTACCTTGGTGCTGATAATAGCAAATTACAGCATTTTGATTATGATGATCGTGAGCATTTTGCGCAACTGCATTTTAATGACCAAAATGGTTTTGATGCTACAGCGTACTATAATGAGCGTATTATCCGTAATCCAGATTATTATATTGTAAGACCTGATAATCTGGAATGGGAGCGTAGTGACCATAAAAACTATGGCGCTGATTTTAAAAAGGTTTGGCAAAATGATAAAGACAAGGTTTTGCTTGGATTTAATACAAAACGCGAACTTTATGTAGATGAAAATCAAAAATTTGCTTCGTTTGGCAATAGCAGCAGTGCGCTTAAACCTTATGCGCGCTTTGGCAGCTATAGCTTAAATGGTTATTCCTTTTATGGACAGTATGACCGTAAGCTGAGTGAAGCAACTGATGTTGTTTTAAGTATGCGTGAAGACTTAATTCGTTCTGATGCAGGTAATTATAATGCATTTTTACCGCAGTTGCAGATTTTAACAAAGCTTGACCAGGAAAATTCACTTTATGCTAATGCTGGTCGTTCTTTCAGAATGCCTACATTCCGCCAGCTGTATTATTCCAGCGGTGTAATACTGCAAAACCCTGATTTGAAACCAGAATATGGTTGGAATTATGAGGCTGGTTATAAGCATGATAATGGTAAAGAACAGTTTAAGGCTGCAGTTTTCCATATTGACTTAGATGATCAGATTACAAGCAGAAAGGTTAATGGTCTTTCTCAGTCCTATAATGCTGCCAAATATAAAAATACTGGTATAGAATTAAGCTACACCAATCAGCTTGATGAAAATCTTACTTGGACTGTTGGCGGTATTTATAGCAAGCCGCAAAACAAAACCACAAATACAGCACCTTGGAAGGATGTATTGGGCAAGTATCAGGTGATGACATCAATTGATTATCAGCATGATAAGACTAATGCATCTTTGAATCTGAGCTATATGGGTGGTCGAGTAAACAACAGCAAGCAAACAGATGTGAAGCCGATTCTGCTTTCTAATCTGCATGTCGGCCATGAGGTTTTTGCTAACGCAACATTGACACTGGATATCAATAATATCTTTAATCGTAGAGATTTGACTGATCCCGATGGTTTGTATTATACACAAGGAAGAACATTCCTAGTAGGATTGAATTATAATTTCTAAGCCTATGAAGAAATTATTCTGGTGCTTTTGTTTGTTGCTATGCTGCTTGGGATGCGTAGCTTGCGGACCTCAGCAAGATAAAAGTAGCGACCGGCAAAATATTAGTGTAAACAATTATAATTTTTTTGGAGATGAACAGAAGGTTATATTTAAACAAGTACCACAACGTATTTTAGTGTGTGGGAATAGCGGAGTTGAAACCTTAGTGGCTTTGGGTGCTGGTGATAAAATTACAGCAGCTGTTCTGACGGAAGCTGAAGATAAAGGACGTCTGCAAGCTCTTTTGCCAAATACTAGAATTTATACGCAGCCTCTGCAGCTGGAGGCTGCTGTAGCACTACAACCGGATTTTATTCTTGGGTGGCGCAGGTATTTTGCAGATAATCAATTAGGTGATACGTCAAGCTGGATAGCTAATGGAATACCAGCATACATTCAGGATGCATCAGGACCTGTACCGGCGAAGGGAAGATTTCCTGCCTGTACAATTGCCAGTGAGAAAAGGTTTATCAGCAATATGGGACTTGCACTAGGAAAGCAGCAGCAGGCGCGGGATATAATCCAAAAGATTGATGCAGAATTGCAGGCTGCTGAGAAAATACCGGCACAAAGGGTTCTGTTTGTAGAATTTCTCAATGGTAATATAGAAGTTTTTGGCAATGACCTTTTATGTGGCGATATAATTCGTCATTATGGTTGTTCTTTAGTGAGTTACAGTGCTCCCTTCATCAGTCAGGAAGAAATGATAGAAATGCAGGCTGCTAAAATCTTTATTGTCTATCATGGCGGGGAACAACAGAAGCAAGCAGCGCTAGCACAACTGCATAATCCCCTGTATAAGCATTTACCGGCAGTAGCAAGTGGTCAGGTTTATCCTATAGCTTATAAGCAGATAGTAGCTCCAGGCAGTGATTTGTTAGGAACGTTGAAGTATATTAAGCAATGCTTACTTGCCAACCCTCCTCAATAATGATAAAATCAAATGGACAGCAAGGCTGAAAATGCTTGCAAGTTATTTTTTGGAGGAATATATTATGAAGAAAATAGCAATTCTGCGCTGCCTGAAAACATCCGCATCCTGTGCGGGAGCAGGCTGTCTGCGTGCTCTGTATGAAAAGGATAAGGCCTTTGCGCAGTATGGTGATGAGGAGTTGCGTCTGATGGCGATGTGGACCTGCAATGGCTGTGGCAATTCCAAGCTGGAAAACCAGGAAGGTATCCGCAAGAAGATAGAGCGTATGAAGGCTTTGGAGCTGGATGCGCTGCATATCAGCCACTGCACGCACAAAAAGGATGACAATGGAGAAAAGCATCTCTGTCCCAAGATTAAAGCGATTATTGATGAACTGCAGGAAGCAGGCATTACCATCGTAGACGGCACTCACTGATATAATATGTAGTATTTTGTTAAGCAGCAGTCAGCAATGGCTGTTGCTTTTCACTTTATCAACTTAAAAAAATCTCCTGTGGCAGGATTTTTTACCCGTTCTAACGAATAAATATAAATATGATTCCAAATACGAAAGGGGTAATAAAATGAGAGAAGCCGTAAAAAAGTATATTGCCGAGCATTATGAGGATTATGTGAAGGATTTGGAAGCCTTGACCAATATTGACTCCGGTAATGGTGACAGAGAGGGCACAGAGGCAGCAAATAAGTTTGTCGCTGAAAAAATGACAGCTATTGGTGCTGCCACGGAGTTCAGATATAATGACAGAGCCTGCCACCTGATTTCCCGCTTAAAGGGAACAGGCAAATACACGATTCTGCTTGTTGCCCATGTTGATACAGTATTTAAAAAGGGTGAAGCTGCACGTCGTCCGTTCCGTGTTGACGAGAATAATTTTGCCTGGGGACCGGGTGTAGGCGATGACAAGGCTACCGTTGTAGAGGTTATCTATGGCTTGGAAGCCTTGAAGGCTGCAGGCTTTGATAATTTCAAGGAAATTATTTATTACACCAACGGTGAAGAGGAAGGAGGCAGCAAGACTGCCGAGGATATCGTGGCAGAGCTGTCGCAGCAGTCCGACTTTGCGATTATTATGGACGTTGCCCGCCCTAACTGGGGCATTGTTACCCAGCGCAAGGGCAATGCCAAATATCGCGTTGAGGTTACCGGTAAGGGCGGACACCACGGCAACGCATCCCAATCCTGCGCTAACGCCATTCACCAGCTGGCTTATACAATTACCGAGCTGCAGAAGCTTGCCAGCCCCATGCCGGGAAATCCGGAGGATTATACAGCAGCAGCGTTGAAGGCGCGCGGCATTGTTGATGCTGGTCAGTTTATTCCGCAGAATACCGTTAATGTTGGCGTAATCGGTTCTACCAATGACAAAATCAGCGTTATTCCGGGTGATGCCTTCTGTGAGGTAAATATCCGTTGCTTTACGATTGAAGAGCAGCAGCGCATTGATGCTGAGGTTAAGGCGTTGGCAGATAAGGTTGTTATCCCCGGCACCAGCATTAAAATTACCGGCGGCATTGTTACCGGACCGATGCAGAAAACCGCACAGGCGCAGAAGATGGTTGATGTATATAAGCGCATCGTCAAAGAGGAATACGGCGCTGAGGTGAACGAATGGGTAGCAGGCGGTCTGACCGATGGTAACCGCACAGCGAAGTTCGTACCGACACTGGATGCTTTGGGTGTAGAAAACTATGATGAGCATACCGACCATGAATCTGTAGATTTGAACACCGCAGTTCCTAGAACGACAGCCTTTGCTTTGACACTGGCGGAGCTGGCAGAAACCTTCTGATAAAAATTTCATAATGAGTTGAAAGCTTTCCCCGCGTATTTAATTTACGTCGGGGAAACTTTTTTGCTATATTCTGACTTTCTGCCAACCTTTATATGTTTTACATAATGACTAGACACTGCACTTGTGGTATAATAAAATAGTTAAAATCTTACAGATAAGGTGTGATGATATGTCGAAAAAAAGTAATAAATATGCAGGTGATCAGCCTGCCGCTTATGATCCTACAGGTGTAAGCGAGTATCTTGGCCTGGGACGCCCGATTGACTTTGATAAAAAGCCGGTGCGGATTGCTATGATGTGCGCTGTTGCTATTTCCGTTGTGGTAACGCTGTGGAAATGCTCTACTGGTATGGATTCAGGCGCTGCTGTTGTAAGTGCTTTGGGCTATGCTTTATCCTTCCTCTTCAGCTATATGCTGGCTTTGGAGCTTGATCCCGACCGTCAGCTGGGCGGTTTCATCGGCGGCGGTCTGACGTTGGTAGCAACCTATTTTATGGGTGAAGGCAATATCCTGGTAATGCTGTGGCTGCTCTTTATCCTGCGTATGCTGAACCGCAGCTCCGGTGACAGACATCGTCTGATTGATAACGTTATTATGATTGGCAGTGCTGCCTGGCTCGGACTGCAGGGCTTGTGGGTATTCCCGCTGCTGACCGGCGCTGCCTACATTCTGGAAAGCCAAATTCAGGCAGGCTACTTCCGCAGTCTTTATCTGGCAGGTATTTCTTTGGCTTGCCTGATTTTTGCGAAGTATGATACTGTTGCCAATGAGCTGTCCATGAGCAATATTATTATCATGGCACTGGCCTTCATTCTTTTCCTGCCGGAAATCCGCGTGGCAGATTACGTGAAGTCCAAGGGTGATAAAAACGGCAAGCGTCTGCTGCCGAAGCGTCTGCAGACCATGCAGGGTTATTTCTGCATGATGCTGTTCAGTCTGACCTTTTTGCATGGCAATGCTATCGTACCGTCTTTGATGCCGGCTGTAGGTGCTGCGGCAGGCTGCGGTATCTATCTGTTTGTTGCGTTGCTGAAGCATGAAGTATTTTAAAGCTATTCTGGAGGTAAATATCAATGAGTGAAAACAGAAAAATTAAATTTACGACTAATAAAGGTGTTTTCGTTGCCGAAATGTTTGAGGACAAGGCTCCGCTGACTACTAAAAACTTTATCGAGCTGGTAGAAAAAGGCTTCTACGACGGTATTATTTTCCACCGTGTAATTGACGGCTTTATGATTCAGGGCGGTGATCCGACCGGTAGCGGTATGGGCGGCCCCGGCTACAAGATTAAAGACGAATTCGGTGAAGGACTGAAGCATGACGACGAGGGCATTCTGTCCATGGCTAATGCAGGCCCGAACACCGGCGGCAGCCAATTCTTCATCACTCTGGCACCGACTCCTTGGCTGAACGGCCACCATGCAATTTTCGGCAAAGTTGTTGAAGGCATGGATGTTGTTCGCCTGATCGGCGTAGTACCGACTGATTTCCGTGACCGTCCGCGCGAAGCTGTGACCATGGAAAAGGTAGAGGTTGTAAAATAAATGGCGGCGTTTGTATATATGCTGCGCTGCAAGGACGGCAGCTTATATACAGGCTGGACTAATGATATGGAGCACCGTCTGGCAATGCATAACAGTGGACGCGGCGCCAAATATACGCGTGGACGCGGTCCTTTGGAGCTGGTCTACAGCGAAGAGCTGCCGGATAAGGAAGCGGCTTTGCGGCGCGAGTGTGCCATAAAAAAGCTGCGCCGGGAGCAAAAGCTCGCTTTGCTGCAGACATGGCAAGCTCACATTGCAGAATAAAATTATAAAGATTCAGACAAATATTTGCTTTTCCTGTACATATAGGCTATAATAAGCTAAGTGAGTTTTAGCGGCTCAAATAGTAATTAGGGAGGCCTACAGATGACAGGCAAAGTTAAATGGTTTAATGCAGAAAAGGGCTATGGTTTTATCCAAAGAGAAGGCGGCAAGGATTTGTTCGTTCACTTCTCCGGTATTAAAAGCGAAGGTTTTAAAACCTTAGAAGAAGGCTGGAACGTAGAATTTGACGTTATCCAGGGTGACCGTGGCGAACAGGCAACTAACGTTGTACATGTTGAATAATAAATGCAAGTAAAAAGCTGATGCTAAGGCAGGGAACTGCCGGAGCATCAGCTTTTTTGCTGTTTGCGGGAGGATGAGAGTTCAGCTAGTAACAAAGGAGGATATCACGGAAGCCTTGGTGACAATACCGCAAAACAGTTTATTATCGTCAATTACGGGCAGAGGGAAGGGTGTGCTTGCCGAAAGCGGCATAATATCTGCCACAGGTGTATCAAGATTGTCTATCACAGGCACATTGCGCAGAATACTTTTCTCAAAGGTTGTATAGCCGGAAAGCACCTGCATAGCGCTATCCAATGTGATAATACCGATAAAACGCAGATGCTCATCAACTACGTAGGCACTGGATACGCCGCTGTTTTTCATATTGCGCAGAGCAACGGCAGCACCGTCGATATTGCGCACTATACATGTCTGCGTGCTCATAACGTTGCGCACAGTAAAAATTTTACTGGAATCGGCATTGTTGATAAAGCTGCGCACATAGTCATCTGCTGGATTGGTAATCATTTCCTCCGGCGTACCGATTTGCACCATGCGGCCGTCGCGCAAAATGCCGACGTGCGTTCCCAGGCGGAAGGCTTCGTTGATATCATGCGTGATAAAAACAATGGTCTTACCTGTTTTTTCCTGAATACGCAGCAGCTCAAACTGTAAATCATTGCGCACCAAGGGATCGAGGGCGGAAAAGGCTTCGTCCATCAGCAGGATATCGGGATCGTTAGCAAGTGCGCGGGCGATGCCCACGCGTTGCTTCATGCCGCCGGAAAGCGCACTGATGCGCGTCTGCTCCCAGCCCTGCAGGCCAACCATTTCCAGCATCTGCATGGCTTTTTCGGTACGTTCCTTCAGCGGTACGCCGCGAATCTCCAAACCGTAGTAGGCATTTTCCAAAACATTACGGTTGCTGATAAGCCCGAAATTCTGAAAAACCATAGCTACCTTAGTGCGGCGCAGTTCTTGCAACTGCTTATTGCTGAATTTGGTAATATTATCACCTTCAAGGTAAACGGTGCCCGAGGTTGGCGGGTTAAGCATATTCAGGCAACGGATAAGCGTGGATTTGCCGCTGCCGGAAAGACCGATGAGGACAAATACCTCGCCCTTGTTGACTGTAAAGTTTATATCAATAAGGCCGGCGGTAATGCCGGTAGCTTCCTGTACCTCGGTGCGGGAAGCGCCCTGCTTCAGCATGGTCATAGCCTTTTTTTCGTTTTGCGAATGCTCCAGAGGAATAAACAGCTTGTACAGGTTTTTTACCTGCAATACAGGTACAGTCATTTATTTTCCCTCCTTTTTCTTATCTGCCAGGCTTTGCGTCAGGCGGTCGATGATAATTGCAATAATAACGATAGAAATACCGGCGATAAGTCCGCGACCGGATTCTGTACGGTTAATGGCAATCAACACCTCCATGCCTAGGCCGTTGGCACCGATCATCGCACAGGTAACAACCATTGCTACTGCCATCATCATTGTCTGGTTGATGCCTGTCATAATCGTGGGCATGGCCTGCGGAATCTGCACCTTGAACAGTGTTTGCCAACGCGAAGCGCCGAAGGCAGCGGAGGCTTCGACAACGTTGGGGTCAACCTGCTGAATACCGTGGCTGGTTAAGCGGATTACAGGCACAACGGCATAAACTACCGTAGCAAGAACAGCAGGCACCTTGCCGGGACCGAGCAGCATAACTGCGGGAATCATATAAACAAAGGTCGGCATGGTCTGCATTGCGTCAAGCAAAGGACGCAGCAGTCGGTTTGCCAGTTTGCTGGTGGACACGAGGATGCCGATGGGCAGGCCTAAAAGCAATGAGATGATAACCGAGGAAATAACTACTGCCAGTGTTTCGTTCATCATGCTCCAGTAGCCGAAGGCACCGATGGCGAACAGTCCTATCCCGTAGATAATACCGCGCGACAGCTTGCCTGTGAGCACCTTGCCCAAGGCAGCGATAGCGATGATAGTCAGCCACCAGGGAATAAAGTTCAGCAATCGTTCGATAGAAAGAATGCACCAGGTAAGAATATCCTTCACCTTATTGAAGAAGCTGGCGTAGGTGGTGTTGATGTAGTTGACGAAATTGTCGATGGGCTTAGTCCAGTCTACCTGAACTTCTTCGGGAAAGCTAAGAATCCAGTTGGCTGCAGCAGCATTATCTCCTTTGAGTGCTTTGTTGATGCTTTGCAGTTTGTCATCGGGCAGCCACTGTGCGAGCAACTCGGGGTGGCGCTGCATGAACCAGATGGCAGCCTCGTCATAGGTGCATTTAGTATCTGCAATGTGCGCCAGTGCTTCTGCGGTGAGTGCGCTGGTGGTGTGGTACTTTTGCAGAAAGGCAACAAATTCCGGTGATTTGCTTTGCAGCTGTTTGTTGGCAACGATGCAGACGGGAACGGAGCGTGCTTCCGTCAGTCCACGTTGAAAGCCGACTTCATTGTAGGGCTCGTCCTGCAGCAGAACGAGGTCCAGCTTGCCGGTGAGCCAGGTCGGCTCGTAGTTGTAGCCTACAATCGGTTCGCCCTTAGTGTAGGCGGCGAGGAAGGCGCTGTTCAGCGCCGGCTCGCTGCCGGAACGGAAGTAGACGTAATTTTTGTTTAAGCCGTAGGCTTCATATTTTAAATAAAGTATCTTATCAATGCTCCAGCCGGGAATTGCGCCGTAAAGACGGCCTTTGGAGGGATCTTCGGGATCCTTGAAAAGATGTGCGTAACGTGCCAGGTCTTTGACGGTTTTCAAATCCGGAGCGAGTGCTTTGATACCACGGCTGGCGTCACCCTCAATAAGATAGCGGGGAACATAAAGGCCCTGCTTATCATCATCAAAGTTGATGCCAAGGTTGAGCAGCTTGCCGGTTTTCATGTCAGCTTCAAAGGTAGGCACGTTATCGGTCCATAGCTCCATATGCACATCTACGTCGCCGCGGAGCAGCGCCGTCTGGATGATGGGAGTGGAGCCACTGATAATCTTAGGCGTGATGTTATAGGCGTGAGTGCCGATGAAACCGGCAACAGCGTTGTGGAATTTGATACTGTCCCAGCCGGCGTCGGCAAAAACAACCTCTTGCTTTGCTTGCTCATTAGCGGCGTTGACATTGCCTGCTATAAATCCAAGTGAGGTCAGTATGAGTAAAAAAACGGCTGATAATTTTCGTAACATGGCTTCACCTCCGTCAAAGCAATAAAAAGAAAAATACTCCTCTTAAATTTATTTTACAAAGCAAAAATTCTTCTTGTCAACTGCAAATGCAACAATATACAAAAGAATAACTTTAAAAACTAAAGTTATTGTAAATGCAGAGTTTTGTATAAAGAGAAGTGTATGCTGATATTGGTGAGGATGATAAAACCAATTATAAGAGTGAATGAGAAATGTCGGAGCTACGATTAATAGATATAGAAGAAACACCTGAAAGTATTAAACTTTAGTTATGAAGAGAATGCGCACCAAAATTTCCTAAAAGGATTTCAAAAAATATTGTAGAATAATATTAATAGCTTTTCCTTACGTTTGTTATATAAAGTTGATTTTCCGAAAGGGGGATTTTGAGTGGCGGAAATAGATTTATTAATTAAAGCTGCCTTGTTGCATGACATAGGCAAGATGTGTTTGCGTGCTGACCATAGTTTGGGGAATCACTCTAATGCCGGAGCAAATTTTTTAAAAAAGTATATGGATAATTCTCCGGAAGCAGAGCAGGTTTTACGTTGTTTGCGTTTACACCATGCAAAAGCTTTGAAAACGGCAAAACCTTTAGCTGATGATTTTAGCTATATTGTATATGAGGCTGATAATATTGCTGCTGCAGCCGACAGACGCGAGCGTGAAGATGAGGGTGTTGACCGTGGCTTTGATGCACAGTCTTGCTTGCAAAGTGTGTTTAATATTTTTGGAGAACAAACCAGTAATCCGGTTAGCAAATATTATTTACGTGGGCTGAATCCTTCGGATAAATTTAATTATCCGACAACGGAAATGTGCTATGCTTCAGATGACAAGTATGAAGAGCTTGTAAATGTATTGGAAAGTAATTTTCAACGTGCTGGTGTACTTGATATGAGTAATGGCGAACTTTTGCGCATTTTGGAGGATGTTATGAGTTACATACCATCCAGTACGAATAAAAATGAAGTTTGTGATATTTCGCTATATATTCATTCTAAGGTAACAGCAGCGCTTGCCTCTTGTATGTATGAATATTTTTCAGCAAATAAGATTAAAGATTATAAAAAATATTGCTATGACCAATCCGGTAATAGTGAATTTAGAAAACAGGATGCGTTTTTACTTGTATCAGGAGATTTTTCTGGAATACAAGATTTTATTTATACCGTACCAAGTAAGGGTGCTTTAAAATCTCTAAGAGGTCGCTCTTTCTATTTAGAAATTTTTATGGAGAATTATATTGATGAGATTTTACAGCAGCTTGGCTTGAGCAGAGCTAATCTGTTATATACAGGCGGTGGGCATTTCTATCTTTTAGCTGCTAATACCAGTGCTACAAAAGACAATTTGAAGAAAATACAGAATGCCTGCAATGAATGGTTATTGGAAAAATTTGGTACAAAGCTGTATATGGCTATGGGATTTGCTCCCTGCAGTGCTTCTGACTTGCAGAATTCAGGCATGCAACGTAATGTATTTGCTGCTGTAAGTAAAAAATTAAATCAAGATAAGCTATGTCGCTATGATATTCAAAATTTGGCAAAGCTCTTTGATAGTGATAGCAGTTATAATAAAAATCTTGATGGCAGCAGAGAATGCGCTGTTTGCCATATGTCCAGTAAAAAATTAATTGCGAATGGTGATGCAGGTGATATTTGTCCGACTTGCAAAGGGCTATTTCAGTTGGGAGAAAAGCTTTTTAAATCTAATAGACATTTTGCTGTTTTAAGCAAAGCTGGTGGTGAAGAACTGGATTTATTTGGTTACAATAAACCGCTGTTTTTAGCTGTCATGGATGAAAAGGAGCTGGAAGAAAACAGCAGTAGCCTGGTACGTATTTACAGTAAAAATAAAGCTTTGACAGGTAGAAATATCGGAACTCGCTTATGGTTAGCTGATTATTACAGTACTAATGATAAAGGTGCTGTTATGGAGTTTGAAGATTTAGCTGAACAATGTTGCGATGGTGGGCATGGTATTAAGCGTTTAGGCGTTTTACGTGCGGATGTAGATAATTTAGGTGCCGCTTTTATCGGTGGCTTTATCCGTTATGGTAAAGAAGAACCGGAAAAATATGCTACATTGTCAAGATATGCTGATTTATCTAGAGATTTAGGTATGTTCTTTAAATTGGCAGTAGGTAAGCTTTGCAGAGGTGAGCTGAATGGCTTTGACAACATTAATCAGCAGCAATTCAGCTTATATGGCTTACAAAAGCCGGTGCAGAGAAAAGTTCATGTTGTATATTCCGGCGGTGATGATATGTTCATTGTGGGAGCATGGGATGAGCTTATAGAGCTTGCTGTAGATATCAGACGAGCTTTTACAAGGTTTACTAATGGCAAATTGAGTTTTTCAGCAGGCTTGGCAATGTTCAGTCATGGATATCCGATAAGCAAGATGGCTGAAATTACCGGTATGTTGGAGAGTGCAGCTAAGAGCAGCAACAAAATGAAAAACAGCATTGCTTTATTTGGCTTTGAAACGGAACAGAAAAATGCGGGAAGCTGTTTATGCTGTGAACATATCTATGATTGGACAACGTTTACCGACAAGGTTTGTAAGGAAAAGCTGCAATTTCTGTTACAGCACCTGAATATAGATACTAATGACAACAATAAATTGAAGACTGGCAAAGCTATGCTTTATAGACTGCTGAATTTACTGGAAGAAAAGGATGACAACATGAATCTGGCAAGATTTGCCTATACGCTTGGACGTATGCAGCCGGAAAAAGCCTCGGTACAGTTGCAGCAGTGCTACAATGAATTCAGTCAGCAGATGTATAAATGGTTTAAAGATGCTGATGCCAGAAAACAGTTACGGACAGCTCTAGACTTAATTATTTATTATATTCGTGATACGAAGGAGGATGCATGATGGTTAATAATATGCGGGAACAACTTGTCAAAGCCGGGTATGCGCAGAATAGCAGACCTAATATGCAGATAAAAGGAAAACAATTTGATTTTGAAAGTTTTGATGTTGTAACTGAGGCAGAAAAAGCTATTGAAGGGCTGAAATATAAAGATAAAAATAACAGAGATAGAATTGATGTTACCACCTCACAAATCAGAAAGTTTCTGACAGCAGTAAATGTTGTGCGCAATAAAGTTGACCTTTATAAGGCAAAAAACAAAGGTGCTGAAGCTTTATCTAAAGAATTGACTGCTGAAATTAAATTTTTAAAGGTTGATTTGCTCTATCAGGCCGGAAGAACAGCCGCTGTAAAACAATTTATGACAGTTTCAAAGCTGGATATTATTATCGATGGTATTGGCGATAGTTTAGCTAGATTTGTGAAATTCACTAAATATGTAGAAGCACTCGTTGCATATCATAAGTTTTTAGGAGGCAGGGATTAATGATGGAAGAACAGAAAAGACAACAACAGCCATTGCAGGGAAAAATAGTTCTGTCAGGTATTTTACAGGTACTGACAGGTATGCATATTGGCGGAAGCAGTGACTTCGCTCCGATTGGTGCAGTAGACAGTCCCTTTATCCGTGATCCGTTTAGCCATGCGCCCATTATTCCCGGCAGCTCTTTAAAGGGAAAACTCAGAACTTTGTTGGCAAAGATACATTGTAATGGTTATGTTTTAAACAGTGTTGCTGATGATAATGAAATTGTAGCACGCTTGTTTGGTGCCAGCGGCAAAAATTATGCTATGCCGGCTCGTCTGCAGTTTTTTGACTTGTTTGTAACGGAGGATACTAAAAACAATTTCAATGCGATAGAAACAGACACTTACATTGGTGAGGTTAAATTCGAAAATACTATTAACAGAGCCAGTGGTGTAGCTAATCCACGTCAGATTGAACGTGTACCGGCAGGAGCGGAGTTTGACTTTAAGCTGGTTTATAATGTTGAAAATCTGCAGGATGTACAAGAAGATTTAGAAACCTTGGCTGAAGGTTTTGAACTGTTGGCTAACGATTATCTTGGCGGACATGGTTCTCGCGGATATGGCAGGGTAAGATTACATGATATTAAGCTGCGGGTTATTGGTAAGCTGGATATAGATTTAGCAGCCTATGAGGATTTGTTTAAGGATTGATGCATGATGATGTATTATATTTTTACCTTAAAATTTTTGACACCGGTACATTTTGGTGACGCTGCCAATGGTGGCAGTTTGGATAAGTTTTCGCTTCAATGCAGTGCGGATACATTATTTGCAGCCTTGTGTAATGAAGCTGCAAATAAAGGGAGTGATGCAGTAGCAACGTTGGTGAAAAAAACAGCAGAAGGAAAGATAGTTTTTTCCAGCTTGTTTCCCTATTGGCGTACTGCTGATGATGATTTATATTTTTACTTACCAAAACCGTTGCTAAAGCTAGAGCAATAAGAGCAGCAGTCCGCAAAAAGCTTTGAGGAAATCAAACAATTAGCTACTAAGCTGAAAAAGCAGAAAAAATCAACATATATACGTGCTTCGCAGATTAATAGCTTGCTGAAGTATGGAGGGAGTAATGGCCAATTTGCTGTGCCGGAATTTGCTGCTCCGCTTGTCGCCGGAAGAGTTGCACTGCGTGAGGAAAAACCGCTTCCATATTATGTGGGCAGTTACGTATTCAGTAAGCACTCCGGCTTGTATTTCATACTGGGTGTTGAGCATGAAGAAGAGTTGGCTTTGATAAAGGATTTATTGCTTAGTCTTGGCTATAGTGGCATAGGTGGTAAGCGTAGTAGTGGCTATGGTAAATTTGAACTGGCTGATGATGAATTGGAGCTGTTTGATGATGGTGGTGTCTATGACGATGATACTGCCATTGCACTAATGCTGTATAACGAAAAAAGTAAGTATCAAATGTGTCTTGCTCCAGTATGTCCCTGTGTTGATGAAATAGCAGTTGTTAAGCAGGGAAGCTATAAGCTGATTAAGCGTGGTGGTTTTATTGCCTCATCTGCGGCAAAGGATAATATTAAGCGTAATAGTATTTACATGCTGCAGGAAGGATCATGCTTTCCTGAAAGATTACGCGGACAAATGCTGCAGCAGACTGTGGACGGTTTAGCACATGATGTTTACCGTGATGGAATAGGAATGTTTGTGGGGTTAAAAAATGAATAGCAAACAATTTGAAACAGCAAAAATGTGCCTGAAGGTAGTTACACCTATAAATATTTCTGACGGTATAGTGTTGGGAGCTAAGGATTATTTGTATGATAGCAGAAGACAGAAGGTATATTTTTTGAATCTGCATCAATGGCATATGTTTATTTATAAGCATGTGCTGTTGAAAAAATATGAAAGCTATCTTGCAAACTTCAGGGATAAACAGAGCTTGTTGGAATGGCTTCGGATGCAGGGATATGATATAGATGATGTACGTATTGTTGTAACTTCAGAAGCACAGGCAACAGTTAATCTGATGGATAACGAAAAAAAGAAAACGCTCAATGATATTAACAGACATATTCAGCAGCCTGATGGAAGTCTATATGTTCCGGGAAGCAGTATAAAAGGCCTGTTCAGAACAGCGATTTTGTATAGTCTTTTGCAGAAAAGACAGGATATTAAGGTTAAATATTGGCGGCAGATTCAGGAAAAAATTAGCAGCAATTATTTTAAACCTTATAGAGATTTCAATAAACTAATCAGTGATTTGGAAAATGAATTGTTGCATACTTTACGTTTGGTGGATGGCAATATTCATAGTAATAATGCGGTCTACAGTGCAATGCGTGGCTTACAGGTTAGTGATACCGATCAGGGAAGCAATGATACCAGCGAAAGCGTCTACAGTGCAATGCGTGGCTTACAGGTTAGTGATACCTATGCTAGCCGGAATATGCAGACAGCTATTTTGCAAAAGGTTGATGGCGGATTTGATAAATTCGGCAAGGCTTCTCCCAAAAAACTTCCGATTTTTAGGGAATGCATGCTTCCAGAAGCAGAGCTGTTCTTTGATGTAAAGATTGAAAAGGCTGTTATGAAAACCATTGGCATTAACAGCGTTGACGATTTATTGAAAGCAACGCACAGCTTTTTTGCGGCGGTGACAGATTTGCTGCAACAGGCGTTTGGAAAAGAGTATCAGGAAGCATTTCAAGGTGTAGCAGCCGGCAATATGTTTCTTGGCGGTAATACAGGCTTTTTGAGTAAAACTCTTTTAGCTATGTTGGCTCCGGATAAAGATACTGCTAAAAATACTATCAAGGTATTACTGGACAAAAGCTTTAAAAATCACAAGCATTTACTGCGCGATAAGATTATTGCGCCACGTACTCTTAAATGTACAAATTATAATGGTAAGCTGATGCTGATGGGAGTTGCGGAGGTGCGCAAAGTATGATTCGTTCATTGGAAATAAAGTTAGCTGCTCCGGCAGGTGCAAAGCTTACGCAGTCTGCCTGCTCATTGCTGCACGGCGTGCTGATGGAGCATATTGACAGCACATATGCAGAGCTTTTGCATCAACAAAGCTTGCGTCCGTATAGCCAGTATCTTTATTTTGATAAGGAACGTGCCGGTGTTTACTGGCGTTTGACGTCGCTGAATAAGCAAGCAGATGATGAGTTATTGGGAGCAGCCTTTTCACTGCCGGCGACTGTTTATCTGAAGAAAAAACAGATGGAAGTACAGCTTGTGAGCAAGGAATATCTGCCGGAAACCAGTTATGCTGCAATTGCAGAAAAATGCTTTGCACAGCCTTTAGCAGGAAAATATTTAAGCTGTAATTTTTTGACATCCTGCAGTTTTAAAAGCGAAGGGCAATATGTAATTTTCCCTCAACCGCAATTTCTGCTTGGCAGTCTTGTAAAGCGCTGGAACAGCTTTGCTGATAAGGAAAGATTGGATGCGCTTGGATTAGCACAAGACTTGGCACAGGAAACATACGTTGCTGATTATAAACTTAGCTTGCACTCCTTTAGTGTAGATGGCGCACGTATACCGGCATTTAGAGGCTTATATGTGTTAGGCATGAAAAATAATGTGATGTGCAACAGGATTATCGCTATGTTGGGTGAATATGCTAATTATAGCGGTATTGGAATTAAGACTGCCTTGGGAATGGGAGCAGTTAAAACATCATTGAATGAAAGATTTTGAGTGAAACTGCGCCGCACCGCTTGCAGAGTGGATTTGGAGGGTGCGAGGCAGGTTATTTTTAGGGCAAGTGGTCTGTTGGTAAATTTCAGAGATAACCCCAAATTAGGGGACGGAAACTTATCTTTTCTGTAAGCTATTGCTTCATCCTCTGTAAATTTCAGAGATAACCCCAAATTAGGGGACGGAAACTGCATAAATAGCACGTCCTTTCATTGACACACTTGATTTCAGAGATAACCCCAAATTAGGGGACGGAAACACTCAGTAGCGTTGATAATAAATACGTTAAATTCCAATTTCAGAGATAACCCCAAATTAGGGGACGGAAACTCATTTTTAGTTCCTGCCTTTCTCTCTGTGTTTTCGATTTCAGAGATAACCCCAAATTAGGGGACGGAAACTAACATTTTTTGCCCACCTTTCAGGATTATTAAGCTTCAATTTCAGAGATAACCCCAAATTAGGGGACGGAAACCAATTGTGCGCCGCATCCATGATAATGTAATTATTAGTTTTATTTCAGAGATAACCCCAAATTAGGGGACGGAAACCTCGTTGAGATAATCCAAGCGGGTATACTCTCCAACTATTTCAGAGATAACCCCAAATTAGGGGACGGAAACGTTGTTGTTCCGTGCGGACAGTGCTTAGGCTGCCGATTTCAGAGATAACCCCAAATTAGGGGACGGAAACGAAAAGCTTTAAAATGAAGATCATCCTCTTGGGATTTCAGAGATAACCCCAAATTAGGGGACGGAAACGCTAAATAGTTAACTACATCCGTTTGTTTAATCAATTTCAGAGATAACCCCAAATTAGGGGACGGAAACTCTAAAAGTCTAATTTTAATTTATCAAGGTTCGTTCATTTCAGAGATAACCCCAAATTAGGGGACGGAAACAATACAGGCAATTCAACTTTAACGCCCTTGCTTTCAAATTTCAGAGATAACCCCAAATTAGGGGACGGAAACAAGCTATACGTACTTTATCTTCGATGGCGTAAATAATATATTTCAGAGATAACCCCAAATTAGGGGACGGAAACGAAAACATCGGGCGTTTGAAAGTGTAATGGTTATTGATAATTTCAGAGATAACCCCAAATTAGGGGACGGAAACCTTATTTTTTTAATATTTTTAATAACCATATTGATTTCAGAGATAACCCCAAATTAGGGGACGGAAACGTGGTGCTCAATAAACACTACTACTCCCCGACAACATTTCAGAGATAACCCCAAATTAGGGGACGGAAACCAATTTCAAATACACCGATAGCGTCGAAGGCACTCATATTTCAGAGATAACCCCAAATTAGGGGACGGAAACTCAG
>ENA-OPVT01000259-OPVT01000259.1-human-gut-metagenome-genome-assembly--contig:-NODE-259-length-43392-cov-3.947666_pt1 | contig 43392 bp, 38 predicted proteins | sample MGYA00241499_ERZ501990 | MGnify/ENA primary metagenome ERZ501990 (study PRJEB25962, sample SAMEA2042104) | human gut metagenome | biome: human gut; feature: human-associated habitat; material: faeces...
CTATTTGCCATCCCCAATCGCTTGCTTTTACATATGGATTTTTTACAGTTTTTAAAGTTGAACCATCAGATGATGATGAAATATCATTTTCTGCATCTGCTTTAACAGCACTTGACATATAATAACTTATTCCAACATAATCAATTTTTCCTTCAGAAAGAATTTTTTCGTCTCCCTCTTCCATCTGAATATTTATATTATCTTTTTTCCACATTGCCTTTGCATAAGCAGGGTAGTGACCTCTCACATGAACATCCATGAAATAATATCTTTCGTGCATTTCTTCAACAGCTGTCATCACGTCTTCAGGATTGCATGAATATGGATAGATTGGCACCCAGCCGCACATTCCTCCAATTTTGAATTCTGGATTTATTTCATGTCCTTTTTTTACAACTAAAGCACTTGCTAAAAATTCATGGTGTGCTGCCTGAAACATTGCTTCTCTTGGATTTTGATAATCAGAAAATTTTACTCCTGAGTTTGTCCAGCCGAAAATATCTGTAGAAGTATTTGACTGGTTATTTATTTCGTTAAAAGTTATCCAGTATTTAACTTTATTTTTGTAACGTTCCATAACTGTTAAAGCAAATTTTACATAGCAGTCAATAACTTTTCTGTTTATCCATCCTCCGTAGCTTTCAGCAAGATGGTAAGGCATTTCAAAATGGCTTAAAGTTATTACAGGTTCTATTCCATATTTTAAAAGTTCGTCGAATAAATCATCATAGAATTTTAATCCTGCTTCATTTGGAGTTTCTTCATCTCCGTTTGGAAAAATTCTTGTCCATGCTATACTTGTTCTGAAACATTTAAATCCCATTTCAGCAAGAAGAGCAACGTCTTCTTTGTAGTGATGATAAAAATCTGTAGCTTCGTGGTTTGGATAAAATTCTCCTTCAATAACACCATCTGTTATTTTTCTCATTTTATCTTTTGTTCCCCCTGTCATAACATCAACAATACTCATTCCTTTTCCATCAGCATTCCAAGCACCTTCAATTTGGTGAGCTGCAACAGCTCCTCCCCATAAAAAATTTTCTGGTAATTTATATCCCATATTTTTAACCTCTCTTTTTATTTTTAAATTTAATATTTTTAAATATTTTTATTTTTCTTTTGGGTCATCAAATCCTACAACCATAACAAGAACAGCAGGAACAATAACTGCAAGAACAGAACCGATTACCATACCCATAAATCCTGTTGTATTATTAGGATTTATTGCATTTACTATTGTAAGAATTCCGGGAAGCCCCGCATAAGCATAATAAACAGTACCGAAGAAACTCATAACAGCAGCTGACACAGCACCTCCTATGCAGGCACATATAAATGGTTTTTTAAGACGAAGTGTAACTCCGTAAAGTGTCGGCTCAGTAATTCCAAATATTCCAGTAATACTTGCTGAAAGAGCAACACTTTTAAGTTCTTTGTTTTTTGATTTTATAAAACATCCTATTGCAGCACCGATTTGAGCAATTACTGCAAGAGTCTGGAATGCTTGGAAAGCATCATAACCATACATACTGAAGTTTGCCATTACCATTGGAGTTATTCCCCAGTGAACTCCGAAAATTACAAATATTTCCCAAAGTCCTCCGATTAAAATTGCTCCTAACATTGGTGCTTTTTCCATTAAAATATTAAATCCAACTGCAACTGCTTCAGCTCCTCCGTTTGTTAAAGGTCCTATTAATAAAATTGTAAGAGGAACCATAACTACCATACAGATGAAAGGAACAAGAAGTGCTTTCATTATTTCAGGAACTCTCTTATTAAGAAAATGCTCCAAGTAAGAAAGAACCAAAACAAGAAATAAGGGAGGAAGAACTGATGAACCATAAGTTACTCCTGAAAGATTAAAGAAAAGAAAACTTACAGCTTCTCCGTTTGTAATTCTTCCGGCAATTTCCACCCAGCTTGGATTTATAAGAGCAGCACAGCAGGTAACAGCTATAAATGTATTACATTTAAAATGTTTTGATGCAGTTATTCCTATTAAAATAGGTAAAAATGCAAAAGGTGTCCAAGATATAAAACTTAAAATTTCATATGTTCCTGTTGATGCAAATTCAGGATAGAAAAGATTTGTTAAAATTAAAATTCCCTGTAAAATTCCAGCAGCTGCAAGAATATAAATAAATGGAGCAAATACTGCTGACATTGTAGCAATTATTCTGTTTAGAAGAGGCTGTTTTTTAGTCTGCTCTTCTCCTCCGGCAGATGTTTCAAGATTAAGATGTTTTATAACATTTTCATAAACTTCTCCAACGTGAGTTCCAATTACAACTTGAAACTGTCCTGAATTTTCTACAACAGTTATTACTCCTGTAAGGTTTTGAACTTTTTCTTTTGTTCCCTCAGGTGTTTCCTTTAAAACTAAACGAAGTCTTGTTGCACAACGAGTAGCATTTATAATATTTTCTTTTCCTCCGACTTCACGAATAATATCTTCTGCAAGTTTTGGATAATCTCTTTTTACTTGAGCCATTTTTACCTCCATATTTTTTAAATTTGAATTGTTTTTTTATTTATAGGTCAACTATAACACAGTTTAATTTATTTTAAAATATTTTTCAGGTAAATAGGTTCACTGTTTCAAAAAAACTTAAAAATTTATATATTTTTTTGTTTCATTGTTTCAAAAAACAAAAAAAGAAACAGAAATCTTTCAAAATTTCCATTTCTTTTTAATTTTTATTTTGTATAGCCCCAGTCATTTTTCTTTAAAAGCCCCCAGAGAGAAGCCTCGCCGATTTTATCATATGTTTTATTAAGAGCAATATTTTTATCATATTCCATAGAAAATTCTATTCCCCACAAAATATCCAAAAGATATTTTACCGAGCTGAAAAACATTGGGAATAAAAATTCCTGAAAAGTTTTTGGAGCAGAAGCAAATAAGAAATCATCTGCAATATTTCCAAGAGTGCTGTCTTTATTTGCTGTAATCACTAAAGTTTTTGTTTTTTTCTCTTTTAAAATTTTTGCAATTTCAACAAGTTTTCCATTTTCTCCTGTGTGGCTTATAAAAATAGCAAAATGTTTTTCACTGCTCATAAGAGCATTTACAGCCTGCATATTTGTGGCTGTATAAGCATTTGCTTTTTTTCTTGCATGAAGATACTGGCTTGAGCCGTATTGTGCAAGATAATAATTTGTGTCAAAAGCATAAAAATCTATTATTTCTGCCTTATGAATATTTTCTGCAATTCTTTTTAATTTTTCAAAACTAATCCCCTCAGAAGTTTCCAATGTTGCCCTTTTTTGAATTTCAGTAACTTTTCTTACAATGGTAACAACATTTTCTTCCCCTAGAAGTTCTATATTTTCTTTTGTCCTAGCTGCAGAAAATTTTATTTCGCTTATAAATTTAAAACGAAATTCAGGATAACCTTTATAGCCCAGTTTTCTGCAGAATCTTGTAACAGAAGCGGCACTTGTAAAAGTTGCTTTTCCAAGCTCTCTTGCTGACATTCTTTCTATATCTTCAGGGTGTTCAAGAATATAATTTTTAATATCAAGTTCACTTGAAGTTCCGTTTACAAAATTTTTAAGCTCCTTTAATATTATCATTTTTCACCAGCCGTATAATAAAATTATTTATTTTATTATACCATAGGATTTATATATTCAAAAAAATAAAATTTTAAAATTTAATCTTTTCAATTCTGTCAAAGGCTTCTTTTAAAATTTCTATATCAAGGGTGCAGGCAATTCTTACAAAACCTTTTACTCCAAAAGTATCTCCGTTTACAACTAAAATATTATAATTTTCTAAAAGATAATCTGTAAATTCCTGAGAAGTCATTCCTGTTTTTTTAATATTAATAAAAAGATATATTCCTCCCTCAGCTTTAAAGCAGTCAAGAAAATCTATATTTTTTACTCTGTTATAACAGTATTCAACTCTTTCTTTGAAAATAGGAACAATATTTTTTTTAAGTCTTTTAAAATCTTTTAAGGCATATAAAGCACATCTTTGTGAAACAGAGCAGGCACTATAAACTATAGATTCGTTTATAAAATTTATACAGTCTATAATTTCAGGGTCGGCAAAAACATATCCAATTCTCCACCCTGTCATTGCAAAGTTTTTTGAAAAGCTGCAGATTGTTACAGTTCTCTTTTTCATATCTGGAAGAGTAGTTATTGGAATAAATTCTCTTTCATAAGAGAAAAAATCATAAACATCATCAGCTATAACTAAAATATCATGTTCTATTGCAAATTCTCTTATAATATTCAAACTTTCAATATTGTAGCATACTCCTGTGGGATTTGAGGGAGAGTTTACAATAATGGCTTTGGTTTTTTCTGTTATGGCTTTTTCCAAATCCTCTTTTACAATCTGAAAACCATTTTCAAATTTTGTTTCAACAACCACAGGATTTCCGTTTGAAAGTGTAATCTGGTCTGCATACACAGGAAAAAACGGAGCAAGGAGGATAACTTCATCTTCTGGATTTAAAATACTTTTTAATAAAAGATAAAGACCATGGCAGGCACCGGAAACAACCATAACATTTTCAGGAGAAAAATCGTAATTTTTAAAATTTTCCCTGTGATATCTGCATATTTCTTCACGAAGCTCTAAATATCCGTGAGATTCTGTGTAGTGAGTATGCCCTGCCTTTGCATCATTCATAGCTTTTTCAATGATAATTTCATCTGTTGTTATATCCAAATCTCCTATTCCCAAATTTATTGGGGAAAACTTGCTTTTTTTTGAAAAAGTTTTGTTCCCCATAGAATAATTTCTTTCTTTAAATTTATCAGCAATAAAATTTCTCATTTTAAACTCCTATAATGAAACCAATGTTTTTTTCAATCTGCTCATATCAAAATCAAAATTTTGTAAATCAGGACCATTTAATATCTCTTTTAAAATTTCCTCTTCTTTTTCTAAAAATTCTTCTATCACAACAACATCTGAAAGCTTTACAGGAAATTTCATTTTCTTATAAAATGGAAGAAGTTCTTTGTATTCTTCTTGTTTTCCCTCCATAACAAGCTGAACTAAAATTCCAAAAGCTACAACTTCTCCGTGAAGATGTTCTTTTTCAATTCTCGGAAGAACAGTAAGACCGTAAAAAACAGAGTGGGCAACAGCTCCGTTTAAAAATTCATCAACAAGATTTGAAACCATTCCTGTATTTACCAAAACTGCAAGAACTATTTTTTTAAATTCCTCTGTAATATTTTTTTCATAAAAGGCTTTTTCTCCGTTTTCAAGAATTAAATCTCTGCACAGAGAAGAGAGTTTCACACCCACTGCACTTGGAAAATTAACAGGAAGATTTTTAGAAATCATATATTCATGCTTAATTCTTACTTCATAAAATTTTGCAAGGGTATCTCCCATTCCTGCCCAGATATATTTTGAGGGAGAATTTTTTATTGTTTCAAGGTCTATGAATATTTTTTTGGGAGGTGCATCATAAAAGCAGAATTCTTTAAAAGTACTGTCGCTGTTATACACCACAGAAAGAGCAGATGTCCCTGCACAAGTTGAAGCTATAGTCGGTACAATGAAAATATCTTTTTTCATTTTCCATGCAGCAATTTTAGCAGTATCGATTGCCTTCCCTCCCCCGACTCCTATAACTAAATCAAAATTATTTTCCAATGAACTTTTATAAATTTCATCAGCGTGTTCATAGGTACATTCACCCTGATATTTTTTTATTTCAAAATATTTATCACTAAGAGCATTTAAAAGATTTTCTTTTACAGCGGCAAAAGATTTTTCTCCTGTAACAATTAAAATTTTATTATATTTTTCAACAGCTTTTTTAAGTTCTCCCCAGATATTTATATCAACACAATATGATGTGAAAGCAAAGTTTTCAAACATTTTATCCTCTCCTAAATTTTATATTTTTCTCTAAGTTCTGCAACAGTTCCGTCTGTAATCATTTCTTCTAAGACTTTGCTGAAATTTTCCATAAGTTCTTTGTCATCTTTATTAAATGCTACAGCCTTAGGTTCTCCTTCCATAATTCCAACTAAAACAAGTTCAGGATTTTTTTCAATATATTTTGAAGAAACACTTTCATCTAAGACCATACCGTCAATTTTTCCAGATTTTAAGGCAACTAAAGCTCCTGTTGTAGATGAGAAAGGAACAACTTCTGCTCCGTCTATTTTTCTTGCACTGGCTTCTTTTGTTGTACCAAGTTCAACTCCGTAGCTTTTTCCAGAAAGATCATTCATATCTTTTATAGGATTTTTAGAATTTGTAACTATTGCAACATTTGAAGTAAGATAAGGAATGGAAAAGTTTACTGCCTTTTCTCTTTCAGGAGTAACACTCATTCCTGCTATTACAATATCAACTTTTTTTGTTTGAAGTGCCGGAATAAGTCCGTCAAAATTTGTGTTAAGCCATTTATATTCTATTCCCATTCTTTTTGCTGCCTCTTTTATTATTTCAGCATCAAAGCCTGCTATCTCTCCGTTTTCCACATATTCAAAAGGGGGATATTCAGCATTTGTTCCCACAACATATACTTTTTGAGCAGCCTCTTTATTTCCTCCGCAGGCAGCAAACATAAAAATCATTGCAAACATTAAAAATATTTTTTTCATAAGTCTCTCCTCCAAAATAAAAATTTAAAAATAAAAAACACCATATTCCTCTATTGGAAAACGGTGTTTTAATTACAAAATAATATAATACAAAATTAAAAAATATATTTATATAAAATTAAATTGAACCAAACAGTTTTTCTGTATAGGAATATATTAAAATATTATTTAGTTGTAACATATTCCTTAGAACCATTTGTTTCATTTTTCTTTCTCCTTGTTTTTTGTTTGATGAGATTATATTCCTTTTAATTTAAAAAGTCAATATACTTTTTGATTTCTTTTTTCAAAAGGATATACAAATCCCCACTGATTTCTTATACTGCCTAAAAGATGAGTTACATCAGAAGTAAGCTGAAGTTCATTTTTATGATTTTTCATTGAAATATAATTCTGCATATCAATAACTTCATAGTTAAGTGCTTTTTCTGTTTCACCGAGAACAATCTCTTCAGTTCTGTTATCTTTTGTGTAAGTTATTACAGCTTTGTCTGCTCTTGGATAATTATTTATTTCTATATATCCGTCAGTTCCTGCCACAACTCCTCTTTTTGGCTGTTTTGCAGTGAGAGTAAGAGAGATTACTGCCATCTGTTCATCACTGTTTTTCATAATAATTCCAGATTGTTCATCAACACCTGTTTCAAAATATTTTACAGTTGTAAGAACAGTTTCAGGTTTTGAATTAAGAAAATATCTTGCAAATGAAACTGCATACACACCTATATCAAGCAAAGCTCCCCCTGCAAGTTCTTTGCTGAAAAAACGGTTGTTCGGGTCAAATTCTTTACAGCTTCCAAAATTAACCTGCACCATTTTTATTTTTCCTAAAGCTCCTGAATTTATAATTTCTTTTAATTTTTTATACAAAGGCATATGATATATTGTCATTCCCTCTGCTATCACAAGATTTTTTTCTTCAGCAAGAGCAGCTGCTTCATCTAATTGTTCTGCATTGACTGTAATTGCTTTTTCACAAAAAACATTTTTTCCTTTTTTCAGAGCTTTTATAAGGTATTCATAATGAAATGTGTGCGGAGTTGAGATATAAACAATATCAATATTCGGGTCATCAAGCATTTCGTCACAGCTTCCATAAACTTTTTTTACATTAAACTCATCAGCATATTTTTGTGCTGATTTTATATCTCTTGCTCCCACAGCATAAATTTCTCCGTTTACTTCCATAAGAGCTTTTCCCATTTCTCTGGCAATATTTCCCGGACCTAAAATTCCCCAATTATATTTTTTCATAATTCACCTCGCAATTTATTTAGAAATAATTTTGAAACCATTTTCACATACAATAAGAGCTTTTGAAACAACTTTGCAGAAAAGAGAAATTTCCGCCACTCCTGTTATTTTTAAAATATCATCGTGGAGTTTTTCAATATCTTTTACATTTTCAAAAAAGCAATCCATTATAACCAGTCCGCTGTCACTTATTGTAAGCCCGTCTTTAGCAGAACTTTTTCTAAGCTCAGCTCTTCCTCCAAGCTCTTTTATTTTTCTTTCAGCATAGCCTATACTCTCTTTAAAAATTTCAAGAACCACAGGATATTTAAAAGTAAGTTTTTCAGAAACTTTGCTTTCATCTGCAAGAAGAATATATTCATCAGCCATCTGTCCTATAATTTTTTCTTTTGTGTGAATTGCTCCGCAGCTTTTTAAAGCGTTGAGATTAAAATCAACTTCATCACAGCCGTCAAAAGCAGTATCTATATGATTTACAGACCACAGAGGAAGAACTTCAATCCCTTTTTCACAACATAGTTTTTCTGTGGCAAAAGAGGGAGTGACAACTTTTACATTTAACCCTGACTCTTTTATAAAATCTATGAGATATCCTATTGTGCTTCCTCCTCCAAGTCCTATGATACTATTATTTTTTATATACTCCACAGCTTTTTCAGCACATCTTTTTTTCATAATTTTCACTTCCTGTTTTTATATTTTTATTTAAACTTTATCTTCTGAGATACTCTGTTCATGTCTGCTTATGTTTTCGCAGGCAGATTTCATTCCTGCAGTCAGAAAAAGATAAAATATTTCAATTACCACAGAAGCAGAAATTCTCGAAAAATAATAATCATCAAGAAAAAGTTTTTCTCTTGTGGCTGTTGTTATATGATAATGAGAAAAAAGAGCCACAGGAGAAGTTTCGCTGTTGGTTATGGAAAGAACAGGAACACCTTTTTCTTTTACATTTTCAATGAGAGATATAAGCCTTTTTGATGCTCCTGAGTTTGAAATTACAATAAGCAGGTCTTTTTGAGAAAGATTAAAAGCAAAAGCAGACTGAGTTTCCCATACAGAATTTGCCACAGCTCTTATACCTATCTGATTAAATTTATATGCTCCGTCAAGGGCAACGGGAATTGTATTTCCCACAGCTGAAAACATTACTGTTTCAGATTTTTCAATTAAAGATAAAATATTCTGCAGTTTTTCAGAATCTATATGTGAGATTGTCTGTGTCAGCTCTTCAATTTTATTTGATAAAATATTTTTAAGAGAAAGTGAGATATTTTTTCTGTCAATGGTATTTGATGCAGGAATAATTTCGTTGTTCTCACTTATTTCTTTAGCAAGAGAAATTTTTAACTGATAAAAATTTTTTACTCCGCATTTTTTACAAAATCTTGAAACAGATGCCTCACTCACTCTGCTTTTAAGAGCCAAATCAGCTATTGTCATATTAACTGCATTCTGCTTATTGTTTATTATAAAATCTGAGATTTTTTTTTCAGACTCAGAAAAATTATTATATTCAGAAAAGATTTTATTCAATAATTTTATATTCATATACTTTCCTCCTTTGCTGTCTAAATTATTGCATGAAATTTTATTTCTGTCAAATAAAAATTTATGAAAATTATTTTCAAGAAATTGAAAATAATTTATAAAAAAAATGCCGAAAATAATTTTTCAGCATTTTTTCATAAAAATATATTTTTGAATTTTAATCTTCCACAGGGGTACTCATAGGATATTCGCCGTTAAAACACCCCACACAATAATTTCTGTTTTTAAGAGATTTCAGCATATTTTCCATTGAAAGATAATCTAAACTGTCTGCATTTATCTCTTTTCTTATTTCTTCAACAGATAATTTTGAAGCAATAAGTTCTTCCCTGTGAGCTGTATCAATTCCATAATAACATGAATATTTTACAGCTGGAGAAGCTGACCTGAAATGAACTTCTTTTGCTCCTGCTTTTCTTACAATATCTATAAGAATTTTGCTTGTTGTTCCTCTCACAAGAGAATCATCAATAATCACAACTCTTTTTCCCTCAAGATTTATTTTCAGAGGATTAAGTTTTACCATAACAGCCTGCTCCCTAAGTTCTTGGCTTGGTTTTATAAAAGTTCTTCCTATATATTTATTTTTTATAAGACCGATACCATATGGAATTTTACTTTCTTCAGCATAACCTATTGCAGCTGGAATTCCTGAATCAGGAACACCTATTACAATATCGGCTTCAACTTTTTTCTGTCTTGCAAGAAGTCTTCCTGCTTCAACTCTTGCTTCATAAACATTAATTCCGTCAATTACGCTGTCAGGTCTTGCAAAATAAATATGTTCAAATGAACATGGAGCAGTTTTTTTATTGTCAGCATATTTTATAGATTCAACTCCGTTTTCATCGATTATAACCATTTCTCCTGCCTCGATGTCTCTTATAAATTCTCCTCCCACAGCATCAACAGCACAAGATTCTGAAGCCAGAAAATAATCTCCGTTTTTATTTGTTCCAAGACATAGAGGTCTTATTCCGTAAGGGTCTCTCACTCCTATAAGTTTTCCGTTAAAAATAATTACAAGAGCATAAGCTCCTTTTATGGCACTTACTGTACTTCTTACAGCTTCAATCATTCCCTCTGCTGCTTTTCTTGCAATCATTTTTATAATAACTTCTGAATCGATTGTTGTAGAAAAAGTTGCTCCCCCGTCTTCCAAAAGTTCTCTTATAATTTTTGAATTTGTAAGATTTCCATTATGAGCTACAGCAATCTGACCAAGTTTAAATCTGCTGTCAAGAGGCTGAGCATTTTCAATTCTGCTTTCTCCTGTTGTAGAATATCTTACATGACCAATGGCAATATTTCCTTTTAATTTGTCAAGATTTTCAGGAGAAAAGACATCTGCTGCAAGCCCCATTCCTTTAAATGTAGATATGTTTCCATCAGAGAAAACAGATATTCCTGCACTTTCCTGTCCTCTGTGCTGAAGAGCATACAGAGCATAGTATGTGAGATGAGAAGTTTTTAAATTATTTTTTGAAAAAACTCCAAACACTCCGCATTCTTCCTCCATTTTATCTTTTCTAAAACATTTTTCTAAACAATCCATTTTTTATAAAACCTCCAGTCTTTCAGCAACTTCAATATATGCTTCTTCTACATTGCCCATATCTCTTCTGAATCTGTCTTTATCCAATTTTACCCCTGTTTTTTTATCCCAAAGTCTGCAAGTGTCAGGAGTGATTTCATCTGCAAGAATTATTTCTCCCTCACAGTTTCTTCCAAATTCAATTTTAAAATCAATAAGATTAATTCCTATTTCGTCAAACATTTTTATAAGAAGCTCATTTATTTTTTTTGTCATTGAATAAATAATTTCCAGTTCCTCTTTTTTTATTCCAAGAGCATAAGCATGATAATCGTTTATTAAAGGATCTCCCAAATCATCGTTTTTATATCCGATTTCAAATATTGTTTCAGGAGGAACAGTTCCCTCTTCTATTCCAAGTCTTTTTGACATAGTTCCTGCTATAACATTTCTTACAGTTACTTCCAATGGGAAAATTTTTACTTTTTGACAAAGCTGGTCTCTGTCGTTAAGAACTTCCACAAGATGAGTTTTTATTCCATTTTCTCCAAGCATTTTAAATATTTTTGCAGTTATCTTATTATTAATTGCCCCTTTGTTTACAATAGTTCCTTTTTTAGCTCCATTTCCTGCTGTAGCATCATCTTTAAAATGAATTATAATAAGATTTTCTTTATCAGAAGCATATACCTGTTTAGCTTTTCCCTCATAAATAAGCTCTCTTTTTTCCATTTTTTGTTCCTCCTGTATGTTAAAAAATTTTTGACAAATAAAAAAGCACCTTAAAATTAAGATGCCCTAAAGATTACACTATGTCCTTTTAAATTGTCTATAACAGTATCTACACTTACAGCATGGCTGTATAAAACAGACGAGATTATTTTAATTTTCTCTTTTCTTTTTTTCATCCATGCTCTCATAAATTTCCTCCTAAAAAACAGCACAATATTTTTATGCAAAGATTATAGCATATTTTTTTAAATTTACCAGCATTTTTTTTGTATATTCTGCAGAGGATAAAATCTGAAAAAATTCAGTGATTATTTTTTGTAAAAATAAAATTATTTTTGAATATAAAGTGCTTATTAAGAAATTGAAACTGCAAAAAATAAATTAAAAAAATTTTTTGTTGTATGGAAAAAATAATTGTGATATACTCCTCTCATAAAAAATAATAACTAAGAAAAAATAAAAATTTTTCTATAAAAAAGGCGATTTTTTTTTCGCCTTTTTTTGATACCAATTTTTATGGAGGTTATTTTATGAAAGAAACAAAGTATATTTTTGTAACAGGAGGAGTGGTTTCATCACTGGGAAAAGGAATAACAGCTTCTTCTCTGGGAAGATTATTAAAAGAGAGAGGGTATAAAGTTACTATTCAAAAATTTGACCCTTATATTAATATAGATCCCGGAACAATGAATCCATATGAACATGGTGAGGTGTTTGTTACAGAAGACGGAGCAGAAACAGATTTAGATCTTGGACATTATGAAAGATTTATTGATGAAAATTTAACAAAATATAATAATATCACAACAGGAAAAATTTATCAGTCTGTTATTAACAAAGAGAGAAGAGGAGAATATCTTGGAAAAACAATTCAGACAATTCCTCATATAACTGACGAAATAAAATCTAAAATAGAAAAAGCAGGGAAAATAAATAATTCTGATATTGTTATAACAGAAATCGGAGGAACTGTAGGGGATATAGAATCAACTCCTTTTCTGGAAGCTATAAGACAATTTAAATATGATGTGGGAAAAGAAAATGTAATATATATTCATGTAACTCTGCTGCCATATATAAAAGCTGCTCAAGAACTTAAAACAAAACCATCTCAGCATTCCGTAAAAGAACTTATGGGAATGGGAATAAGGCCTGATATATTAGTGTGCAGAACCGAGCATTCTATAAACGAAAATATAAGAAAAAAACTTTCAATGTTTTGTGATATAGAGCCTGAAGCGATAATAGAAGCAAAAGATGCTTTAACAATTTATGAACTTCCTTTGATTATGGAGGAAGAGGGATTTGCAAGAACAGCATGTAAAAAATTAGGAATTGAGGACAGAAAAATTAATCTTTCTGCTTGGGAAGAAATGGTTCATAAAATAAAAAATCCTGCAGAAAAAATCAAACTTGCAGTTGTAGGAAAATATGTGGAACTTAAAGATGCTTATATAAGTGTAAACGAAGCTTTGGAAAATGCAGCTTATTCTTTGGGATATAAGGCTTGTATAGATTATATTCAGGCAGAAAATTTAGATACAGCTGTTTTAAAAAATTATAAAGGAATATTAGTTCCCGGAGGTTTTGGAAACAGAGGCATAGAAGGAAAAATTCAGGCAATTAAATATGCCAGAGAAAATAAAATTCCTTTTCTTGGAATATGTCTTGGAATGCAGACAGCAGTCATTGAATATGCCAGAGACGTTCTTAATATGAAAGATGCAAATTCAACAGAATTTGATGAAAAAACTAATTACCCTGTTATAGATATAATGGCAGAACAAAAAAATCTTGAGGATAAAGGGGGGACAATGAGGTTAGGAGCTTATCCCTGTAAAATAAAAAATGGAACTTTAGCAGAAAAATTATATGGAAAAGAACTTATTTTTGAAAGACACAGACACAGATATGAATTCAACAGCAAATTTAAAAATGAATTTGAAAAATCAGGATTTATAATTTCAGGAAGTTCTCCTGACGGAAAGTTTGCTGAAATTGTAGAGCTTCCTGAAAGCGTCCATGAATTTTTTATAGCAGCACAGTTTCATCCTGAATTTAAAACAAGACCTAATAATCCTCATCCATTATTTAAAGGTTTTGTGAAAGCAATTTATGAAAAACAGATTATGAAAAACAGAAAAAAAGTATATAAAAATTAAATATAAGGGGAAGGGGAATTTATGGAAGTTGTAAAAATATTAACAAAATATTTTCCATCACTTGCAGGTGCATTGATGGAAACAGTAAAATTATCAGTTTTGTCACTTGTTTTTGCTTTGATTTTGGGAGTTTTCTTTGGACTTTTCAGAATATCAAAAAATAAATTCTTGAGAGGAACAGCCACAGCATATGTGGAAATTATAAGAGGAACACCTCTTATGGTTCAGGCATTTATTATTTATTACGGGATTGCTCAAGTGTTAAAACCTACAGGTTTTTCATGGGCTGAAATAGGAGGAGCATTTACAGCGGGGACAGTAACTTTATCTCTTAATGCAGGAGCATTCATGGCAGAAATAATAAGAGGAGGAATTGAAGCTGTTGATATTGGACAGATGGAGGCAGCAAGAAGTCTGGGGCTTTCATATACACAGGCTTTGAGAAAGGTTATTCTTCCTCAGGCATTTCGTATTATGCTTCCGTCAATAATAAACCAATGTATAACTTCTTTGAAAGATACATCAATTTTATCTGTAATTGGAATAAGAGAACTTACAATGAGCGGAAAAATTCTTGCAGGAAATTCAACATCACTAGTCATGGCAATCTGGATAGTTATAGCAATGTTTTATTTTATAGTATGTTTTGCTCTTTCTCTTGGAGCAAAATATTTGGAGGTGAGATTAAAATATGGAAAATAAAATTTTTGTAAAAAATTTACAGAAATCTTTTGGAAAATTAAAAGTTTTAAAAGATATAAATCTTCAAATAAAAAATGGAGAAGTTGTGTGTCTTATAGGACCGTCAGGTTCCGGAAAAAGCACGCTTCTTAGATGTCTTAACAGACTTGGAGATTTTGACAGCGGAGAAGTTATTGTTGACGGAGAACACATTAACGGAAAAAATGTAAATATTAACAAAATTCGTGAAAAGATAGGAATGGTTTTTCAGCATTTTAATCTTTTTCCTCATCTTACTGTTTTGGAAAATATTACTCTTGCTCCTGTGATGTTAAAAATATTAACTGAGGAAGAAGCAGTAAATAAAGCAATGGAACTTTTAAAAAGAGTTGGTCTTGGAGATAAAGCTGATGTTTATCCCAATAATCTTTCAGGAGGACAGAAACAGAGAGTGGCAATAGCCAGATCTTTGGCTATGAATCCTGATATTATGCTTTTTGATGAGCCGACTTCAGCTCTTGATCCTGAAATGATAGGAGAAGTTTTAGATGTTATGAAACAATTAGCACTTGACGGAATGACAATGGTTGTTGTCACACATGAAATGGGGTTTGCAAGAGAAGTTTCTGACCGTGTAATTTTTATGGACGGAGGATATATTTTGGAAGAGGGGACTCCTGAAAAAATATTTTCTGCACCGGAAAATCAAAGGACAGCAAACTTTTTAAATAAAATATTATAATTTTTAGGAGGGCGGTATTATGAAAAAAATTTTTAAACTTTTGGTAATTTGTATGAGCTTTGTTTTTGCATTTACAGGTTGTGGAAAAGAGAAACAGTCAGGTGAAAATTTTGCAGAAGAAAAAATTTACAAAATAGCAACTGACACAACTTATGCTCCTTTTGAATTTGAAAATGACAAAGGGGAATTAGTTGGAATAGACATGGAACTTTTAAAAGAGATAGCTGCTGACCAAGGATTTAAATATGAAGTTAATGTTGTAGGATTTGCGGCAGCTCTTACAGCTCTTGAAACAGGGGAAGCAGACGGAATTATTGCAGGAATGTCAATCACTGAACCACGTAAAGAAAAATATGATATGTCTTCACCATATTTTGACACAGGTGTTACTATTGGTGTAAGAGCAGATTCTGGAATAAAATCTTTTGAAGATTTAAGAGGAAAAAAAGTTGCAGGAAAAGTTGGAACTGCAGCCTGCAGATTTGCTGAATCAATTTCAGAAAAATATGGATTTGAAATAGTTCAATTTGAAGAATCTTCTACAATGTTCCAAGATGTTGTTTATGGAAACACAGCTGCATGTTTTGAAGATTATCCTGTTTTAGGTTATGAAATTTCTCGTGGTCTTGATCTTATTATTCCTTTTGAAGAAGTGGCACAACCAACTTCTTACGGTTTCGCTGTAATGAAAGGTGAAAATAAAGAACTTTTAGATATGTTTAACAAAGGGCTTGCAAACTTAAAAGCAAATGGAAAATATGATGAAATCATAAACAGATATATAAAAAAATAATTTTGGTTATCTAAAAAGAGGTGCTGTTTTTCTGCAGCACCTCTTTTAAAATAAATTTTTATTCAAATTCTCCGTTTGCAGCTGTTTCATTTCCAGTTTCAGGGTCATTATAAACAGAAAGATTTATCTGTCCCAAAGATTTATCAACCATAATTGCATTTGTAACAGAACCGATTACATTAAGCATTGTTCTTGGCATATCAATAATAGGATCTATTGCAAGAATTGGATTTACAAGAGGGAAAAGTCCTGCAAGTCCTGTTCCTGAAAGTCCAACTGATGCAGCCATTGTAGCTGTTCCCGGGATTCCTGCAATTCCAAGAGAACCTATTGAAACAACTATTATTGACATAACAATAAGAGTAAGGTCAACACTGTGTCCGCTCATGTTTGTTACAAAAACTATTGTAAGAGCAGGGAATATTCCTGCACACCCCTGCATTCCTGCAGTTGTTCCAAAACTTCCAACAAAACTTGCAGTTGATTCACTCACTCCAAGTTTATTTGTAAGAGTTGAAATTGTAACCGGAAGACAACCAACACTTGATCTTGATGTGAATGCAAGAATTAAAAGTGAAATACATTTTTTTACATAAGTTATTGGATTTAATCCAAACATTGCAACAGCTATCATTTGAATAACAAACATAACAGCAACAGCAAGATATAAAACAAGAATAAATTTACTTACTTCAACAATGGCACTTATACCTTTTTGTGCTATTGTATTTGCAAGCAGAGGTACAACTGCAAGAGGCATCCATTTTATAATGCTCATTGCCATTGAAACAATAATTTTCTGCATAGCATTTATAAGAGCGAAGAATGGACTTACAATTTCCATATATTTTTTTGACATTCTTTTTGCAGCCACACCAAGCATTGCAGAAAATATTACAAGCCCTACTATATTAAGATTTACCATTGCTTCAACAGGATTTGCAGGAATAAGAGCTTTTAAAGTGTCAACTATATTTTTAACTTCTCTGATTTTATTTACTCCCTCTGCAGCAACAGCCTGTTCAACATGACCTACATTAAATGTTTTTCCTAAGAAAATTCCAAGAGCAACTGATATTGCCACCATCACAAGAGTTATCACAAGAGTTCTTTTAACCAATGCTCCAAGTTTTGCATCTTCTTTCATGTTTATGATTACATGAATTATAGATACCATTACAAGAGGAATTACAAGCATTCTTATAAAAGAAATAAATCCTCCTCCAAGAAGACTGTACCATAAAGTTGTTTCAGCCACGAAAGTAAGTTCCATAGGATTATTTGGAAATCCTGCAGTAAATTGTATAATAAGACCTAAAATTAATCCAACCACAGTTGCAATCATAACTTTTGCCGAGAAGCTGAATTTTTTCTTCGGAAGTTTGTTAAGAGCAAAAAGTATAACTCCTAAAACTACTAAAAATATTATTGTTTTTACATCACTGATTTTTAAAAATTCTTTGAAAAATACGTTGTTCATTATCATAATTTTTTCCCCTTTTTTAAAGTTAAATATGTATTAAAAATTTTTTAAATTTATTTAGCAACATTTCCTGCTACATTCATTACGTCCCAAGTTCTTGCAAAAGGAGGAGCATAACAGAAATCCATCATTCCAATTTCGTCTACTGTAAGCTTTGAATAAATTGCAGCAGCCAAAGCATCAACTCTTAAGACTGCACCTTTTTTTCCTGCAATCTGTGCTCCAAGAAGAACTCTTGTATCAGCATTATAAATAAATTTTACAAATATATCTTCCTGTCCCGGATAATAATTTGTCTGATTTTTATCTTTTACAAAAACTGTTTTGTAATTTATTCCTTTTTTCACAGCTTCAGCTTCAGTTATTCCAGTTCTTCCGGCTTCCAAATCCATAACTTTTACAGCAGCAGAACCAAGAGTTCCCTTAAATGAAGTTTTAACACCTGCAAGATTTTCTCCTGCAACTCTTCCAATTTTATTGGCTGTTGTTGCAAGAGGAATAAATACATTTTCCTCTCTTACAAGATGATAAACACTTGCACAATCTCCAGCTGAATAAATGGAATCGATACTTGTTTTTCCATATTCATCAATTATCAAAGCTCCGTTTGGCAGAGTTTTAATTCCTGTATCTTTTAAGAATGCAGTATTTGGTTTTACCCCTGTTGCAACAACTGCAAGGTCAGCACTGTATTCCCCTTTATTTGTTTTTACACCTTTTATTTTTCCATTTTCTTCAAGAATTTCAAGGACAGTTTCATTAAGGTGAAGATTTATTCCGTCGTGCTTTCTTATTTCTTCTTCCATAATATCTGTGATTTCTTTATCGAAGCTTTCCATTAAAACTCTTTCTCCTAATTGGATAAGTCTTATATTTCTTTTTCCTAAATGTTTTGCTGCTTCAACAACTTCTATTCCTATGTATCCTGCTCCTATAATTATGATTTCCTGATTTTCTTCTTTCATCATTTCTTTTTTTAGAATAATTCCATCAGTATAATCTTTTAATGTGTAAACTCCCTTTGCAGAAATATTTTTGATTGGAGGCATAATTGCAGCCGCCCCTGTTGCTATCATAAGTTTATCGTAGCTGTCTTTAAAAATTTTTCCGCTTTCAAGATTTTTTACAGTTATCTCTTTTTTTTCAGGATTAACATTAATAACTTCATGCTTTATTTTGATATTCATTCCAGCTTCTAAAAATTTATGAACAGGTCTTGCTATCATATTATTTGGATCTTCGTAAAAATTTCCAACATAATATGGAAGACCGCAGGCCCCCCAAGAAACTATTTCCGTTTTTTCATAAATTACAAGCTCAGCATCTTTGTTAAGCCTGCTGGCTTTTGCTGCTGCTGACATTCCTGCTGCAACTCCGCCAATAATAATTATTTTCATAAAACCTCCCTAAACAAATTTATTAAATTACAAAAATACTATTTTATATTTGAGCATTATACATTTTTATTCACTAAAAGTACAGCTTTTTTTATTATTTTTTGGTATCTGTGATTTTATTTATAAATTTTAAAATTTTATAAAAATATTTTTTGTTGTGTAAATTCTTGTTATTTCGCAAGTGTAATAATACTATAAAAATCATCATATGTCAATTTCAAAAAATTTAATCAAAAAATATTTTGACAAGCTAAATAAAATTATGCTATAAATCTTACATGATTTTTAGACTACAAAAATTTTTATAGAGGGAAGGTAAAATTTTATGAAAAAAACTTTATTGGCAGCTTTTATTATAAGTGCTGCAGCTTATGCAGAAAATACAGCAGAGGTAACTCTTGACAAAACATATGTAAAATCTACAAATGGTTTTGAAGAAAGTTTACAGAACACACCTAAAAACATTCAGGTTATCACACAAAGTGAAATAGAAGAAAAAAACTACAAAGATGTTTATGAGATTTTAGAAAACTCTCCTTTAATAACTATTAAAAACGATGCTATAGGACAATCAATAGAAATGAGAGGAAGCGGGCTTAATTCAAAAGGAACAGTTCAGGTTATGGTTGACGGAATGAGTTTAAATCCAATTGATATTAATCATGGAACATTGCCTTTAAACAGTATACCTGTTTCAAATATTGAAAAAATAGAAATTCTTCCGGGAGGAAACGGAGTTCTTTTTGGAGACGGAGCTAACGGAGGAGTTGTTAATATTATAACAAAAGATTCTGTTGAAAAAAATGAATCATATGTTGGAGCAAGATATGGAAGCAATAATGAAAAAATTTTTAAAGCTGGAACTGCTGCAAAAATAAATGACAGATTTTCAGTTCTTGTAAACTACCAAGGGGAAGACAGCAAAACAAACAGAGATGATGAGACAAATAAAAATTATAATATTGATGCCACAGGATTAATAAAAATTGATGACAAATCAAACTTATCAATAAGATATGCACATTATGAAAAGGAAACTAAAACTGCCGATCTTTTAACAAGAGATGAGTGGAAAGCAGATAATAATCAATCTGGTGTAGATAAAACAGGAAGCCAGCTTCCTGAAAGCGGAGATGTGAATATTATGGGAACTATTTATCCTATCAGTGGAAAACTAGATAACTCTTATGATATTTTAAATAAAAGTAAAATTAAAAGAGATGATGTTTCAGCAAATTATAAAAGAGAACTTACAGATAATCTTGATTTTAATCTAACTGCAAGCTGGCAGAAAACAACAAATGATATAGACCAAAAAGAACTTAATATAATAAATTTAAGTAAAGATTATAGAATTGATGGATTTAAAAAATATACTTTATATTATGCTGATTATATTGGAACTTTTACAGAGGAAAAATTTAAAATCAATCCATCTTTAAAATATAATTACGGAGAAAAAAGTTATTTTATTTTAGGATATGATTATAAACTTCAAAAATCTCAAAGAGATTTTGATAATTTCTTGGATATGTATAAAGTTTATAATCTTGACAGTGAAAAAGAGAGTCACGGAGCATATATTTTCAATAAAACAACTGTAGGACAGTTTGAATTTATGCAGGGGATAAGAAGAGAGTGGACATATTTTGATACAACAAAAAACTCTCATTATTATCATAAAGTTATGCCTGATAATGTAAATTTTGGACCTTTTGTCAACGGTTATGTTGATGGCGGGTTAAAGCAAAGTAAAATAAAAAAATCTATGATAAATGACAGCTATGAAGCTGCTGTAAACTATATCTATTCTGATACAGGAAATATTTATGTAAGAGCTGAGCAGAGTTTCAGAACTCCTGCCCCAACTGAATTCCAAGATAAAAATGGAACAGCAGGATATTCTGTAAATGACCTTGATGCTGAAACAAACCAAACTCTTGAAATAGGATTAAAAGATTATGTTTTAGGTTCTGTTGTTCAGCTTAATGCTTTTGTGGGAAGAACAAAGGGAGAAATTTATTATGACGAAATTTCACACGGAAATGAATGGGCTTATTATAATCTTGATGAAACACAAAGAAAAGGTGTTGAACTTAATTTGAGCCAAGATTATGGAAAACTTTTCTTCTTTGAAGGAATTTCATATGTTGATGCAGAAATTACAGAAAATAGTGATGATAAATCTATTGAGGGAAATCAAGTTCCTTACACTTCAAAAATAAATGCTAATATTGGAACAGGAGTGAGATGGACTGATAAATTTAATACTATCTTAACATTTAACTATAAAGATGGATATTATCTTGACAGAGCAAATAAATACAAAGCAAGAAGCTATATCACTCTTGATTTAACAGCAAACTATTCTATGGATAATGGCTTAAAGCTTTACGGAGGAATAAACAATCTTCTTGACAGACAAAACTTTGACCAAGAGGCTTTGGAAAACGGTGTTCAAGTTTATGACCCAGCAAGCGAAAGATCTTTCTATGCAGGTTTTGAATACAGATTTTAATTTTTTAATAACATATTTCATTTTTTAATTTTTTATTTTCTAAAAGAGGTCTGCAGAATAAAAGCGGACCTCTTTAAAATATTTCGGAGGATTTTTATATGAAAAGTTTGCTTAAAATTACTACAGATATATTTATGTCTCTTTCTTTTATTTTTCTTATGTTTTATAATTTTACAGGAGAAAAAGCTCACAAATTTTTAGGAGTATTACTTTTATTTTTTACTATTCTTCACATATTTCTTAACAGATTTTGGTATAAAAATATTTTTAAAGGAAAATATAATTTTAAAAGAAAATTTAAAACGGCAGTTATATTTATCCTTTTAAGTATTTTTATACTTTTGTTTTTTACTGGAATAAAAATACTCCAGTGCAAACAAGCTGGAATTTCTTACGAAGTTTATTCTGATATTCATTTTTATTCTGCATACTTAGGAATTATTTTTGCTGTCATACATTTTTTTGATTCTAAAAAATTTTAAAAATAAAAATAGGCTGTTTATCCTAATTATTAAATTAGAGATTTTCCAGCCTATTTACTATAAAAATTTTAATTATTTAAAAAATTGCATTTTTCTCCAACAGATTAAAGAAATTTGTATAAATTTAATCCGATTTCTTTGCTAAGTTCTCTTTCAACTTCTCCATCTATTGCAGAAATAATAAATTCTCCTGTAGCAGATATATAACACTCATTTAAATGTCCTCCATGGACACTCATATTTTTATCACAGACATTTATATGACAGTGAAGATAACATTTTCCGTTTGAAGTAGAAATATTTCCAATAAGAGAAGTAATTTCCATAGGTCCTGTCAAAGTAGTTTTGTTGTATTTTTTTTCTTCAGTATCGAATAATCCTAAAACAACTTTATCAGTCGCTCCAAGACCTGTTATACCTCCAAGTTTTATATTTTCTTTTTCACAGACTTCTTTTAATTTTTGTAGAACTTCTTCACCTTTATCAATTCTTACAACATAATTATTACCAAATTTTTGAAATTCCATAAGTATCCCTCCTGTGTCAAATTAAGTTATCAACTATAGTATAATGTGATATTCTTTATTTGTAAAATTGAAAAAATTAAGAAAGATATAAGATATTTTAAGAATATTTTATTTTTATAACATTTTATCACTGTAATATTTTTTTGCAAGTTCTATAAAAGCTTTAGCAGGCTTTGAAAGATAGCTGTCTTTTTTATAACTTATAGCTACGTCCCAAGAAGGATAATCTTTTAATCTGAAATAAGATAATTTTTTATTTTCAGGCTTTGCATAATAATGAGGAACAACAGCACAGCATAAATTAAATTCTACTGCTCTTACAATACTGCTTGTATAAGTTGTTTCAAAAAGTATTTTTGGTTCAAAACCGGCATTTTTAAAAATTTCATCAATAACATCTCTATTTGTTGATCTTTTATTCATAAAAACAAAAGGCTCTTTTTTTAAATCAAAAAGATTTACAGGTTCTTCTGCAGATTTTGAGTTAACAAATGGATGTTTTTTTGAAGTTATCAAAACCATTTCTTCGGAATATAAAACTATGTAATTATCTTTTGTCCTCTGCTCTTTAGATAAGGTCATAAATCCCAGGTCAAGTTCTCCTTTTTCTATTTTCTTTTGCTGTTCATAAACAGATAATTCTTTCGGCTCAACAATTACATTAGGATAAAGTTCTTGAAATTCAGAAAAAATTGATGTAAAAAGCTCGATTCCTCTTCCAGCAGTAAGACCTATTGTAAGTTTTCTTTTATGCTGTTCTATACAGTCATAAATTTGATTATAAGTATTTTTTTGTATTTCTAAAATTTTTTTAGCATTTTCAACATAGATTTCTCCAACTTCAGTAAGACGCCAGTCAGTTCTTGAACGATGAAAAAGCTGAGTTCCCAATTCTTTTTCAAGTTTTAAAAGCTGCTGATTCAGTGCAGATTGGGAAATAAAAAGTTTTTCGGCAGCATGAGTGATATTTTTTTCTTTTGCAATTTCTACAATATATTCCAGCTGTTTTAAATCCATTTTTTACCCTCTTTTTTTAATTTTTTTACATCCTTTTAACTAAATTATAATTTATCTACAGGGCATAAATCAATACTTTTCTTAAAAGAATAAGAAAAACTTATACTAATCTTAAAAAAAAGAATTTTACTTAATAGAATTATTGAACTAAAATGACATTGAAATAAGAAAAAATGTTTTTATAATAATTTTATTGTTTCAAAAAAGTATATTTAAAGTTTGGGAGGTTTTTTATGAAGAAGTTTGTGAAAGTTTTTATGTTAATGCTTAGCCTTGTTTCTATGTTTGCCTTAACAGGCTGTGGAAAAGAAGAAGAAACGGCTAAAACTTTTAAAGGAAAAAATGTAAGAGTTGTAATAGGTTCTACATCAACATCAGGAGATTCATATTTAATTGCTGATACAGTGTCAAGACATTTAGGTAAAGCTCTTGAAGCAAACTTTAAAGTTGATGCAGTTGGAGCAGCAGAAGCACTTGCAGCTATGCAGGATTCTAAACCAGATGGAAACACAATTATGATGTTCCACGATATGACTTATTTAGGTGTATCATTTAAATCTTATGATGATATATATAAATTAGAAAATATGGAAGTTGGTCCTCGTGTTGCACAAAATCCGGGAGCAGCATGGGCAGCAGGAATCAATGCACCTTACGATGATTTAACAGAAATTCCTAAATATTTACAAGAAAATCCAAATGCTATATGCCGTATGGCTTGTGAAGCTGGAGGAGTTTCTCATGTTGGATTTATTGCTTTCTATGACTGGGTAGTTAAAAATTATGGTCAAGATGTAGCAAATCGTATTGTTGTAGTAGTTGGTGGTTCAACTGCAGATAAATGCCAATTATTATGGGATGGAAACTGCGATGTAATATTTGCTGACTATACTTCATTAAAAGATTATACAGAAACAACAGATCCAAAAATTGGTATGAAATTTGTAGGTCTTTTAGATAATATTGAAGGTGTAGATGTTAAATCTTATGCAGATTTAGGAATAACTGTAAATGATAAAGAATTTAGATTTTCTAAAGATTTCTTAATCTATATGCCTAAAGATTTCCCTGCTGAATTAACTGCAGAATTAGATACAGCTATGGAAAAAGTATCAGCTGATCCTCAATTTAATAAAGATTTGGAAAGAATGAATTATCGTTCTGGATTTATGAATGCAGCAGATGCTAAAGCATTTATCTATGGAAAAAGAGATGGAATTCAAACTCTTATAGACAATTCTCCATCACTTGATGATTTAGTTCAAAAATAAAATAAAAATATTTAAAATTTAGGAGAAATTTAAAAATTTAAATTTCTCCTTCTTTAAAAGATAGAATAAACAAAAAGGAGAAAAAGATGATTAAGATAGATTATGTGCCATCAAAATCACACTGGCTTGTTCCTCCTATCATAATGGGAATTTTAGCAATATTGCTGGTAATAATGATGATTGAAAGATATTTTGAAACAAAAAAATCTGGCAAACCTTTCATAAATCTTTCAGGTTACAGATTTTTTAAAGAAAATTGGGATAAATTAAGACTTATAGGCGGGCTTTTCTTATTTATTATTTATATAAAAGCAATGGATTTTATAGGTTTCCTTCCAGCAAGTATTATTTGTATCTTCTTATTTAATGTTTTGTTTACAGGTGTTGAAGAATTAAAAGAAGCAGCAGCAGGAGTCAAAGAAAAAACTTTTTACAGAAATTCAGGATTTAAATCTGTTGCTAATTCAATAATAATTTCAACTGTGTTTGCTGTGGGGGTATGGTTCATATTTGGACAGGTATTCCAAATTACATTACCGTAGGAGGATATAATTATGATAGAATTTGGAGTTTTACAATTTGTTGTAGCTGTGTTAGGTGTCTTTGTAGGAATAATATTTGGTGCTATTCCCGGAATGACAGCTACAATGGCAATCGCTATATTTTTACCGTTAACTTATGCTTATGATTTAAATACATCATTATATTTATTATTAGGACTTTATGTCGGAGGTATCAGTGGAGGACTTATTCCAGCTATTCTTATAAATATACCGGGAACACCTTCATCTATCACAACTGGATTTGACGGACACCCAATGGCAAAAAGAGGTGAAGGAGAAAGAGCTTTAAAAATAGGTATAACTGCATCACTTCTTGGAGGAATGATAAGTTTAGCAGCTCTTTGGTTATTTACTCCTCCTCTTGCAAGACTTGCAATAAAATTTTCAGCTATAGAAAAATTCTTAATCATATTATTTGCAATGACAGTAATCGCTGCTCTTTCAAAAGGAAATATGATAAAAGGTATATTTGCAGGATTTCTTGGAACTTTCGTTTCTCTTATCGGGCAGTTCCCAGATAATAATATGGTAAGAATGGTTCCTGATTTTTTAAGAGTTGAACTTAGAAGCGGATTTCAATTATTACCTGTTTTAATAGGATTATTTGCTCTTAGCCAGATATTTGAAGAGGCTGAAGATGGGATGAAAGCCAATGCAATAGTAGCAGAGATGACAGATAATACAAGAAAGTTTTCATTTAAAGATTTTAAAGGTCAGTTTATAAATGTTATCCGTTCAGCAGGGATAGGAACATTTATGGGAATTCTTCCAGGGGTTGGAGGAAGTGCTGCTTCAATTCTTTCATATTCTCAAGCTAAAAACTTTTCTAAAAATCCAGATGAATTTGGAAAAGGTGCAGTTGAAGGGCTTGTTGCAAGTGAATCTGCAAATAACGGGCTTACAGGCGGAGCCTTAATACCTCTTTTATCTTTAGGAATACCGGGAGACAGTACAACGGCAGTTTTAGTAGGAGCATTTATGCTTCAGGGAATTCAAGTTGGTCCTTTATTTATATCTAAAAATCCTACAACATGGCATACAATTCTATTTGCTTTATTAATTTGTAATGCTCTTATGTTCCTAATAATGTTTTATCCGATAAAATATATTGCAAAAGTAATCCAATTTCCTAAAACAAGAATTTATCCAGTAATTATTCTTATGTGTGTTGTTGGAGCTTATGCAAATCGTAATGGAAATATGTTTGATGTATGGACTTTATTTTTATTTGGTATAATCGGCTACATATTTGGAAAATTAAAATTGTCAACAGCTTGTTTCTTAATAGGATTTATTTTAGGTCGTGACCTTGAAAAATATTTTGTTGATTCAATTAAAGGTTCAGGAGGAGATTTAATGTGTTTCTTCCAAAGACCTATCGGTTTAGTAATCTGGGTATTAATCTTATTATCAATAGCTTATGCTGTATATGATAATCATAAATATAAAGAAAAATAATTTTGTAATAAAGGTGAGAAAATGAAAGCAACATGTATAAAAATAAAAGATATAGATAATGTAGCAGTTGCAGTTAATGAAATAAAAGCTGGCACAGTTGTAATGAATGGAATAACAGCTTTAAATGATATTCCGCAGGCTCATAAAATAGCATTATGTGATATTGCTAAAAATGAACCAGTAATAAGATACGGGGTTGTTTTAGGATATGCTGTTGATAATATTAAAAAAGGTCAATGGATAAATGAAAAAATGCTTGTGCTTCCAACACCTCCTTCAGTAGATGATATGGAGTTTGGAACAAATATTGTCAAAGAACTTCCAGAGCCTCCTGTAAGAACTTGGGAAGGATATAGAAATCCAAACGGCGGATATGCAGGAACAAGAAATATTTTAGGAATAAGTACAACAGTTCAATGTGTAACAGGAGTTTTAAATGTAGCTGTTGAAAAAATAAAAAAAGAACTTCTTCCAAAATATCCAAATGTAGATGGAGTTGTAGCTATAAATCATGCTTACGGGTGCGGTGTAGCAATAAATGCTCCTGAAGCAAAAGTTCCTATAAGAATACTTCGTAATTTGTCAAAACACCCAAATTTTGGTGGACAGATGATGGTAGTAGGTCTTGGATGTGAAAAATTTACAGTTGATATGTTATGTGATAAAGAAGATATTACTCCTGAAAATGTAATTATTCTGCAAGAGAAAAAAGGATTTGCAGAAATGATAGATTCTATTATGGAAATGGCAGAGAAAAAACTTGCTGTTCTTAATGAAAGAAAAAGAGAAACTCTTCCGTTGTCAGATCTCCTTATAGGAATGCAATGTGGGGGAAGTGATGCTTTTTCAGGTGTAACAGCTAATCCTTCAGCAGGATATGCTGCTGATATGCTTGTTAAAGGCGGAGCAACAGTAATGTTTTCTGAAGTAACAGAAGTAAGAGATGGAGTTCATATTATAGGAGAACGTTGTGTAAATTCAGAAGTTGGAAATAAACTTGCTGCGGAAATGAGATGGTATGATAAATATCTTGAAGAGGGAGAAGTGGATAGAAGTGCTAATCCTACTCCCGGAAATAAAAAAGGCGGACTTGCAAATATAGTTGAAAAAGCTATGGGTTCTATCGCAAAATCAGGAACATCTCCAATAGTGGAAGTTCTTTCACCTGGAGAAAAACCAACAAAACATGGACTTATTTATGCAGCAACTCCAGCAAGTGATATTGTGTGCGGACCATGTCAGCTTGCATCAGGAATAGGACTTCAAGTATTTATGACAGGTCGTGGAACTCCTTATGGTTTAGCAGTTGCTCCTGTAATAAAAGTATGTTCAAGAAATGACATGAAAAATCAATGGTTTGATCTTATTGATATAAATGCAGGACCAATAGCAACAGGAGAAGCTACAATAAAAGATATAGGAACTTTATTATTTAATGAAATTATAGATGTTGCAAGTGGAAGAAAACAAAGCTTTGCAGAGAAATATAAACTTCATAATGATTTCTGCATTTTCAATCCAGCACCTATTACTTAATAAAAAGAAAGAGGTAGAGAGATGGAAATAACAAAAATTTTATCACTTCAGGGAATTTTATTTTTACTTATGGTTATAGGAATTATAAGCAAAAAAAAAGGAATTTTGGATGAAAACGGAAGGAGAGTTCTTACAGATTTACTTATATATATTTTTTTACCGGCGATGATAATCAATTCATTCAGAGTTAAATTCAATTATGAAATATTGATAAAATTTTTGGTAATAATTGTATTTGCTTTTGCTGCACAATTTATAAGTATGCTTTTAGCAAATCTGTTATATAAAAATCAGACAGATGGAAGAAGGAAAGTTTTAAAATATGCAACAGTTTCATCAAATGCAGGTTTTATGGGTTTGGCAGTTGTTGAAGGCATTTATGATTCAGCAGGGCTTATGTATGGTTCCGTCTGTCTTATTCCTCAAAGAATAGTTATGTGGTCAGCAGGAGTTTCATGCTTTACCGCATCAGGAAATAGGAAAGATATTTTTAAAAGAGTAGCTCTTCATCCTTGTATAATAGCAGTTTATATAGGATTGATTTTAATGTTTTTTCAAATTCCTCTGCCTTATTTTTTAGATAAAACTTTAAGAAGTGTAGGAGGCTGTACTACAAGTGTTTCTATGATTTTAATAGGAAGTATTTTGGGAGAGATACAGGATATAAAATCAGTATTTTCAAAAACAGTGATTTATTATTCTTTTGTAAGACTTGTATTAATACCAGCTTTAGTTTTTGTTTTATGCAGTATATGTAAAGTTAATTCTTTAAGTACAGGAATAGAAGTTTTAATAAGCGGAATGCCTGCAGCCAGTACAAGTGCTATTTTAGCAGCAAAATATGATGGAGATTATATTTTTGCTGGAAAATGTATAGTATGCAGTACACTTTTATCAATAATAACTATACCTTTATGGTGTATGATTCTTTAAAGTTCTATAAGAAAAACTTAGAGAAGTATTAAAAATAAGAAGTTTACTTACTTGTAAAAATGAAGTAAAATAAAATTAAGAAATGAGACAAATGTATTTATAACAGGACTAAATATAATAAAAAAATACGATAATAAATTAAAAGGAGAGAAAATGACACCTAAAATAGTTGAAATGAATGTAATTCCAGTAGCTGGATACGACAGTATGCTTTTAAATTTAAGCGGAGCTCACGGACCATATTTTACAAGAAATATAGTTATTTTAAAAGCAGACAATGGAGAAATCGGAGTTGGAGAAGTTCCAGGAGGAGAAAAAATAAGAAAAACTCTTGAAGATGCAAAACCATTAGTAATTGGAAGAAGTATAGGAGAATATAAAAATATAGTAAAAAGTATTCACGATGCTTTTATAGACAGAGACTCATCAGGAAGAGGAACTCAAACATTTGACCTTAGAACAACAGTACATGTAATGACAGCAGTTGAAGCTCCATTATTAGATCTTATGGGAAAATATTTAAATGTTCCTGTTGCAGCACTATTAGGTGAAGGACAGCAAAGAGAAAAAGTAAAAGTTTTAGGATACCTTTTCTATATAGCTGACAGAAATAAAACTGATCTTCCATACTTAGCAGGAGATGACAATTCAGATGAATGGGGAAGAATCAGAAGAGATGAAGCAATGACTCCAGAAAAAATAGTTGCTCTTGCAAAAGCAGCTCATGCAAGATACGGATTTGAAGATTTCAAATTAAAAGGAGGAGTTTTAGAAGGAAAAGAAGAAATAAAAGCAGTTAAAGCTTTACATGAAGCTTTCCCTGAAGCAAGAATTACTCTTGATCCAAATGGAGCATGGTCTTTAAAAGAAGCTATATCTCTATGTAAAGATATGCACGGTATTCTTGCTTATGCTGAAGATCCTTGCGGAGCTGAAGATGGATTTTCAGGAAGAGAAGTTATGTCAGAATTTAGGAAAGCAACAGGTCTTCCAACAGCTACAAATATGATAGCTACTGACTGGAGACAAATGCAGCACTCAGTTGCTTTAAATAGTGTATCAATTCCTCTAGCAGACCCACACTTTTGGACAATGGAAGGTTCAGTGAGAGTTGGACAAATGTGTAATGAATTTGGTTTAACTTGGGGTTCTCACTCAAACAATCACTTTGATATTTCTCTTGCAATGTTCAGTCATGTTGCAGCAGCAGTTCCTGGAAATATAACAGCTATTGATACTCACTGGATTTGGCAGGACGGTCAAGATTTAACTAAAAATGCACATAAAATTGTAAACGGAGAAATAACAGTTCCAAAAGATGTTCCTGGACTTGGAATAGAAATAGATATGGATAAAATTATGGCAGCTCATAAACTGTATGTAGAAAAAAATCTTGGAGCAAGAGATGACTCTGTAGCAATGCAGTATTTAATAAAAGATTGGAAATTTAACAATAAAAAACCTTGCCTTGTAAGATAGCCAAAATAAAAGGCAGAGATATTTTATAACTGACAAAAGAGAGAGAGTAATTTTATATTGCTCTTTCTTTATTTTTTGTATTAATTTTTAAAATAAGGTAAAATTAATGTAAGAATTGTTTTTATAAATAAAAATATAATCATTTTATGCACGTTTTTTATTAAGAAAAATATATAAAATTTATTTGTTATAAAGAACAAATTTTTCTTTGAAAAGTACAAGTATAATTATTTCTTGTAATATATTAATATTTTACTGAAATATGGTAATATTTATCTCGAATAAAACATAAATATAAAATTTTGGGGGAAAAAATGGAAAAAAAGGGGACACCTAAAGTAAAAAGTATGACAGTTTATCCAATAGCTGGTTATGATAGTGCTCTGCTTACATTAAGTGGATGCCACTCTCCATATTTTACAAGAAATGTTGTTGTTCTGGAAGACGAAACAGGAAATAAGGGAATAGGAGAAATTCATGGCGGAGAAGCTATAACTGAAATGCTTGAAAGTTATAAGCCGATGGTTATAGGGGCAGAAATAGCTGATTATAGAAAAGTTATTACAGAAATAAGAGCAAAAGGTCAAAAAGCCAAAGGGGATACAGGTGAAGGATTACAAGGTTTAAACATAAGTAATCTAAAATTTGTTGTACAGGCAGAAGCAGCAGTAGAATGTGCAATGCTTGATTTACTGGGAAAATTTTTAAATAAACCGATAGCTGCTCTTCTTGGAGATGGAGGAATTCAAAGAAGAGAAGTTCCGTTTTTAGGATATTTATTTTATATAGCAGATCCTAAGAAAATAGATATGCCTTATTTAATAGAGACTGATTGTAAAGATTCTTGGGAAAAGATAAGAAGAAAAGAGACTTTAACACCAGAAGGAATAGTAGAGCAGGCTAAAGCTCTTTATGAAAGATATGGATTTAAAGATTTTAAATTAAAAGGGGGAGTGTTAAAAGGAGAAGAAGAAATGAAAGCTGTAGAAGCTCTTCACAAAACTTTCCCAGAAGCAAGAGTAAATATTGATCCAAATGGAGCATGGTCATTGGAGGAAGCTGTAAAACTTTGTCAAAATAAACATGGTGTAGTTGCTTATATGGAAGATCCTTGTGGACCTGAAGCAGGTTTTTCAAGCAGAGAGATAATGAGTGAATTTAAAACCGCAACAAATTTAAAGGTTGCAACTAATATGATTGCAACTAACTGGAGACAGTTTTATCATGCTGCCTCAGAACATTCAGTTGATATAATTTTAGCAGATCCTCATTTTTGGACATTAAATGGAAGTATAAGAATGGCTTATTTATTAAAAGACTGGGGATTAACTTGGGGTTCTCATTCAAATAACCACTTTGATATAACACTGGCAACATTTGCACAAGTTGCAGCAGCAGCTCCTGGAAATATAACTCCGGTAGATACTCATTATATCTGGCAGGATGGTCAGGGAATTACTAAAAATCCTCCTATTATAAAAAATGGAGTAATAGAAATAACTGATAAACCTGGTTTAGGTGTAGAAATAGATATGGAAAAATTATTAAAGGCTCATGAATTATATAAAACAATGCCAGAAAAATATAGAAGCCGTGATGATTCATTAGCAATGCAGTATTTAATAAAAGACTGGAAATATGATTCAAAAAAACCTTGTATGGTTAGATAATTAATTAGAAAAAAGAAAAGGAGTAAATAATAATGTCGTATATAGGATTTGTGGGTTTTGCTATGATGATATTAATCATGGTACTTTTAGTAAAAAAGAAGGTAAATACTTTATTTGCTTTTACAGTTATTCCAATAATAGGAGCATTTTTAATAGGAGCTTCGGTAACTGAAGTTTGTGGATTTGTAAAAAAAGGTTTGAATCTTACTTTAGAAATAACAATGATAATGTTTTTTTCTCTTCCTTATTTTTCAATGATGAATGATACAGGATTATTTGATGACTTAGTAAGAAAATTGATGAAAGGAAGATGTTTAAGTCCGGCAGTTTTAGGTGTGATTACTGTTATAGTAAGTTTTATTACAGAACTTGATGGTTCAGTAACATCAACTTTTATGATTACAATTCCGCTTTTACTTCCTTTGTATAAAAGATTAAAAATGGACCCAAGAATGCTTGTATTTTTATGTACAGTTTCAATGGTAGTTATGTTTAATACACCATGGAATGCGAGAGTACTTAGAAGTGCCAGCTTAATACCAGAAATAAATAATCCAAGTAATTTTATATTCTTAAAAACAGTTCCATTGCAGATATTATTAGCTGTATTAATGATTGCAATAGCATGGCTGATGGGAAAAAGATATGAAAAGAAAACAGGTTATGTACAAAATTCTTGTGAACAGGCAGATACAGAAAGTGTTCTTACTAAGAGTGAATTAAATAGACCTCATTTATTTTGGTTTAATCTTGGTTTAACAGCACTACTTATAGTTTTAATGAGTTTCCTTCCAATTCCTGCATATTTTATATTTGCACTTGGATTGATTATAGGTTTAATGGTGAACTATAAAGATTTAGGTCTTCAGAACAAGTTACTGGCAAAATATGCAGGAAGTTTATTTCCAGTTGCACCGGCAGTACTTCTTTCAGGTGTTGTAGCAGGAATATTACAAGAAAGCGGAATGCTTGCAGAGATGGTAGAGTCGCTTGCAAGAATTATTCCTCCTGCTCTTGGTCCATATATGCATATAATTATAGGATTTTTAGCAGTTCCTTTAATGCTGATTTTTACTAATGATACTTGGTATTATGCATTTGTTCCTATAATGGCAGCTGTTGGAGAACAGTATGGAGTGCCAAGAGAGATGGTTGTACTTACTCTTATGATGAATATGGGTGCTATGATATCACCAGTTGCTCAACCACAGTTATATCTTGCATGTGAACTTGGAGAAATAGAATTAGCAGATCATATAAAATTCTCATTTATTCCTCTTGTTGTAATAAACTTTATATGGGTTGCAGCTGGAATGATTTTAGGAATTTATATTTAATAATGTTACCTTTCTGAATTTTAAAATATAAAAAGAAGGACAGCTTTTAAAGCTGTTCTTTCTTTTTATAATAATCAAAATTTTTTAAGGTAAATGCCAAATCTAAAGTTGAAAAATCTTTAAGATTTCTTGGGTCATATCCTGTGAGTTTTTCTATTTTATTAAGCTGATACTGTAAAGTATTTTTGTGCATAAAGAGTTCGGCAGAAGCATTTTTAATACTGCCGTTATTTTTTTTATAAACATTAAAAATTTCATAAAAAGATTCAAATTCTTTTTCATCAATACTGCCAAGAACTTTTTCAGTAAATTCAACTATTTTTTCCTGACCTATATTTGGAAGAAGAATTCCTAAATCAAGGTCAGAATAAAACATACATGTTTTATCAATTTTAAAATTTAAAATATATTTTAAAGCATTTTTGGCTTCTGAATAAGAAGAATTAAATTCTTTTAATGTACTAATGGATTTTCCTATACCAAATTTGAAATTAAATTTTAAAGATTCAGAAAGATTTTTTTGTATTGAATTTATAAATTCTTCAATATAATTTTTTTTATCTGAATTTAAAAATATAATAATTTGATTAGAGGTAATAGTAAAAATATTTTTTTTATTTCTCACAAGAAATGTTTCTAAAATTTTATATAAGTCATTATTGTCTTTAAAGCTGTTATTAATATTTCCTATAATAACAGTGTAAGGGAAAGAAAGAGAAGTATAAAACTCTACAGCTTTATAATCACCAAAAAGTACTGTTTCAATAATATTTCTGTTCTGCTCTCTTTTTTTTATAGAAAGCTCTTTAAGCCATGCTTCTTTTACAAGAATTTCAGTCATAGATTTTATTATTTTACCAAATCTTTCAACATCTTTTCTGTCTCCAGTGATTCCAATAACTCCTACAATTTCATTATTAAGATGTACAGGAATATTAATTCCTTTTTTACTTCCTTCATATTCTGTATCGCTGTTTATAACTATATCACTATTGGTTGCGATACATTTCAGAGAAGCCTCATGTATCTGTCCTATTCTTTTTTTATCTGTACTTGCAATAATATGACCTTCTGTATTAATAAAATTTAAATCTTGGTTAATAATATCTTTCATATCTTTTACAATTTTTAAAGCCAGCTCGGTAGGAATATTCATTTTTCACCTCTGTAAAATAAATTTATTTTCAAATAAATATTATCATATTAAAATAAAAAATACAAAATAATATGTTATAGATAACAAAAAAAATAAAAAATATTTTAAATTAATGTTATACATAACATTGAATAGAGGAAAAAATTAGTTTAAAATAGGGCATAACAAAAACACACAATATGACACAATGAATAAGTAAAATTTATGGAGGTAAAAAATGAAAGTAGGATTTATTGGATTAGGAATAATGGGAAGACCAATGTGTAAAAATGTTTTAAAAGCTGGATATGAAGTAACAGTTTTTGATTTTAATACAGCAGCAGTTGAAGATTTAGTAGCTTGTGGAGCTAAAGGAGCAAAATCTGGAAAAGAAGTTGGAGAAAACTGTGATGTATTAATTACAATGCTTCCAAACTCACCACACGTTAAAGCAGCTTTATTCAATGAAAATGGAGCAGCAGAAGGATTAAAAGCAGGATCAGTTGTAATAGATATGAGTTCTATAAATCCTGTTGAAAGCCAAAATATTGCAGCTAAATTAGCAGAAATGAATGTAGGATTCTTAGATGCTCCAGTATCTGGAGGAGAACCAAAAGCTATAGACGGAACAATTTCTGTAATGGTTGGAGGAGATCAAGAATTATTTGATAAATATTATGATTTAATGAAATCTATGGCAGGTTCAGTAGTAAGAACAGGAGCAGTTGGAGCAGGAAATACAACAAAACTTGCTAACCAAATGATAGTTGCTGTAAACATTGCAGCTTTAAGTGAAGCATTTGTTCTTTGTGAAAAAGCAGGAGTAGATCCACAATTAGTATTTGAAGCTATAAGAGGAGGACTTGCAGGAAGTACAGTAATGAATGCAAAAGCTCCAATGATGTTATCAAGAAACTTTGAACCAGGATTCAGAATAGAATTACATATTAAAGACTTACAAAATGCTCTTGATACTTCTCACTCAATCAATGTATCTTTACCATTAACAGCTCAAGTTATGGAAATGATGCAGGCTTTAAAAATTGATGGAAGAGAGAAAAAAGACCACTCTGCTTTATTAAATTATTATGAAAAAATTAATAACATCACAGTTGGTGGAAAAAACTAATTATAATTTAATAAAAAATAGGGGGATTTATAAATGGATTTAAGTTTATTGAAGGGAATTTATGTACCAATTCTTACTCCGGTAGATGAAAATGAAAATGTTGATATAGAAAAATTAAGAAAACAAGTAAACTTTGTAATAGAAGGGGGAGTAAGCGGGATTCTTGCTCACGGAAGTAATAGTGAGTTTTATATGTTCGATGAAGAAGATTATGAAAAAATTACTAAAGTAATTGTGGAAGAAGCTAACGGAAGAGTTCCTGTTATTATGGGAGTAGGAGCAATAAGAACTTCAAAATGTGTAAAACTTGCTCAGCTTGGAAAAAAATTAGGTGTTGACGGTATAGCACTTTTACAGCCAATGTTTTTGAAACCTACAGAAGATGAATTATTTTTACATTATAAAACAGTAGCAGATTCAATAGGAGAAATGCCTTTACTTATTTATAATAATCCAAGAATAGGATACACTCTTTCTGGAGATTTAGTTGAAAGACTTGCAAGAGAAGTAAAAAATATTGTTGGAATAAAAGATTCAAGCGGAGATATAAATCAGGTTCTTGAATTTATAAGAAGAACAAGAGATATTGGTTTTAAAGTATTTGGAGGAAAAGATACACTTTTATTCTCATCATTAAGTATAGGAGCGGTTGGAGGAGTTTGTACAACAGCTAATATATTTCCAGAATTAGTAACATCAATATATAATACTTATGCTGAAGGAAATTTAAAAGAATCTCTTGAACTTCAATTTAAATTAAATCCAGTAAGATTATCTATGGATAAAGCAAGTTTTCCTGTTGCAACAAAAGATATGGCAAATATAAATAAAATGAATGTTGGAGCACCAATAAAACCTAATCTTCCATCAAAAGAAGCTGTAGTTGATTTTATGGCAGGAAAAATGGATGAAGCAGGTTTATTAAAGAGGTAAGCTTATGAAAAATAAAAAAATAGTTATTGCTGTTGACTCTTTTAAAGGAAGTGCAACTTCAAAAGAAGTTTCTGAATATATAGAAAATGGAATAAATAATGTCTGTAAAGATTTTCTTATAAAAAAAGTTGCTATCGCTGACGGAGGAGAGGGAACAGTTGAAGCTATAGTTGACTCAACTTCAGGAAAATATATATTTGAAGAAGTTCATGGTCCTTTAGGAGCAATAGTAAAAGCAAGATATGGAATTATAAATGAAAATATTGCTGTAATGGAAATGGCAGAGGCTTCAGGAATAAATCTTATAAAGAAAGAAGAATTAAATCCTTTTAAAGCAAGTACATATGGAGTAGGTGAAGTTTTAAAATCTATTCTTGATAAAGGAATAAGAGAAATTTATATTGGTGTTGGAGGAAGTGCAACTAATGATGGCGGAGCAGGAATGCTTGCTTCTTTGGGAGCTGAATTTTATGATTGTGATGAAAATAAAATAGGATATACTCCAATAGAATTAAAAAAATTAGCAAAAATAGATTTATCTAATTTCGATAAAAGAATATTTGAATCTAAAATAATAGTTTTATCAGATGTTCGTAATATCTTATGCGGAGAAAACGGAGCTTCATACATATTTGGTCCTCAAAAAGGTGCAAGTCCTGAAGATGTAAAAGAACTTGACAGTATTTTAAGAAATTATGGAAATATAGTTGATGAGCTGTCAGGAGGAAATTATTCTTCTAAACCTGGAAGCGGAGCAGCAGGAGGTTTGGGATATGCTCTTTTAAGTGTATGCCAGGCTGAATTTAAAGAGGGAATAGTAGAAATTATGAATCTGATAGGTCTTGAAGAAACACTTAAAGATGCAGATTTTGTAATTACAGGAGAAGGAAGAATAGATAACCAGTCTGTCTGCGGAAAAGCTCCTGTGGGAATAGCAAAAATGGCTAAGAAATATAATATTCCAGTTATAGCTGTTGTAGGAAGTTCAGCAAGAAATCTTGAGGAAATTTATAAAAATGGAATAGATTTGGTTTTAGACATAATAAATGAACCGATGGATTTAGACAAAGCAATAAAAGATGTAAAAGAACTTCTTGAGTTTACAGGTGAAAAAGCAATACGTGCATTTTTAATTGGAAATAAATTTTAAATTATTTTAAGTAAAAAGGGGCTGTTTTTAAACAGTTCCTTTTTTATATAATTTAAATATGGAGAAACTGTATTTAAAAGGAGATCAGCTGTGAAAAAGATATTGATTACTATTCCTATGGAAGAGAAGCATAAAGAAAAAATAAAAAATATAGTCTTTGATGGAGAGATAAAATATTGTTCTGCAAGTGAAATCATAAAAGAAGATGTGTGTCAGGCAGAAATAATTTTAGGAAATGTTCCTGCAGAATTTTTGAAAGAAAGTAAAAATTTAAAGTGGATACAGCTTAATAGTGCAGGAGCAAATGCCTATATAGAAAAAGGTGTATTAAAAGAGGGAGTGATTCTTACCAATGCCACAGGAGCTTACGGCTTAGCAATTTCTGAACATATGCTGGCTATGGTATTGGCACTGCAGAAAAAAATTTGTTTATATACAGAAAATCAAAAAAATCATCTTTGGAAAGATGAAGGAGAAGTTAAATCTATATATGGATCTAAAACTCTTGTTGCAGGTCTGGGAGATATTGGAGGAGAGTTTGCCAAAAGAATGTATTTTTTAGGAAGCAAGGTATATGGAATAAAAAAACATAAGACAGAACTTCCTTTCTATATTGAAAAAATGTATCAAATGGAAGAACTTGAAGAAATACTTCCAGAATTTGATATAGTGGCAGTTTCTCTTCCAGAAACTAAGGAAACTATAAATCTTTTTAATAAATCTAAGTTTGATAAAATGAAAAAAGGTGCTTTGTTTTTAAATGTAGGAAGAGGAAGTATTGTAAATAGCTTAGATTTATGTGAAGCATTAAACAGCGGAAAACTTGGAGGAGCTGGAATAGATGTAGCAGATATAGAACCTCTTCCAAAAGAAAATCCATTATGGGAAGCAGATAATATATTAATAACACCTCATATATCAGGGGGGTATCATTTAAAAGAAACTCTTGAAAGAGTAAGAAAAACAGCAATAGAAAATTTGAAATCTTATTATGAAAATAAACCTATGAAAAATTTAGTGGATTTTCAGACAGGATATAAAAAATTTGATAAATAAATTGGGAATGAAGGAGGAAAGTTTTATGAATAAAAAAATATTTTTATCAGATGGAACAGAAATAGGAAATATGGGGATAGGAACATGGTATATGGGAGATTCTCCTAATAATAGAGATGAAGAGATAAAAAGTATAAGATATGCACTTGACCACGGAGTTACAACAATAGATACAGCAGAAATGTATGGAAACGGCAGAAGCGAGCTTTTGGTAGGAGAGGCAATAAAAGGATATGATAGAAAAAAATTATTTATAATTTCAAAAGTTCTTCCTAACAATGCAGGAAAAAATAGAATTTTTCAAGCATGTGAAAATACTTTAAAAAGACTGGGAACAGATTATTTAGATTTATATCTTCTTCATTGGAGAGGTTTTATTCCTTTTGAGGAAACTATTGAATGTATGGAAGAATTAAAAAGAAAAGGAAAAATCCGCCGTTGGGGAGTATCTAATATGGATATTTATGATATGGAAGAAATTTTGGAATGTCCAGATGGAGAAAACTGCTGTGTCAACCAAGTTTTATATCATTTAGGTTCAAGGGGAATAGAATATTCATTGAAACCTTTTACAGATAACCATAATATTCCAACGATTGCTTACTGCCCTGTTGCCCAAGGGGGAAGATTGAGAAAAAAATTATTAGATTCTGCAGCTGTAAAAAATATAGCTGAAAAATATAATATCACCCCTATCCAAGTACTTCTTTCATTTGTTTTGAATCAGGAAAATATGATAGCTATTCCTAAAGCAGCTCAAGTTAAACATATGAAAGAAAATATAGAATGTCTTGATATTAAATTATCTCAAGAGGATTTAGAAATTTTAAATAAAGAATTTCCTGCTCCAACAAGAAAAATGCCTTTAGATATAGAATAATATTTTTATGATAATAATGGGGCTGCTGCATTTTTACAAATCTACAGCAGCCTTTTAATTTTTTTAATTTTGATTTTCTTCCTCTTCAAATGCTTTCAGATAATTATAAATTGTATATCTTGAAACGTGCATTTTTTTGGCTACAGTCTGAATTCCTTTTTTTAGAGAAAAACCGCCGTTATCTTTAAGATATCTTACAAGAGTCATTCTGTCTTCCTTATTCATAAGAGCAATAGGCTTTCCGACCATTTTTACCCCGTCTAAGAAAATATCATCTATAATTTTTTCAGATGGATTTCCATTTATAACTTTTTCAACTTCAGTTCCTGTTTTAACTAAGTTACTAAGGACACTTTCTGCAAGAGAAAGTTTTGTAAAATCATAATTTATACCAAAAACATAGTGATAGTTTTTATCTTTAAAGTGTACAGTTGTAGATTTTATAAGTCTGCCTTCATGGGTTTTACAAAGACAGTTATAAAAATCTCTTCCCTCCATAGCCTCTTCCATTTTATAAATTCCAAGAAGATTTAATTTATCTCCTTTTTTTCTTCCTGTAACATGACCGTTGTAAATAGCAGTTACTACTCCCTTTTTCTTTAAATCGTGAATAATAACTTCGCAGTCAGGACCAAACATTGCTGAAATTCCCTCTGCAAGACTTGTTAAAAAATTAAGTATTTCTTCTCCTTTCATATCTTTTCCTCCTAAATACTTCAGTTATTTTCATAATACAATTTTTAAACTTATTTGTCTACATTTCTACAAAGAAATTTTAAAATTTTGTAAAAATTAAACGAATTTTTTAAAAAATTTTCTTTATTAAAATAATAAGTTTTTTCTTACAATTTTATATTCTTTGTGCTAATATAAGGTTATAGGATAATCTTTGTTTAAGGAGGCTGATTTTTATGGTAAAAATATTGAAAATAGAGGGAATGATGTGTGGGCACTGCAGTGCTCATGTTGAAAAAGCATTGAGAGAACTTGATGGAGTAAGTGATGTAGTTGTAAGTCTGGAAGAAAAAACTGCAAAAGTAACAATGGATAAAGAAATATCTGATGAAGTATTTAAAAATTTAATTTCTGAAGAGGGATATGAAGTAGTATCTGTTGAATAAAGTTATTAAATAAAAAATATAAAAGGGGCTGCTGCAATTTTGTTTTACAAATTTACAGCAGTCCCTTTATAGTTAAATAAAATTAAAGCAGTGAATCTCTTCCCAGTCTTATTCCAGTAACTCCCACAGGAACAGTGATAATTATAGCAAGAACACCGATTGCAAGAATTGTATCTCCGTGAGGAACTCCCATTGCAAGAGGAATACCAGCAGTAGCAGCCTGAACAGTTGCCTTTGGAATATATGAAATACCACAGAATAATTTTTCTTTTGTGTTTAAATTTGAATTGTAAAGGGCAGTTGTTACTCCGATTAATCTTCCAATAAGTCCGATTATAACAATAAGAACTCCGATATGTCCAGATTCAAAGATTACACGGATATTTACAGCCGCTCCAATAAGAACGAAAAGAAGAATTTCTCCAAATACCCAGATTTTATTAAATTTTAATGCCATTCTTTTTGCAAGCCCGTTATCTTTTGCTAAAATCATAAATCCCATTGCCATAATTCCAAGAAGACTTGCTATTGGAAATAATTTCATCTCTTCAATGTGATGAAACATAATTGCTGTAATAAGAAATATAAGAGCTTTTCTTGTATCTCTTATATGAAAATATTTAAACAGCAGATAAAGAATATATCCAGTAAAAAGCCCGAGAGCCAGTCCTGAAAAAATACTTATTGGAATTTTTGAAATTTCATGAAAAATATTTACTCCCTCTCCAAGGGACATTCCAAGAAAAGCAGTGAAAAGAGTTATTGCAAAAACGTCATCAATAGAAGCTCCAGCAAGAATTATTGTAGGAATTTCTTTTTCTTTTCCAAGTCCTTTGTCTTTTAATGCAAGCATTTCAGGAACGACAACGGCAGGAGAAACAGCAGCTAAGATAAATCCTAAACAGCCGGCTACAGGCAAAGAGTATCCCAAAATAAAATGAGCAGCAAACATTACTGTAAATCCTTCAAAAAGACATGGAAGAGAGGCCATTTTTACAGCTGTCTTTCCTATTTTTTTTAAAACTTCTTTATCAATCCCAAGTCCTGCTCTTATAAGGATAATTATAAGCCCTAAAGTTCTCAGTTCGTTTGAAACATCAAGAATTTTATCAGAGATGAAAAAGCTGTTTAAAAAAGTAAATCCTTTTTCAACAACAAAATATTCTTTTGAATATGAACCTAAAAGAATACCTGTAAAAAGCATTCCCAAAAGAGGGGGCATATGAAGTTTTTCAAATAATTTTGCCAATAACATGGCTGTAAGAATAAAAACAGCAAAACTAAAAAGCATAAATTTTCCTCCTGAAATTATTTAAAAAGATTGTTATGCAACTTTATAAAAAATAAAGCTCCTGCAAATATAAAATTACACCTGCAGAAGCTGTCATCTTTTTTAATTATATTTTCTATAATCAATAAAAGCATTCTGAAATTTATAAAATAAATTTCATGGAGAGCCTCATCTCCCTTATTTACTCAATAATTATATCATATTTTTTATTAGTTTTCAAAATAATTATATTACTTTTGAGCTGCTCTTTCTTTCGCTTCAGTTCTTTTTTCAATTCTGTCAATTACAACAGAACATACAAGGTTACCGATAACGTTTACAGTTGTTCTTCCCATGTCAACAATTCTGTCAACAGCAAGGATAAGACCAATTCCTTCAAGCGGAAGTCCTACTTGAGCAAGAACCATTGAAAGCATAATTGTCCCGACTCCAGGAACTCCAGCTGTTCCAATAGAAGCAAGAACTGCTGTAAGAACTACCATGAAATAGTCGTTTGTTGTAAGATGAATGCTGTATAACTGAGCTATAAATACTGTTGCAACTCCCTGCATGATTGCAGTTCCGTCCATGTTTATTGTTGTTCCTAAAGGAATTGTAAATGAAGAAATTTTATCTTCAACATTAAATTCTTCTTTTAAAGTTTTAAGTGCAAGAGGAATACATGCAGCACTGCTTGATGTTGAAAATGCAAGAGTCATAGGTGCAAGTATTTTCTTTAAGAAAACAATGGGATTTTCTTTTGCATATATACGAAGAAGAATTTGATATACTACAAGTCCGTGGAATACAAGTAAAATATATGTAACAATTATGAAAGATGCAAGAGGTTTCATAGCTGCCCAACCAAGAGTTATAAATGTTTTACCTATAAGACCAAATATTCCATAAGGAGCAAGTTCCATAATTATACTTACCATTTTTAGCATAAGTTCATTTGCTTCTTCAAAAAGTCCTTGAAGTTTTTTTGCTTTGTCTCCAAGAAG
>ENA-OPVT01000265-OPVT01000265.1-human-gut-metagenome-genome-assembly--contig:-NODE-265-length-42360-cov-8.885498_pt1 | contig 42360 bp, 25 predicted proteins | sample MGYA00241499_ERZ501990 | MGnify/ENA primary metagenome ERZ501990 (study PRJEB25962, sample SAMEA2042104) | human gut metagenome | biome: human gut; feature: human-associated habitat; material: faeces...
ACTTATGCTTTTGCAGCCTGAAAGTGCAGCTTTTGGATATAAAAATCAGCCATTTTAGGCTCTTAAAATATCTTAGATGTAAATATGTGTTAATAAACTTGCGTTGTTGATACCATTAAATTAACATCAGTTATACATTATTTCCCTAGATTGAAAAAATATTTTGTCATGACTTTTTACTGCCGATTTTGTAAGTCATAAATTTCCATTTATGCAGTTAATCGTAAATTTCCATTCTCAGTGTAACACGGTATACAGCGTATTTCTGATACTCCGTCTGATTTACTCAATAATTCAATACCTATGTCAGCACATACTTTCAGGGCTAAACTATCATTGACAACCTTTTTAAGGTAAGATTACTAAAGTGTCTTAAACCTGTGGCTTCCAGTCGTTTACCAGATTAAATAGTTCTTCAACACTTTCTATGTTCATTTTCTTACGCAGTCTGTAGCGTGCTTTCTGAAGACTTTCGGTTGATATTCCTAAGGCTGTTGCCGTTTCTTTTACAGGTATTTTCATGCGCATAAACCCGAGAATAAGGATGTCGTTATGTGTAAGTTGCGGATATGTCTTTTTGATATATTCTACAAAGTCTGTATTTATAGTGGCTTCGAGCATGTCAAGGCGTGTCATGGCTGTCTGCCGTGCTGTGGCTTCACCGACAATCTGTGCCACGGTTTCAGCGTTCTTGTTTTTTGTCTTTTCCAGTTCACTTATGGTCTGGTTCATCTTCAGCGAAATCAGCTCGTTTTCCAGTTTCTTGTATTCCACTTCTGTTTCAAGCCGCTTGTGATCTTCCTCTTCTGTCTTCAGCCGCATCTTGTTTTGTCTGTACAGCAGCAATATTATTATGCATGCGGCTATGGCCGTTAAGGCGAGTCCGCTGAACAGCAGTATTCTTATGATGTGCGTCTTTTCAGCTTCGCGTATTATCCTGTTATATTTATATTGTTCTTTTATAACGGCGATGCGCTGTGCAGTTTCTCCGTTTTTAATCACGCCCGCAAGGCTGTCGTATTTGTCTCGGTTGCGTATGTATTCTGTCAGATTTCCGTTGATGCTGTCAGAGCGCATAATTATTTTCAGGGCATTGGCTTCGTTTTCCATTTCGCCGTATCTCGACGAGTATTCCATGCTCATCTTTGCATATATCCGCGAGCTGTCCGTCTGTCCCTCTTTTTCCAGCAGCATTGAGTGTACATAGTAGGTCTGAGACAGATATCTGTCGTCTTTCAGCGGATTGCTCTCGAGCCTTTTTATAGTTTCCCATGCTTTGGCGGTTTGTCCTGTTACATAGAACATTTCGGCCATGTTGGCCATGTCCATATACAGCCATGTCTTTTTGCCCGGAAAGTCTTTCTTGTCCAGCTCAAGGAGATTTTTCATGCACGTAAGAGCTGTTTTGTAATCGTTGTCGAGGGTAAAGGCATAATACGCCATCATTCTCCAGTAATATTGTGAGCTGTAGTTACCTGCTTTTCTTATGTGATAATATTTTGTTGATTTCAGCAAGTTATATCCCTCGCGTTTCTGTCCAATTATTCCGCATATAATTCCGAGATGCGAGTTCGCCTCAAACACTCCTACGCTGTCTCCTTCTTCTTTAAATGCAGCCGCAGCACGGTGAAACTGCCGGTATGCCACCGGAAGATTGCCATTCTCCCATTCTGTCATGGCTTGCTCGAATATTGTCCGGCTGTTTTCGCTTTCTGAACAGCCCGATAACATGACCATAAATGTCAGTAATAGCGTGATATATCGTATAAGTTTTTTCATCTTTTTGGTTAGCATTATAATGCTGTTATGATTACAAAATTAGCAATTTTTTTATATTATAATATATGTATGTCCTTGCTTGTCCGTCCTGTTAAATATTATTTAACATAAATGTCCGCCCATTTGTCTAGTATCTTTTATTGTATGTGTTGAGTTTGGGTAATACATTTGCGAAAACAATTCTTTGTTTAATCATTTTAAATTTTGATAATATGAAAAAGAGACATTACTTTTTTCTTATGTCCTGCTGTTATGTAAGCATGGCGTTTGCACAAAGCCAAAGCGAGAGAAGCTGGTTCACGGAAAGACAGTATTTCTCAACGAGTGTAAATAACGAAGGCGAGGCTCTGGTGCATAGTGATCAGTGTCAGCCAATAGAAATATGGAACCCGCGTACAAACGACTATAAACAGATCGGTGGAGTTGCATCCGGCAATGGCATTGGAGGTGTTGCTAGCTTTTCTGACGACGGAAAGAAAATATCTTCCACAATGCTGGTAACTGATTTTGATATGCCCGACGTATGGACTGGCAACGTGGTGCTCGATGGCAAGATGTCGATAAAAAAGATTATGCCGACATGGATGAACAAGAATAGCAAGAGGCTGTTTGCCGTTGCTGCAGATGATGACTGTACGTCGGGTGATATTCTTGTGTCTTCAAATTCGGGACAGACTTGGCGTCAGGAGAACTATATGCTCGATGGCAATCCGATTGAAGCATTGGTCTCGCTAGGCATGTTTTCCAACTATAGCATCTTTGCCGGTGGATACAATGGTGCATTGTATTATACAAAAAACGAAGGCGCTTACTGGCAAAAGGAGGACGCAAGGCCCGAGGGCTGTACTGATGAAGTAAGTGTTTATCGTGTGATATATTTTCAGCCTTTTACACAGACACAAGATATATGGGCATCACCAAACGGGGTCTTTGGTGTGGAGCTTGCTGACGGCACTGGTGGAATCTATTTTACCACTGACACATGCAGCACCACCCATAAGGCAAGAGGTGTTGAAGGCGTTCCCATGGCTGTGACAAATGTAGGACAGACATATTTCCTTGTAACGGCGAACGGCAAAGTGCAGCGGTCTGACGATCTCGGTGCAACATGGACAACGGTGTTCGCCGATAATGCCGGAAGCGAGTTCTGCGGCATAGCCTTCACTGATGACAAGAACGGAGTGATCGTGGGTAACAGGGTCGCATACCGTACGGCAGACGGTGGAGCAACGTGGAGCAGACTCGTGATGGAGGAAGGTGTCAGCGAGAATGTCAAGTGGAATGATGTGGCCGTGATGGACGACGGCAGGCTGATGGCTGTAGGCAACACTGGCAACATATATGAAAGCGCCGACAATGGGGCTACATGGAAGAGGATAAGAATAAATGATAACGGTGGAGTTATCACGACAGCAGGCTACATAGGTACGGATCTCTATGCCGTGGCCGGCAATTCTGACGCTGTAAATATCGGAGGCACAGGTGGAAATTTGTATTACAAGAGAGAGATAGAACTCTCAGGATATGGTGCCGGCATATATGATGTTGAAAGTGGCGAATGGACAGCCATGCCGTGTACAGGATATCTGAGTGGAGGATCCGCTTCAAGTGCAGATGACATTTCCGGTGACGGAACGACAATTGTTGGTAGCGTGTATGATGCTGTAGACGTTAATGGAGTAAGCACCGTTGTATGTAACGGTGGAGTATGGAACAATGGCGATATGACTGTTCTTGAGAATAAGTTTGCTGATAAGGGCAGGGCGGCAAAAGCAGTGAATACAAATTATGATGGCAGCGTAATCGTTGGTTGGCAAGATCTTTACGGTCCCTGGATGGCAACGGTCTGGCGCAGGCAGGGCGACGGCACGTATAATCGTCAGACAATTCTTGCGGAAGAAGGCTTGACTGAAGATGATGTTAACTGGAATGATATTGATGAAACATTCTCTAAGACGATAGGTATGTGTAATGCCGTTTCTTCTGATGGCAAGATTATCGGCGGACGAAGCAACTCCAGCAATTTTGCTTTTGACGGTGCATGGCTCTGGAGCGAGGAGAAAGGGCTTCAGCGCATAACAGACAGCGACGATATGGTATACGATATGACCAACGACGGCTCGTTTGTCGTAGGTCAGGTAGGCACGGGCGCAAGCTCATGGGTATGGACTGAAGCTGGCGGCAAGGTTGAATTGAATTCTTATGTTCAGAACACCCTCGGAATAGACTTGCAGGGACACACTCTTTGCGGTGTCTACGACTTGTCTCCCAACGGCCGTTATATCACGGGCTGGTGTATGAAGGGTGACGGCAAGTTTGCTTATGTCATCGATCTTAAGGGCGATGAAGGCACGGACATCGACAAGGCTCAGGAGCAGATAAAGGCCGCTGTTTATCCTAATCCGGTGGCAACAGAGCTTCATATCGACCTTCCGTATGACAACGTGGCTACAAAGATAAGTCTTTATAGCGCTCAGGGCGCATGCGTAAAGAGCATGAATGCTATAGGAACGAGTAACGTGATGTATGTCGGCGCTTTACCGGATGGCGTTTATATACTTGACGTGAATGCCGACGGAGTGCGCAAGACATTCAAGGTGATGGTTAGGCACTGATGACAGACGTTCGGATCGGTGTGTCGAAGTCGCAGAAACTGCGTTTGTAACACAATAGTCAAGTTTACTTGCGGAAATTAGGTTATTAACATCGAAAAAAATAATAAGCATGAGAAAAAAGTTTTTACTTTCCCTTTTAGGTCTTGGTACCGTGGGAGTTATGTCGGCCCAAGTATATATCACGGACGACAAGTTCAATCCGAATGGTGTCACCAACGAAGGTGTTGTTGTGGGGTCTTTTGGAGAGAATATGCCTTTTGTTCTTTGGGATATAAACAAAGGTACGGGGGCGGAAAGCATGACAATGATTGGCGGCCAGTCTTCAGGACAGGAAGGTGCGGGCGGCCGTGCACGTTTCTCGCACGACGGAAAGTTCGTGGCGGCTCCTACATGGATTGAGGGGATACCGGTAAGTACAAACTGGGAGAAGAAAGAACGTACTGACCTTAAATATGATTTTAAGGGCATAGTTTATGTCTCGGATATGAACCTGCTGGCTGTCGGAACTGCTGAAGACGGAAAGTCGGGCGTGTTCATGAAGTCAACAAATAACGGTAAGACTTGGGTGAAAATGGAGTCAATAACAGAATGCGATGGCTCGATAACGTCGCCGACAACAGGTATAGTGTCAATTGCCCCGCAAACTTGGGGGCGTATATTGGCCGGTGGCATGGACGGTAAGCTGTATCTGTCTACAAGTGGTGGCACGGGCTGGGAGCTTGTCGACCTGCATCCTGAAGGCGATGAGTCAGTGGTTGACACATATTGGGCCATGGACTTAAGGTATGGTGGAGCATATGCTCCTGTTTCCCAATATGGCGTTATCGGCATGGAGCTTGAAGGCGGCACCGGCGCAGTATGGTACACGGAAGATGAGGGCGAGACGTTCAACGTCGCAACGGGCGTGAACGGCGTGCCGTCATACATCACCCACTTGGGTGAGACTTTCTTTATGACCACGTTCAACGGCCTCATCCAGAAGTCGGAAGACCACGGGAAGACATGGACCGACGTGTTCTCGACCACTGACGGAACGGGGCTTTACCGCATGAAGTTCGCTGACGACCAGAAAGGTGTTGCGGTATCTGACAACATCATATACATAACACGTGACGGCGGGGCGACATGGACGAAGAAAGACATTCTTCCGGCAGACCCGAGTCCATGGGCCGACGGCGCAGCGAAGTGGAACGACGCGGTATGGCACGGAGACACGCTCATGGTCGCCGGCAACAACGCCGCGCTGTACACATCTGTAGATGACGGGGAGACTTTCTCAAAGGCTGAGGTAGACAAAGAGTATGAAGGCGACTTCACTCTTCTTTATTACGCCCGCAATGCGTATTCACTTTTCGGTCAGGAGGGCAACTTGTTCCATAAGTCTGAAGAAGAAACTGTTGATGCTTTCGGCGCGGGAATCTATGACATAGAGAACGACACGTGGACTCCGCTTCCGAGTTACGGTCTGGTATCTGACAACAATGTTGCTTCGCCATGGCACTTCTCGGGCGACGGACAGACCGTTGTGGGCGATGTCAAGGCATATAATGCTGCGGACGGCAGGATTGTTACCCATGCCGCAGTTATGACACGTGACGGCCTAATTGAGCTTGGCCACAGGTATGACGACGTGACAAGCGGGGATTTACCCATAAACAAGGCTACGCAGGCAAAGGGCGTAAACTTTGACGGCAGCGTGGTAGTAGGTTATGAAGACACATGGGGGCCGCGTTACGGTTGTATTTGGACGAGGAACGAGGACGGCAGCTATACCAAGAAGATGCTGAAGAAGGACATGTCTCTGAATGACGACGATTGTGATTTCCAAGACCAGTCCTGGTGTGTGGACAATCTTGCATATATGGCGCGCTCGGTGTCACCCGAAGGCAGCTGGGTCGGCGGCGACGGTAGCTCGTGGGCTGTGTTCGGCGGCCCGTGGCTGTGGAATGAGGAGGAAGGTTTTGTGTTCCCGTTCGGCGAGGATTCAGAGGTAGGCGGAAGTGTTGCGGCCATTACAGCCAACGGCGAAAAGGCCGTAGGATGGCAGGGCACGGGCCAGAGCGCATGGCTCTATACCAAGGCTGACGGCAAGGTGGTTACTTTGCAGGAGTATGCAGAGCAGGAACTGGGCTATACGTTTAACGACTTCGCCATCGCGTCTGTTTACGACATCTCTCCCAACGGCCGTTACGTTACTGGTTATGGACTTACCGGCAGTATGGATATGCGTGGCTACGTGATAGACCTTGAGGCCAAAGGCACATCGATAGAAGACAAGGTTGTAGAGCAGACCAAGGCTGCGGTTTATCCCAACCCCGTTGCAGATGAGCTTCACATAGACCTGCCTTTCGGCTCGGAAGACGTCAAGACGACATTGACTCTTGTCGACCTGCAGGGACGCGTGGTGCGCAGCATCGGCACTGCAAACCAGAGCAATGTGATGAACGTAAGCAACCTGACCGATGGCATTTATGTGCTTGACGTTAACGCTCGCGGCACACGCAAGTCGTTCAAGGTGATGGTTAGGCACTGATGACAGACGTTCGGATCGGCATGTCGAAGTCAAAGGAACTGCATGTTTTTTATATGTATGATAAGGCTCACTTCTTTGCAGGTAATGTGAATATGATAGCTCAAAAAACAATGGGGAAGTGGCTTGTTATGCGGCCGACCTCATGTAAGATACGGACATTTGTACTTTACATCGTGAAACTTTCTGATGGACGTACAATAAAAATTATGAAATGAAGTAATTGTTCTTCATTTTGAGGGTTCTTAGTTTATAGGATGCGGTTAGGCAATAAATGTGATTTATTCGCTTAACCGCAATTTCTATTTACGCTTCCTTCTGAATTACCGGGCCACTTTTGCATCAAAAGTGGCCCGTTTACGATATAATACTTATGCTTTTGCAGCCTGAAAGTGCAGCTTTTGGATATAAAAATCAGCCATTTCTGGGTCCATAAATATCTTAGATGTGAACACGTGTTAATTAACTTGCGCTGTTGATACGGTCAAATTAACATCCATTATATATTATTTTCCTAGATTGAAAAAATATTTTGTCATGACTTTTTACTGCATATTTCACGATTCACAATCAATAAATAGCTAAGCGCTGAACAGCCTATTCATAATAGGCCTGCGTTGAACTTAATTTCACAAATCATAATTGGCTTGCGCCGAACTTTGTTTTTCCGTTCTTAATTCTCAATTCTCCATTAATAATGTGCTTGCCGTATTATATTTTTTCGTAACTTTGCAGACCACAGCAGATTTTTATTTTTCTGCAAAATTACGACAAATAGAGATGGATAATAAAGAAATAAATAAAAACAACGAGTTCGTAAGACAGGTGGCTGAGCAGAAATATGAGTTCGGCTTCACCACCGACGTGCATACGGACATAATCGATGTGGGTCTTAACGAGGACGTGGTGCGCCTGATTTCGCAGAAGAAGGGCGAGCCCGACTGGATGCTCGACTTCCGCCTGAAGGCCTACAACTACTGGAAGACGCTGGAGCAGCCTACCTGGGGACACGTGAACGTGCCCGAGATAGACTATCAGGCTATATCATATTATGCCGACCCGCTGGCAAAGAAGAAGGACGAGGGCAAGAAGGAGATTGACCCTGAGTTGATGAAGACTTTCGACAAGCTGGGCATTCCGCTCGAAGAGCGCCTTATCCTTAGCGGCCAGACGGCCGTAGACGCCATTATGGACTCGGTGTCGGTGAAGACTACTTATAAGGAGAAGCTGGCCGAGAAGGGCATCATATTCTGCTCTATCGGTGAGGCGATAAAGGAACATCCTGACTTGGTAAGAGAGTATCTCGGCACGGTTGTGCCTTACCGCGACAACTTCTTCGCAGCCTTGAACAGCGCTGTGTTCAGCGACGGCTCGTTCGTCTACATACCAAAAGGCGTGCGCAGTCCGATGGAGCTTAGTTCTTATTTCCGCATCAACGCAAGAAACACGGGCCAGTTTGAGCGCACGCTGATTATTGCCGAGGACGACAGCTATGTGTCTTATCTCGAAGGCTGTACGGCCCCGATGCGCGACGAAAATCAGCTTCATGCTGCCATCGTCGAGATTATCGTAAAGGACAACGCCGAGGTGAAATATTCTACGGTGCAGAACTGGTATCCGGGCGACGAGAACGGCAAGGGCGGAGTGTTCAACCTTGTTACAAAGCGTGGCGATCTGCGCGGAGTTAACTCAAAGCTGTCGTGGACACAGGTTGAGACAGGCTCGGCCATCACGTGGAAATATCCGTCGTGCATCCTGCGCGGCGACAACTCTGTGGCTGAGTTCTACAGCGTAGCCGTTACCAACAACTATCAGGAGGCCGACACGGGTACGAAAATGATTCACTTGGGAAAGAACACCAAGAGCACTATAATAAGCAAGGGCATCAGCGCCGGACACAGCCAGAACTCTTACCGCGGACTGGTGCGCGTGTCGCCTAATGCCGACAATGCCCGCAACTATTCGTCGTGCGACTCGCTGCTGTTGGGCAGCGACTGCGGAGCCCACACGTTCCCGTATATGGACATACACAACGACTCGGCGATAGTGGAGCACGAGGCTACGACGAGCAAGATAAGCGAAGACCAGCTGTTCTACTGCAATCAGCGAGGCATACCTACGGAGCAGGCCGTCGGCCTTATCGTCAACGGATATGCCAAGGAAGTTTTGAACAAGCTGCCTATGGAGTTTGCCGTTGAGGCTCAGAAGCTGCTCAGCGTGTCGTTGGAAGGCACTGTGGGATAGTTCTTCAAATTAAAAATTAAAAATTGGTGGGGTAGTGCCGTAGGGGTTTATCGGTTCATTAACGATATATATAAAAATGTTGTTATGATGAATACAAGACCATTGATTGTTTTAGTCTTGCTGCTTTGTCTGTCAAGACTTGTGGCAAACGCTCAGGACGATGACTCGCGGCGATGGGCAATAGACTTCAGGCTAAGTCCTGTAAAGCCGGTTGTGTCGCTAAACGAAACTCCCGACAAGTATTACGACCCTTTGAAGGCAGGCGGCGGTCCTAACTTCTCTGCTCACCTAGAGTATTTCATTCCGCAGACAGGCTTCTCTGTTGTCGGCGGCTATGACCACGAAGTGATGGACTTCTACTCAGGCGACGTGTCGGCCGATTTGTCGCAGATTATGCTTGGCGGCCGCTGGTATTTCCTGTCAAAGTCGTGCCCGCTGCAGCCTTATCTCGGCGTAAGCACCTTCTGGAACGTTGCCGGGCGCAAGGATGCAGGCACGATAAGCATGTCGGGAATGTATGGCAGCTATGAGCGCAAGTACAGCGTGAGCAGCCCCGTGCTCAGTGTGGCGCCGGTGGTTGGCCTCGACATTTATATGTTCTCGTGCGTGGCTCTTGAGATAGACTACGGCTTCCGCATGGCTGTCGACGGACATACATCGTCGCAGACGACATTCGGAAAGGACACAACACCCTATGCAATGCGCTCGCCGATGCACCGCCACGCGCTGTCAGTGGGACTGAAAGTTACGTTCCCGTTCAAGTTCACAAGCAGTGACTTCGGCGGACTACTGGATTCTCTGCTGACATATCTATATCTGAAATAAACAATCACGGCAGGCGCAAGCCGTAAGGCCGGAATAAATTATAAGCAAGAATTATGTTAGAAATAAAAGACTTACACGCCAAGATTGGCGACAAGGAAATATTGAAGGGCATCAACCTCACCATAAAGGACGGTGAGACACATGCCATAATGGGACCTAACGGCTCGGGCAAGAGTACATTGAGCGCCGTGCTGGTTGGTAATCCGCTTTATGAGGTTACGTCAGGCTCTATAACCTTCAACGGCAAGGACCTGCTCGAGATGAAACCTGAGGACAGGGCACACGAAGGACTCTTCCTCTCGTTCCAGTATCCTGTGGAGATTCCGGGCGTGTCGATGACCAACTTCATGCGTGCCGCAATAAACGAGAAGCGCAAGTATGAGGGCAAGGATCCGCTCAACGCAGCCGACTTCCTGAAGCTGATGCGCGAGAAGAGAAAGATTGTTGAGCTTGACAGCAAGCTGTCTAACCGCTCTGTGAACGAAGGTTTCAGCGGCGGCGAGAAGAAGCGTAACGAGATTTTCCAGATGGCTATGCTCGAGCCGAAGCTCAGTATCCTGGACGAGACAGACTCTGGCCTCGACGTTGACGCGCTGCGCATTGTTGCCGAAGGCGTCAACAAGCTGCGCACACCGGAGTCGAGCTGCATCGTAATCACTCACTATGAGCGCCTGCTCGACATCATCAAGCCCGACATCGTTCACGTGCTCTACAAGGGACGCATCGTAAAGACCGCCGGTCCGGAACTGTCGAAGGAGATAGAGACACGCGGATACGACTGGATTAAAGAAGAGGTGGACTGAATTTAATTTATAATTCACAATTCACAATTCATAATTCATAATTGGATTGCGCTGAACTTCGTTTCATAATTCACAATTCTTAATTCGTAATTGGCTAACGCCGAACTTCGTTTCATAATTAATATACGGATGGATAGCGAAAAACAATATATAGACCTTTACAACCAGTGCCGCGATATGATATGCGCGCACAGCTCAGCGCCGCTCAACGCCGTGCGCGATGCTGCGTTCGACGACTTCAAGCGGTTGGGATTCCCGACAAAGAAGGTCGAGAGATATAAATACACCGACATTCCGTCGCTATTTGAGCCCGACTACGGCCTTAACCTCAACCGCCTTAACATTCCGGTTGACCCGTATGAGGCATTCAGATGCGACGTGCCTAACCTCAGTACATCGCTCTATTTCATAGTGAACGACGGCTTCTATGGCAAGTCTACGCCTAAGGGCCAGCCGCTTCCCGAAGGAGTGATTGTCGACTCGTTGGGCAAGGTGGCTGCCGAAAGGCCAGAACTGATAGAGAAATATTATGCCAAGCTGGCAAAGACTTCTGAAGACGGCATAACTGCTCTCAACACAATGCTGGCACAGGACGGACTTCTGGTTTATGTGCCCAAGGGCGTTGTGGTAAGCAAGGCCGTGCAGGTAATCAACATCCTGCGCTCTGACGTCGACCTGATGGTTAATCGCCGTGTGCTGATAATAGTGGAGGAGGGTGCTGAAATCAAGCTGCTCTTCTGCGACCATGCCGCCGACGACCGCCGTTTCCTCACCACGCAGGTTATCGAGGCTTATGTGGGCGACAATGCCGGACTTGACCTCTACTGCCTTGAGGAGACTCACGCAAAGAACGTTCGCGTGAGCAACCTGTTCATTGAGCAGCAGCGTAGCAGCAGGGTTAACCATAACATAATAACGCTGCACAACGGCATAACACGCAACCGCACCGACCTCGTGTTTGCAGGTGAGGGTGCCGAGTGTAACCTCAGCGGATGTGTTATAGCCGACAAGAAACAGCATGTTGACAACAATACGCTGATAGATCATCGCGTGGCTCACTGCACGAGCAACGAACTGTATAAATACGTTCTCGACGAGAACGCCACGGGAGCCTTTGCCGGCCGCGTGCTGGTGCGTCATGGCGCACAGAAGACCGACTCGGTGATGCGTAACCAGAACCTCTGCTCAACCAAGGAGGCGCGTATGTACACGCAGCCGATGCTGGAGATATATGCCGACGACGTTAAGTGTGCCCACGGCAGCACCGTGGGTCAGCTCAACGATGCGGCCCTGTTCTACATGCGCCAGCGCGGCATCAGCCTTAAGGAGGCCAAGCTCCTGCTTGAGTTTGCCTTCGTCAACGAGGTCGTAGACGGCATAAAGCTCGAGCCGCTCCGCGACCGTCTGCATTATCTTGTAGAGAAACGCTTCCGCGGCGAACTCAACAAGTGCGAGGGATGCAAGCTGTGCAGATAAAATTCGGTAGTTAGAAGTAGTTAAAGGAGTTAGAGTAGTTAAAGTCATTACCTTTGTTGATGTCGTCATTCTTTATGTAACAATGTTGACTGGAATTTGGCTTTGGCTGCTCTAATTCTGAAAATAAGCTCGGATACTTGCATGTTTTCATCTCTTGCAATATAAAGTTTCAAGGCTTGTTCGCTTTAACTGCTCTGACTTCTCTAATTTACTGAATATTCTCGTTAGTCTTTGGCCACGTTACTTTGTATAAAATTATTTAGGCTATTGACTTTAACTACTCTAACTCCTTTAACTACTTTAACTCCTAAAAAAGTATGTTCGACGTAACCAAAATAAGAGAAGACTTCCCGATACTCAGCCGTAAGGTTTACGACCGTCCGCTGGTATATCTCGACAACGGCGCAACAACGCAGAAGCCGCTGTGTGTGCTCGATGCCATGCGCGAAGAGTATCTCAATGTCAATGCAAACGTACACCGCGGCGTGCATTATCTTTCGCAGCAGGCAACCGACCTGCACGAACAGGCACGCGAGAAGGTGCGCAAGTTTATCAATGCAGGTTCGGTTAACGAAATAATCTTCACGCGCGGAACCACCGAGAGCCTTAACCTTGTGGTTTCGTCGTTCTGCGACGGCTTTATGAGCGAGGGCGACGAGGTTATCGTGTCCGTCATGGAGCATCATTCCAACATCGTGCCGTGGCAGCTTCAGGCAGCGCGCAAAGGCATATCGCTGCGCGTGATACCGATGAACGACAAAGGCGAACTGCTGCTCGACGAATACGAAAAGCTGTTCACCGAGCGCACTAAGATAGTCAGCGTTACGCATGTAAGCAATGTCCTCGGAACGGTAAACCCTGTTAAAGAGATTGTGCGCATAGCCCACGAGCACGGCGTTCCCGTCATGGTCGACGGTGCACAGAGCACTCCTCACTTTGCCGTTGACGTGCAAGACATCGACTGCGACTTCTTTGCCTTCAGCGGACATAAGATGTATGGTCCTACAGGCGTAGGCGTGCTATACGGAAAGGAAGACTGGCTCGACCGCATGCCGCCGTATCAGGGCGGAGGCGAGATGATAGAGAGCGTAAGCTTCGAGAAGACCGTGTTTGAGCATCTCCCGTTTAAGTTTGAGGCCGGCACGCCCGACTATGTTGCCACTCACGGCCTTGCCACCGCCATCGACTATATCAGTTCGATAGGCATCGACAACATATCGCGCCATGAGCAGGAACTCACAAGATATTGCATGGAGCGGATGCAGGAGATAGACGGCATCAGACTCTTCGGCACGGCCAATGATAAAGACGCCGTGGTTTCGTTCCTCGTAGGCGACATCCACCATCTCGACATGGGCACGCTGCTCGACCGTCTCGGCATAGCCGTTCGCACCGGTCACCACTGCGCCCAGCCACTCATGATACGTCTCGGCATACAGGGCACGGTGAGAGCCTCGTTTGCCATGTATAACACAAAGGAGGAGATAGACGTTCTTGTTGAAGGCATAAAGTGCGTAAGCAAGATGTTTTGACTTTAGTATTTACTTTTTATATAATAGAAAAATCCTGGAAGTGTAGAGTTTTATTCTTCCAGGATTTTTGTTTGTTTCATGCTTCAAGGGCTATTTCCTCTTCCCAAAATCTGTTGATTAGATAAAGATATGTGTGGCCTAATGGCCGATATGGATTTAATATATTGATATGGCCTTTAATCTTTGCCGCCTTTTAACCTGTTGTGAAGGACGTCGTGCAGGTCGACAGATGGCAGGCTCGTTCAAAAAATACCGTCAACTTTTTTCAGTAGATGTTGTGCATTTAGGCAACCAAAATCAGGGGTCTGAGCTTATAATTGTCAGCTAAAGGCAGTCGTGAGTTTAACAGAAGTCAGCTTTAATCAGTGAAAAGGCTATTTGAGGGCAACCCCAATAAGGAAAGGACATATAGCTACAGGATAAAAAAGTTTTCGATAGAAACTCGTCACTCGTCACATCGACGGGTAAAATGCTGACTGTCAGTTAAATATGGTGTGACGAGTTGCTTCCCCTGACTCGTCACACTTGCGTTGATTAACAGTGCCGTGACGAGTTGATGTTTTAACTCGTCACATCGTAACGGCTTGTTTGTCAATGAATTATGGCCGATTGTGACGAGTGACGAGTTTCTGCGAAAATTTATTATAAGTAAGATCCCAATTACGTAAAAGCTTGCTTATGGCTTTGCGAAACATGGCTTTTTGGCGTGCAATATGTATGCTTTTGCACGATGAAACATGGCTTTTTGTATCTAACAGAGGTTTCTGTCTGTATGGAGCTTGCCTGCTGTTTAAATAAGCATATTGATTTTAAATGGTCAGGATGTTATGTCGTCTTGCATTTTGCGCCTATATAAAAGTCTTTTGGAAACGTTGTGTCAAGTGGCGTTGCAAAGTCTTGTTCAGCGTTATTTTATCGGTAGTCGGAGTTTTGTGGTAAGTAATGTCAAATCAGTTTTGCATAATTTATAGCAGAAAACTTTATGATTATAAGTCATGATTTTGCTTGTCCGGAGCTACATATTGAAATAAATCCATATTTCATTGCGTCAAAAAGTTATTGATAATGTAATCTGTCTTTGCTGTTTTTTGTGCTATGAAACTAAAATTTCTGTATAGGAATGTGGCATGAAATGTGGCTGCTGAGTGTTTGAGCCAGTGCTAAAATACTATAATTTTAAACTTTATATAATACTTTTTGTTGACATTCTGCTCTGTGTTTGCGTTTACATTATGCCATATTGAATCGTTTTTGCTTACATTTTGTCAGTGCTTTATTTATATTTATGCAGAAAATATTGCATATTTATCCAATATTGTTATAATTAAGTTAATTACACCTTATTATATATACAATGAACCATAATTACTGCCTGCATTATTTGATGTATTGAAATAGTTTTGTGTCATAATGTCTGCCGGGCGATATTAAATATCAGTAAATAAGCAATTTACATGCATTTTGTGCATAATATCTTAAATATTTGCATGTCAACATAGACGAAACAGATATTAAGCATTATTTAAAGTGTAAAATTTTAACTCAAAAAATGTGCGAATAAACATAATGCAAGCATATAATTAATTATTTATGCATATAGATTTAAATTTCTTTATATGAATGTTCAGGTGTAAATTACCTTTATTTTGATGCATTCCAAAAGTTAAGAAGTGGTGTATATACACTTTATATACAAATAAATGAAAGTAAAATAACACTCAAAGTTTCATTTTACATGAATTTTTATGTGATTCTGTCAGATTTATGTTAAAAACCCGGCTTAAACCCACTTTTTTTTCTTTCATTTTTTGGACTTTATGAAATAATCTTTATTTTTGCATATTGTAACAAAAGTATAATTTATTTATTTAATTAGAGAGAGTATTTATGGAAAAAAGACTAACTATGATTTTGGCCTGCCTGTTCCTGTCACTGGGAATGGCACTGGCACAAACAGCAGTTACGGGAACCGTGGTGTCTCAGGAGGACGGTCAGCCGATTATCGGTGCTACTGTCCGCGTTGTGGGCGCCAGCGCCGGTGCCGTGACAGACGCTGACGGTAAGTTCTCTATCAGCATGCCCGCAGGGCACAACAAGCTGAAAGTAACCTATGTCGGCATGGTTGATCAAGACGTAACGGTAAAGGGCAACAGCGTACGCGTTGTGCTCGTTCCGGATCAGACCAACCTTGACGAAGTGATGGTCGTTGCTTACGGTACGGCTAAGAAATCAGCCTTCACCGGTTCTGCAGCGGTTGTAAAGTCGGATGACATCGCGAAGATTTCAAGCTCTAACGCAATGTCTGCACTTAGCGGTAAAGTATCTGGTGTGCAGATCAACTCTGCTACAGGTGCTCCTGGTCAGGAGAGCTTCAGCATCCGCATCCGCGGTATCAGCTCTATCAACGCCGGTAACGACCCGCTGATCATAGTAGACGGTGCTCCTTACAACGGAGATATCAACAACCTTAACCAGAACGATATCGCTTCAATGACCGTCCTGAAGGATGCTGCCTCTGCAGCTCTTTACGGTGCGCGTGGTGCCAACGGTGTTGTCATCATCACAACAAAGAACGGCCGCGAGGGTACTTCTTCAATCACTGTTGACGCTAAGTGGGGTGCTAACACACGTGGCGTAGAGTTCTACAATACAGTAGAAAGTCCTGCCGGATATTATGAGGCATACTATCAGTCATTGAAGAACTATCGTACAAATCTCGGCGACGACGCTGCAACAGCTCACAGATGGGCTCTGGACAATATGTTTGCAGGCGGTTATAACCTTGGCTATAACGTTTACACTGTTCCTGAAGGACAGGACTTCATCGGCCCGAACGGAAAACTGAACCCTAACGCAACACTCGGCCGCGTTGTTAACGTTAATGGCACAGAATACCTGCTCTATCCTGATTCATGGCGCGACGCTGCTTATCAGACTGGTGTACGTCAGGAGTATAACGTTACTGCTACAGGAAGCAACGACAAAGGTTCTTTCTATGGTTCTGCAGGTTATCTGAAGAACGAAGGTATCAGTATCGGTTCTGACTATGAGCGTTTCACAGGCCGTCTGAAGGCTGACTACCAGCTCAGACCTTGGCTGAAACTTTCTGGTAACTTCAACTATGCTCACTATAAGGCTAACTCATTGTCTGGAGATGGTGAAAGCACCACTGGCAACGTGTTTATGGTTAAGGATATGGCTCCTATCTATCCTCTGTACGTCCGTGACGCAGCAGGCAACATCCTGCAGGATTCTAAGACAGGTCTCGCTATGTACGACTGGGGTGATGGCACTGTAACTGGTCTTACACGTCCTGTAATGACAGGTTCTAACCCTATCTTCGCAAATAACTTCGACAAGAATGAGAACGAGGGTAACAGCCTCGATGCTACTGGTACAGCTGAAATCCGTTTCCTCGAGGACTTCAAGTTCACATCAGCTAACACTGTGATGCTCGATGAGACAAGGTTTACAAATACGATGAACCCGTTCTATGGTCAGTTCGCTGCCAACAACGGTTCTGTTCAGAAAACACACGTACGTACATGGGCTTACAACTACCAGCAGCTCTTGAACTGGCATCACCTGTTCGACAAGCATGATGTAGAGGTTATGCTCGGTCATGAGTACTATCGTACACGTTATTATTATTTGTCAGCATCTAAGAACAACCTATTCTCTGTATTCAACGATGAGTTGGCAGGTGCTGTTAACACAGGTTCTATGAACTCTTACACAACTGACTACAACGTTGAGGGTTGGTTCGGCCGCGTTCAGTACAACTATGACAACAAGTACTTCGGATCACTTTCTTATCGTCGTGATGCTTCTTCACGCTTCCATCCGGATCACCGTTGGGGTAACTTCTGGTCATTAGGTGGTGCATGGATCATCAGCAAGGAAAAATGGTTCAATGCTCCTTGGGTTGACGAGTTGAAGTTCAAGGCTTCTTATGGTGAGCAGGGTAACGACAACATCGGCAGCTACCTCTACACAGATACATACAGCATCGTTCCTTCTGGTAACGGCGCAGGCGTGAAACCTTCTTCAACTAAGGGTAACGAAACTATTACTTGGGAAAAGAACGGTAACTTCAATACAGGTTTCGAATTCTCATTCTTCCGCGGACGTCTTGCCGGTAGCATCGAGTACTTCTATCGTCGTACAAGCGATATGTTGGCATTCTTCGCACTTCCTGCTTCTTCAGGCTGGAGCGGATACTATGACAACGTAGGTAACATGCAGAACATGGGTGCTGAAGTTGAACTCGACGGAACTCTGATCCGTACAAAGGACTTCGAGTGGGGACTCAACCTTAACTTCACTGCTTACAAGAACGAAATCACATCTATCGCTGATAAGAACAAGACTCAGACTGTTGAGGGCTCTGAAGGTTATGCAAGCGGTAGCTACTTCTATGGTGAAGGCGAGTCACTCTATACATTTTACATGTCTAAATATGCAGGTGTTGACGAGAACGGTAAGTCTATGTTCTATAAAGACAAGCTGGATGAAAACGGAAACATAATTGGCCGTGAGACAACAACAACTCCGGGTGAGGCTACATACTATCTCTGTGGTACAGCTCTTCCATGGGCATACGGAGGTTTCGGAACACGCTTCTCTTACAAAGGCTTCGACCTTGCTGTTGACTTCAACTATCAGCTTGGCGGTCAGATCTACGATTCAGACTATGCCGGCATGATGGGTATCACCAGCAGCGGTAGAGGCCATGCTATCCACGCTGACTTGCTGAACTCTTGGACAGAAGAGAATCCTAATACAAACATACCTAAGCTGGTTATCGACGATACAAGTGCAACAACCACTTCAGACCGCTTCTTGACAAGTGCTTCTTACCTGAGCCTGCAGAACCTCAACTTTGGTTACACATTCCCGACAAAGATGACAAGCAAGATCGGTATAGGCAAGCTTCGCGTTTACCTTACAGCTACAAACTTGTGGTTGTGGTCTAAGCGTCAGGGACTTGACCCACGCCAGAGCATTACTGGTGGTGCTTCTTCTGCATATTACTCTGCAATGCGCACAATTTCAGGTGGTATTTCTGTAACATTCTAAAAACATTTAAAAAAACAAATTGAACATTATGAAAAGATTCATGACAATATGCCTTGGTGCAGCTTTAACTCTGATGACTTCAATGTCATTCACAAGCTGTATCGACGAGGTTGAGCCCACAGACGGAGCGTCAGACGGTCAGGTTTCGGGTTCAGAATCAGCTGTGGCGTCATTGGTTAGCGGTCTTAACTCATACGCTACAAATATTTGGAATACAACTCAATTCCCCGCAAGTTTCGGCTATCCTGCATTGATGATAATCCGTGACATTCAGTCTGGTGAACTTGCTTATGGTGATAATGCCAACGGATGCCTGTTCCTTAACTGGCTTGGTGATTCCTATGTGTCACGTGAGTATCTGGTAACCCAGTTCTTGTGGTATTATCAGACACAGTATGCTGGCGCTGCTACTAACGCTATTGAAAAGATTGATACTCTTGCCAGCGATGCCAACAAGGGTTACTATGCTGCAGCTCTGGCTTATCGCGCAATGCTTTATATAGATATGGCACGCGAGTATGAGTGGCTGCCCAATGACATCACTCAGGGTGTCAGCCCTGAAGGAAATGACATCACGGGTCTTACTGTGCCTATCGTTAAGGAGGGCATGACAGAGGAGCAGTGGCAGAACAATCCTCGTGCAAATAAAGCAGATATGGCTGCCTTCATCCTTGGCGACCTTCAGAAGGCTGCAAGCATGATTGGCTATCTTGACGACGCAAGCAAGACAATGCCTCATCTCGACTGTATCTATGGTTTGATGGCACGTTGCTATATGTGGCTTGAGGATTATCCTAACGCTGAGAAGTATGCACGTCTGGCTATCGACAACTCAACATCTGCACCTGTAACACAGGCACAGGCTCTTAACACAACATCTGGTTTCAACGACCTGAGCCAGTGGATGTGGGGTACACAGTACTACACAGGTTACGTTAACAACCTTTACTGCTGGACAGCAAACATGTGTAACGAAATCAGCTACGGATATACAGGTACTCAGCTCGGAACTTATGTTCAGATTGACGCTAACATGTATAACCGTATCAGCGACGGCGACTGGCGTAAACTCCTGTGGAAAGCTCCTGAAGGAACATCTCTCGAAGGCAAGAACCAGTTTATCAGCGCTGAAGTTGGAGAACAGCTTCCTGGATATGCTTCTTTGAAGTTCCGTCCGGGCGGTGGTAGCATCAATGACTACACTGTTGGTAACGTTGTAGGTGTTCCGTTCATGCGTATTGAGGAAATGTACTTCATCGAGGCTGAGGCTGCTGCACACAGCGACCAGGCTAGAGGTAAGGAACTTCTTGAGTCATTCATGAAGCGTCACCGTAACCCGAACTACACATGCCGCGCTGCTGATGTTATCGACGAAATCGTATTCCAGAAGGCTGTTGAACTTTGGGGTGAAGGTCAGTACTTCTTTGATGTTAAGCGTCTGAACAAGACTGTTACAAAGAACTACAACGGCTCTAACCACACAGCACCTTATCTGTATAACACAACGACTCGTCCTTCATGGATGAACTGGCAGCTGAGCCGTCTGGAAGAGATGAACAACAGCGGAGTAACGGGATACAACAACCCGACACTCGCAGATCAGCCTTATGCTAAATAAATTAATAAATAAGTAATAATAAAACAGAAAATATCATGAACAAGATATTCAAACATTCCATGATGCTCCTCTTTTCGGCACTGGCACTCGTGCTGGGCTCATGTACCGAAGAGTTTGAGTACACAGGAGCAACGATCGAAGGAGAGCAGGTGTATTTCAGCAATGCGCTTTCTTCAACCGTGAACCTCGATCCTAATGCCAGTGAGGTGAAAATACCGGTAAACCGCATCCAGCGTACCGGTGAGCTCACTGTAAACTTCAATGTAACTACATCTGAAAACTGTGCAGTTAGTGTTCCTTCTTCTGTAACATTTGCTGACGGCGACTCTGTAGCATATCTGACTGTTACTTACGATCCTCAGACAATACAGATGGGTCACTTTGATGATGTTACTGTAGCTATTGCAGATGCTAACTATACAACTCCTTACGGAAGTTCATCTTATACATTCACTATCGGACTGTCTGAGTGGAACTCAATCGGTACAGGACTTTATCGCGATGCAATCTATCCGGGCTTCTATGGCGCAGATCAGCTGACTTACAACGTAGAGATTCAGGAGAACATCCTGAAACCGGGTTACTACCGTATCGTAACTCCTTATGGACCTGGCACAACATTCTATAACACTTATGTTGCTACAGGTATGATGGCATGGGCTAACAAGGATAACACAAGCCTGGTTATCAACGCAACAGATCCTAACTTCGTTTATGTAACAGGCGACTTCTATCCTGGCACAGACGATGGTATGGCTTCTCAGGGATATGGTGTAATGCACTTGTTCAGCATCGTTGACGAGTATATTAAGGAGGGTAACAGCCTTGAGGATATCAAAGCAGCTAAACCGGATCTCTTCGGAACTCTGAAAGACGGTATGATCACTCTGCCTCAAGTGTGCATCTATGTAAACTTCGACGATTCATTCACTCCGCTTGGCTATCTTGACACAACAGGTTGGGCAATTGCTCTGCCGGGCAGCGAATTTACTGACTACTCTTCTTCGTTCACATACAAAGGCCGTTTCACAGACGTTGCAGGCAACAACTACGCTGAGGGTACTATCACTCTTGGTGAGGATGTAGCTAACGCAAAATATGTATTGGCTGCTGACGGTGACGATATCAATGCTATTGTTGAAGCTATCGCTGACGGTTCTCTCGAGGCAACAGGTATCACTGAAAGCGGTGATGTAAGCATCCAGATAGCAGAAGGTGGTAAGTATACAATGGTTATCGTTACATTCGATGCTGAAGGCAACATGAGAAGCAGCTCTGCTACAACATTCACATTCAGCACTGGTGGCGGTTCAGGTACTGCTAACTGGCAGCCTGTAACTTCTGGTACATACGATCAGAACTACTTCCCGAACTTCATCACTGACGAGGGCGGTCAGCCGGTAGGTAACCCGTTTGGTGACGGTACATATTCAACAACTCTCTATGTTGACGGTAACGACCAGACTCACTACAAACTTGAGCCTTGGCTGACACAGGAAGGTAGCCTTGAATTCACTCTCGACGATAGAGGTATCATCTCATTCGATGTCATCGATACAGGCGTAGACTCTCAGACAGGTTACGGTAATGTGCTTGTTGTAAACGCTAACGACATGTTCGCTGATAATCCTAACTATCCGTTCAGCTTCTATGCTGAGGAAGGTATCTTCGCATTCGGTATGATGTATTATGTTAACATGAACGGCCAGCAAGGCTGGATGGGTGGTGCAACAGAAACATTCACTCCGTCACAGAGCGGTGCTCCTTCAATGGTTAAGATGCCGGCTGCTAAGAAAGGTGTTAAGAGTTATAAGGCTGTCAAGGGTGTTAAGAAAGTGCTCAATGCTAAAGTTGACAGAAGCTATGACTCTAAGTTCTTCAGCAACAGAGGACTGACTATCAAGAAATAATGTGATGAATGCTGTGAGTCAAGTTCTTCACTGTAAGACTTGACAATACTACAGACATCATTAAATAACAAGAAAGGCCTTGCCTGACCAATGTGTCGAGGCAGGGCCTCTTGTTTTTTGATATAATTATAATAATACAAGTATTGTCATTCGGGATAAAACATTCTCAGATGAGTGAGATATATAGTGCTATAAATGTTAAGAATTTGTCTGTTTTTAGTATTTGTATCTCATCAGATATGTGCTTTTTCGCCTCTTGATTCGCCCTTTCAGATGGGACAGACGACAGTCTCTCCTCATAAAAACTTATTTATGAGAAGGAAAAAATATTTTTGCTGACGCATGTTAAATATAAGAATTTACTATTATATTTAATTTAACACATATTAGATTTGGCTTAATGTTAGCGGCCGTGATAATCAGTCTACCAAGGCAAATTATGAAATCAATAAATTTAGGGGTTTAATAATATTCTAGTAATCCTTTGGGATTCAGACTGTACGCTTGACATACTAATCAGTTCTGTACGTTGGGTCTGTTGGCATCGGTCTTTGCTGATGCGTCAAGAATTATCTTACAGACTTTAGCATCTTGTCAATGCATTTGCGCTTTTGGCCCATGTCCGGGTGGACATACAGATTAAGCGTCGTGCTTACGCTTGAGTGGCCGAGAATTGAACTTACAGTCTTGTAGTCGCAGTTGCTCTCTATACATCGTGTTGCAAAGGTATGTCTCAGACCGTGGAACTTCATTGCGGGCAAATTCAGCTTGCTCATGAAGCGTTTATAGTAGTGACGGTAAATTCGTGGCTCAAGCGGCTTTTCGGTGTTAGTCAATACGAAGTATGTGCTGTTGACAAGACCAATAATCGGCTTCAGCAGCCGTAGTAAATCGCCGCTTATGGGTATGTCGCGTATTGAACTGGCTGACTTTGGCGTGCTTATAATGAGCTTTGTGTATTTATGTCCGTCTTCTATGACATAAACCCGCTCAATGGTGCGGCGTATGCAGATTGTCTGAGTCTTTACGGATATGTCGCTCCATTTAAGCGCGCAGATTTCTCCGATGCGCAGTCCGGTGCAAAGACAGATATACAGACCAAGGTTCTTGAACGAGAAATGTGATTTCAGAAATGTCATAAGCTTTCGCTGTTCGTTAATAGTAAGAACCTGAAACTCGTGTCTCTCTGCTGTTGTCGGGAACTTGATGTCCCATTCGCAATGTTCGAGCCATCCTTGCCGTGTCCCGTAGGCCACAATCATCTTCAGCACGAGCAGTATGTCTCTCACTGTGCGCTGGCTTAAGCCTGCCTTCAGTTTGTCAAGAACAAACTGCTGAACGTTGCTCTCTTTTACCGAGTGCATGTCGCCAAGCACCGGCAAAATGTGCTTCTCGGCATTGGTTACATAAGTGGCAAACGTCGATTCCTTGACGAGACTTACTTTCATCTCACGCCATGCGAGATAGACTTCTTTGATAGTTTTTCTTTCCATAATTTATACATTTTAATTGTTTGTCGCTATAAAAGTAATAAATTATGATATTTAGATGGCAGAAATAGCAAAAAAGGATGAATTTCAAATAATGCATTATATACCTACTTCATCTTATGTGCATCACGCTGATGTGTTCCGCCGTCCCTCAGCTTTCATCCGTCATGAAGTATGGCTACTGAAAGCTGACGTATGCAAGAAACTTAATGATTTTAAAGTTGCTGTCTGAAACAGTTGGTGATAAACAGCGGACGGGGCAGGGCGCCTATATGTAAATTGACTCGCATTGATGCAGCCCGGCTTATTGCTCCTTATGGGTGTATGACGAAGCCATGGCTGCCACTTTCTGCTGCAGATATGATATGAAACCTTTATCGCCAAGCACCTCAATGTCGTCGAACAGACCAAGCACAAAGCGTCCTATGCCTGCATAGCTGCACACCGGCAGATCAAGCCTGTGGCGTCCGTCGCTGCACGTGGTCATGTTGGCCTCTGCCGCGGGATATTCTTCGCGGAACACGTTGTAAGACAACTGGCCCAGCAGCATACTTACGGGCACCATCTTTTCACCGCTGAACATAAATACGTCGGTGTACATCTGCTGATGGCGGTCTTTGTATGCCCACTCCGTATCGAGCAGCTCAACCTCCTGCATGCGGCTCACCTTGAAGGTCTTGTTAAGCTTCGACGACGGCTCATAGCAGCGCACCTCGTTATTGTTGTTCATCAGCAGGAACGGCTCAACGAGCCTGTCCTTTGTGGTGCGGCTGTGAGGCGATGCATAGCCATGTATCACCACCTGACGCTGCAGCTTTATGGCATCATACAATACGCCGATGTTGTACACCTTCTGCTCTCGCAGCTCGTCGTTGTTTATGATGTCGAAGTCGTAGAAGCGTTCAAGCTTCTTTCTGAGGTTGTCCGCCAGCACGTCGCCTTGTCCCGCCTTGTCCAGCAGGCGCCTTATCATCACCGCCTCCTCTTCCGTTATGGATATCCGCTCTATCAGGCGGTTGAAGAAAGGCGAATTGCGGTCGATACTGTAGCAGTTGCCGTGCTTGTATACCTTAAATCCGCTGTCGCGGAAAAACTCAAGATAGTAATACAGGTTGCGGCGCGATATGCCGAGCTTCTCGCACAGCCGCTCAATGGTGTATGTGCGGTTTTCGGTGAGCAGCTGCAGCAGATACAGTTCGCGTTCAAGTTTGTCGTGTCGCATAAATTCTTTATTAACGTGATAATTTGCGGCATAAGCGTTGTTGCCTGTTGGTGCGTGTCTTTGGCCATTACATACGTCATAAGCCGTCAGAACGTGCATAAATGGCTTTTGCCGCTTTCCTTTTGTGCCATTGTCTGCTTTGTCCTGCGCTTCAGATGCTGATGGCCTACTCAGACGTTTGACTAAAGCAGTCTGAACGTCTTGCGGTGATATGGCGTAATGCCGTGCTCGGCAATGGCCTGGCGGTGCTTCTTCGTGGGATAACCCTTGTTTGATATCCAGTCATACTGCGGATATTCCTCAGCCAGACGGTCCATGTAGTCGTCACGGTAAGTCTTTGCCAGTATGCTTGCCGCCGCTATCGACATAAACTTGCCGTCGCCCTTTACCACCGTGGTGTAGGGTATGAAGTTGTAAGGCTTAAAGCGGTTGCCGTCTACGATGATGGCCTCCGGGCGCACCTTCAGTCCGTCAAGCGCCCTGTGCATGGCCAGGATGCTGGCATTAAGTATGTTAATCTTGTCTATCTCCTCAGGTGTAACCACGCCCACGGCCCATGCCACGGCGTCGCGCTCTATTATCTTGCGCAGCTCGTAGCGCCTGTGCGGCGTAAGCTGCTTCGAGTCGTTCAGGTCGTCGTTCCTGTAGTCTTCGGGCAGAATAACGGCCGCCGCATACACGCTTCCGGCCAGGCATCCGCGCCCGGCCTCGTCGCATCCGGCCTCAATCAATCCTTTGTTCAGCGAACTTTTAAGCATATTTATTTTCAGTTTATTGTTATAAGCCATGTTCCGCAGCCATGTGGCTAGGCCGTCATGTGCAGTTGGCAGGCAGCCATGTGCCGTTCATTAGGCACAGATTTTACGCTTATTTAACAGATAACGGCCCGAGTTTGAACTTATTGTGCACAAACAAGCATTTATTTTGCACACGGAAAGCCACACCAAAGCGTGGCACATATATAAAAAACAATATTTACAACGAAACAAAAAACACTTAAAACATACGATTATGGAAAAGCAGATAACACTGGAACAAGCCGGCACTGTATGCGGCAAGATTAATTCGATGATAAAAAAGGCAACCAGTATGCTTAACGCTCCGCTCCGTCTTCTTGGCAGATATTATTCATATGTGATAGAGCGCGACCTGGACATGCGCCAGACAAAGGCCATAACCGAAGCCCAGATAGCATTCTTTGCCACCATACTTCCGGTTGAGATGCCCATACTGCTGCATCTGGCAGCCTGCATATGGTTTATCATGTCGCTGAAGAAATGCCGCTCTTTGCTGAAGTGATGCAGCCTGAATGTATGCCGGTGACAGCATCATGAAAGGGGTTGCATAGCTGAATTAAAGCCGTTCTGTAGCTTGCCAGCGCTGTAGCTGCGTGTAGATGTCTTGTTGCCGACAAACAAACCACTGGTTTAGACATAAAAACTCGGCCACTTTTGCATCAAAAGTGGCCGAGTTACGACCCGAAAACAATAGGTTAATGATTTGAAACCAATACGTTATATTTTGCTTTCGGTTTATGTCTTAATCGCTGTCCGGATGATTGTTTTTTAATTATAAAGGCGTGTTTCCCTTTCGATTTTTTTTGCCGTTTGAAGCTATGCTTCTTTTGCGGTGTATATGTCGTGTGAGAAATTCATGCAATAAACTTGTTTCTGCCTGCGTCATAGATGTTCAATGATGCTTTCATGCAGCATTGCCCACTGGCTGTATTATGGCTTGCATTATCGGCATTGTAAAATAGTGAAAAAGAAATGCCGCCCTGCGCTGTCGAACCGGCATCGGTCCAGCCTATTGCGCATGGCGGCATATTTGTTTGATGTGTGTGGTTCGTAGTGTTAAGTTGGCGTCCGCGATAATCGCATCTGCAAAGTGTGCCATTTATCTTGTTGTTTAACATGCTCACGCACCATACTGGCGACATTCCTCTGTAGATGCATCTGGCACGCCAACTATTACATCAGGATAGTTGCATGATGTCCGACATAGAGATGATGCCTGCTGCGGGATTATATCCGCTGTGGCGAGACTGCTTGTCTTCGTTGATTTTGTTATTCGTCATAACATAATCAGTCGGCCATAAGCTTCATTACCTTCTGTCCGTTGCCGCAGACGATTGTGGCAATGTAATATCCGCGGTCGAGGAAACTGAGGTCGGCAGTGTCGTCCGCTGTTGTCGAGTAGACCTGACGGCCAGACATGTCGCATACGGTGAGGCGGCTGAATCCGTCCTTTACCATGAGTGTGCTGCCGTCCCATGACACGTGCATGGGCTTAGCAACGGCGCTTTCTATTCCTGCAACGCCCTCATAAGGCACCTTTGTTTCTTCTGCGTTTAGCACGCGGCAGTTGTTCTTGTCTTCAGCATCATAGTTGGCTACAAACGCCACAACGCTTAGTCTGGCCGCATCCCATCCGGTCTGCACAGGAACAGTATAGTCGGCTGTATAGCCTTTTATGTCAATAGGCTCTCCCCATGTCGGCGTTACGCTCTGCCTTGCCATGTGGCGATGGTAATATCCGCCGGATGCACCGCTCTGGTTGGTAGAGTAGACGCTGTCTTCAGAAACAAAGACAAACAGGCGTGGCGATTCCACGTCAGTGTCTATAAGCTGCTCACCCTCAACATGTATGAGTATGTTGCCGTTTTCGTCGGTTTTCACCGTAGGTTCCACTGATACGAATGCCGGTGCGCAGCTCTGTTCGGCATAGAGAGTCTTTAGCTTTGATGCACCAACGCTCACCACAGGCACTCCGTCTGAATAAATGTCGGGATAGTTGTCCGACATCTCCGTGCGGTCGAGCATCACGGCAGGAGCGTAGAGTCTGCCTTCCTTGTAGAACCACTCATACTCCTTGCTTGCTGCTATGGTGTAGTTGTCCTCGTAGAAACCGGCATGATGGCCCAGTTCTATGATTCTTTCGCATGTGTCGGCAACGGCAGAAATCTGCTTGTGAACGGTAGGGCAGTTGGTGCAGCGTTCCGTAGAGAACACCTCGAGCAGCACCTTGCGCTGCGGCATTATGGAGCGGCAGAGCACCTGTTTCGTGCGCGATGTATTGTCAGACGGGTCGAAGTCGGCCTCGCCGTTTACAGCCGATATTTCCACGCTTACCTGTGGCTCGCCTTCAGACAGGATGCGCAGTCCGTTCATCTCGAAGGTGCCTGTGCCGCGCGGCTTCACTTCCGTCACGCTTACCGTCTCTGTTGCCAGGCTGTCGCCAACGTGATAGGTGAACGTGAGGCTCTCAACCGGCACGGAACCAAGATTGATAAAGTCGCCCGAGAAGGCCAGCGGCTCGCCTAGTCGGGCGTATCCCGGCATGACAATGTTGCCTAGACTGACGTTGCAGCGCGGCAGATTGTCGCTCTCTACTGTGGCATAAAACGCAGCGCTGAATCCCTCGACGCTCGGCTTCCATTCAGAGCCGTCGGTGCAGATATATTCTTCGCCGTCCACAAGGCTCAGGGCATACGGAATGTTCAGTATGCCTTCTACGAGATAAGACATATAAAACGCCTTGCCGTCTATCCTGAACGGCTTGTCAAGACGCACCTCGTTCCATCCGTATTTTTCAAGGGTGGCTGTCTGTTCATAAAGTGCCTCACCACCGTCAAGGCTGCTCCTGATGGCGAAGTGTACGGTAGAAGGCTCCATGATGCTTGACCAAATGTGGAACGATACGATGTCCGTGCCGCTATATGCCTGCATAAGCGTTTCGGGAAAGAATACCGCCGAGCCGCCAGCCGGAGATTCTTTGGCGGCGGGGTAGAAAGACACGGCGTTGCCCTCGCAGTAGCCCAGCTTCATGCTGTTGGCATATATCGTTTGTGTAGCAGCCAGCATCAGTGCCAGCGTTAAGATAATCTTGCTGACGTGGCGCGTTGCTGACGATAAAATATAATTATGCATAAATGTTCATTGTGAATTAACTTGCAGACAAAACTGAAAATGTGACAGGACGCACTGCCTGTCACATTATGTCAAAATGATTTTCAGCCGACATTATATCAGCCTGATGTTAGTGCTGTTTTAGCGTAACACCTTGAATGTCTTAGAACCGCCGTTGTAAGAAACCTTTACAACATAAGTGCCTGAAGGCAGAGATGACAGGTTGAATGCTTCTCCCTGGCCGCCTTTCATTACGAGGTTGCCGCCAACGCCGTATATTTCAGCGCTGTTGTATTCGCCGTTTACGTACAGTGTTCCGCCCTTGCGGTAGTCGATGCTTACATCGCTCTTTACAGCCTCAGGCTTAGATATGCCGGTAGTTCCTTTTGAAACAATCATAGCTGGGCAGTTTACAACACCGAAACCAATGTCTATAGTCTCGCCGCCGGCGAGAACCTTTCCGTCAGTGCTGCAGTCGAGAAGTGAATACATGCCGCCTGCCGGAACAGCCTGTGCCTCGCCGTTCTCGTCATAGGCAACAGACGGACCGAATTTATATCCGCCTCCTGCGCAAGTAACCAACTGGTCGAAATATACGATGCTGCCGTCGGCCTTTACGCTAAAGTATTTGTACACGTCAGAGTCGTCAAGGAAGTAGCCGTACATGTTTCCTTCTGCGTCGATGCTGCAAAGTATTCCTCCGTAGAATGTATTTGTTTCAGGGTCGTCGCAGCTGAACACGTTGTATAGCTTGCCGTCTTTGATGTATGCAGGATTCTGTCCGCCGTTTTCAGCAGTATTGACACCTACAACGGTGTTGCCGTCTTCACTGATGTCGTACACATAGAAGGTGTTTATTCCGAGGTCGTCATAAACCTTCTTTATTTCGTTGTTCTCCCATACGACAGGCAGCAAATAGACTTTCTCAATGCCGAAGTATTCGTCAATCTCACCTGTTGATACATAAACCTGTCCGGCCATATATTTTCCGTCAGATGAAACGGCGCGTACGCAGTTGAGTGTGCGCGTTGAGCTGAACTCGTTCGACTGGTCAGAAGAATAATTCTCAGGTACAGGCAATAGTTTCCATCCTCCGTCAGGCGTAAATGTTGCAGGCCATTGCCTTACATAAGTCTCACCTGTCAGCAGCGAGTCAACGCTACCTGCCATAAGTCCGTCGTTGGTTACGTCGTTAAGAGTTGAATATCCTCTGGAATAATCCCAGGCCATATTGATGACGTCTGGTGCGTCGGCATTCCAGTAGTAGCTCGTCATCGAAATCAAATCGTCTACGCCAACGGCATATTTGCCATTGTTTGACACGTGATTAAATACACCGCAAACCGGTGTTTCATAGCCTTCGATTATGAAAACTGCATCGTTAAAGTTGTAAAGGGTTGCCTCTTCTTGGGCTGATGCACCGCAAGCTAAACTTGCCATTGCAGCTAAAAGTAGTAATTTTTTCATAAGCACTTTAGTTGGTTTTTAATTTGCATAGATTTGCAGCAACAAGAATATAAAACTTATATGCTGCTCTTAGTTTCTGTTTGCAATGATACAAAATTATTTTATAAAAGTATTGATTATTTGTAATAAATATAATAAAATTAAATTATTTTAATAAGTTTGCCTGATTTTTAAGAAATGGTAATATCACAATAAATAACGATACTTATGGTAAAAGTAAAAACAAAATGACAATATTATAGTCTTTATTCGTGCAAAAATAAAGATTAATAGGCTCTTGGGTTTTATGTGAATAACGCAAATAAGTGTTAATGTTACATTGTATGTGAATGTATGAGGCATAATGCAAAATAGATGTCAAAATGAAACGCATGTAAATATTCTTTAACATGTGATGTGCTCATATTGCGGCTTGCATATAAAATCTTGGCTTTTGTATATGTTTTTATGAAGATATGTTTTTGGTGAGATAAGAAGATACTCTTTCCTTTACCAAGCCTTGTTAAGGCTGTTGCCTTTTTCACGATGTGCCGTGAAGGGCATTTGCTATATTTTTTTGAATATAATTTTCTTGTGAAGCCGTCGGTTTGTGAGTTGTTGCTTTGGCTTCTCATGTCCGTTTCCGGGTGATGTATGACCATGTCAAGATTTTTTATCTGTGTAATGCCTGGTAAGGTTTTGGCAAAGGGGGCTGACACCTTATATTATGGAAAAAATAAACCTTGTCGATACAATGATTATTTTTTGATTTTAATTTGATGGTGGCTGATATTTTGTTATCTTTGCAAGACAAAATTTTGGAAAAATGGGACAAAAGGGATTAATATCTGTTTCAACGTTTTCGGTTGCTAAGGAATATAACTTCAGCCGTATTGACGATGATATTATATTGTTCGACAATTTTGGAAAATTGCCGGTCCCGTGTGAGCCGAGCCGCAACATGGGATTGATTATCGGACTATGCCTGCAGGGCAGCTTCCGCTATACTGCCGACACCGTAGAACAGTGTGTGCATGCAGGTGAGGCCATGATTATACACGAAGGTCAGGTTGTTGACAACTATCAGAGGAGCGACGATGTTGAGGGAATAGCCATCATGATGTCTTACGATTTCTTTCATGAGATTGTTAAGGGCTTTCATGAGCTGTCTTCTCTGTTTCTCTTCTCGCGCAGTCATCCTGTCTTCATGCTTCAGCCCGACGAGGTTAAAGATGTGGTCGACTATTTCACAATGATAAAGAATAGGGTTGACGACGGCAGCAGGCCTTTCCGCCGTGATGTGGTCAGGATGCTCATATCTGCCATGATTTACGACCTTAGCAATGCCATATACAGAATACAGCTCAGGTCAGACAAGAAGCCCACGCGTGCCGAAGCCATATTCTCTGACTTTATCCGTCTGGTAGAGCAGAACTACCGCTCGGAGAGAAGGGTGGGATGGTATGCCCATGAGATGTGCATAACCGCCAAGTATCTTTCTGAGACGGTGAAGATGGTGAGCCGCCGCACTCCTAACGACTGGATAGACAACTACGTTGTGATGGAGCTGCGTGTCTTGCTGAAGAACACGACAAAGAGCATAAAGGAGATATCGCAGGACATGTGCTTCCCGAACCAGTCGTTCATGGGACAATATTTCAAGGAGCATGTCGGCATGTCGCCCATGTCCTACCGTAAGTCGTAATGGACAGGCGGCCGACGGCCGCCTTCATGGCTTTGTCCTACTTGCCTGCAGCGCTTGTTTCTTAATTCGAATATGTTGAAAATCTACTTAAAACCTATCATTACTTATATTCTTGCGGCCTCATTCTTGCTTGTGGCCACGGCTTCGTCTTGTTTTTCGCAGCCATACTGCAAGGTCAGGACGTTTACCATTGATGACGGACTTCCTGCCAACAACATATCGGAGTTTGGGCTTTCGGACGATGGCATGATGTGGGTTTCAACATGGAACGGACTATGTAATTACGACGGTTATAAGTTCAGCCGCTTCCGCGAGCACTTCGGTGCGGGCCAGGTGCTTACTTCCAATCGCCTTAAGTTTATCCGTCCAAACTCCTGCGGCGACATCTGGTGTTCCACCTATGACGGCAAGGCCTATCTGTTCGACTGCACAACCTGCCGCTATATTGACCTCGACGTGCTTGTCGGCAACAAGGTCAGACATAAGTTTCCGGTGCGCAACATTATATCGCTGCCCAACGGCCATGCATGGGTACTTGGCGACGGCAACATTAACTTGCGCATAGATGAGGGCAAGATAAAGAACCACGGCGGCGTAAGTCTTATCGACACGCGCAAGACTATATATCGGGGGCCTATACGAAAAGTAATGGCCGACGGAAACGGGCGCGAGTGGGTGTTTGCCGACAACGGCGTAGGGCTTTACGGCAGCAAGGTGCTTCTTCCTTTCAAGTTTGAGTATATGTGCCATGTGGGGCGCAATGTCTATTTCGCATCGCGCGACGGCCGCTTCGGCGTTTATTCCGACCGGCTGCGCATGATCAGCGTTCCAGCACCGGTAACAAAGATAAACGGCATGTTCCGCTTCGGTTCCGACAAGCTTGCCTTGGCCTGTGACAAGGGGCTGCTCGTGTTCAGCACTCGCACGTCAGGTTTTCGTCTTGTGTCCGTTCAGCATCCTTCGCAGCCGTCTGCCGATGTGAAGAAGGTGTTTACCGACAGTCGGGGCCGTGCCTGGGCATTTTCTTCAGGACCGGGTGTTAGTCTTGTTTCGCCAGACGGAAGCAGCGTTCGATGGCTTCAGTCGGAAGCAGACGGATGGATGGGCACCACGAGCCGTTATCCTGTTTTTCATGAAGACGACAACCACACGGTGTGGGTGATACCCAACGGCGGCGTATTCTCTTATTATGATGAAGCCCGCGGATGTCTCGTTCCTTACAATCTTAATGCCGAAAACAGCAACCGTCTGCCTGTAAGCTACATCCTGAAATATAAGAAGGACGCACAGAACAACCTTTGGTTTACGGGCAATCATAATCTTACACTTGTTAATTTTAACTATTATCGCTTCAAGTTTACGCCCACGGTGCGCGATGCCGACGTGCGTTCGGTGATGAAAGACCGCAGCGGACGGATATGGACAGGCATGCACAACGGCTATGTAACCGTTACCGATGCCGTAAGCCGCAGAATGATGTATCTCTCGCCCGACGGCCGGCTGACCGGTGTGCCGGTGCGTCTCACCGACGAGGGCGTGTACGCTCTGCGCGAAGACCGCTACGGCAATGTGTGGATTGGCACCAAGGGCCGCGGCATATATGTGCTGTATGGAGGCCGTGGCGGAAACGGATTGGCGCATTATGCCAGGAGCTACACCGACAAGTGGTCGCTGAGTTGCGACAGCATATACGACTTCTGCGAAGACGACGCCGGCCGTATGTGGGTGGCCACTTATGGAGGAGGCATCAACATTGCAGCCATGAAGCCAGGCGGCAGCATGGCATTCATCAACGGCAACAACGTGATGACGCCCTTCAAGGACAAGGCTTACAACCGCATGCGCCGCATATCAGCCGCCCCCGGCGGAATAATGGTGGCGTCAACGTTCGGCGGCATTGTTACCATGTCGCATCGTGTAGACAAGTTTTCGTCGATGCGATATTACTATACGACGCACATTCAGGGCGACACCACGTCGCTGCTTGCCTCCGACGTGCTCAACACTTATGTCAGCAGGTCGTCGGGTCGGATATATGCCACCACCATGGGCGGCGGCTTTCAGGTTGCACAGGCGTCAAGTCTGCTTCGCGACAACATCCCGTTCAGGCGCGTTGAGGGCATAGAGCATGAGGAAGGCACCATACAGGCTGTCGTCGAAGACGCTGCGGGCAATCTGTGGCTCGTGCGCGAGAGCAGCCTCGACAAGCTGTATCAGAAGACCGGCCAATATGAGATTTACGGCTCTAACGACTGGGAAGAAGACATTGGCTTCACCGAGGCGCAGCCCTATGTGTCGTCACGTGGCGGCGAGATTTTCCTCGGTGTCATCGGTGGTTACCTGTCGTTCCGCCCCGGTCAGATAAAGAAGAGTCGCTACAAGCCCATGATAGTGTTCAGCGGTGTGCAGTTTCAGGGCGAACAGCAGATAACGCCAATACTCGGCAAGACCGTGCTCGAGATTCCGGCAGGCGAGCGCAACGCCATTGTCTACTTCTCGGCACTCGACTACGACGGCAACCGCCTGATACGCTATGCCTACAGGATAAAGGAGCTCGACAGCGAATGGAGCTACACGGGCATGAGCCACAGCGCGTCGCTGAGCCACATCCCCGCAGGAAAATACACGCTCGTGTTGAAGAGCACCAACTCCGACGGCGTGTGGACCGACAACGCCCGCGAGCTTAAGATATATGTTCATCCCACATTCTGGGAGACAGGCTGGGCCATGCTCCTGTATGTGCTTGTTGGACTTTCCGTCATATTCTCGCTGTTCTATGTGTGGCGCCTGCGCAGCAACGTTGCAATGGAAAAGCGGCTCAAGGAGCGCCAGCTGCGCTTCTTCACGGGCATATCACACCAGTTGCGCACCCCTCTGACGCTCATCGACGGCCCCGTTGGTCAGGTGCTGAGCGAGGAACCACTGTCGGCCAAGGCCCGTACATATCTCGAATTTGTGAAGAAAAACTCCGTGCGCATGCTCGAACTCGTGAACAAGTCGCTCGACCTGAAGAAGCTCGATGTCGCTGCCGACGATGTGGATGCAGCGCCACAAAACTCCGATGAAATGGCCGTTTCTGACAATATGCCGCAGTCTGCTGCCACCGTAAGCGGGCTCGACTTTGCTTCAGGACGCATCACCGTGCTCGTGGTTGAAGACAACGTTGAGCTGCGCTACTTCCTTGTAAGTAGTCTTTCGTCGAGCTACAATGTGTTTGAGGTACGCAACGGGCAGGAAGGACTCGAGATGGCGCAGAGCCGCCAGCCCGACTTCATCATCACCGACATCATGATGCCCGTGATGGACGGCATGACCATGATACGCAAGATAAAGGCATGTCCCGACACATGCCACATACCTATAGTGGTGCTGTCGGCCCGAACCGCCATCAACTACCGCATAGAAGGCCTTAACGAGGGCATCGACGACTATATAACCAAGCCTTTCAGCGTGTCTTACCTGAAGTCGCGTGTCGACAACATCATACGCCAGCGCCGCCAGCTTCAGCAGGCATACGTCAGCAAGCTCAATGCCGCGGGCGACGGACACCTTATATATAAGGCCGACTCACCGGGCATTGCCGATGCCGACAAGGAGTTTGCACGCCGGCTTGTCGACTATCTCGAGCCGCGCATATCCGACCCCGAACTCAAGATAGACGACATAACCAGGGCCATGGCCCTTAGCCGCACCGTGTTCTACGGCAAGGTGAAGTCGCTCTTCGGCATGTCGCCCATCGACTTCGTGCGCCACATGCGCATCCTCAGGGCAGAGCGGCTGATAGTTGAGAGCCGCATGTCGTTCTCGGAGATTGCATATTCAGTAGGCTTTACCGACCCGAAATACTTCGGCCGCACGTTCAAGGCCAAGACCGGCATGACGCCGTCCGACTATCGCAAAAAATATACGCAGCACGGCTGATTTGCGGTGTTTTCAGCCTATGTTAGTATCGCCGCTGTAACTGTCTGATAATAAGCGTGTTGCAAAAGGCCGTCTTTTACCTTCTAAAAGACGGTCTTTTGCGTGCCAAAACATGCCCTTTTGCATTGTAAAACGTGGCCTTTTACAAACCCCTTGCTCGTTATGTTATAAGCCGTCCGCCATTTTCCGCATAATCTCAGCAGTATTTCCGCACACCAACAATACGCCCGAAATCAGGCGTTTATAGGCCCGAAATGATGAAAAGTCCACCTTTCTAAACAATTTTTATCCCATTTCATCGGTAAATAAGAACTATCTTTGCCGCCGAAATCTACGTCAAACTATCTACGAAATTTATAACCTTAAAAAATAACTTACACTTATGAACCTTTTTAAATCTACGCTTTTAGCAGCCGGTATGCTGGTATCAACGTCGATGATGGCCATAAAGGTGCACACCATCGGCGACTCAACGATGGCCACATACAGCGAGTCGACAACCGTTACGCGCGGCTGGGGACAGATGTTCCAGCAGTTTTTCACCGACGCTGTAACGGTGAACAACCGTGCCAAGAGTGGCGCGAGCAGCAAGAGTTTCTATGAGGAGGCCGCCTACTGGGAGTCGGTCAAGAAGCAGATACAGCCCGGCGACTACGTGCTGATACAGTTTGCACACAACGACGAGAAGAACGACGGCATGGACGGCGACGAGGTTAAAGCCTACTACGAGAGCATAGGCGACCAGGCCAAGGCTGATGCCACCGACTATCGCGGCACCACTGCCAGCGGAACCTATAAGGAATATCTGCGCAAATATGTTGAAGAGACACGCGCCCTCGGTGCCACTCCGGTGCTCGTAGGCGCCATCTGCCGCAAATATTTCACGGGCAGCACCATCCGCCGCAACGGCCGTCACGACCTAGGCGACGACTTCTCGCTGCTCACTGCATCGGGCATCAAGGAGGGAAACAAGGTTGGCGAGGACGACCATACATACGACTATCCCTATCAGATGCGCTTGGTTGCCGATGAAATGGGCGTTTCTTATATCGACCTGACCACCGCAACGAAGGAACTCTACGAAAGTTACGGCGACGCCAAGGCCAACGAACTGCTCTTCGACGGCGACGGCAGCACCCACACTTCGGCCATGGGAGCCACTCTGATTGCGCGCCTCTGCGCACAGCTTCTGCAGAAGCAGGGCATCCTGACCGAGTATATCAACCTGACGAGCGACCTCAGCGTCAATCCGTCGAAGGCCGACCTCGGCGAGGCTTACAAGGGACAGACCGTTGTAAAGGAGTTTCAGATCAGCGGCTTCGACCTTCAGCCGGCCGAAGGCAACGTAACCATTACGGCAAGCAAGGGCCTGCAGGTGTCTGCCGACGGCGAGAGCTATTCGGGCAGCATCAGCATGAGCTATAAGGAAGGCAACATGATCGGCACGTTCTACGCACGCTGCGAGTTTGCCGAAGAAGGCCCCATTAACGAAGAAATAACCGTAACCAGCGGTGACAAGACTATCACCATACCCGTTACAGGCACAAGCATCGTGCTCGAGGGCGGCGTGCCCGTTCAGGCATACTGGCGCCTTGAGAAAGACGATGAATGCGAGGTTACAGGTCCGATGAACACTCTCGGACAGTCGTACAGCGGCATGACGCTTCAGAAATATTCTGCACCCAACACTAACACCACATGGCCCGAGTGGACAGGTTTCGACGCATCACGCAAGACACAGCGCAACGTCATCGAGGGCGAAAGCTGGCCTGCCGGTGAAATCGACGAAGTTTCAACCCGCTATATCGAATTTGCCGTTCAGCCGGCAAAGGGCACCACGCTCAAGGTTGACTCTATGTCGATGTTCGTATGCGGCTGCGGCGGCAACGGCATGTGCTGCAAGATATACTATTCGAAGGAAGAAAACTTCGCCAATCCTGTAAACATCTTCGAGATGAAGAGCATGCCTGCCAACAACATGCAGTATGTATGCTCAATGCCGGTGCTGTCGGTCAACGAGGGCGAAACTCTCCGCATACGCGTTTATCCTTGGTATAACAATGCCGCAACAGGCAAGACCATCTGTCTGAGCGACGTTACGATACACGGCATCGCCGTCGACTCTACCACAGGCATCAGCTCAGAGCTGACACAGAATGCCGCTCCCGTGCGCACAATATATTATGGCACAGACGGTACAATGCGCAAGGACATGCGTCCCGGACTTAACATCGTTAAGAAGGAATATGCCGACGGAAAGGTTGAAACAACTAAAATTCTATATTAAAACAATCAGTAAACAATTATGAAAAGCGTAAAAATCAGCTTATGCGGCTTGCTCGTCATTCTGTCGTCGCTGTGCTTCCCGACCGGTGCCCTGGCGCAGACGGAAGCTAAGCTCGCAGAATGGACATTTGCAAGCGGCTATGACAAAACCGACGTAGACGGCAAGACGGTCTACGTGCCCAACAGCAACGAGTGGGCAGAGATAAGTGCAACATGGTTTAAAGACCAGGCACCTTACTTCTATCCAAACGTATTCGAGGGCGAACAAGGCAGCTACATGCTGTCGGCACAGTCGGAGTCAAGATACTGGCAGGTATCTGACAGCAACGGCGACAAGGTGATGCGCATTGAGAACAGCGAGGCAAACAACATCACCGACTACACCGATGCCTCGCAGCACAATGTATATTATGAGGTGTCTTTCCCCACAAAGGGCTACAAGAACATCTCTCTTACCTATGCCATAGGCTACGGCGGCAACGCTGAGGCAGCCATCGAGGCCGTGTTCTCAACCGACGGCGGCGAGACATGGATTGATGCCGGCAAGGGCACCACAGCCCCCAACTGGTGGATATACAACGAAAACACCGTGAAGCTGTCGGCCAACAACAAGGACAAGGTGATAGTACGTCTCATAGCCGGCAACGGACTGGTGAGCAACTGGAACCTGAAGCAGCTCACAGTGAGCGCCGAAAAGGACGAAAGCTCACAGGGCATCAGTGCCAAGGATGCCACAGTGGCATGGCCTTTCAACGAGGGTGCGTCTAATCCCACCTCTGCCGAGGCTTCTGTTCCCGAGGCTCTGTCGTCTACAGGCTACACGCTCGGCAGCAAACTTACGCTCAACGGCACACAGAAGTGCGACCCTGAGGTGATGTCAAAGCTCGAACCCACAGAGAAAATCAACAACGCTTTGGACGAAAACTCGTTTATCAGCTTTGCCGTTGTGCCCAAGAAAGGCATCAATTTCACACCTAAAAAGATTACGTTCAACGCTGCAAAATGTGGTACAAGTGGCGGTACAATGGACATTTATGTCGTAAGCGGCGACCAGAAAGTGGCCATTGCATCGAATGTAAATCCTGAAAGAAACCCGGCTTTCTCAAGCTACGACTACGACCTGTCGCAGCTCGGAACGCTCACCGACAAGCTCGAGATATTCATTTATGTATATAACCTCAACGCAGGCAAGCAGCTCGCCATCAACAACGTAAGCATCACAGCCGACTTTGAGGGCACTCCTGTTGCCGTTCCCGTATACACCCTGTCGGTTAAGTCGGGCATGGAAGGTGCCGGCAACGTATCTTCTAATCCTTCAGGAACAGAGTTCGACGAGGGCACAAGCATCACTGTTACTGCCACAGAGAACTTCGGATATCACTTCCAGTCGTGGAACAACGACAAGGGTGAGGTGGTTTCTACCGAAAATCCCTATACATTCGAGATTTCAGAGAACACATCGCTCACTGCCGTTTACACCAAGAACAACGTTTATGCGCTCAACCTCACACTTGAAGGCGGAGCCAACACCAACCTCGTTCAGTTCAGTCCTGAGGGCAATGTCGTTGACGGCGTTCACTATTATGAGGAAGGAACCGACGTGAAGCTCACTGTTCTCAACAACCGCATTCTGACATTCACCAACTGGGAAGACAACTCTACCGACGCAGTGCGCGAGATAAGCATGGACGGCGACAAGCAGGTTACTGCCACATTCTCTTGCGCTGACTATATCGTAGGATGGGATCTTTACAGCGATACTCCTGCCAAGGAGCGCGCTGCCGACTATAAGGCTGAGAGCGACAACGCCGGACTGCTGTCGCTGCGCAATGCCGAGGGCCTCACTTCTTCATGGCTCGCATGCGGATCAGAGAAGGGCGGACAGAACGGCAAGTATGCCGCACGCGTGTGGAGAGATCTCAGCGAGAAATATTATTTTGAGATATCGTTCTCTACAAAAGAATATTCTAACATCAAGCTTTCGGCTGCCGTGGGTGACGACTTCAACGCTCACAGCATTGTAAATGCCGAATACAGCATTGACGGACAGACATACACTAAGTTTGGCACATACACTCTGCCTTACCGCGCATGGGCAGAAGGCGAGTTCGACCTGCCTGCCGACGCTGCCGGACAAGACCGCGTTTACATACGCTTCATGCCCGACTGGACTTCAGAGCTCGTGGGCAGCGAGAGCAATCTCGACGGAACAGCCGTTGCAGAAATATTCGTGCTGGCTGACAGAAACATCGTTGACGACGGCGAGGCGCCCAAACTGGTGTCTACACTTCCTGCCGATAAGGCTAAGGACGTTACGGCCAACGGTTCTGTGATACTTACGTTCAACGAGAAAGTTGTGGCTGCCGCCAACGACGGAAAGGCAACTCTCGACGGTGAGGAGATTGTTCCTACCGTAAGCGGAAAGACAGTTGTATATAAATATACAGGTCTGAAATATTCTACTGACTATACGTTCACACTGCCTGCCGGAGCCATTGAAGACCGCACGGGCAACGCCTTCGAGGGCGTAAGCCTCACCTTCACCACAATGGAGCGCAAGCAGCCCGAGGCACGTGTTTACGATGCTGTGGTTGCACAGGACGGAACCGGCGACTACACAACCGTGCAGGCTGCTGTAGACGCTGCTCCCGAGGGACGCGTAAAGCCGTGGCTCATCTTCATCAAGGAAGGTGTTTACAAGGAGCATGTAGATGTGCCTGAATCGAAGCCTTATCTCCATTTCATCGGACAAGACCGCAACAAGGTGTCTATCAGCGACGATAAGCTGTGCGGAGGCGACAATGCGCTGCACGTAGACGTAGGCGCTACGTTCGTGGCACGTGCCGAGAACCTCTACTTCGAGGGCATAAGCTTCGTAAACTCTTATGGCGTTGAGCAGAATGCCGGACCGCAGGCTCTGGCCCTTAACACCAAGAACGACCGCCTTGTGTTCAACAACTGCGGCATGTACAGCTATCAGGATACATGGATTACGCCGAGCGACTCTCACTGCCGTGCTTATGTCAAGAACTGCTTCATAGAGGGTGCGGTAGACTTTATCTACAACAACGGCGACTATTATTTCGACGGCGACACGCTCAACATCGTGCGCAAGGACGGAGGATACATCGTTGCTCCGTCGCACAACAGCGACTCTAAATGGGGCTATGTGTTCATGAACAACGTGATTACCGCTCCCGGCGTGCCTTCAGAAACTTCTGTATGGCTCGGACGCCCGTGGCACGACCAGCCCAAGACCGTGTTCATCAACACCAAGGCAGAGGTAACTATACCTGCCACAGGATGGTATGAGACAATGGGTGCAATACCGGCTATCTTTGCCGACTACAACACCGTTGACGGCGAAGGCAACCCCGTAGACCTGTCACAGCGCCGCAGCTATTACTACTATTATGCCGACGACGACAAGACTCAGAAGGTGGAGGGATATGCAAAGAACTCTCTGACCGACGAAGAGGCAGCACAATACACTGTTAAGAACGTGCTTTCAGGCGACGACAACTGGCAGCCGGAGATTATCACAGAGGCATGCGACGCTCCTGTTCCGGTAATCAGCAAGTCTGAGCAGACCATCACATGGGATGCCGTGCCTTACGCTATCTGCTACGTTATAACCAAGAACGGCAGCGTGGAAGGATTCACCACTGCCACATCTTGCAGCTATACCGACGGCGACGAATATCTTATTCAAGCTGTCAACGAGTATGGCGGACTGAGCAAGGCCGGAAAGGCATCTGAAGGAACTGTAGGCATCGACGGCGTTGAGGCCGGTCAGGCCATAACAGTTACAGGCATCTATTCTGCCGACGGTGTTAAGCTCAACACCTACCGCAAGGGTGTCAACATCGTTACAGGCAAGACTGCCGACGGCAAGGTGGTTTCAAAAACTATCGTGAAGTAAATTTGTCTGGCTTTTATTTATGGTGAGGCCCCGCCCGGATTTCCGTTTT
>ENA-OPVT01000299-OPVT01000299.1-human-gut-metagenome-genome-assembly--contig:-NODE-299-length-39652-cov-14.908099_pt1 | contig 39652 bp, 43 predicted proteins | sample MGYA00241499_ERZ501990 | MGnify/ENA primary metagenome ERZ501990 (study PRJEB25962, sample SAMEA2042104) | human gut metagenome | biome: human gut; feature: human-associated habitat; material: faeces...
TTGGAGACAAAGATAACAATTTATAAATTTACCCCTCAGGTTTTTACATTGACCCTCGAAGCCCTACGTCAAGGATAATGCAGAGTGTAGTCTCCACTTTCTTTTAATTAATATCCCATTTGAGACTACGGGAGATATTATAAAATACTATGGCACTTTTCAAATGTACAGAGTGTGGCAATACAATATCCGACAAAGCGGATTCTTGCCCGAAATGCGGTTGTCCTGTTGATTGGATTACAGCAAGTTCAAAAACTGCAACTATTCGCAAATCACCCAAGAAAACTATTATTATGTTATCCGTTATATTAGCGGTTCTGCTAATAGGTGGTATTATTTGGTGGAGTTTTGGCAGCAACAATGTTACAGAAAAAGAAGATATTGCTGCTATTGCAAAAGCAATTCAGAATTGTGACTATGTAGCTCCTTTTCACGATGGTGTAGCTTCGATTAGAGAAAATAACAAGTATGGATTAATAGATAAAAAAGGAAATATATTAATACCTTGTGAAAGTGATGTAGAATTCATTTTCATTGAAGGTCTTTCCGTGATTTTCCAAGATGGAAAATTTGGGGCAATTGATAAAAAAGGAAAAGTTACAATACCCTGTAAATTTGATTTCTTTTTCACTTTTGATGAAGGTTTAGCAGCAGCTAAACTGAATGACAAATTTGGGTATATTGATAAAAAAGGAAAAAATATAATACCTTACCAATTTGAAACAACTACTAAATTTTCAGAAGGATTAGCTATGGTTAGTGAAAATTACAAAAGAGGATTCATAAATAAAGAAGGAAAAGTTGTAATACCTTGTAAATATGATGATGCAAGTGATTTTTCAGAAGGACTATCAAGAGTGTATCAAGATTATAAATTTGGTTTCATTGATAAGCAGGGGAAGATTGTAATACCTTGTCAATATACTAATGCAGGAGATTTTCACGGTGGTTTAGCAGTTATAAATCAAGATTATAAATACGGATTTATTGATAAAAAGGGAGAAGTAGTAATACCTTGCATATTTGATGGTGCTTGGGATTTTTCAGATGGTTTGGCAAGAATACAACAAGATGAAAATTATAAATTCATTGATAAGAGTGGAAAAATAGTCATATCGTTAGAACATTATGATGTTTATGATTTCTCAGATGGTTTTGCAAGAGTTATGCAAAATGGAAAGTATGGATTTATCAATACAAATGGAGAAATGACAATATCTTGCAAATATGATGATGCAAGTAATTTTCGGGAAGGATTAGCTGTTGTAAAATTGGATGGTAAATATGGATATGTTAATAAACAAGGTATTGATACATTTTCAAAACAAAATAAAGCTACCACTTCAACAGAAAATACAGAGTACGAACAGGAAGAACAGGAAGAAACTCAAAATATAATTTCAACTATTAATAATTTGATTAAGGACAAAGCAACATTCAAAGGTTACGGAACTAATGGATATTTAATTTTTTCACCCCGCAATGAACGAGGTGGACGTGCTCGTATAGCTATTACTCACAACAGTCAATATGACTATACTTATGATATAAAAGAAGATGGTAGAATTTTACTGCACGATGGAGTTTGGAAAGGTGGTCGGGGTAATTCAGAATCGGCTGATAATATGGAATTGACTTTAGATGATAATCAACAAAGCTTTTCTTTTTATTATGGTGGCGAGAAGTGCTATTACAAACTAACAGATACAATGTTAGATGATTTCTTTTACAACTTTTGATATATGGTTCAAAAACTGTGTCAGCAAAGGAGAAGCTGCTGACACAGTTTTAATATCATTTTTGGAATAAACTATGGTTTCCACTCATTCAGAACTTCGTTAGTAATAGTTAACATCTTGTCTTGGTTAGTATCATCATTAGAAACGCCTTTATCCATTAAGACTTTCAGAACAGTAATATCATTTGGATAAGTATCTTTAAATATTTTAAAGTCTTTCAGCAAGTGAATCATCCTGGTACTGGAATTACTACTTACCGCATTAAAGAGACCTAATGCTAATTCATATCTCGACAATTGTGCTCTAAATAGCTCTTTATAGTTCTTCTTATCAGAGAACCTGTCTATAGTGTCCATTACATAGTACATATTTCTAAAATAGTGACCTAAGATGTGCCCATATTCTTTGTATATGAAATCTGCTACTGCTTGAATATTATTTAATCTATTTTTAACAGAAACGCCCTCTATATATTTGTTTAAACATAGTATAATCTTTTCAATATTCTTACATTTTTCTGTCTCACGTAGTTCATATCCATTCTTTTTGATATGTTTCACCATTTTTTGATAATTAAAATATGCGTAGTCAATGTTCTGTTCAAATGGTGTAATACATAAACTATCAGGAAAGAGAATTTGATATACAAATTCTAACACATTAAATAGACTACTGTTGTTTTGATGTAAATCTTTCAATTTTGTTTTATCCAATTCACTGCATTCATCAATAACATATTGATATATGTATTGCAGCATTAAACTTTTGTTTGCTTTATCTGCCAACTCTTTAAAAGCTTCTGCTCCTTTTTTACCATTAAATTCAACAGAACTCATTTTGTTGGTATGTAAGTCAAGCAGTTTAAAGAAAGTATCTCTCTCTGAATCCTCTGTATGTATTTTATTGGACAGTTGAATACTATAAAGTACACCTGCAAACGCCAACAACCCTGTGACACTTCCCATATAGCAACCAAAATTACTCCAATCATCAGAGTTTTGGGATATGCCATTATTGAATACACAGAAATATAACACGCACATTATTATACATATTGCGAGCATAATAAATAGAGCACATCTAAGTAAATTTTTCATAATTATTAGATATTTAATTTGCTGCAAATATAAACAATAATAGTGTAAATAAAAGAAATAACTAAATAAAAAAGGACTGCGAATTATTCGCAGTCCTTTTCCTTTTATTCTTTCACATCTTCCCTTTCAATTTTAGTGTTATTCTGCACATCTGTTTGCATCCGTGCAATTAATTCTGCAACCTCTTTATATGGTCTATCAATAAGATAATTAAAAAGTAATTCCATTGTAGCATTAGTTAGTTTAAATTCTTGTGTTTCCATTTTTATATTATGTTTTTTATTTATTATTTATGTAATCGTATATATGTTTGTAGTAGTCGAAACTATCAAAGTTAAATGATTTAGCTTTAGCAAATGGTAAGTGAAAAACTTTTTTCTCGACTTTTACAGTTCTATTATCAGATGTTCGTTCATTGCATAGGAACTTAGGATTATATATACTAATTAATTCTTGTCTTATAAAATCGTTCATATTCCATATATATATCTTATTTAAATTAGGATAAATTACAAAGTATATTTTTTCTTCATTCAATGAGAACCGCATCAGTTTATTATATTTTTCTACTTCGAGAATGCAATCATTATATAGTCGGTTACTATCGCGACTTTTAATTTCAATATCATATCTTGATATTCCATTTTCGGTTATACCTGTTAACTGTTCATCAATATATGCATATTTATCTTCTGTGGCTTTGTAATTACATATTTTATAATTAGAAGTGAAAGCCGAATACACTTCTCTATCAGCTTCTTCACGAGCTTCAAACTCATTGAATTTTTTATTTATTTGCATAGCTATTAAGTATTTCTATTGTATTATTTTTATCAATTAATTTATTGGATAGTTGATTAATGGCATTTGATTGGTATGTAATCAGGAAACCTTCTATTATTATTAATAGCATTAATATTATTGTATATATTTTATTTTTCATATCTTGTTTTTTCTTTAATTATAAATATCAAAAAGATTTTAAAAATATCAATTTTGAAGAGAAAAATATAAAAAAACAAGCATTACTAATTTCACAATCGGTAATACTTTTAAGTTATGAAAAAAATATTATTTCGGTATATCGTTATTTCAAGATAATAAGCAATATTCCACGATTAGCCAATTCTTTATTTTTTACAATTATGTCAATATAACCTTTGTTTAAAAAAGAAATACAGTTTGATTTTATCCATTCAAGAACTGTTTCGATTTCTTTTATATATGGCATATCACATTTAACTTTATATGTAACTTCATCAACAGCTTCTATATTTATAAAATTATTGAGAACGTTTTTCAGATTCATTTCAATAATATCTTTTGGGCGATTGATTTTTATAATTCCGTATTCGTCTTTGTCACAAATGAATACTTCATTTGTTTCTGTGTTTTCATTATATATTTCAAATTCAGTTGGAAGTTGTTCTAAGAAGTCTTTATTGTTTGAATACAACTTTAAATTATCGAACATTCCCAAAGAGAAATTGAAATAACCATAACAGGAATCATTAATTGTTTCTTTAATATCATTAAGTGAATCAACTTTGATAACATCATTACCTTCAACAACTACTTCACGCCTCAATTCTTCACTTAATCTTTGCTGAAATTCATCTAAATTATGATTCCATATATACACCTGTACATCATCAGCTTCTTCATTATCCCAATTACAATAATCCATAAAATAATATTCACCATCAATTAAGAAAATCCAATCACCTTCATAATCGCAAGCCGTTGACAACATCCAAGTTCCTGAATCATATTCTTCTTCATCAGGATAGTTATCTACCAAATATTCGACTGCTCTATCTACAACGTGTGATTCAAATTCTTCTAAATTGGTAAACACTGTAGAATTGGGGTACAGTTCTTCAATGTTAGTAACTTCGTTCATTACTATTTTCTCACTTGCTGTCAATACTAAATCTTTTAAATTTTTCATATTACTTTGTTTTTAAATTAATAATTAAATTCTGTTTAAAATCACGTTTTCGTTTGATTCTGATGCAAATATCCGAACTAAAAACGAGACACTAAAAACGGGGATTTACCACAAACTATTATTTGCAGTAAATCAGCGTTTTATAAAAACAAAGGGGATTTTACGAGGGGATTTTTAGGGGATAACTTTTTTCAAAAAGGGGAAAATATAGGGGAATAGACTATTTTCGGGGAATTTCATTAAGTATTCTGTGTTTATATAACAATTCTTGCTTGGATTCCTGATACTTGTTCAATCGGCAATCTTTTGGAAGCTCACGCTGCCAATACGCACACAATAAGCGCATACACTCGCTGAATGTATTGCAGTGAGTGATAACGCCACTTTCATATATAGCAGCACAAATGCCACCTAACATCTTTTGATTACATTGCTTGGAATCATTTATTTTAAAGACATCATATAATTCATTCAGATAGTTAAGAAGAAAACGCTCGTTGTCACGGATATACTTATAATGTTTTTCAAGTATTTTTTCATCACCAACAAATACGGATGATACTGTTACCACATTAGTAGCCTTAATCTCACTATCTAATGTTTCTATTATTCTATTTAAGAACTGATAAAAAGAAGTATTATAATCATATTCATATCTAAATCCCAACAATAAAGTCATTTTTCCAATTATATCAACTATTTCATCAAAGGACTTTTTTACATTATAATATTGATTCAAATATTCTTCTTTTATTTGAAGTATTTCAAAATTAGAGAATGGAGTAAAAATATCAGTTTTAAATTCATCAATAATGTTTCTGCAATGTTTCAGCGCACTTAATTTATCTGATTTAAATAAAAATAGTTCTATTTCAATTAACAAATAGTTGAAGTGCAAATATATATTTGTGCAATAAGGTCTAAACCTATCATAAAGCCTCATAGAATCATCTGCTGCATCATCACGATTAAGATGAATAAAGCAGAAACGCATATATTCAATTATTGTTTTTACTTCATCTGAAAGAAAATTGTCACGCAAAATATTAATAGAAAAACGTTTTTCAATTTCAACGTCTATAGTAAACTCTTCATTTTTATTATATATATTATATAATTTTGGTATCTTTAGATATTTTGATTTTACAAAAAAAATCAATAATTCAGCTTTGTAATCACTTGTTTTACCCTTGTCTTTTTGAGTAATAATAAAATGGGATGGGATTAGATAATTTGAAGAAAAGTAGTTTTCTTCTGTATCTTCATCATTTAATTTATATGATAATTTATATGCTTCTCTCATAATTTATTTGTTTTTCAGCAAATTTACTAAAATAAACGATATGATACTCCTACGCCTAAAAAAATATCAGGCTGTTTACAGTGAATTCCCCATCCTGCACCTGCCTGAATTCCAATATACCACCTCTTTTGCCTTACTATAGTGTTAGTAATTGTAGTTGTTGTATGCTTGGGATATACCTGTATAGTATCTAAATTTACCTTATATCCACTAACTATAGCCCTATAGCTTGAATCAGCATATACAGTTGTGGTAATTGGAACTGATACCTGTACCTGGATACTATCAATACTATATAGTGTGTCGGTGATTACTTTACTGATGTATTTATATAGGGGAACAGGTCTGTCTATTGCTATTGTATCGAACTTATATATAGTCACTGTATCGCTTATTTTAAGGCTCGTATTTGAACTATTGGTACAAAAGTAACCTCCGCACAGTAAAAGTATAGAGGTTGCTAACAACAAGCTAAGAATAACTATTATTGCATTCTTACTCATTTGTCTGTTGGGTTATTGTGATTAAACAAACAGTTTGAACTATTTTATCAAATTCACTTATTTCAATTTTATAATCAGAATAAAATTCATTTATAATTTCATCTACAGCTAATGCAATTTGTTTGTAAGTTAGCTTTTCAACATTTTTTATTTCAAATAAAATAAGTTCTTTATTGAATAAGGTATTAGCAATATAAGTGTTTATTCTGCTTTTAATTAGTACTTTGAAAACATCTTCCTTTTTCATATTATGTGTTTTTTACTTTTATTTATGCCGCAATTGGCAATATCAATTGCTTTATTGTACTATAGGTAGAATAATAATTCTTTTTGTAAAAATCAATTTCTCTTTTATATTCCTCTTTAGTGATTTTATTATTTTCAAATTGCATATTGATAAATTGGATAAACCCCGTAGGTGTTTCAATATTAATTTCTTTCATATCCTTATTACTATTGTTTATTGTATTATTGTTAGATTTAGCAATAGTGTATTTATTATTTTCTTCCGTAGTTGAAATGATACATTCTAATGCGTTGTTTTCAACGATTGTGCACTCATTGGTATCTTCTGTTGGAGTTACAGTTAAAGTTTCACCAGTAGCCTTAAAATCGCTAATTGAATTATTGTTTGTGCTACTGTCAATTGGATTATTATCAAATTCTGTTTTTTTACTATTGTTATTACTATTGTTTGATTCATCAATAGTAATAGTTTCTTTAATAGCAATAAATTCCAAACAAGTCTTATTTGATTCAGTTTGATTATCTAATTTATTTAACTGTTGGAATAAATACTCTATTGTTTGTTTACATTCATTCGTTTTGTTTGATAAGTGTTTTTTGCCAGCACTGACTATTTTATCATTATAAAAATAAATTGATATTTCAGTATAACACTTGTTTTCTAATTCTGATAGAAACAACATTGTATTCTCTATATTATCAATTGGAAGACTACCTTCATTACAATATCTTGTAAGGTCTAAAATATAATCTATGTTATTACATAGATTATTTATATCAAGTTGGACTGTATCTATTTCCTCTATAGTTGAAATGACGCATTCTAATGCGTTATCTTCAACGACTGCACACTCATTGACATCTTCTATTGGAATAACAGTTAAATCTTCATCAGCAGCTTTAAAATTATTAATTGAGTTATTGTTAGTATTACTATCTGTAGTTGGATTATCAACTATGTTAGTTTTATTAATTTCTTTGTTCATTTCATTAATTGTTTCAATTGGATTATTATCTAAATTTATTTTATTTTCTTTATTCAAAGAAGTTTCATCAACTTCAACTTCTTTTTTCAAATCATCAATAGTACTAACCAATTCAGTTTTTATTTTTTCTATATTATAATTTATATTATTATTTAATATTATATTATTAATTGATTCTTTTTCTATATCTATATCTGATTCTGTATCTGTACTATTGCAGTTATTACTATTGTTATTACTATTGCAATAGTGATAAATCTTATCAATAGTGTTTTGTATTACCAATAGCGCATTTTCTACATTGCTGATTCTAAGTATAATATCATCAATTTTATTACTATTGTTATTACTATCGCTGTTATCACTATTGTTAGATTTAGCAATAGCATATTTTTTTACTTTCATTGGAATTTCAACATAAGAATTAATTGTGTTTTCATAAATTACATATTCACTGGCTTCTTTACGTTTACCTGCTTTACGAGAAATAAAATTGAGTGATTCCAATTTTCTTAAATTAATCAATAAATTAGCTTCGGTCATATTAGCTTCTTTAGCTAATGTTTGGTTAGTACGGAAAAAATAACCGTCATTTTTTACTTTATCCAAGCCATTAAGAAATAATAATGTTGCAATTAGAAATTTGCATTTAGGTGAAAAGTTATTGCTGTTTACTATTGAGATTGGAAGAAGTTCTAAGACTTCATTGTTTTTTGTCTGTTCCATTTTGATTTAGGATTATTGTACAGTATGGAAACTGTTTATTATTTAGAGTTTTTTTCAAATTAAGAAGTAAAGAAGGTAGTTAACCCTAAAAAACTACCTTCACAGACCTTGCAAAGTCCCTCCTTGTATATATAAATATTATAATGAAATCAAAAGCATCAAGTTTATCGAATTATTTTTGATTTTATTTTATGTTTCTGCAAATATACGACCCACTTATTAAAATTACCACTTTTAGAACACTTCTTTTTTGATAAAATTTCAATTAATATATTTTGTGTTTATGGATATTAATTTGAATGTATATCTAATTCAAACATTAAATTTGGAATACACTCTTAAATTCACGTATTAAATCAATTGAAAATAAATATTAGATAATATAAAGTAATTACCAATTTATATTATACATTTGCGAAAACATAAAATAAGTAGATTATGAACCTTGTAGAAAAATTGTATTATAAAATATTCAAAAGTGAAGAAGAATACCAAACGCAAGTAGAATATGAAGCTCGCAGAGCATACATAATTGAATATATAAAAAAGTATATTAGTTATGTTAGGCACTATAACAGCTATGCAGATGAAGATGAAGGACAAACAAAATACGGAGCTATACATATACATTACAGGTGCAATATAAAGGAATTATATAAACAGGGTTATTCTGATTTGGAAATACATTTCGCTGCAATTAGAATATATGGCATTTATGGAGTGACTATTAAGGTGAACACTGCTAACCTGAATGTATATAAGTTCCAACGCAATGCCGAATACTATGGTGAATACACTTGGGAGGATAATAATGAAAGTAAAAAAAAGAAGCAATATTCCCAATACCAAGATAAGACCTCTGATAAATATAAAGATGAAAATAGAATTGATAATAAACCGATTTATAAAATAATGCAGAACCGTTCAATAGAATAATTAAGACGGGGTACTCTTTTTTAGGGGGGTGTTGTTTTTATATGGGGTATGTTTTTTAATCCAATCCAATATTTTATACATATAAAATAAAAATTGATTAATAGGAAAAAGTTTTTTATTGTAGCATTATTATTAATTTTAATCTGCTTATTCTCTCAATGAATTACATTAATATATTAGGTTAGGTTAACCCATACAACAGTCAATTCCGCATAAGGAGAAATAGACGAACACTATATACTTGCACACGCAATAGTGAGCTATGGACGAAGAAACTCACGGACGTAATAGTATATGAAGCTGACTATATAGCCATTATCAATACACTATAATCAGCAATAGACTTTGTTAACAGTAACCCTGCAAAAACCGATTCTCTTATAGTAGATAATTTGAAAGTACAATATAAGACCGTAGTACCAACCAAGTGTGCAGTACTTACTTCTCCATCAGGTATTAGTATCAATACCACAAAAAAAGTATTAAATGAAATAATATTTAATATAAAGGAATGGGAAAATAAAAAGCATACAGATAATTGATATTTTTTCAATCTAACAGATATTTATTATAGTGTAAGAAGAAGACTATAATATACTATTTAATCAATTCATATAGTAAGATATTATCTTGTAGTTCAATTCATACACAATTTTATTTACTCATTGTTTTTTAGTTTATTTTTAGCCTCGTGGATTAAATTCTTTGAGGCTTTTTTATTTTACTACTCCGAACAAAATTCACTTCATTTTTTAATCCAAAATCCGAGTTAAGAAATTTTTCCATTTTTCAGTTTTTGAAAATTGGCATATTTATTCGATTAACCGTGTTTAATAAGTGTTTAATTGAATATTTCGATGAAACGGCATATTTTTAAATGAATTGATATTTAATTTGTTTATTGATTTATTTGATTGGTTAAAAATCAATCGTTTGATTAATACTTGTTATTAAAAAATCATATTAACTTTTTTAAGGTCTAACTTTGTGGCACACAACAAGGGGAAAAACTCCCTTTGATTTAATAGCTGATATTAAACCAATAAAAATATATATGATATGAAAATTACATTAATAAATGAGTGCATTAAATGCAATGGTTTTACAGTTGGCTATTATACCATTACAATAAATGGTGTGTATGCAAGTTGGCAAAATAATAATAGAACTTATTCCAATATAATGAAAAGTATTATTAAAGAAGTGAGAGAGTATATAAAAACTAACTTTATAAAATATATGTGATATGAAATACAAAAATCAATTCATTAAATTAGTTGACTGTAATGACAAAGAATGCAATGTTATTCAAGTCAGTATAACAAAAGCAAAGAATGCTTATAATAATGGTATGACTATTTGGTTGCACCCTTGTAATACACTAATAGATAATATGTGGTTAATACCCTATTCTTTCAATAAAACATTATTAGACATTAAATACAATGGTGCACCAACATTTGATAATTTGGTTAATCAATATCAGTATTATAAATGCAATAATCAATTAGGAAATTACCCTATATTCTTTATGGAAAAATAATCAATTAAATAAATTACTAACAATTAAAACTTTAAAATTATGACAACTTTAGATTTGTTTTCAAGTGTATCAATGAATGAAGTAGTTACAGTTAATAACGTAATTACTACAGAGGAAATTTTATTATCACAGGCTGATGAAAATCAGTTAATCAATCCTATATCGGATAATGATATTGATTTTACACCGTTTACAGAGGTGGAAAAAACAAAAGGTATCACATTAAATCAGTTGGCAAAAGCGTCTGATATAGTTGATAAAAATGGAGAATTGAATAACGGTATTAATGCTTATTCTTTGTTGAATGAGGTATTTAATATCTGTAATGAAAATAAGTTGACTTATAAAGTTGCAGATTTATTTGTTGCAGATAATAAAAATAAAGCTTTGGGTAACGGTGTATCAATCAATAAACAGTTAACGGAAGCATATCAGCAGAAAAACAAAACCGATAACATTCCTTTTACTGCAACTACATTCAACAGAATATTTGCTAATATTAATCTGACTGATTTTTCTACAGATACTCACGTTGCTAATATAGTAGTAGCCACAAATCAAAAAGGGTTGCAGGTGGCTATAGGTGCAAACTGTTATGCTTGCAGAAATCAAACAATATTAGGCAGCAAACAGATAGTTTCTACTTATGGAATGACGGATAAGATTAAAGATATTAATTCATTCATTGTAGCCGTTAAACAAATGATTAAAGAATACTCATTTGAACGTGATATGAAGTTATTGGAGCAAATGAAAGCTATCAATATAGATGCAAATCAAATATATCAAATGATTGGGGAACTAACAGCAATACGTTGTTCTTATGATAGTAAAGTTAAAGATATAAAGAACCTTTGTAGTGCTGATGTGTACCCGTTAAATCAGTCTCAGATATGCAAGTTTACAGAAAGTTTATTACTTACCTATAGTAGAAATAGAACATTGAATTTATATGATGTTTATCAGTCGGCAACCACATTATACAAGGTGGTAAGTATGGATTTGCCAAATGTATTACCGCAAAATAATTCATTCAGCAATTATATAAAAAACAAATTTAATATTGCTATCTAATAGTTCAAACAAATAATATCATTTGCTCATAAGGGTGCAACCTAATAAGTTGCACCTTTTTTGTGTTTATACATTTGCCGCCAACAAAGTACACATATATAGTTCATCAACTATAAATAATATCAATCTCATTTATTCCAATCTGACAGACCCAATATAAAGCGATTTAAGACATTATTACCATACGGGTGTACCAACCATATATCAGTGGTTTTAATTCAACACAAGGCAAGTAAACAGCCTAAAATCAACACTTAAAACACTAATATGCAATATAATAAATCAATAAAAAACATTACACGAGATTTTAACAAGTGTTAAAATTAGGTACAGGGGGACTTTTTTTGAAAGGTCGAAGCATCACCTTAACGCTCCCCCCTTCACTTCTTTCAATAGAGCCATTTTTTGAGTTTTTTGGATGGGTCAGAGGATAGCAATTAAAATAGAAAACACGCATATACCCACGTATATTATTATATAGAGCAATCACATTTTCAATTTCCTACATATTAGTAAAATACGTATTATAAAATGGAACAATTAAATTTAATTTCAAAAAACGGAAAGTATGAAGCTATTATTAATTTAAAGACTGAAAAAGTAATGCTCCAAGTTGAAGGTACAACTTCGATTGATGTTGAAGTATCAGTTGATGGTGTTACATTTATTTCTCATACCTCTGCTATAGCAATCACAGATAAAGATATGATTAATTTAACTAATTGCAAATTTATGAGTTATTTAAAAATCATCTCGACAAATAATATTTCAATTAAAGTTTTAGACTAATGATAAATGTAGATTTGAAAAATATAGAAATTATTCCATCTTCAACAGGAGGTGGTGAATATGATGATACTGCAATTAAATCAGATATTTCAAAACTTCAATCAACAAAAGCCGATAAAACTGAAATACCTAATATAGCTAATAAATTAGAAGTAACTAATATTAAGGCAGGTGAAAATGTAACATTAACAACAAGTGGCAATAACGTAACTATAAATGCTACAGCTTCAAGTGGTGGTGGTTCAACTACAGGAATACGAACATTACATTATAAGTTTTCTCGTGCCCACGGAAGTTACCCATTGTTTATTGCTGATGATTATTCAAATTTAAAAGCAGGTGATATATATATAGTCAAAATAGATTGTGGAACAGTTAGTTATCCAAATGAAGTTACAAACAATTTATTTTTTCCTGATATTGATTTTAATTTTCCTGATTTTAATTTTGTATCACAACAAGGACAAGGCTTGGTGAAATGTTATTTGTGTTATTTGGATTGTGAAGGTAGTGGTAAGGAGACTTTAAACATTGGATATTGTAATGATACAGATTATGAACCAACCAATGCTAAATTAAAACAATTGCTGTAATCTCATTAAAAATAATTACTTTTTAATTTGAACTGATATTTATTATTGTAATAAGAATAATAAGTATCAGTTTTTTTATGTGTAATACAAATAATATCTTTTTTAGAATAGATGACGATTTATATAATCAGTTAGATGCAATCAAGTCTGATTATAAATTTAAATCAAATGCAGAACTTTCCAAAACTATAGTAATGGCATTCTGTAATTTATATCATCAACACCCCGAAGTTGAAGAAAATGAAATAGAGGAATATTTCAGATTATTGGAAGATGGGGACGTTGCTTTTGAGTTTATTAAGCCTAAAAAGCAAATGGCAAAACGCAAGCAAATAACACTAATAGAATTTTCACAATTATGATTTTAAACTGCAAATATGTAAACGAAAACTATTTTGAAGATGAAAAATATATTCCTGCATCTCCTAATATCAGAAATAAAAAATATATTGATGATTGGATGTTGAAGAATTATCAATCATTATATAAGAAGTTCAGTATCAATGATGACAAGATAACCAAGAAAGGTTATTCCAAAACCGATATAATGCACGAAAGTATTCTCCGCATATATACTAATCCTAAGAGATTTAAGAACCAAGAGGAATGCAATAGCTATTTAAATAATTTCTTTCACATTAAAACAAAATGAGTAAAAATGAAAAATACGACAAATTAATCAAGTGTCAAGAATGGCGTAAAATAAGAGAACTAAAGATTAAAATGAATCCTCTGTGTGAAGTATGCGGAGATATGGCTACAGAGGTTCATCACATTAAACCACTACTTGACTACAGGAATAACGAGCTATTAATGGCTGAATTAGCATACGATTGGAATAACCTTCAATCCGTTTGCCATAAATGCCACAAAGAAATACATTTTGAATTAAACAAGAATAAGACAAAGTTTTCTAATAAAGAACTGAATAAAGAAAAAACAGAAGATTTCTTCAAAAAATTCTTCAATTAAATCAAAAACCTCAATAAAAGAATAATTAATAAAATAAATATGGATTTTATATCACTAATCAAATTAGATAAAAATATAAAGAAAATATATACATACTTGGTTGAACTAATGGAGATAAAAGGTATCTATGATTCAAGTTTGGACATACAAATTTTTAATGTAAGTGCACAAATTTATCAATATTCCAAACTTGTTAACTCATTTGTGGAAGAAGCTGCTATAGTTCAGCAGGATGTTAGAGGTGGCGGTACAAGCAAAAAGAAAAATCCTTTGCTTGCTGACTTGGTAGCTTTATCTGAATCGTTAAGAAAAAATTTAAAAGAACTTGGATTAAGTTTAGATTCAAAAGTAACCGCAGTACAGGACAATGACCCACTATCAAAAATGATAGATGCGATGAATAAAATAGATGAAGAATAAATTAATATATGAATAAGAATGAAGTTATTGATAAAATTAAAACATACACAATTCCAACAGATAGATTAAATGAGATTGATTCAAGGCTTCATATATATATTAATGAAGTATTATCCAATCCACACAAACACAACAAATACGAAATATTAGCAGTATTCAGATTCTTGGATTTTTTTAAAAGAGATGATTTAATCTTCAAAAATAAAGAAGTAAAGAAGTTTATTAAGTTCTACGAGATATTGAAATTCCCATCTAATAAGGGAATGCAATCTTTCAAATTGACACCAATACAGGTCTTTCAATTTGCCAATATATTAGGTTTTTATAAAAAAGATACTGATTACAGGTTATGCAGGGAAGCTTTATTATTCGTAGTTAGAAAATTCTCAAAAACTACGTCTGTGGCTTCTTTGGCAATATATGATTTACTATTTGGTGATTCTGATGCACAGGCTTATGTTGCTTCAAACTCTTTTGCCCAATCTAAAATCTGTTTTGACATAATAAAGAACAGTATAAAAGAGCTTGATACTAAGTTTTCCCATTTTAGACTGAATCGAGATATTATATATAACCTGATGCCGAATAAAACATCATTTGTTCGATGTTTGGCAAGTTCCGCAGATAAATTAGACGGTCTGAATGCTTCTACTGTTATTCTTGACGAGTACGCACAGGCAGAAGATGCAAGTTTAAGGAATGTGCTTACTTCTTCAATGGGTGTTAGAAAAAATCCGCTTACCATTACTATAACAACTGCTTCTTCCAAATTAGACACTCCATTTTCACAGATGCTTTCAGCATATAAAAAGGTATTGGAAAGAGAAATTGAAAATGATTCAATATTTGCTTCAATATTTGAACCTGATGAAGAAGATGAAATAGGTTCTGCCGACACTTGGTATAAAGTCCAACCCCATTTGGGTATCACCGTTAATGAGGAATTTTATAAAAACGAATATCAGAAAGCCCTAATGAGTGCTGACGATATGACTGAATTCAAGTGTAAACTATTGAATATATTCACATTACCAATTAATACGATATGGATTAATCAGACAGTTATCGAGAAGAACACACAACACTTTGATTTCAGACAGCTTCAAGCAAGACCCAACTGTATGGTAGCAGTTGATTTATCAGTAAAAGACGATTTTAGTTGTGTATGTTATTGTCTGTATGACAGTATTAATAAGAGGTTTGTCTTTAAGAATTTCTACTACATACCAAAACAGACCATTGAAAATCATACAAATGCTGCTATGTACAGGCAATTAGTAGCTGATGGCTATCTAATACCTTGTGGAACTGATGTGATTGATTATAATCAGATAGCAAGTGATATTATCAATAATGCCAAATATTTGAATATTCTCCAAATCGGTTACGATGCGTACAGGTCTAAGGAATTCATTAATATAATCAAGACAGCAGGAATTAAATGTGCTGTTCCATACAGTCAGACGTATTCAAACTTCACGTCTCCAGTTGAAAGCTTTGAACTTGCTGCTTATCAAGACCGCTTGAAATTCGATGATAATCCATTGAATATATACTGTATTAATAATGTAGCAATTGACACTGATAAGATGGAGAACAGGAAACCAATCAAAAAATTGCATAACTCAAAAATTGATGGCGCAATATGTATGCTGATGTGCTTGGGTATGTTCAACAACTATAAGCGATAAATAAGAGACAAAAGAAAAACACACAAATGAAACAAATATTTTCAAAACTATTTTCTAAAAAAGAAAACACAATAAATAAAAGAAGCACAGAAGTTAATGTGAATTATATTTCTAATAGACAAAATAAATATGTATCAATTAAAAATCCTGATTTAGCACTAACTAATTCAGTTGTTTACAGAGGAATATCAATACTTACTGATTCAGTTGCATCTATTCCAATTGATATTTACAGAAAAGATAAAAAAGGATATTGGAATATAGATGATAAAAACACACTGCATACAATATTAACTCGTGTTTCCAATAAAAGACAAACTATTTATGAATTGTTGGAAGGTACTGTAATGCAGTTATTATTATATGGCAACTCCTATATTTATATCAATAGAAATACCAATACTGATATTAAAGAATTGATTTTATTATACCCTAATACTGTTTATCACGATGTAATTACCAACAAATACAATGTAACCGATGAATATAATGGAATTAGAGGCTTGTTCAATTCCAATCAAATAATTCATTTAAAACATAAGTCACTTGAAACTATTGTAGGTAAAAGTGTAGTTGATTATTGTGCACGTACAATTGGATTAGCTTCTGCCTGTGACATAGAATCACTAAGTACATTATCAAATGGTGGCAGGATGAAAGGTATTATCAGTTCTGAAAGCTCTGTTATCGGTTTTGGCGATGCACAGGACAATCAGATACAAGATATTCAAACTAATATGGAGGCTGAAATAAATTCAGGAAAAGATATTATTACAATGCCATCAGGCGTTAAGTGGCAAGCTATCGGTCAGACCACTAAAGATAGTATGATTCTTGATAATAAGCAATACACGTTATCAGACCTTGCACGTTTTATGGGTGTATCATTATCAAAGCTCGGCGTATCTATGGGTGGCAATTACCAAGCTGCACAACAAGACCAATTGAATTTCTATATTGATACGTTGAATCCTATTCTTGTTAAAATCGAAAAAGCATTTAATTGTTATTTGATTTCTGATTCGGTTTCATCTAAGTATAAAATTGAATTTGACAGAACTACACTTCCATACTTCAACGATATAATGAAAAATTATAAAACACAATTGGAATTAGGTATATTATCAGTGAATGACATTAGAAAACAATTCAATAAAAATGAAATTGAAAATGGTGATGAAGTAGTAATATCAACCAATCTACAATATATCAATTCTCCAAAAGTAGAAGCAGACAAAATAGATAATTCGGGAGAATTACAGACACAATCAACTGATAATTAATTTATTAAATTTTAATTGCTATCAAATATAGACGTACTTCCATATTTAATAAATGAATTAATATATGGAAATACGTTCTATTCAAGAGTTTTCAAATAATGAAAATATAATTGAAGGATGCGCTGTTAAATTCAATACCATATCGGAAATTCTATATGACAAGGAACATAAACGCTACTTTAAAGAAGTAATAGACAAAGAAGCAATAACAGAAGAACTGATTAATAATTCGGATATAAAATTTTTAATTAATCACGATAAAAATAAGTTAGTTGCAAGAAGAAAAAACGGTGAAGGTTCTTTAAATATAGAAATTCGTGAAGATGGTGTTTATTTTTCTTTTGAAATTCCAAACACAACAGTAGGCAACGATTTAAAAGAAATGATTCGGAGAAAGGAAATAACTCAATGTTCTTTTGCCTTTACTGATGATAGTGTAGAATGGGATTTTACAGAAAAAAGTTATCCGCTTCGCAAAGTAAATAAGTGCAGAGGCATATATGATTTAAGTGCTGTTTATGATGCTGCATATACTTCAACCGAAATAACTACTCGTTCAATTGAGGATTTAGAAAAAACACAAACACCAATTTCAACAGAGGTTGAAAGAAATGATTCTTGGAAAGAAGAATTAAATAAATATCGCAAAAGGTTAAATTAAAAATGAATCAAGAATTAATTGATAAAATAGCATTACTAAAAGAAGAATTACGTGATTTATTAGATAATGCAGAAGTTCAGGAACGTAGTCTTAATGATGATGAAAAAGTAAATTTTGAATCAAAAGAAAACGAGATTAAACAATTAGAACTTCAATTGGAAAACACAAAAACAAGAAGTATTGAAACAGATACTCAGACAGAAAATAAAGACACAAACACAAATAAACAAATGAAATTTAGTGAAAATGTAGCGTTGGCTATGCAAGCAATTGCCAACAATAGAAGTATAGAAGATTTAGAAAATGTCGCTGGCAACACCATTCAATTAAGAGCCGCAGCTATCACACAAACGTCACAAGTTGATGCAATCAGAACTGAATATCCAACTGAATTACTTGAGCCTTTGCAATCAGCATTAATTGTTGATAAATTAGGTGTTAAAGTAATCAATACAGGCAAAGCGGTTGTAATGCCATCGGTTTCTAACGTAGAAGCTACTATTGAAGGTGAAACAACTGCATTGGTGGGTCAAAAATTAGAATTTGCAAAAACTAAGGTTAATCCTTTCAGAGTTGGTTTATCATTGCCTTTCTCTAATACTGCCATTAAAGAAGCTGATATGAACTTGGTGTCATACGCTATTAACTTATGTGGCAAGGCAGAAGCACAATTAATCAATAAAGTAATGTTATCTGCTGTAGCGGTTAACTCTCAAAAAGGTTGTTTCGTTGACGCATTAAGTGGTATCACTGCAAATACAACTCCATCTTACAAAGAGATAGTTAAATTGGCTGCAAAAGTAAAAGCTAAAGACGTTGTTATGGACGAGACTGCTGCTTATGTTATATCTCCTGATATGGAAGCTGAACTTAAAGCTACTCCATTGGATGCAGGTTCAGGACGTTTCGTATTAGAAAGCGGACAAATGAACGGTTATCCTGTATTGGTTTCAAGTGCAGTCGGTAAATATATCGGTTTCGGTGTATTCAGCAACTTCTTGATTCAAAAAGTTGGTACTCCTGATATGGTAATTGATAACTTGTCAAGAAGCAAAGAAAATATCACAGAAGTTAACTTCAACGATAATATTGCATTGCAAGTTATAAGACCCGAAGCATTCGCTGCCATTAAAGTAGCTTAATCATATTATATAAATCACTGATAATTTGAATAGGTAGAATTAAATCTACTTATTCATTTTATCAATTCAATTAAAAAACTAATACTATGTATATTACAGTAGAACAAATTAAACAACATTTATATATTGACTTTGAAGCTGATGATGCAGTATTAGAAGATATGATTAACACAGTAGAAGCTATTATTGAAAAGTATCTCAATGTTCAGTTGGCAGATTTAGTTGTTGATGAAAAACTACCTTATCCTATCTCGCAATCAATAAAAATAATGGTTGGAAATTTATACGCTAATAGAGAATCAGTATCATTCAATGCGATACCTTATAAAATTCCTTTTTCTTATGAATATCTTCTTCAACCTTATAAAAACTTCAAAAGAATATGCGTGCAGGACTGCTAAAGGAATTCATTACTATATATAGATATGAAAATGTTCAATCTCCATCAGGACAAATAACAAAGGATAAAAAAGTTGTTGCTACAGTTAGAACATACAGATTAAAATCTAATGGTTCAAATAAAGAAGTTGCAAAAGAATTATTTGATACTTTAAGAATCATATTCCAAATAAGATATAATCCTGAAATACAAGATTCTGATTTTATTGAGTACAATGGAAATGAGTTTAAAATTACGTTTGTTGATAATAATATATGGGATAGAACAATGAAATTAACTGCTGAAAAAATAAATCAATAAAATATTTAGTATATGAATATAAATGATGATTTATTCAAAGTAGAAGCTGAGTTGCTTGGCTTACCTCAAATACTGAAACAACTTGATGACTTAAAGAATATTCCAACATACGATAAAGAAGTTAATGAAGGTCTTAAAAAAGGTGCTCAATATCTTGTGCGTATGGGAAAGAAGCGTTTAAGAGAACGTATGATAAGTGGCTCAAAAGGTGTTACAGGTAATCTTCTAAGGTCATTCACATATAAGATTAAGAAACAGAATTTAGGTGTACTTGTCGGCTATAAAAAGAAAGGTTCACATTCTTGGTTAGTTTCAGAAGGTACAAAGAAAAGACAAGGTAGAGGTCAAGTAGTTGGAAACAAATATTGGAAAGATACAAAACAAAAAGATACAAACACTGCAATATATTACATTGTACATTCAATCAAGCAATCAATAAGTAATTTAAAATCAAGGTATAATGCAAGATAAAAAACAAACTAAGTTTACTGTATGTACTTTATTAAGAGAATTGCTATTAAACGATAAAACTGTAAATGAATTAATTGGAAAACAAATATATCCGATTATTGCACCTGAGAAAACTAAAGGAAATTATATAGTATATGTTCGTGATGAATATTCAATTGAGAGAACAAAGCAAGGCATTTATAATCAAAACTGTATTGTTTATATTTCTTGTGTTAGTTCCAATTATGATGTAAGTCAAGAAATGGCAGATGCAGTTTTTCAATGTCTCGATAATAAATACAATATCAGCAACGATACACAAAATATTCAATCAATCGAAATGATTGATTCAACAGAAGATTATGATGGAGACGTTTATATTCAAACGCTTCAATTTAAAATTAAATAAAAACACAAATACAAAATAAAAATGGCAAATTATAATTCTGACAATTTAATTAAAGGTGATGAACTTTTCGTTTATGTTAAAACAGGTACAGGTTCAACCGATACAGATTATACCCCAATCGCATATTCAACCTCTTGTTCTTTGAACATTACCGCAGATTCAATTGATACTTCAAATAAGATGGCAGGTGTATGGGCAAGCGCATTAGCAGGTAAATTATCTTGGACTATTTCAACCGAAGCTTTAATGTCTTATGATTCTACAGGTTACGGTTATTTCTTCGACAAATTAGTAGCAAGAACTCCATTCTTAATTAAATTCGGTCAAACGACAAATTTATCAGAAGGTGATTTCACAATGAACACGGGCAAAACATATTATACAGGTCAAGCCTACTGTACAAGTTGTAATCTTACAGCCGATAATGGCGGTGTTTGTACAATGTCAATTGAATTCCAAGGTGACGGTGCATTAACTAAAACAGGTAAAGGTGTAAATTCAGGCGGTGGTGACGGTGGTATTGAAGAAAACCCATTAGGCTAAAATATAATTGAATAACAAATTAAGAGGTGAGTATTTTATACTCGCCTCTTTTTATTTCAAATAGTTCAATAAAAACATATCAATTAAAGATATGTAAAATGAAGAAGCTAAAATATGATTTAATATTAAATATAAAGTCATTAATACTATTTGAAAGATTAACAAAAACAGCCTTTCAAAAATTTAATGGTACAATTGAACAGGTATTACCTCTTTTATACTGTATGATAGTTGCCAATAATGATTTTAAAGAAACTTACGAGAATACTATCAAATATTTATTTTCTGATGAAAAATTTCTAAAAGAATTATCTGATAGATTAGAAAAACTACTCAAATATGAAGAACAATTTAATATATCAGTTGGAAATATGACAAAAGAAGAAACTGCTGATATAAATACAGATAAAGAAGATAAACCTATATTTATTTCACAACTTATTCCAATCCTTGTTAGTGACTGCAACTTGGATATAAATTATATAATGAATGAAATGAGTTACACAGAAATTGATTCATATATAAATTATCGAGACACAAAATACAAATCAGATTTAGAAGAAAAAAGGCTTTTTACATATTTGACTATTCTTCCTCATATTGATTCAAAAAAATGCAGCATACAACAATTACTTCCGTTTGATTGGGAAATTAAGCAGAAAAAAGAACAAGGACTAAAAACTATCAAACAGGACAAACACAAATTGGATGAATTTATTAAAAGTGGAAAATTAAAATTTAATCCAACAAATAATAATGATGTAAATACAAACACACAATAATGGCAAAGACCGAATTCTCAATTTCTCTTAAATTATTAACCCAACAATTTAAGGGAGGAATAAATAAAATACAGAATCAATTAAGTAATTTCAAAAAAACGTTGGTAGGTGCATTTGCAGGACTTGGCGCAATTGAGTTTGGCAGGCAATTAGTACGTGCAGGTGCAGACTTTCAATCAGCAATGTCACGTGTACAGGCAGTTTCTAAATCATCTACCAATGAGTTGAAAGCAATGCGTGAAGAAGCTATGCGTTTGGGTCGTGACACCAAATATACAGCTACAGAAGCAGCCAATGCACTTGAACAGTTGGTTAGAAATGGTTTAAAACCCCTTGCTGCCAAAAATGCGTTATCAGGTACTTTACAATTAGCTCAGTCACAAGCAATATCATTAGCCGAAGCCGCTGATATTGCCACAACTGCTATGAATGCGTTCAATCTTTCCACTAAGGAGATGGGACGTATTAATGATGTGTTAGCTTCAACAGCTTCTGCAACTGCAACTAATGTTCTTGAATTATTTGAAGCAATGAAAGTTGCTGCTCCTGTTGCTTATGCAGCAGGTGTTTCATTAGAAGAAACTGCAACTGTATTAGGTGCGTTGGCTAACAGAGGATTCAGGGGAAGTGAAGCAGGAACAGGTTTAAAACAAATAGTTCTTGCGTTGGCAAGTCAGACACCCGAAGCAGCAAAAGTTTTAAAAAAATACGGTGTACAAGTTGACGAGACAAGCCTAAAAACGAAGGGTCTTATTGCATCTTTGAAAGAGCTTGGAAATGCAGGTCTTGGTGGTAGTATTGCAGATATGGGCGACTTCTTTAATAAGTTGGGTGCTCCTAAAGGTGCTGCATTACTTGGTAACACAGGTGCATTAGATGATTTATATGCTACTGTTGCCAATTCACAAGGAGAAGCTGCACGTATGTTTGATGAAGGTTTGGGAGCTTGGGAAAAGGCATATAAGACTTTGATTTCTGTTTATGAGAATACACAGATTAAAACCTTTGATACTCTTAAATCTGTATTTACTGAACCTCTGAATGTATTGGCAGAAATTTTAAGAAGAATACAGGATATTCCAACGATGGCTATTGCTGCATTCGGTTTATTGGCAGGTGGTCTTGGTAAGATTTTCAGAAATGTAAATAATGACTTAACTAAGGTTGCTGAAAAGCAATACACCGATTTATTAAAGAAAAAACAAAATGCCACTAATAATGCAGGTATTGCACATTCTGTAGTGAATACAACAAGCGGAATAACCAACACAAATACTAAAGCTTATTATCAGCAGCTTCAATCTGAATTAGCCAAAGTCGGTACACAATACAATTTGAATAGTAAAAATGGTATTGCATTGAAAAAAGTAATGACTGATTTGAATATTATTACAAGTGGGGCTTTACCAACGACCAAAAAGTATGAGCGTGCAGTAAACGACTTATCTGTTCAGATGACAAGGCTTAAAAATGTTGCGGCTCATACTAAATTGAATGTGCTGCAATCTGATTTGTCCAAATTTGAAAACAACAAAAAAGGTATCATTGGTGGTGTTGCTAATCTTCAAACAACCACTATTCAAGCATTCTCTAAAATTGGTATGGCTGCTAAAACTTTGGGAACTTCTGTTCTTTCATTCTTTGGTGGCTGGATTGGTTTAGCCATTACAGCAGCTTCCGTTATTGGAACTTATTTAATTAGTGCATATCAAAAAGCAAATGAAGCTCAAAGAGAAAGTAATAAGTTGATGAATGAAGCAAAACAGAAAAATATTGATTTAGACACCACATTTATGCAACTTGTTAATGTATTAAGGACACACGAACAAAGTACATACGAATGGCAAGCTGCTATGAATAAGCTGAAACGTGAATATCCTGAATTGCTTGAAAAACTTCATCTTGAACAAGTATCAGTAAATCAGTCAGCAGCCGAATATGCCAAGTTAGCAGGTAGAATAAAGGATGTGATTCAATGGCAAAAGAATTATAATTTATTTACTGCAAAACAAGAAGCGGTTGATACATTGAAGAAAGGTTTCTTTCAAGATAATGGAGTTTATAAAGATTGGTTGAACAACTTCAAGAAATTATTCAAATCCCAATTTGGTGATGTTGAAGATGTGGCAGAAATTAAAAAAGGTGGCATTGATGCTCAGATGCAAGGAATACTAACAGACAATACAAGTGATTCTTTAAAAAAATCTCAATTAGTAAAATTATATACAGATGCTTTTAAAGATGGTAAATATACCAATGGATTAAAAGAAAATGCTGAAACATTTGCTAATCGCATTCTTGACGTATTTAATAAAAAGGCAGGCAATGTTATCAAAGAATTAAATAAAGCTTTTGATACAAAAGAACCTGTAATGCCAACTTTGTCAGGTGATATTGATAAATTGATTTCTGATGCAGTAAATACATACAACTTACAACGTGAAGGTACTTATGCTAAGGCTGATGCAATGAAGTGGGATAACGAGAAGATAAATCAAGAACTTGCTTCTTCTGCCGATAGATTTCTAAATGAACTTACTGATAAATTACAAGGTATGTCATTCACCAATGTAAAAGGTGATAAAATGAATGCGTTGGATTATGCCAAATCAAACAAGGGTTATTTATCATTATTACAACAGTCTAAACTTAATATATCAACTAAAGATAAAAAAGACACAGCCGCAGAATCAGTTAAAGATGCAGAAAAAAGATATGCCATTCAATTGGACTACATATCAAAAGAAAAGGAATTAGATTACATAGATGAAAAGAAATTTAATGAGAAAAAATTAAATGCAATCCAAACATTGATTTCTTCTTATGAGTTTAATTCTGATGCAACTAAAATTGATACTAAAAAATATAAAGAACTTCTTCAATCGAGAGATTCTTTAATTGATGTATTAAAAAAACAAGAAGATATTGTAGAAGTTGAAAAAGAAAACAAACGTTTTGATACTTCCGCAAATGATAATGCTGCACGATTAAAGAAAAACTACCAAAATACAATGAATGGTGCAGGTAGGGAAAAGATTAATAAATGGGACTACCTTTCATTTGATAGTAAAGAAGATAAGAGTAGTGCTGTTGATTTAGACTATCTTAAATCTCAATTGGATAAATTGAAGCAATTACGTTCTTCTATATCTGAGGATGAAATAAATAAAGCAAATGAATTATCAAGTATCGGAGCTTTGGCATTAATCGAACAGGTTGATACTTTGGATTCTGCAATTGAAAAGTTAGGCGAACACGTTGTTGAATTGGAAGATAAGTTTCAACTGAAACAAGCACAAGAGAATTTAAGACTATTAAGAAAAGAAATCGGTGAAAAACAATATGAAGCTATTAAAACTACTTATTCGGCTACAAAAGAACTGATTGATGCTTTCAGTCAGTTTAAAGATTTCGGTGAATTATCAGTAGGTGAACAATTTACCACTATAATAGACACCATATTCAATACTGTAGATGCTATTACTTCATTGATTGACACTTGGACACAACTTAATGAATTACTTAAAAATTTCGGGACTGCAACGCAAACACTTGCAGCCATCGAGCAAGGAGTTACAACTCAAAAGATTGCCAATACTCAGGCAGAAGCAGCAGCAGTTGTTATTGGTGAGAACACAAAAGCGGCTGCAAAAGTGGAAGGTGCAGCAGTATCAATTGCGGCTGATACTACAGAAGCAGCCGTAACCAAAACAACTGCAACTGAAAATATTGCAGCTAACACGGCAGAAGGTGCTTCTGAGGCAGGTGCAAGTGCAGCAGGTTTGCCATTCCCGTGGAATTTAGTTGCTATCGGTGGCGCAATTGCAGCCGCTATTGCAGCATTTGCGTTGATTCCCAAGTTCGCAACAGGTGGTATTATCGGTGGTACTAAATATAGTGGAGACCAAAACCTTGCAAGGGTCAACAGTGGTGAAATGATAGTCAACGGTTCACAACAAAAACATTTGTGGAATGCAATAAGTGGTAATAAATTAGGTGGTAGTTCCATTGGTGGTGATGTAACATTTACTATTGCAGGTGACAAGTTGAAAGGTGTATTAAAGAATCACGATTCCAAAATGAATAAAATAAAATAGTTAATCAAATACATAATGTATAAGTTAAGATATTATTCTTCATTTAAAGATATAAATGAAAATACCATTAAAATAGAAATATACAAGAATACTACAGCTACATTGCAGGCAGAGGAACTTCTTCTGTCTGCTGATGCAGTATCTATACAATATCAATCATCTAATATATTTCAACCATTAAAACAAAGTGCAGCAAGTATAAATGTATTAACGAATAAAGTATTATCTGATTTATACACAGGTAAATTGAATGATATTCAAATCAGAATATATAAGAATAATAGTTTGTTTTGGCTTGGTTATCAGACACCAAACTTATATTCCTCACCCTATAATGATTTATATGATGAATTGACTATTGAATGTATTGATACGATTGCACAATTAGAAAATATTCAATATGAGTATATAAATGGTAAAAACAATATTACTTCATTCATTGACATATTATATTGGATAATGAACAAAACAGATAGTGAAAAATTAATCAATAATATTTATGTTCATACTTCATTATCTGTAGATGGAAATAATAAGGTAATGGAAAAACTATCAATTCAAGAGCGAAATTTCTTTGATGAAGAAAATGAATCTGAAAAAACAAAAGAAGTATTAGAAGATATATTTTCTTTTCTTGGAATGACTTTAATCCAATATCAGAATAGTTATTATATAATTGACTATGAGGCTATAAAAAAAGGTAATTTTCAATTTAATTGTTATGATAGAAAAAACCAAACAAGCAGAGTTATTACATTGTCAAATGACAAACGTAATCTAATGTCTATTGGAATAGCAGAAGCAAGTGCAAGTATATCACTTGGAGATGTTTATAATAAGATTAATATTATTGCCAACACTAATAGTATCAATCAGATTATACCTGATGCAATCGAGGATGAAGAAGATATAGTTAATCAAAATAGTGACCCTAATAAGTATTACTTATCAACACAAGATATTGACAAGAAGAACTACACCCTTTTGAATGCTTATTTTAAATCTGCTAATAACTATTTGTATTTGAATCCTTATTCTATTGATGAAGTAACCAATACTAATATTGACAATATAAGTCCAGCTACAGTGTGGCAAAAGGTCGCAGATTATGAAACAAGTGAAGAACCATCTTCATTAAATTGGAAAACAAATATTTCATTCATTCAAACAGGTGGTTTACTTGGAGGTTTTGAATATCAATATTTGAGTTTAAAAGCAAAACCCTTTGTCATTTATAAAAGTGGTTACTTAATTGTAGATATAAAGTATAAGATGTCTGAGCATAATAAAGCTAATGACTGTTTAAAAACTTCTGATGAAGTTTATTCAAATACAAAGTTTGGTGCAGGTTTTAAAAACACTATGATTCCTTGCAGGTTGTCAATCGGTAACAAATACTATTATGATGGTGAGAACTGGATAAACTACAATGATTATCAGTTAAAGGTTCAACGTGGATATTTCAAAGAGATAACAAGTCAGGGACACATAGCAGGTGCTAAATGGTATCGCTATAAAGATAGTTATGGTTATTGGCGATGGGTATCGAAAGCAACTTATGATGGTTTGGCTGGTGTTGAAAAAGCAAGTGGCGATTGTGTACAAAATAATATGTATTGGTACAAAGAAAATGGAACAGATATTTTTGTTGAAGAATGGTACAAAAATGAATGTTTTCTTAAAGATAGATTCTATCTCGTACACATAAATAAAGAAGGTGATAAAGTCTTTGATAATGAGAAATCACTTACCAATACAGTTAGTTGGAAGATGAATTTAGCTGATAGTGAAGATGGTGTAGCAATTAGAATTCCAAACTATGTAATATTTGGTGAGTTGACCTTTGACCTATATACACCTAATCATTTGGGTGTTAGACCAATGTATCGAACAGACCAAGAATGCCATTATTGTAACGCTTTCCATATATCTAATTTAAAACTAAAATACACGACTTCTGATTCGATAAAAAATATATTCGATAATGAAACCTATGACCCTGATGTGCTTTATACTAACACAATTGATGATAATTATGTGAATGAATTTGATGATGTCAAATTGAAGATAAACACATATAATAATAAGGCAACTTCTTATTCATACGTTATTTTTAATAATGATTTTGTAGAAAATATACTAAATACAAATACCACTAAAACACAGAAACAAGAAGAACATATTATTGAAAAATACGTGAATCATTATAGTAATCCTAAATTTAAATATGAGAATAATTTAATCAATAAAAATATTACTCCTTTTTCAATCATACACGAAGAAACATTGAATAAAGATATGATAGTGAATTCAATCAATTATAATTTGAATAATGATTCAGCAGAAGTTGAAATAATAGAAATCTAATACGACTATGGCAATAACACAAAAGGTAATACCACATATTTTCAGAAATAAATATTTGAAAAATAGTTCAGCAGGTGGAGGTACTACTTATATAGGTGGTACTTCTTCCCTTTCTGTTACGCATACACACGATAATAAAGAAGTATTAGATTCTATTACAGCTATTGACGTTGATAGTTGGAAAAATAAATTAGATAAATCAATATGGGATAAAGCATTTATAATTGATGAAACTAATAATTTGAGGGTTAAACTGAATCTTATAGGAGAACAAGAAGTTGCAGCGTATGGCGCAGGTTCTACAGGTGGCGGTAGTGGTGTTGTTACCATTGTGGATAATCTGACTTCAAGTGCAACAGATTGTGCTTTGTCAGCAAACCAAGGACGAGTATTAAAGTCATTAATTGATAATAAAAGTGGTGCAAGCAGTTGGAATGACCTTACAGATAAACCTACTACATTTGCACCTTCTCCACATAATCACACTGTAACCGATATTATTAATTTATCAACTCTATTAGATGGTAAAGCAGCAGTTTCGCATACTCATACTATTGCTAATATAACTGATTTACAAACAAAATTAGATGCTAAAGCTGATAATACTACATTAACAGCACATACTTCTAATTCAACTATACATATAACAGCAGCAGAACGTACTAATTGGAATGTTGCATTTACTAATAATCATACACATTCTAATAAATCAGTGTTAGATGGTATCACTTCAACTAAAGTTAGTAATTGGGATGGTATAGTTACTAATTGGAACAAGGTATTTTATTTTGATTCTGATAATAATTTAAGGGTTAAATTAAATTTGATTGGAGAACAAGAAGTTGCAGCGTATGGCAGTGGTGCTACAGGTGAAGGTAGCGGTGCAATAACAATTGTGGATGCACTTACTTCAAGTGCAACAGATTGCGCATTGAGTGCTAATCAGGGTAGAGTATTGAAATCTCTGATTGATAGTAAAAGTAATGTAAGCAGTTGGAATGACTTAACGAACAAACCTTCGACTTTTACGCCATCAGCACATAATCATACAGTAAGTGATATTACAAATTTATCAAGTTTATTAGATGGCAAAGCAGCAAGTAACCATACTCATAATTATGTAAGTACTGTTAAAGTTGGCACAACGAGTTATGCGGTCAGTGCTAATACTGTTACACTTCCTGTATATCCAACAATACCCAATGCCTTAAAGAATCCAAATGCGTTAACCATTTCATTAAATGGTACTTCTCAAGGTGCTTATGATGGTAGTGCAGCAAAGAGTATTAATATAACGGCAGCAAATGTTGGTGCAGCCTCTTCAAACCATACACATAGTTACTTGCCATTGGCAGGTGGAACGGTGACAGGTTCATTAAATTCTACATTTGCGAGCAATACTTGGATTAATGGTGTTAGCAATGCGGTATTGAACTGTAAATATAGTGGCTATGGTGCTATCCTTAATGCTTCTGTAAAGGACGGAAGAGTAAGTATTAGTACATATCCATCGAATGATAATATATTATATTTTGGATATGCAAAAAATACTCAAATAAGTGCAGGAACAAATTCATTAAACACACAAATGAAGTGGGACGCCGCCAATAATATATTGTATTGCGGTACATTTAGTGGTGGCTTGGATTGGAATAATATAACAAACAAACCTTCAACTTATACCCCTGCAAGTCATACCCACAATTATGCTGGTTCAAGTAGTGCAGGTGGTGCAGCAACAAGTGCAAATAAAGTAAACGGTACTTTAACTTTTGCAGGTGGTGCATTTGCTGCAAAGTCATTTAATGGTAGTGCAGCAGTTACAGTTAACGTGCCAACTGCAACAAGCCATTTAAGCAACAATTCAGGTTTTATTACAACAGGGGCTACAGTTGCAAAAGCCAATCAGTTGACAACAGCACGTACTATTAATGGAACAAGTTTTAATGGAACTTCCAATATAACAACAGCAACTTGGGGAAATGCAAGAACATTAACTTTAACAGGTAATGCTTCGGGGGCTGTTTCAATAAATGGTGGTAGTAATGTAACACTATCTGTTTCAAACAACTATGCAAGTAATGCAGATACGGTTGATAATTTACACGCTACAGCATTTGCAAGGGCAGACCAAACGCAAGCAGTTGACTTAAATACGGTGAACGGAAAAGGAATAATGACAAATGCGGCTAATGCAGATGCAACAACAGCACGCCATTATCCAATTGCAGAAGCAGGTACATTATTTTATGGTACTGCCGCTTATGGTTCTGCAAATCAAATCTATGGTACATTTAATAGTAATAGGTGGTTCGCAAGAGGTGGCGGTGGTAGTACTACTGCAAAAACTGCTTGGAAAGAATTTGCATTTAAAACAGATAATGTAGCTTCTGCTACCAAATTGGCTACAGCAAGAAGTATTTGGGGACAAAGTTTTAATGGTACAGGTAATGTTAGTGGTTCTCTAACATCTACCAATTTTCTATTAAATGACAGTACAACTAATCCATATCTTAAATTAGTTCTAAATGGTATAAATTGGTATTGTCAAGCATATAACGGATATATGTATTTGGGAAATGGTAGTACAAATAGCATTAGAATAGATTCAACAGGTAATTTGTATTCACCTAAAAATATAGTTGCGGTAGGTGAAGTTACTGCATATAGTTCTTCTGATAAGAGATTAAAAAAGAACATTAAATCAATTACTAATTCTTTAGATATAATTGAAAAATTAAATCCCGTTCAATTTAATTGGAATCAAAAAGCAAAAGGACTAAATAAAGAAAAGGATGAAAGGAATAACTACGGATTAATAGCCCAAGAAGTTGAAGAAATTCTTCCTGAATTAATACATCCAATTTATGATAAATACAAATCAGTGGATTATGAACAATTAATACCTATTTTAATTCAATCTATTAAAGAATTAAAAGAAGAAGTTGATACACTAAAGAATAAAATAAATAATGAAAAATAGAAATGGCACTTCCAAACACAGGAATAACAACAAATATAATCGGAACAACATTAGGTACAAGTAGTAGAAATGTTGGTGCACTATGTTCTTCTTCATTGATTAACCCATATAGCCGATTCAAGCCCGTAAAATGGTTTCAGAAGGACACTACAGCAGGAATTACAAATTGGGAAAGAAGTAATGCTGGTAATTATGGTATATCAGTAAGAACTTGCTCATTGGCTTCACCAACTGATTTATCAAACACTTCTTATGCGTGGAGTTATGACAGACCATCAGGCGGACGGGATTATCCGTACAGGATGGGAGATTTTAGAGGTTATGAACATACTGCACCTGTAGCATTTTCTTCTTCATTACCTGATACACTTCCATATACCGATATTACTATACCAAAAACAGCAGTAGGTGCAGGTGGAACGTACAACGTTGGATTATATGATATTTTAGGGGAATCACAGGTTTATGCAGGTGTTAAAGTACAAGCCTCTGATGGTTCTTTTTATTGGTATAGTACGCTTGCAGTAGGTGCAAGACCCTTAATGCTCGATTTTAATGCACCTCCTTTTTATCAGAACACCAAATTTTTGTCAAATATTGATGTGAGTTTGTTTTTATGTAATTATTATCAGACCTCTTGGACAAGCTCTTATCCAACAAGTGGTTTTAAGTGTTGGCAACCTATAACTACTATCAGCAAGCATTATGACAGGCTGCAAGGCAATCCGTCTGGACTACCTTCTGCAAATATACAAATGGGTAGTATTTCACCAACTAAAGTAACTTGGAATGAAAGTAATAGTGTTACTATTGTATTGACAGTGACAACAAAAAATGGACTAATACCAAAATCAGGAATCCAAATAAAAGTGACAAGCTATTTGAATTACACAAGTTCACTTTATTACGAGTATTCTGCAAATCCATCAAAAAGCAGTGAGGTCGGATGGAAAGACAATGGAAATGGTACTTTTTCTTCAACTCCAATTACAGTATATGACACCTTAATCTTAAATAGTAGTGGCAATCCCATCAAAGGCACTACACCTCGTAGTGCTTCATTACAGTTTTGGGAAAAAATGGTTATTTCAACCAAAACCTACTACACGACATTTGGTGGCACAAATACCAAAGGAATAACGTTAATGAAACAATAAACAAAAAATGAATACACAAATACTTAAACACATTACAAACTACACAATTTCCGCTTCAAATGAAGAAGGAATTAAATTGGAAGGTGATTTTTCAATTAATACAGAAAATAAAATTGAAAACTATAATTCTACAATTTATAATACAGAAGGTATATTATTAGGTAATGCAAATTATAATGAGTATGAAGACAATAAAGTCAATTATAATTATAATACTCAACCTGATTATAAATTAACCGTTATTACATTGGTGGATAAATCAATAACAGACATTAAAGCAGAAGTAAGTAAAAATGAGTTGGATTAAAGATAATAAGACTGAAATACAATTAATCACAGCAATGTTATTAATACTATTTGGTTGCACCCTTATAATGATGGGCTTTTGGGTTTATCCATTGGGCGTAATACATAATAGTATATTAATTGCATTCGGTGAAATGTTAACTTTTGCAGGTGCGGTTTTTGGTATTGACTACCATTACAAGATGATTCTCAATAAAAAAGAGAAAAACAAAAAGGAAGAATAATAAATTGAAAGGTTCAATTCGTTGAACCTTTTATTTTTTAACACACTAAACAATGAAACTAAAATTAAAGAGAATATACAGAGGAAACACATATACAATAGGACGCTTATACATTGATAATGAATACTTCTGTGATACATTAGAGGATAAGGACAGAGAATTAACTTCTTATATGTCAGAAGAAGATATAAAGAGTTTAAAGGTATATTCTGAAACAGCAATACCAACTGGTACATATAAAATTGAAGTAACCTTTTCATCAAGATTTAAAAAGAAAATGCCTGTATTAATAGGTGTAAAAGGGTTTAGTGGCATTCGCATACACTGTGGAAATGATGAAACACATACAAGCGGTTGTATTCTATGTGGATTTAATAAAGAAAAAGGCAAAGTTGTAAATAGTAAAGTTGTAACTTCTAAGGTATATGCTTTGATTGAAAATGCAATAAATAATAATAACGAGGTTGAAATAACCATTGAATAATCATTTAATCAATTCATTTTAATTATATTTGTGCCATAAGAGTATTAACCATAAAAAAAATATAGTTATGGCACGTAAAGCATTAACAGAAGAAGAGAAATTGAAAGTTATCAATGAAAATTTAGCTGATTTTTCAAAAGATAAATCGCAAGAAAAAATTGATAGTTTCAATGCAAAAGACGTTGATAAACGTTATACTGCTATTCTTGGTTTTATCAGAAAGAACAACGATACCCCCACTAAAACAAAGAAAATAAAAGGTGGAAAATTAGGTGCGACAATAGTACAACAGTTGAAATTTGCCAATCAGCAAATTGAATCTAATGGTGATTTGACTGATAAAGAATTAGAAGACATTATGGATAATCTTAATGCAGTATCAGCAACAATTGCGTCATACAAAGAAAAAGTAAAGGCAGCAAAAAAGGCGAAATTAGAAGCTGAAATAAGAAGAATGCAAAGTGAATTAGAAAAATTGGATTAAAACTAATATTTTCTAAATATAAGACGGAGGTAGTAATTGTTACTACTTCCGTTTTTTTTGTATATGTTTTAATGTATCTAAAAAGACTAAAAGAGTTTAATAGTGATAACCTGCACCGAAGAAGCCCTGGCTCAGGTGGTCTGTTATCAAATCATGTTCGGTATAGCTACGGTCACAGCGGGTAGCGGAACAGTGGATAATGATGAGGTTGGTAAATCTCACGTAACTTAAATATAAGGTATAAAATATGAAACATAATTAAGCAGACATTGTTTGTACGCCTAAAGCACAGAGAACGGCAGATGCCACTACGATTACGATTTTAAGGAGCTTGTTCCACCAGTTTGATTTTGTTATCATAAGATTTAAATTAAGGGTTTCATTTTTATAAGTTATATTAAAAAACGGACACAAAGGTATACAAAAAAGCGATGTATAATACGTGTCGAATACTCTTCGGGAACAGGCCGCTATCTGCAAGTAAACAAATTTCAGAAAAATGCAGTATATTTATTGCGTGCGGTAATAGCGCACGCAAAGACTGTAAATATTATAAAGCCAACAGATTATGAAAGATTTAACAACCTTTACGCTTTCAGTCATACAGGAACTGGAAGACGAGGGGCGGTTCGGAACCGCCCATGTATACCGCAGCATGCTACGGGCTTTCCAACGGTACTGGGAAAGCGAACATCCAAAAAACGAAATACGCATGCGGAAAGTGTTTGATATCGCCACGATACACAAATTCGAAAGGCACCTGCTGGAGAGGATGCTCAAGCTGAACACCATGTCCACCTACCTGCGCATGTTGCGGGCAGTATACAACCGCGCATTGCTGGCAGGCCTCACCGGCTATGTGCCCGGACTGTTCAAACATGTATATACCGGAACCCGTGCCGACGTGAAACGCGCACTCCCACCTGCCGAAATGGGACAAGCACTCGACATCTCCGCTTCCTTGCACCGGGAACTCAAAGAAGCGCAGATATGGTTCGCACTGCTCTTCCTCTTGCGGGGAATGCCGTTTGCAGACCTCGCAAGGCTGCGCAAATGCGATTTCAAGGACGGGGTAATTACCTACCAAAGACAGAAAACGGGAAGGCAGATACGTGTACACGTAACCGAAGAAGCCGCTGAGCTTATCCGCCGATGCGCCGACCGCCGCACGGACTCACCCTACCTGCTCAACATACTGGGGGACGAAAACTGCCGTTTCCCCCTGGGAAGGCGTGAAGAATACCGACATTACCAACAGGTCCTGCGGAGATTCAACCGGAAACTCAAACTGCTGGCGGCAGCCCTCAGACTGGGCGGAAAGCTGTCGTCCTACACCGCAAGGCACACATGGGCAACAACGGCGTTCCACACCAGAGTCGCCGTGGGAGTAATAAGCAACGCACTGGGGCATTCATCGGTAAAGGTTACGGAAACCTATCTGAAACCCTTCGAAAACGAAGCGCTGGACAGGACCAATAAGAAAATTATCGCTTACGTGAAGAAATGCAGTATCCGACAAGGATGACAAGGAAGCATTCCATGTATATAACTATGATACAGATTATTACAAAGGGATTACTTTGTAGGTAACGGAGGATATTCCTACCGCAAAAGTAACTATAAAACTTGAAAAACAAAATAAAAAAGATAAAATCTTATCATATACGGCATAAAAGACCGGCAGCAGACAAAACAGAACAAACCGACTTCAACCAATAAAGCAAAGCCCCCCTTGCCGCCTTCCGGTAGGAAAGCGGGAAAACGTCTGTTATATAACTTTATCGGTTATACAACCCGGATGCATATGCGGCAGACGCTTCTGCAGGGTGTCTGAAGGCAATCTCCCGTTACCTACAAAGTAACGGCCGGATACCAACAATCAAACAAACAAGAAAACTACATGATAACGCCCAAAACACAGACTGCCATTGCAGTACTCAAATGTATCTATGCAAGAGACTACGGTACTTGCATAAAGCAGTGCACACTTACAGAAGGGCAGATGCGGGTATTGCTGACACAGCTCACCAATGCCGGACTTATCATCCTGAAAGAAAAGGAACATCCGCTGGAAATACAGTCCTATATTCCTGCTAAAAAAGCCATGGAAATATCCCTGCTGGATATTCTCGAAGCCACGGGAGGACATCTGAACTGCAACAGCCCCATTACCGAGCGGTTCTATGCACAATACGGAAGAGCCGCCCAAAAACTCGGAATAGTAAACCAGATAACCAGGATATACCTGAAGGAGATTACACTGACAGATTTATAACAGGAACAAAGAAATTGAGAAGCAGAAAATACATACCGATGCTGATGCTCCTTGCCCTGCTGTCGTGTGCAGGCAAGGCAGGGGCGCAAACCGTTGCCATGAAAAGCGACCTGCTTACGGGGGGCATGCTCGCCTCGCCCAACCTCGGTGTGGAACTAAAGCTGTCGGAACGTTTTACGCTGGAGGCCGGGGTTCATTACAACCCCTTTCCGGCAGGAGGAGACAAACGCTGGAAACACTGGTTCGTGCAGCCGGAACTGCGCTACTGGATGTGCCAGCCCTACGGAGGACATTTCTTCGGGGCAAACCTGATGTACGGCGTGTACAACGTAGCCAAGGCAAGGCTGCCTTTCGGGCTTTTCAAAGGGGTACGTTCCGAAAGATACGAGGGAGACTTTACGGGAGTGGGAATATCATACGGCTATCACTTCATCCTCTCCCCCCGCTGGGGACTGGAGACAAGCATCGGCGTAGGATTCCTGCACACCCGATACGAACGCTACCGCTGCGCGCACTGCGGAGAAAAGACAGGAAGCGGAAACAGGAATTTCATCGCTCCCACCAAAGCCTCCATATCCTTAGTGTATATGATACAATAATAACAAGATAAATTACAACAGCAAATTGAAAGTATGAAAAACTTAATCCGTATTCCTATGATAATGGCACTATCGGCGCTCTGCTGCCGGGCAGGTCATGCACAGGAATTCTACCGGGGGGAAATGTTCGTCACCGGACAGCAGTTCTCGCTTGCGGACGGGCGTCTGAACATTGACCTCTCAGTCGATTTCGAAGGACTGAGAATGCCCTCGGACGAATCACTGACCCTGACGCCCGTACTCATCAGCGGGGAAAACGAACAAGCCCTGCCGGCGGTACTCATCAACGGCAAGGAAAAGCAGAAAGTGTACCAGCGGCAAAAGGAATTTGCCGGAAACGGGCATCCGGCTCCCATACCCGCAGTAGTGATAAGGAACGACGCCAGGATGGCGCGCTCCTTCCGATACCGGGTGGCAGTGCCCTATAAGGAATGGATGAAGGACGCCCGGCTCCTGATGAGAACGCAGGAATGCGCCTGCCACGGCAAACAGGGCAAGGCCTACGAAGACAGGATTGCCGGCAGGCTGAACCTGCCCGAAAACCGCACTTCAGCCTGGGACATGGATACGGACAGGAAATACCTGGCCTGGGTGAACTTCATCGAGCCTGCACCCGGCAAAGACACACTGCATGCAGTGACGGGGTCCATCCCATACTTTGGCAAAGGGAAGCAGGACAAAGGAGAGAAAACGCTGGGAGAATTGTCCGAAAGCAAACAGAACTTAGAAATATACCACCGGCTGCGCAATGCTTTGCAGAACATCCGACGGGAAGAGGGAACGGAGCTCCTGAAAGTGAAGGTTACAGGATACGGGGCACCTGCCGGAAACCTGAAAAAGAACGAAATGAATGCACTGGCACGCTCACTGAACCTTAAAGCATACCTGCGGGAAAACCGACTTGCAACTGGCATTCCGCTGGAAGTAACCTGGGTTCCGGAAGACTGGGACTCCATTGCCGCACTGACAAGACAAAGCGGCATGATGTTCAGGGAGGCCGCCCTAGACCTGATAGGGAGTGTAGACATGGATAAAGGGCGGGAACGAATGCTGATGAAACTTGCCGACGGAAAGCCCTACAGATACCTGGCGGAAAAGATATTTCCCGAAGTTATGCGGGTCGACTACAGGATAGAGTACACCCGCCAGCAGCCGGATGCGGCGGAAAGCCTGAGGATGTCCCGTACGGGAGAACGTCAGACACTGCGCCTGAACGAGCTCTTTGCGGTAGCGGGCAGTTACCCGAAAGGATCTACGGAATACAACGATGTACTCGACCTCACAGCCCGCCTGTTTCCCGACAGCCCCGAAGCCAATATCAATGCAGCGGCCGTGGCACTCACCAAAGGGGAAACGGCCAAAGCGCGGCGCTATCTGGAGAGATTCGCAACCATGCCAATCGCATACAACAACATGGGCATACTCTGCCTACAGGAAGGAAAACGGGACAAGGCGGAAGTATATCTTACCATGGCAGCGGCAGCCGGCATAGAGCAGGCAGACAGGGTGCTGAAAGAGTTGAAAAACAAATAGGAAAGCAAAATGACCGGGAACACCAAAAGTATATTAACCTATAAAACAGGCATACATGAAAACAAACAGCTATTTATGGAGCATGCTGGCAGCAGCAACCTTTACACTAGCCGGATGCGGCAGTGAAGAAAACGGAATAACGGAACCCATGCCGCAGGGAAAGACGGCACAACTCGAACTGCGCCTGACGGGAAGCGGAGTGAGCACCAAGGCAACCGGAAGCGCATTGCCTACACAAAACGAAGAGAATACGGTGAAGCGTTTCACCGTCGCCATCTTCAACAGTGACGAATCGGTGAATGCCATACGGACCGTAACCAATAACACCACTCCGGCAATAACCATCAACTGTACTCCGGCAACGAACTGTACGGGCATCGTGGTAGCCAACGCCCCTACAGACGGTTATTTTTCAGGCGTCCTGAACAAGACCGACTTCCTGAAGAGGACAATTGAACTGGGCGATGCCCAGACCAAGGATTGTCTGCCCATGAGCGGAGACGTAAAAAACGGTGATGGCAACGCCACCTTCACACTGGGCGCAGGCATCAACACCGGTATGACAGCCCGGCTGAGCAGGCTCGTTGCAAGAGTGTCCGTAAGC
>ENA-OPVT01000313-OPVT01000313.1-human-gut-metagenome-genome-assembly--contig:-NODE-313-length-38540-cov-6.366974_pt1 | contig 38540 bp, 30 predicted proteins | sample MGYA00241499_ERZ501990 | MGnify/ENA primary metagenome ERZ501990 (study PRJEB25962, sample SAMEA2042104) | human gut metagenome | biome: human gut; feature: human-associated habitat; material: faeces...
GGTGATTTGAATCAATGTATTCAGTTAACTTGTCATATAATTCTTCGAATCTTATGTCAATGTATCCTCGTAGTTCTTCAATTTCAAATTTCATTTCATTGTCTTGAAGATTTCTGAAGTATTCAATCAATTCAATAAAAAGATTCAACGATCAAAAGCTAATGTTAAAAAAAGGAACTCAGGCGAGTTCCTTTTTTGTTTCACACGCAATAAAACGGGGAATACCCGTGCTATTGCACCAAAAGAAAGTATATATGAGAAAGGGTGGGGTGAAATATGAACAGATACAGTTTATTGGATGTACCTTAAATTGAGTTGAAAAAGTATCAATATTTTTTTCTTTCAGAATATTGATATTATGAAACACTCAAAAAAATCAAGATTTCTAACGTTAGAGATTTTTTTAAGGGATAGAAATAAATAAAGGGGAAATAAAATAATTAAGGCAATCTGCCTTAGAAAGGATTGAAATATGAAAAAGTTTAAGAACGTATTTCTGGCTTTTTTCGTAACAGCACTGACATCCTTGAACCTTGTTCTTCCTGCGTATGCAGAAGAAACAACGACTCAGGCTGTAGCTTCAGCAGTCTTTTCAGTGAATGTTGTAGGAGATGGTACAGTCACACTTTCATCGGGTGATTTCACGAAATCATTGTCGAATGGTGATACCTTCAATGCAGACTACGAAGAGGGTACAGAAATTAAAATTGTCTCAAAATCCAACGAGAATGCGGTTATTGATGATGTTACTTTGAATAACAGCACGATTTCAGGATTTACGAGCGGAAAAAAATCTTTCAGCTTTGCATATACAACAAGGACTGCTGATGCTTCTTTTAATGTAGTATTCAAACAAAATGAAACACAAAAAGAAGAAAACAGTAATTCAAGCAAAACTGAAAGTGATGATTCTTCTCAGAACAAAAGTTCCAATGAATCTGTTTCTACTTCAAATGATGCAGTAGCTGAATCTGAAGATGCAGATAAATATGGCACATTTGACGTGGATCTTTCAAAGATGGATATAGATACATCTAAAACCGTATATACAAAATACTTGTATGCAATTCCAAGTGCTGTATCTGAAAACGATACAATCACTTCTGCATTGATTGATAAAGACCCAAAGGATACGATCTATACGCAGACAATGGAGCCAAGCACAGTATATACAGATGGAGATGCTTACTATATTCAGGCAGACACACCTTTTGTGAATGGTTTAGCCAAGAAGAGTTATCCATACGATTATGATGTGGCTCGTGGAAATGATTATGGTCAACAGCTAACAGAAGGCTTTTCTTATGATAAGAAAACTCACATCTTAAAAATTGATAAAGATGTTTTCAAAACTGTGGCTAAAGAAGCAAAAACAGATAACAATCCAAAAGAGGATTTTTCAGATTTACAGGTACAGTTTTTAGTTCCTGCTGATGTAGAAAATGATGTTAAAGTTAAAACTACAGTTGTTGATAAGACAGGCTCTATTGACAGTGTAGTTGGGGATTCAATCAGTTTACGTCCTTTTATGACAACACGCTTCCAGCTTGCTTCTGAAAAGACCGCAAGTAACATTATTCCAAAAAATGTAAAAGTATATGTGAATGGTTCGGATGTTCCTTTAGAGTCTGAATATGGTGCATATGATCCTGAAACTGGAAATATGGCATTGTCATATATGGGTGCCGATTTAAAATCACTTGAAATCGTGATCTCCAAGTCAAAGGGAAGAGCAGCCGGCGTTGGTTTGGGTACAGCCAAAGTTGGAAGTATCAATGTACTAGCTTATTTGGCAGAAGGTACAAAGGATGTGTTTAGTGTTGGTTCCTCTATTGATGTTGTAGGTAAATTTGGTAATAACAGCTACGTACAGACGATTGATGGCCCATTGGAACTATATAACAAATCTAGAACAACAGCAGGTGGATATTTCAATACTGTGGACTGGAATGATGGCGATGGTGGAGAGTGTACTATGTCGGAGTCTGCTCTAGCGGTTCCTCAGTCTATTACTATGAATGGACAAACTGTTGATTTTACGATGCGTGATATCAATGGAAACAGTTATGGCAAATGGGTCAATGGAGGATATCATTTAACTGATATTTCAGATCCAGTTGATTTCAATGGTGCAATTCAGGCTTTCTGTCACCATATTAAACAATCTGTAGGCACAACTGATGAAAACAGCCGTTATGCTTTGCGTTATCCAACCTGCACATTACGTGTGCTAGATGCAAGTACAATTGATGGATACAGACATGTTGTATTTGGATTTGAAACAAACCTACATCATTTCGGTGGTTCAACACCTCAAACCGTTGGAACTGTTTTTGAACTTGCTTTCAAGGTACAGTCTAAAGGTAAACTTTGCATTAAAAAGGTTTCTGCAAATACAGCTATTACCGATAATAACAGCTGTTACTCATTGAAGGGTGCAGAATATGGTGTCTACAAGTCTGAAAGTGATGCAAAAGCTAACAAGAATAAAGTGAAAACTTTAACAACAGAAGAAAATGGATGGTCAAACACAGTTGAGTTGGATGAAGGTACATATTATTTGAAGGAAACAAAAAATCCAAAAGGTTATGCTTTGAATAATTCTGTTGTTTCAGTTGTAGTAAAAGCAAATGAAAGTTCTTGGATTGGCTCAAATGGGGAATTCAAGGATTATCCACAATCCGATCCAGTTGGTATTTTGTTAGGTAAAGTTGATAAAGAAACGAATAAGAACAAACCGCAGGGAAGTGCCAGTCTAGCAGGCGCTGAATTTACGGTTAAATACTATAAAGGATTGTACGATTCGGATCCGGCTAAATCGGGTCAGATTCCAGCTCGTTCATGGGTATTAAAGACAGATAAGGATGGATTTGCTTATTTAGATAGTGATTATAAAGTATCTGGTGATGATTTTTATATGTTTGGAAATATTGCCACAATTCCTGTAGGTACAATTACAATTCAGGAAACAAAGGCACCAACTGGATATTTTATCAATAATGAAGTGTTTGTGAGAAAAATAGAAGCAAATGGAAAAGATCAATATGTTTCAACATATAATCAGCCTACAGTCAATGAAAAAGTCATTAAATTTGACATCAAGAAGGTACAGGCAGGAACTTCAACACCAGTCAGTGGTGCAGTATTCCGTCACACATTACCGAATGGTTCAACAGAAGATTTAGAGACAAATAGCACTGGTGAAATCACAATCACAGGTTTGGCTTCGGGAACACACAAGATCAAGGAAATCAAATCTCCAGACGGATATCAGCTAAATCCGAACGAAGTTGTATTCAACGTAGCTTCTAGTACAGGTAAAATTACATTTACATCTGGTACAAACAGCCTGATTGTTCAAGGTACAAAGGATTCAGGGGACGGTTATGCTACATTTAGTGACAAGGTTAATCCATTCAACTTGAAAATCACTAAAACAAATGAGCATGGAAAAGTCTTGAAGGGTGCGGAATTCACAGTGTACAGCGATGCTGATTGCAAGAATGTAGTAGATACGCAGATTTCTGATGAAAAAGGTTTATTGACTTTCAAAAATCTGGATGTAGAAAAGACATACTACTTCGAGGAAACAAAGGCTCCGCAAGGCTACAGAATTCCAGTAGATGAAAACGGAAAGGCTTATGTACATTCTGTTTATGTTTCCGCTACACCACAGACAAACACATTTGAATTTACTGTTGATGGAATAAAATACGATACATCTAAGACATCTGGAAACATTCGCTTAGAAGGAACAAAAAAGAATCGTGTAGTTGCAGTTGATATCACAAACAAAACAACTCAGCTTCTTCCTGAAACAGGTTCATATGGAACAATCCTATTAATTGGATTAGGTGTTGCCGTAATAGCTTTTGCTTTATATAAATCTAAAAAAGATAAAATGATTTCTAAATAATGAAGAAAGAGGGATATTAAAATGAAAACTAAAAATGTGGTTTTTGCAGGATTAACTGCATTGTCTATGACTTTAAGTCCTGTAGCAACTTGTGTTGCCCAATTAGTGACTCCAATCTACGCTGCTGAAGCAACGCAAACTTATGCGACTCCAAACGGAGTTGCTGATTTTGGTAAAGGTAATGCTTCGATTACAATCACACCAAATGCAGGACAATCTTTGGTTGGTAAAAAATTCCAAGTCTATAAATTGTTTGACGCTGAAAACGCAGTGGATAATGAATCAATCAACTATACATGGAACAATGATTACAAAACAGCTTTACAGACTGTTGTTGGTAAGAAAATCAACAAATCTGCCTCTTCAGTTACTGAATATGATGTAATTGACTATATTCAAACTTTAAATACTAACAAAGTGGAAGGTGCTCAGGCAAATCAAAAATTAGAAGGCCGTTACAGCAATTATCGTCACTTTGTAGAAGCTTTAAGAGATGAACTCGTTAAGGAAGGTCTTTCTCCAAATACAGTTAATGTTACAGCTGTAAATGCAGTCGATGGTTCTGTTAAGTTCAGTGGATTGGGATATGGTTATTATTTAACAGATGAAGTTACTGCTGTACAGGATACACATTCAGCAGCTTCATTGATTTTGACTAATACAGCTAACCCTAATGCTCAGGTTAATATCAAATCCGATTATCCTACTTTGATTAAGAAAATCAATGAAGATGACAACAATGTAGGATGGAATGATATTGGGGACTATGAAATCGGACAGACAGTTCCTTACTACCACGATACATATGTACCAGACATGAATGGATATCAAACATATAAAATGATTTTCCATGACAAGATGGATAATGCATTGACATTCAATAAAGACTCTGTTTCTATCACAATTTCTGGCAACAAGAAATCATATACATTAAAGAGTAATGAATTTAAAGTTGTTGAAAATAGTGGTGAAGACACATTCTATGCAGAAATTCCAGATTTAAAAGCTATTGTTGATAAACAATTCCCAGAAGGAATGAACAACAACAACGAAAATACTTATGGCCAATCTGTTCGTTTAAACTATAATGCGACATTGAATGACAATGCATCAACTCGTACTGGTCGTGCTGGATTTGAAAATGCTGTTCGCCTTGAATACAGCAACAACCCAGACAGTGATGGAAACGGTTCTACAGGAACAACTCCTTGGGATACAGTAGTTTGCTTCACTTATAAAATTAATGGTTTAAAGGTCAACAACCACAACAAATTATTGAAGAATGCTAAATTCCGTCTATACAGTGATGAAAACTGTACAAACGAAGTGTATGTTAAGGAATCTCCAAACGGATATGTTGTTATGAACCGTGATTCTTTAGGTGGAACTGACCACACTGGAGGAGCACGCCCTAGCAGTGCAGTAGAAATGGCTTCAGATGCAAAAGGTGTATTTACTATCTTAGGTTTAGATCAAGGTACATATTACTTAAAAGAAACGGATTCTCCTGCTGGATACAGAGAACTTCTAGACCCAATCGTAATAACAATCAAACCAACATTCACGGATGAACGTAACAACTACAACGCAGGTGAAGGTGCTACTGACAAGACTTTGAAAACATTAGAAGCAACTGCTCATGTTAAGGAATTCTTAAATGGTGCTTACAAAGAAAGCGATACAAACTTAAAAACAGATGTAACAGACGGTTCTGCTAACATCACTGTTGTCAACTATGTAGGAACTAAATTACCAATCACTGGTTCTAACTTAACAATGATCTGCTTAGGTGCAGGAACAATCACAGTAGTTGGCGCATTGGCGTTAAATAAAAAAAGAAAAAAAGCAAATAAAGACTAATTTTTGAATAAATGAATAGGATGGCAGTACTGCCACCTTTTCATTTTTGGAGGTGCTGATATTGAAGTCGATTATTAAAGCTATCAAGGAAACCAGTTGGACAGTTCGTTTACTGATTGTAATCGGAATATCTTTATGTTCGATTCCACTGGTATCGAGTATTCATTCTAGCATGCAGCAGAATAATATGATTTCAACCTATGAGAGCAAAGTAAAACATACGGATAAAGCAAAAATCAATGAGCAGATTCAAAAGGCTCACAATTATAATGATATGCTTTTCCAAACAATGGGAGCTTCTGTAGGAGATATCGATACAGCTATTTTATCGGATGAAAGCTATGAAAATATTTTGAACCTTTCTGATAATGGAATTATGGGTTCAATTGAGATTCCCAAGATAGGCGTTGACCTTCCAATTTATCACGGAACAAGTGATGATGTACTATCAAATGGTGTTGGCCATTTACAAAATTCTTCATTTCCAGTCGGTGGAGAAAATACACGTACTGTTCTGACGGGTCATAGGGGTCTTCCAAACGCAAAATTATTTACAAGACTTGATGAGTTGAAAAAAGATGATTTATTCTACATTCGTGTAGGAAATAAAACACTAGCTTATCAAATCTATAAAATAGAAATTGTAAAAAAAGAAGAAGCACCTGATGTTCTTGGAATTGAAGAAGGCAAGGATCTTGCAACTTTGATTACATGTACTCCATATGGAATAAATACACACAGATTGATTCTGACTGGTAAGCGTGTACCATACAGTGAGAAGAAAAAAGAAGCCATTGAACCAGAAATGATGAGCTGGAGAGAACTTCTATTTACAGCACTTCCATTTTTAATTGTATTTATGTTGATTGTTAGATTTATTTTAAATAAGAGAAAGGAGAGAAAGTTAAAATCATGAAGATTCTGAAAAAAATTGGTTTAGCATTAAGCCTGATGCTAGTTTTAGTACCATGCTTAAATGTGCAGGCTAAAGATATTACAGATAATCCAGATGTAGGGGACATTACAATTCTTCCTGAAGAGGATTTGACTAAGGTTCCTGATAATGGGTTAGGTTCAATCTCAGTAGAATTGACAGATGCTTATGATAAATATCTTTCCAAAGAAAATGTTAAATTCGGTGTGGTTCAGATTGCTGATATCGTAAAAGGCGAATATATCATTAAATATAAGCCTTTTGCAGACGAGGATTTGGACTTGAATGAGATTAAAACAGCAGATGAGATCGACAAGGTAGCTAAGGATCTGGCTAAAAAAGTTGAGACTCCTGACTATGAAATGACAACAGACGAAGAAGGAAAAGCAACTTGCAAAGATCTTCCTGTTGGTGTGTATCTAGTCTATGTTGAAGATTTATCTGATTTTGAAACAATTACTCCATTTATTGTTGGGATTCCAACATGGGATGATGAAGATGAATTGTTCCAGTATGATGTAACAGTATATCCAAAACATACTGCTTTACCACGTATCTTGGTGAACAAGGTTGACAGTGTAACTGGACAGAATATCAAGTCCAATAAATTTGAATTCACTTCATATTCACAGGAAAACTGTGCTGAAAGTTCAAAACTTGAAACTATCGCAGGCGATCAAGAAACAGGAACAGCTGAATTCTTGATTCGATATGGTACAACTTACATTAAAGAGTCAAGTGCTCCTCAAGGATATAAATTATCGGATGAAGTTGTAAAAGTTAAATTTACTGATGAAGGTTTGTTTGTAAATGACAAGGAAGTTCACGTAGATGATAATCATCGTTATTCAATCGTATACCAGAATGTCATGCTGCCTAGTGTAAACACAGGTGCTGCTAAAAACAAAGACATGATGTATATGATGTTAGGTGTAGTAGTCATTGCATTAGGTGCTTCCATCGCAACTGTTCGCAAGATTCGCAAAAATAACGAGGCATAGTTAAATAAAAGGAAGGGGTCCCTTCCTTTTATTGCATATGGAACTAAATCTAAATATTAGTTTCATATGCAATATAAATATAATCTATAAATACTAGGGAAATGTAAAAACAGAGCATATACCACGTCCCACTGGTCGCAATTGCCAGACGACATGATATATGCTCTGTACTACAAATCATAGGCATTCTTTTACTAAAAATCAAGTTAAGGAAGATGTACAAAGAATGCTTGATGTACTGACATGGTGTATAAGGAGGAAAGCTTTATGTCGATGATAAGAAACATTTTGTATGCGTGTGTGTCGGCGTCTGTAATAATGACTGGAACTGTATTTAATACTCTTGCGGATGAGAATTCAAAATCATTACATTTTGAGATTACAGGCGGTTTAGGAACAGCTGAAGTTGTGACAGATAATGGTATATCTTATTCTGTTGAAGGAGGGGATGATTTATTTCACTTCATACCGGATACTGAGTTGAAAATTACAATCCATTCTAAATATGGTATTGATTCCATCAAAGAAAACAACTCGGTTTTAAAACAAAAAAATACAAAAATGGAAGACATCAAAAAGAAGGACTATTCATTTACGTATAAAACAAAAAATGCAGATTCTAATTTATCTGTGAATCTGACAGAAATGCATTCTCGTTTTAAAATTACATCTATTAAAACTGATGATAATGGTGATGTAATACCTTTGCATTCAAGATTCGAGTGTGTCAAAAAAGAATATTATGAAGAGGCTAATGAAGATATAGAAAAAGCAATTGAAATTGCAGAAGAGAATGGTTCAGAAGGTGATTATCAAATTTTGGAGTCCGATGATAAGGGAGTGCTTCAATCGAATGATTTTTTAAGAGGAACTTACATTATTAAAAAGATTGATGACAAAATAAATTTAGATCCTTTTGAACTTGTAGTTTCAAGAGATAAAGATACTCCATATACATACATTCGTATGAAGGATGGCAAGGAAATTTCATCTGATTCTAAAGGTACGGTTAAGATGATTGAATGCGATCAATCTATACAGTCTGCTACAAGAGTCGTTTTAAAATCTAAAAATGCCAAAGTGTCAAACGAGAATGCAACATTTAAAATTAAAATGTTGAAGGATGGTGAAAAGGCTCTAAAGAACTATAAAAAAGATTATCTAAAAACGGATAAAAAAGGTTATATCAGTATGTATGATGGCGTTCGTTGGATAAATACATTTACATTAAAAAAAGGAGAGTGTGTTCTTCCAGTGGTATTACCGGACGGTTTATATAAATTATCAGACTTTTCAATAAAAAATAGCAAAATAAAAAGCACACGGGTATCGGTATCTTCAGAAATCATAGCAGGACTTGATGAAGACAGTCAGCCAGTCAATGACTGTGTGATTTTTCTTAAATAGCTCAAAAAGGAATGTTGTAGTATCTATGATTGATTACAGTAAATTGAAACTAGATACTTTTTGGAGAGAACCGCAGAACAGGATATATTTAGATGACATGTACGAGCCTTTACCCAATGCACCAATTGAAATCATCAATAGTTTTAACAATTATAAATTTCAAATTTGTAAAATCAAAAATAAAATTTCAGCAACCGTTTTAAAGGCAGATAATTCTTAGGATTGTCTGTTTTTTCGATAAAAAAGGAGGATTTATATTATGAGCAATGCAGAAAATACATCTGGGCGATATATACTAACATTGCCCCTGAAAACAGAGTTGTATCAAGATCACGTTTTAGAAAAACGTTTTAGATTGGGTGAGCAATTGTATAATAAATTTTTGAATTTTGAAAAAAAGAAATATTTTGAAATGACAAAACGCAGGGATTATCGGAATGCCCAGAGCTTGATAAAGGATTATACATACCAGATTAAGTCTCTAAATAATGCGTCTGATATTTCAAAAGAAACAAAAAAGATGATTCAGGATTTTAAAAAGCAAAGAAAAGAACAATATGATATTATTTACAACATCAAGAAGATGTTTAATTGGTCTGAGTTCGGATTTGGAATGGATATGAAGAAATACCGAGGATATTATAAGAAAAACCTGAATTCTCAGATTTGTAATAATCTGGCAGTACGTTGTTTCAGAGCTTTTGAGAAGATGGAAGAAGAACTTATCAAAGACCAGTACAGAAGCGATGAAGATAAGGTAAATCCTTGTGTGCATTATAAAAGAAAAGATTCTTTGAAAAGTCTTTGTGGGAGTCAGAACACAACAGGGATTCGATTCATCTTAGATGATGAAAAGAAAGCTGGATTGGTCAAATGGCAAGGACTTGAATTTTCAATTGATCTTGTCAAATGCACGTTGTATGAATGGAAGGCGTTGCAATCGGAAATCTGCTATTGTGCTGTGAAACGTGAAAAGATCAAAGGAAAATGGAAATATTATATCCAGCTCACGTTGAAAGGACATGTGCCTGATAAATTTAATAAACAGACAGGTGAATTGAAAAGGCAGCTTGGAAAAGGTAATGTTGGTTTGTACTTTACAAGTACAAGTCTTACGGTTTCGACAGAAGATGGTGTTAAAACATATCCTTTAGAAATCAAAAATCATGAGGATAAGAAAACTGAATTGTTGCAGAAGATGGATACATCCAGACGTGCAACAAATCCAGATAACTACAATGAAGATGGGACCAGCAAAGAAAAAAGCGAAATCAAAGGATGGCATTTTTCAAAAGCTTATAAAAAATATCGTGCTGAACTTTACGAAATTTTCCGAAAGGAATGTGAGGAAAAGAAATTATTGCAGGAAATCCTTGCAAATGAAGTCATTGCATCAGGAGATGTATTTAACTGTAATAAAATGGACTTTAAATTTCTTCAAAGAAATTTAGGTAGAAAGATTCAGACTGCCAGTCCATCCATGTTGAAGTCTGTGATTGAAAGAAAACTTTCATATCATGGTGTATCCATTAATGAGATTAGTTATTCTAAATTAAATCCTGTGCTCGAAGAAAAAAACATCAGCAAAAAGAATTTAGAAGATATGGCTACACTTATTCAACAGTTTTAGTTAAATATATAAATTAAGGCAGATTGCCTTAACCCTTATATAAGGTCGGTTCACGGACCTTGGCAGAAATGTCGAAAGTACAGATGAACTTGAATTATATCTATGTTATTCGTGGCAGGGTTAAAATTTTATAGTAGTCTGTAATGCCATTGTTTGAGTTTGCAGTACAGCATGATTTCACATGGTAGTGAAGGAAAGTTTAAAAGTATTCGAAAAGAATGAGAGTTGTAGCTCAGTACATTTTCACATCGGAGTGAAGAGTATTTAGTGGTGGCGAATGGCTTTGATGATTATATTAATTAAAAATGAATTTATTAATTGGTTTGAATGATGAACTTAATATATAAGGTCGGTTCACGGACCTTGGCAGAAATGCCGAAAGTACAGATGAACTAAAACCACACCTTTGTTATTCGTGGCAAGGTTAACGTTTTATAGTAGTCTGTAATGCCATGCGTAGTGAAGGTAGTACTTATTCACACTATTTGTTGTACATCAGCGTGATTTCACATGGTTGTGAAGGAGGAAGCTATGGTTAAAATCAAAGAATTAAGTTGCAGTACAGCACGTTTTCGTATGGTTGTGAATGCTTCGGGAACAGGAGTATTATATGCAAATGGGTAAGTATAATACATTTTCATATGGTAGTGAAGGTAAAGAACTATCTACTAGAATAGCAAATAGTTTTGATGATTATATTAATTAAAAATGAATTTATTAATTGGTTTGAATGATAAACTTAATATATAAGGTCGGTTCACGGACCTTGGCAGAAATGCTGAAAGTACAGATGAACTTGAATCATATTTTCTTCATACGTGAAGAGGTTAAAATTCTTCAGTAGTCTGTAATGCCATGCGTAGTGAAGGCTAATAGGATTCCTTTGCTTTCGGGTAATCGGTGTAGTACGCACATTTTCACATGGTAGTGAAGGCTAACGCTAATGCACCAACGACTGTGATTGGATGCAGTACAGCACGTTTTCTCATGGTAGTGAAGGATTGTTAAATAGTGAGGTGCTTCCTCCTATTGACGTAGTACCCAGAGTAAATATTACATACCCTAGGGAAATTGTTGCTTCACCATGAGAACTTTGTTCTCTGAGTGTTTTGCTTTGATTAAAACATATGCAGATTTTGCGTATGTTTTCTTTATGGAATGAAGTCATTTTGCATAATTTTCTAGCATTTTTGCCAATTCAAAATGGTAAAATATAGGTAGATATAAATTTGAAAGATATAAAAGAAAGCATGTCTGTTTCTAATAGCAAGGAGAGTGATGAAGATGATATCAAATAGCACTGCGTATATCATTCTTGAAGGGTTAGTGTATATATCAGTGATTCTCATGGTGCTAGCATGTATTGCATTTATACTTAATGATATACCATTAGGATTTTGCGAACTTTTTTCGTCAAAATGGTGTTTTTTTTGGAATTTACCTGCATATTTGCTTTATGGTACTCTGATTTGTTTGGTGTTATGTGGATTCCTTGCTATATTATTTTGTTTAATTGGAATTATATGAAAGATGATTCAATGGATTAAGGCATATTGCCTTAATTTTAAATAAGGTCGTTTCACGGACCTTGATAGCAATATCGAAAGTACAGATGAACTAGAATCACATCTTTGTCATTCGTGGCAGGGTTAAAATTTTGTAGTAGTCTGTAATGCCATGCGTAGTGAAGGGAAGTGGTTGAGTCTGGCATTAAAAGTCGGGTTGAACATCAGCATGCTTTCACATGGTAGTGAAGGGATTTTGAACATTGATTATCAGCAGGTGTAGTTGCAGTACAGCATTATTTCACATGGTAGTGAAGGTCAGCTATGTCAATTTAATGTATAGTTATTAGCATTTACATAGAATTTGTATTTTTTAGATAAATATTTTACATTATAGATGTTAATAAAAAAAGGAGGTGTGCAAAGATGAACAAGACAGCTTTAATTCAAGAAGTAAGTGAACAATTTGATACCATTTCAAAAAAAGATATGGATAAAATTATATCTTGCGTTTTTGAAAAAATGATAGATACACTATCAGCAGGTGATACTTTAGAAATTGCAGGATTTGGTAAGTTTATAGTCAATGAACGTAAAGAACGCATGGGGATCAATCCTGTGACAATGGAAAGAATTCGTATTCCTGCTTCTAAGTATGTGAAATTTACATCATCTAAATCTTTAAAAGATATAGTTAATAAGTAGATATTTATTTGAATAATTATCCAACTATTCTGGCAATCATGCCCTTATGACTTTTTTCACATGATGTAAGTCCAGATAGTTCAGGTGAAATTTATAATTATGTATATTTCACCTTATTAGTCCTGTACCCTGACAGGACTTTTTTTATGTGTTATTACAAGGAGGAAATATAAATGGATTTTGATAGAATGCAGAATGAGATTTTGAAAAATCTTTATAAAGAAAAGGATGCATTATCAAAAAGAAAGGAAGAACTACAAAAGGAACTTGGACTTGTAGATTCTAACTTGACTAAAATTTTATCGGCCGAAAAGAAATTAACGGCTTCGTTTGAAAAGCTTGGTAAAGAAGTATCTGAATGGGAAAGTTTAAGTGCACAGTTAAATACAGGAACAAAGAAGAAACGAAAGAAAAAAGATAATTTTGTTGATGGCAGTACTGCCACCACAGATACAGAAGCCAATGTTCAATTTAACAATGTAAATGAGACGTTTAATCCTTATGGTGAATGATTATGCCTGTAAAAAAAGATTATTATACGATTGAACTGAAGTCAGGAAAGCTAAAAGCATCAATTGCTATACTTGTAGTTTTAGCAATTTGTATACTTGTACGTTTGACTCCACTGATTCATTACTACTGGGTGAATTTATTAACTGCTTTGGTAGTTTCAAATGGAATCAGTCTTATTGTTATTGCAGGGCTGTTAATGGCTCTTCATATTGTAGATATAAAACGCTTTAAGGAAATGTTAAAGAAGGAGGATAAGAACAATGTCCACTGAGTCTTCTTCAAAAAATGCAAGTATTGCTGTATTTCATATTGCCATCAATACAGGTGAAAATATTGCCAGAGCATTGAGACGTTTCTTAACTTCTGTGAAATATGCAAATGTGAAATATGGTGAAGCACATTATAGAAATTATTTAAAGGGCAACAAAGGTCATAAATTTAAATCTGAATCCGCTTTTGCTCATGTTGCGTATGATGTAAAAAAATCAGACGTTGAAAGAATTCCTGTTAGTGCCCGTGATAAGGAAATTATTGAATCCATGACACACAACATGAACATTGACTACTGCTTAATGAGGCGACCTGATGATCTTGAAGAACTTGTTAAGAAAGCTGTTACAGATGGCAATTCATTAACTGATTTTGAAAAGAAGATAGTAACTGCATTTACTATACGAGATGAAAATAATCAGATTGTCATGAATCCAGAAAGCCCAGATATGCCAGTTATCAATGAAGCTGAATATATGCTGACGATATGTTCAATAGACCTTGCAAAATGGGAGGTCATTACCAGAGAACTGGAGGTGTTGTCACATCGACCGTCACTTATGAACAGGTTGAAAGATGCGAAGTTAATGAACATAGTTAGTCGTATCTTTAATAAAACCAAAGAACATACTCAGGAGCGTGAGACTGAATTTAGCTATGTGCAAAACCAAGTGCAGGAACAAACAAATAAGAACGATTATAAAGACAGGGTAACAGTGAATCCGTTTGTGGATGAAGGGACACCTGAAGTTGTATTTGACGAGCCAAGAGATGCTGTAAGGAAAATATTATATTATTTTCTTCCAAAAGTTGCGTCCTATAATGATTTAAAAGAGGTCTTGAAGCAACTTGGCTTTAATATCCATGATAAGTATGAACTTAATAATGTATTTAAGTTCACAGCGGATGAAAGCCTAAAGGTTGAGCGAAGTGACGATATACCTGCTTTAGCAAATTATGATGTTACATGGTTTCGTATGCCGAATACAAATGGAGATCAATTTATAGAGATTCCTAATAAGTATATTTCATGGAATGAAAAAGCAAAAGAAGATGGCAGTACTGCCACAATTGAACTTCCTATTAACGAAAAATTTGTTGTACTTACCAAAAGTCAATTGCGTAATGTGAATTCTGTTTATGACAGAAATGAGAAAATGCAAACTATAGATGAATTTAGAGAATGTTGGGAAGATAAAACTAAACAAGATGTATTTACAATTTCACTTCCTGATTCGGATTTGGAAATTGATTTTTCATCAATTGATGATATGAATGGAAATTCTTATACTTTAGAAAGTATCGAGTCTTTTATCAAAGATAATGAAAGAACAGATAATGCAGAAATTGTATATACTATTTTAAATACAGATGCTGAAAATCTTGGTGAACTGCAAGACAGAGTATTTAAAAAAGCAAATATTCATCTTGAACAGCAAACTGATGAAATGATTTCTGAAAAGCCAATATTGGAAACAATTCCTCCAGATATTTCAATGAAGAGATGTCTGGATTTTTTAGTTCCAAAGGTAAAGTCATACGAAGATCTAAAGGAATGTTTGGAACTGATAGGCTTCAGTATACGTGACAGTATGTTCAACGCTAATACATCTGTTGATGATTTCATGAACAATACGAAAAACATGCAGTTTAAAGTTATCAATATGGATAGTTGGAAGAGTACATCTAATCTAAAGGGGTTTGATGGATTGGATTATTCTTTGCAGTCAATTTTAGATCGGATTGAGGATAACAGCCGTAGTGAAAGTGTTTCTGTAGTGAAAGATTTATTGGATTGTCGTTCAATGGATGAAATTGATGTGATGGTAGATAGAGTCCTAGCTATGGCTCACGTAAAGGATGACATTCCTGTAGAAGAAAATAAAGATGTTCCAGACATGGAGTTTATTAACAGTTTAAATACAGACCAATTGAATCATTACATCAATCATTTTGCACAGGATGATAAATCATTAAAATATGCAAAAAAGAGATTGAAGAAAATGAATATCTCTAAACAGAAAACAACATCAAGAGAAAATAGAAAACCGACAAGAGTCAGGGAGGATAGAACAGTATGAAGTCTATAGAACAACTTAAAGCCATTGACAATAAATATAATTTAGAAATTCAGCGATGTAATGAGGCACTGTTTCGCTTTATGGATAAAAAGAATGGCAGATATACGCCAGAAGAAGTAATTGAAGAAGCAGGACAAGCCATTTTAAGACAGAACAACGTTATTAATTCTATGAAATGTGAAATGTTAGAGATAATCAATGAATTTTCAAATTACCTTTTAGAACGATCAACTGCTTCAGGAGAATCTTTTGATCAAATTGAGAAGGATGCCAAAGAATTCATTAATGCAATGAATTTAAAGGAGAGCAAGCAGAATGAGTGATAAAGATACGAACTCATCTGAAATGCCAAAAAAGAAAAGCAGACAGAGCCTGAAAGTTACCATTAAAAAGAATAAATTCTGGATTAAAATTTTTACTGGTGGTTTTGTTTTTGTTGTTGTTATCCTTTGCTCGTGGACTGGATACAATGCATTCACCATCTTTCAAGCTCAGGGTGGTGACACTGTCGATAATGTTTTTAAAGCTATCAATTCCAGTTATAAAATATTGCCATATTGTAAACCTACTGTAGAGGGATCCCTTTTAGGCTTTGCATTATATGGAATGATTATAATTGGTGTTATTTACCATGATGCTTCCAAGAAGAATACTAAGGAAGGGCGAGAGTATGGCTCTTCAAGAAAAGGTGATGTTTTTGAAGAAGCATCGAAAAATGATGCCTTGGAGAACAAAGTTGAAGCAAAACGTGATGAGGATGCAAATATAATTCTAAGCAAGAACGTAAAAGTAGATATGGATACTTGGCATACTGGAATCAACGACAACATCTTTGTTGTCGGTGGTTCTGGAACTGGTAAAACACGTTATTTTGTAAAGCCAAATATTCTTCAGATGTATTGCAATTACGTTGTAATTGATCCTAAAGGTTCTGTTGCAGAAGAGTGTGGTAAAGCTTATGAAAAGAATGGTTATAATGTAGGCTACCTGAATCTTGTAAAGATGGATAAATCTATGGGATACAACCCATTTGAATATTTTAGAAAGCCTGAAGATGTCCAAAGTTTCGTACAGAATCTAATATCTAATACGTCAGATAAAAATAAATCTGGAGGGGATGAGTTCTTTGTTAAAGCCGAAATGACTTGGCTGATGTCCATGATTTATTTGATTATGTCTGAATGCAGAGGGGATGAGAATCTATTTAGTTTCAATACGGTTCTTATGCTTCTACAGCATTCTGATGCTAAAGAAGATGGAAATGATACATATGAATCGGATGTGGATAGGCTGTTTAAACAATTGCAGAGGGAACATACGGCTGAAACGCATGGGGCTATTACCTACACGTATAGAGATTTGGCTATTTTGAATTATCAGATTTATAAGCTTGGAGCTGGTAAGACAGCAAAATCTATTTTGATTTCAATTGGTGTTCGATTGTCTATCTTTGCTTCCCCTGAATTAAAAAGAATTCTTCAAAAGGATGAACTACATCTGGAAAGATTAGGTCAGCCAATGATAACTTCAGCTGATGAGAATGATTGTAAAAATTTATCACTTGATATTGATCGTGATGTTTACGAGAGATTTACAAAGGGAAGAACAGATAAACCTTCGTATGAGGATTTGCCAAAGAATAGATTAAGAAAATCTATTTTGTTTATTGTTATTAATGATTCAGATGATGTTTTTAATTTCATGGCATCTATCATTCTTCAGCAGTTGTATACGCAGCTTTACTATATTGCGGACGCTCGTGCGGATCATAAACTGCCAATACATGTAAGAATTATTAATGATGAGTTTGCCAACTGTGGGAAGCAACCAGATTTTAACCGTAAAATCAGTACAATGCGTTCTCGTGAAATCAGTACGGCTGTTATTGTACAAGGTATTTCACAGATTAAATCCAAGTCTTTGTATGGAGATGACTGGGAGGCGATTTTTGAAAACTGCTCTATAACTTTATTCTTAGGATCTAAAGGCCCAACAACGCAAAAAGTTATTTCTGAACTGGCAGGAAAAGAAACAGTGACTCACGTTACACATTCCACTAGCAAAGGAACCAGTTCATCTTACACAGTTGGGGAACAGTTGATTGCCAGTGATGTGTACTCAATTGGTGATATTGCAATGCTGGATAATCGTAAATGCTTGATTCATATTCAAGGTCAGCATATCTATGAAGACTGGAAATATGATGTTAAGGACCATCCAAGAGTGGATGAAACATGTGATGCACATGATAAAGAAATTGCTAAACAGAACTTCTTTGATATTGATGTTTTCCTAGAAAAAGTACGTCAATTAGAGAAATTACGTGAAGAAACACGAAATAAATATATTGTGGAAAATCAAACAGAGTCGGAAAGTAAAATGGATGGATACAGACGTGGTGAATACTCAGGAAAGACTGATTTACTGATAAGCAATGATGCTGTATATCAGACTCAGAATGATTTGGAATTTGTTGAAGAAACTATACAGGATGAAGAAAGATACGATGTAGATGGGTTTCTACCAAAATCGGATATAAGTAATTTTTAATATTGAATACTTTGGTAATTAGATGGCAGTACTGCCATCTTTTTATATATTTAGAAAGATGAGGTAAAAAAATGAATTATTTAGAAAAAGGTTTTGAAATTATTTCAAAAGGTTTAATTGCTTTTGGAAGTGTTTGGACCGTTTGGGGTATTGTTGTCATGGCAGGTGGATTGAACGACCATAACGGGCAAGATATCAAGCAAGGTGTTTTACGTGCTGTTGGTGGAGCTTTGATTATTGCAGCCGCTGCATGGTTGACTACAATTAATGTAAATTTTGGCTAGAACATAAAAGATGGCAGCACTGCCATCTTTGCTTCTTTGGAGGATAAAATGACGGAATATCAAAGTAAGTTACATGAATTAGATTTATGTATAGAAAACGCTAAAAATGAAAAGTTGAATCTTATGATAGATAAACATTATGAGCCGTTAAACGCTAGTTTGTTGAATACACTCTTTCTAAATGAAAAACTATATATTGCTTCTAAAGATCTATTGGATGTTTTAGAAGAAATACAGTTGTCTCTGTATTCTATAAACAAACTTGTAGATGATGCATCTTTAAAAGGACAGGAAGCTTCTTTTAAAGAAAATAACACAATTATTGAAAATTCAATCGACCGTCAAAAGGTCATTTTAAATAAATACATAACTGATATGCAATGGATGCTATCTCGAAAGGAGGATGATTAGAGTGCTTGATAGTTTTTTTAAAGGTCTTGCAGCTACGATTGGTGATATTTTTGCAAATTATTTTGTGAGTCTGAATGATGTGATGACATTAGCACAATCCGCACCATCTGACAAAATTGATGGGTTTCCATCTTTGGCATTATGGGAGGCATCTAAAGGATTATCCAGTTCAATTGGGACAGGGGTTGCTTCAGTAGTTATATCTTTGTTTCTTTTCTTTGAACTGGCTGCTATATTCAACCGAACGGATACAAAAGGTTTGGATGGTATCTATTGGATCTTGATGGCATTTTTGAAAGTAGCTGTTGCAATTACAATTGCAAAAAACATGAGTGTAATCATTGGAATGTGTTTCCAGATTTCAAGTGAAGTCATAAAAGGAATGCAACATACTTCGTATTTTAAATTGCTTAAATTTAATACAAAAGATATATCGCAGGAGCTGGTCACTTATTATAAGGAGAAAGAAGCTGGAACTATCCTTGGTGGATATATTGTTGCTCAACTTGTAGGTGTTATAAACAATGCTTCCATTGTTATTGTCAAGCTGGTGTGCCAAATACGTTTTATTGAGATATACGTTTTTACGGCTGTTGCACCATTACCGTTCTGTACATTCTGTAACAATGAATTTAAACATATTGGTATTGCATTTATTAAAAGATTATTGGCTCTGGCATTACAAGGAGTCTTTATCTGCATTGTTTGTATTTTTTATGTACAGATTGTCAATGCATCGGTTGGAGATGCGTTGAAAAATGTTTCGAGTAATCCAACTGGAGCAATGTTCACAATGATGGGATACTCGATTTTATTGCTTATTGCAGTCTTCCAGACTGGAGGATGGAGTAAATCATTGCTTCAGGTTAATTAATTTTGGTATTAACGGTTTGTCATACACGTTAATATAGTTTCTTGCACACACATCGGAGAAACTTCATGCAGTTAGAACAAAAATCGGGAGGTAGGTTATGGCAGCACCACATGTATATTTTTCAAGACAAATGTTAAAAGCTAAGTATAAAGATCCAAAAACAAATGAGTATCGTGATTATGAACACAGCAGAGCAACTGGTAAAGATGGTAAGCCTTTATTGATGTATCGTATTTTACTGCCCTCTGCAAATCACAGAAATTTCAAGTTCGAAAAAGATGTGAATGGAATTGATATTAACTCTAGAAAAGCCTATATTCAGGTTCCAAGAGATGCCGTTCATGATACAAAAATTGCCCAGAAAAAGGTAATGTATATGGATTGTGAAACATCTACATGGACAGTCTATTTTGAAAGTCAGCGTCTAAGAGATGCGGATGGACATCCAATCTTCACGCCGGATGGTAAGAATCAGTTTGATAAGCCGGTTCCTGTTAAATTAAACAGAAAACAAATGCTTGAAATCTTTGATACAAAGCTTGTACGAGAAAAGAAAAAAGTAGCGACAGTCGAAAAAGATGTGAAAAAGACTACCCAAAAAGAATTATCAAAAGAAATCAACAAAAATGTAGAACATAAGAAAGAAAAATCTGATCCAGATTTAGAACGCTAGATGTTCTTGAAAGTTAAGATGTGTGCCTTAACAAAAGAAGGTGGCAGTACTGCCATCTTCTTATTCTTATAAATGAAAGGAGGGTATCATGGAATCTTCCTATGTACCTAAAGATATAACGACCTATGAAGAGAAAATTCTTTTAGGGCTTTCAGTTAGACAATTATTCTGGTCTTTTATTGCAATGGTAGTGGGATTATCTTTTTATTTAATCTCATATATGCTTATACATCTTCCACAGGATCTTTGTATTTATGTAACTATTGCTTTATGTTTTGGAATATTTGCGATGGGATGGGCAAAATGGCAGAACTCTAGACCTTATCAGGAAAAGTTGGCAGCCATACATCGCTTTTGTACAGTTAAACAAAGAGTGATTTTTTCAAATGAACTCTATTATTTTACAAAGAAAGGATTTAAAGATGTTTCTAAGAAATCAAGAAAAGACAAACAAATCAACAAACAATTCTGCCGAGAATACAGAAAGTAAAAGAGATGCAAAAAAGAGAATCAAGCGTGCTCGTATCGCACAAAATGTAATTCGCTATAAAGAAATGTTAGAGAATGGAATTTGCTGTATGGATGATGATCTTTATTCTCGTGCAGTGAAATTTACAGATATAAACTATCAAATTGCCCCAAACGAAATGAAGGAACAGATTATTGGCATGTATTCTGATTTTCTTCAGTCTTTGGGAAATGATATAGATGTTTCTCTAGTTATCAATAATCGCTTATTGAACAGAGAAGAATTTGAAAAAAACATTATTATGCCACATAGGGCAGATGGATTAGACATAATCCGTGCAGAACTGAACCAACGTGTTCGTGATAACATGGAATTAGGGAACAATTCTATTGTTTCAGACAAGATTTTTACTTTCACTTGCAAAGAAAGAAACTATCAAGAGGCTAAAAAAACATTAGATCTTCTTGCTGAAAACTTCTGCGATCAGCTCTCCAATCTTGGGTGTGAAGCTGAAGTGATGTCTGGACAGGAAAGACTCGAAACTTTAGCTTCTATTACATTTCCATCTCGTCATTTTGATTTTAAATACAGTGATCTAAATATTGGAAATTCAACGAAAGATTATATTACGCCATATTCATTTAATTTTAAAAAAGATTACTTTACGATGGGTGAAAGATATTGCTGTGCAATGGTCATTCAAAATTATCCTACTTGGTTAAAGGATGATTTGATTTATGAACTGTCAAAGATTGAAAGCAATATAGTAATGACATTTCATATGCAGTTGCAGTCTAAAGAGGATTCAATTGCCTTAATCAACAGAACATACGAAAAGGTAGATATGCAGATTCAGGCAGAAAACGAAAAGAATCTAGCTCGTGCTAACTTTTCAGGAACCCTTCCACCAAATCTACGTTCTCAAAGTGAAGCTGTTAATACTTGGCGTAAACTTGTTGAAGACAATGATCAAAGGATCTTTAATTGTCAATTTTTAGTATTGGTTAATGCTAAGTCAATGGATGAAATGAACAATGTCATTAACCTTGTGGAACGTACAGGAAAAAGATTGACTTGTGATTTTATTAAAATGGATTATGAGCAGGAAATTGGTTTTAATTGTGCTTTGCCTTTGGGCTTGCCAAAAGAGGGACTGTCACGCCCTTTGTTGACCAATAATTGTGCATATATCATGCCGTTTACATCTCAGGAATTATTGCATGAAGATCAGCCGATTTTCTATGGTATCAACAAGACTACAGGAAATATGATTTTATGTAATCGTAAAGGTCTGGCAAACCGTAATGCGTTTATTATGGCTCCTACTGGAATGGGTAAATCATTTATTGCAAAAAAAGAGATTACTCCATTGTTTTTGGGTGATCCAAATGCAAGCATTATTATCATTGACCCACAGGGCGAGTATAAGAAACTTGTAGATGGATTAAATAAGTTTTCAAACAAAAAGGAATGTCAGATTCTTCAGGTGGATACAAATTCAAGTTTACATTTTAATCCATTTGATGGGGATATATCGAGGACAGATTTTTTGTCACGTAAAGCAGAAATAGCTATTGTTATGATGGCTGAAATGATTGGGGTAAATGGATATTTAACTGGAGAACAAAAGTCAATTGTAGACCAGATCGTACATTCCATGTTTTTGGATTACGAAGCAAAATTAACAACAGATCCAAGAAATGCTCACATGCCTACTTTAAAAACATTCCATGAATATTTAGGGAATTATCAAGGGGATGTTGCTCATCAAATGTATGAAGGATTATGGACTTACGTTGAAGGTACTTATGATTTATTTGCACATGAATCAAATGTGAACATTAATAGTCGAATGGTTGTGTTTGATATTCATGATATGTCAGAATCTATTAAGTCGCTGGGGAACAAAATCATCTTGGAAACTATTAAAGAACAGATGCTTAAAAATTATGAGCAAGGAAAAGATACTTGGGTCTATATAGATGAAATCTATCGTTTGCTTGACAATGAGTATTCCGAAAACTTCTTGTATGAGTTCTGGAAATGGGTGCGTAAATTTGGTGGTGCATGTACTGGTATCACACAAAATGTTACTGACCTTTTACGTTCAGATAAGACAAGTACAATGCTTGCAAACTCAGATTTCTTTATTATGCTACGTCAGGAAAAATTAGACTTAGTTCAGTTAAAAGGATTATTAAATTTATCTGATGAGCAATGCAGATATGTTCAGAATGCTCCCAGAGGTTCTGGCTTGATTCGTTACGGTAAGACCATTGTTCCATTTACAGATAAGTTCCCTAAGAATACGATTTGTTATGAAATGTGGAATACTGACCCAGAAGACAAGAAAAAAATGGAGGAAAAAAGAATTCGTAAACTTCAGGAAGAATCTTTACGATTACAAAAAGAACAGCGTGAAAAGGATGAAAATGAAACAAAAATGCGTGAGGTAATGATGCCTGCATATGCTCCAAAAAAGGATGATGGGCTGAATTCAAATGAACTTGATTCAGTGTCGACTGAGATTAATAATCATAAAGTGTTAAATAATCAAACTATGGATCGTGAAAGATTATATGATGTTTCATCTTCTAATGGTTCAACGGATTCATCAAAATCCACAGGTTTTCAATTTAATCCAGAGGATTATTAAAAGGATGGCAGTACTGCCATCTAGGAGGTCAATATGTTTAGTTTAAAAAAAATGACAGTTTTATGTTGGGATGATGAGTCTTCGATTAGCTCTCTTTCTTTGGAATCTCAGATATTTAATTTTAAAGATTATTTTTCTAGTCGTATTTGGAATGAAGATGAATTTCGAAGCGTCTTTGATGAGATTGATCCATCAACAGGGAAATGCAAAGGGGAACTGTTAATTGGTGGTGCAGTCATTCGTGTTTACGGTGATTTCCATGTGACAAAAGAAAATCGTTATTATATGGAATCGGCGAATGTAGAGTGTTTATCAAATCCAGTGCCCTTGAATAAGGATGGCAGTACTGCCACTTCATCAAATGATGATACTGAAGTACAGAATCAAAATGTCGAACATGTTTCTTCAAATGATTCATCTTCAGAATATTCAAATGACAATTCTGAAGATTCTAATGCTCATTCAGAGCAGGAGAATGGAAATACGGATGTAGATTGTAGCAAAAATACAGTAACGTATGAGGATTCCCGAACACAGGATGTGGTCTTATTATTGATGAACAATCTTGATGTCATCAAAAAGGTTCCAGATAAAAACTATGAGATTCATGCTAAAGAGGATTTCTACAAGGATACAGAAAAAAAATATCCATATATCTATAGAGAAAACAACAATTATAAGATTCTTATCAATGAAGGGATGACGTTAGGGTGCCGTTCAGAACTTGGTGCAAAATTACTTGTCGCATTATATAACGATAGAGATGCTAAGAAATTTATAGATTCTGATTTAGATAATGGTTATGTAGATGGTATATATCAAGATTTAAATAACGCATCCAAAGTAAAGGATGCAAATGTTGATAAATCTTTACAGGCATTACATCATATGAAGCTGGATTTAGAAAATACTACGAGTACAATGCGTACTAATGTTTAGAGTTGGAGGTGACAGTTGTGAAAAATGATAAAGCAGAAATCGTGAAGCAGCAACTTGCAGAACGTTTTATTCATTGCTTAGATGACAAGAAGGAAGAGTGGAGCAAAAACTGGAAAATTGGAAACGGTGCCTGCAACGGCATCAGTAATCGTAAGTATGCCGGATTAAACCGTTTTCTTCTTACTTTTTACAGTCAGGAAGAAAAATATGAAGGAAATCGCTTCTACACATTTAATCAGATAAAAGAAAAAGGATATCATCTTGAAAATGCAAAAGGGAAAGGAATTCCTATTATTTATCCGATGTTTAACTATTTCAAAGATGGTGCGACAGATTATTCGGATAGAAAACTCGTTGGAGTATCAAAGAAATCAGAAATGATACGGTCTGGCGAAGCTACAGAAAGTAATTTTAAATGGGCTTACGCTAGTGTAAAATACGTGTTTAGTGAGGACTTAGTAAAGGAAATTGAAAGGGATCCTCAACAACATATCTACTCTAATGATGAGAAGTTTGAGTTTTTAAAAGGTTTTATGAAGGAGACTGGCGTTGAGTTTTATCAATCTAAAATAAATGAGCGATGTTATTACGATGCTGATAAACATAGAATCGTTTTACCACCAGATAATCACTTCTTCAATAAAGAAGCATTATTATCTACCTTGGCTCATGAAATTGCTCATAGTACTTCCAAAGGCCTAGAAAGAGAAGTAACTGGTGAATTTGGAAGCGAGGAGTATGCAAAAGAAGAATTGCGTGCGGAAATTGCTTCTGCTTATATTTGTGCTGAATTAGGTATAGACACAAGCATGAACGAAAATAACAATGTCGCATATATCCAAAGCTGGTCTACCGCAATAAAGGATAACTATAAATATCTGGAAGATGCTGTTAAAGATGCAGATAAAATCTGTAATTATGTTATAGAAAAGGGAGAGGTCTATCAAAATAAATCGTTGAATAAGCAATTGCAGAAGGAATACCAGACCCCATCAAAAGAACATAAAGAAAAGGAATCTGAAAGGGACTTATGAATTTTCTTGAAGATGCTGATTTTAAACATTATTTCAAAATGTTCGTGATAGGAATATCAATTTTTGGGATACTTTGTTTTCTTTTTCTTTTTGTTTTCAGAGATAATCATGGAATAACATTAAAAAAGGATACGGTTGAATACGGAAATCCTGTACGTGTTGTTGATTTGATTGAAACGGTTGCAGGGAATCCTGTTGAGAAAAGTGACAAGATCAGCTCAAATACGATTTCAGTGAATGGCTATGAAATTACATTTGATGAAATTGATGTGTTTAAACTTGGCAGTCAGACTATTACAGGCAAATACACAGATGGGTCAATTCCCAAGCAGATGATAGAAATACATGTGGTGGATACTAAAAAACCAGTCATTAAAATCAATAAGGATATTGATCAAAACATGGAGTTAAAAGATGTACATAAATTAAAAGTAGATTCATACTATTCGGTTTCAGATAATCAAACTCCTGACAGTAAGATAAAAATCAAAAAGTATATCAAGGAAGAAAAATATTCTTATGGGGATACAGTACATCTGATTATTGAAGCGAAAGATAAAAGTGGGAATATATCAAAGAAGTCAGTGCCTATATGTATAAATGCTAAAAAAGAGAAGAAGGAAGTTCATGAGGAGAAGAAAGATGAATCAGAGGAATCTAAAAATGTTGAATCTTCTCAAAATGAAAGTCAGCCAACGCAGAATCCTCAAACGCAGAACTCATCTTCACAAAACAGTCAGAGTTATCAAGTACCACAGCAATCTGTTCAACAGGCTCCACAGCAAACTCAGACTGTTCCAGTTCAGCCTACCCGTCCTAAGCCTTCAAATAAACAGTATTTGTTTTCTCAAGGCTATGATATGTCAAGTGCTCCAAGTGCTTGTCAGAGTGATTTGCTGTCTTCTGGATATACTGGTTCATGTACGCCAATTCAGGATAGTGATGGTATTTATTTAGGTATGCAATTAATTTTTAACTAAGGTGGCAGTACTGCCATCTTTTTGCTTTAAGGAGGTTCATTTTGGTTAATGTAAATAAACAACAAATTATCAATGCAGGAAAGATTGCATTACGAGAAACTATCAAAGCGACTTCCTATTCTTCAGCTGTAGCAGTCGATGTAGGAGGACGAACATTAGATTCTGGAAAACACCTGTTTTCTCATTCAGTGTATGCAGCACATGATGTGTCTCGTGGAACGCTTTCTACAGTTGCTACACAGATCAATCGCTATACGCCTGATGTCTATGATGTTGGAGGGTATGGAAAACACGATTTAACATCAGATGCAGGAATGTTCCTTGCAGGGAATTCCGCAATGATTGCACAAAATGCAGTGCGAATGACTAGAGGTGTTGCAAGTCCGATTATAAAAATTGGATCAAAGATTGTCTATAATGACAAACGCATGGAGCATATCAAAGAAAAGTCTAAGTCATTTGAAAATGTACAGTTACATAATGTTAAACCTGCTCAAATGAACTATACAGATATCATATCTGGAAAGTCACGGAAAGATGCTATTCTTTATAGACATAATTTAGCTCAAAATCGTTATGTTCCAAATCAGATGGCAGGTTCTTCGGTTATGGACAGAAAAGATGCTGTTGTAACCAAATTTAAATCCAATGCTTATGATCGAACTGTATCTAGACAAGCTCATGTTCAAACCTATAGCAACTATTTAAAACGTAAAAGATTTTCTTTGAGTAGGTCTACGCAGATGACAATTCGTAATCAGTCTCGTAAATTAACAAATGCAATGATAAGGGGTAATGATGCTGACTCAACCACAAATAAAACTATGTGGTATGCAAACAAGGCTCTTCGTGGAACGTCAAGATCTATAGGGAAAGTATGGCAGGAAAGAAGAAGTATCTATCGGATTGCATCAAGTGTTCGTCATCCTATTCGTACCTTGAAGAATATTGGGAAAGCAATCATTAATTCTTTGTCTGCTGTTTTTACAGCAATAGCAACCGTTCCTGTTATAGCATCAGTGCTTGCTTGTTTGATTCCTGTTTTGCTTCTGTTTATGTGTCTCTTTATTGTTATTTCCAGTGTGTTAGGGTTTATTTCATCTCAGAGTTATACATTTACGGAAATCAAAATGTGTGATGTTGGTAACTCAACAAAAGATTTGGCAAATGAAACAGCTGTTACAAGCACATCGTCTGAACAATATAAGCTACTGTTTGGAAATAAATATGGACAGGTCCAACACGATGAATGGGGACTAGCCTATATTGAAGACGGGGGTTATAAATGGTATTGCAATGCGATGGCCACCTATTATACATCAACTATTGGCGAAAAATTTCGGTTGACGTTGGATTCTGGGGAACAGATTTACATTATTATTTGCGATATCAAAGCGGATAAACATACGCATAAAGGAAATAACGACAGCAGTCATGCGTGTCTGTCACAAGACGGGTCAATGATTGAGTTCTATGGAGATGTAAGTCGTACTACATTGCCTAAACTTCATGCGGCCGGATTTTCAAGCTTAAACAACAATTTTGATCAAAACCATAAATGGAAAGGGTCAGTTGCCAAAGTAGAAAGAGCCATGAAACAAGGAAGTGGGGATTTAACTGGATCTCCAGATTTTTCTAACACGGATGCATGGATCACTAAAAATCCATACGCAAGAAGTCATTTGTATGGTCAGTGTACATGGTTTGCATGGGGGCGTTTTTATGAAATTTATGGATATGACCCAGGTTTCTCTGGAAACGGCTATCAATGTGTTAGCGAATTATTAAGCGCTCATGGCGATAAATTTAAATATTCTAAAGAGCCAAAAGCTGGTGCCGTTGGCTCAAGTGATATGGCACATAACCATGTTTGGATCGTAGTGGCTGTAAACGGAGATCAGATTACTATTCAAGAAGGAAATCTAGATGGTGTCACAAATGATTATGCTGTTGCTATTACAGACTGGCACACAGCTACATACTCAAGTTCACAGTTGCGTGCTTACTATGGAAATGTATCGTATGCTGTACCAATTTAATAAAAGATAAGGTGATATTATGATGAAAAGAGCTAAATGTTTATTTTTTATATTTTTTTGTATTTTCTTTATGACTGCCTGTCAGAAGAAGGAACCTGTTGAATTAAAGCCTTTTGAAAATATTAAAATCAAAGAGACTGGTTGGAATGGTTCTGGAAAAATTGAAGTAACGAGTCATAAAATACACTACACAGGAAATGATGAAAGTATTAAAAAATTGATTCATTCACTACAGTATACAGCTAAAAACAATAAGGAACTTAAAAATGGTGATAAAGTAACTGTTAAATTGGTATATGACAGTGATTTATTCAAATTGGCAAATGTAAAATTCAATAAAACGGAATATACATATAAAGTACATAGTCTTCAAGATGACACTCGTACTGTAAAAACAATTACTAATGAAAAGAAAGATCCAGTAACTGGCAAAAATGTGGATGTTGCAGAGCAAATCATAACTGTAGATGGAATAGAAATTCCTGCTAGTTGGAATTTATCTGATGAAGAGATTCAGGAATATGTATCCTATATGAAAGGGACAGAAAACAGTGAGAATGTTCCAGAGGAAAAAGGGGTAGATGTGATATGGTCACAAGGGGAATCGGACGTGAAGACAAATCGTAAGAATTCCAAGTACTATACAAAGGATTATAACAATAATGATGTCGAATGTTATCAGGCTGCTTATAGTTATGGTCAAACATCATCTCAACAGTTTAAAATCAAGCCTGTATTTCAGGATGATAAATCTATTGGCTATGAATGCCTCTTCAAGGAGAATTCATGATGGAAGAGAATATAAAGAAAATATTAGATCAGATTCGAGAACATATTATAACTTGTGCATTCAAAGATAAAAGCATTTTCATAAGAAACATAAAAGTTATGAAATTCAACACAGAACTTGAATGGTTCAATTGTGCTTTGATTGCTATGGATTGTAGACCTTCAAATAGATTTATTGTAAACACTTTGCAGAGATGGGATTATATACTAGGTACAGATGATGAAAATAAACCCTTCTTAAATGCTAAACCTGTAAAATTGTTAAAGCCTGTATATGAGAAGGATAATAATACTTTTCATTTCGACTTAATTGATACATATTATTTAGATGAATTAGAGATTTCTAAACATAAAAAGTTGAAATATACACGTAAATCTTCGATTGAAAGAGTGATTGATAAAAAGAAAAATTATGCTGAATTTGAACGTATTTTAAAAAATGGATGGCAGGATATATTTATTGAGTCTTATTTAAAGATGTTTGACTTCTATCATTTTTCAGACAAGACTAAGCAAATGTTTTATAAGAATCTAATACTATTTGTTTTTGGAGAAGAACTCAAGATTAAGACTCCGCATGAATTTTCTTCTATAAAGTTTAAAGATGAGGAGAAAATTACTGTTTATAGGCATTTGCATGAATTGATTTCTTGTTTTCATATTGCATTTCAATCTTATCTAGATGAGCTGGAAGCTTTGCAAAAGGAAATTGGCGATTTATCTGTTGAACAGCCTCGCCTTAGATCAGAAACTCATGACTTGATGGAAAAATTGTCAAAAGGAATTTCCATTAAAGAAGAAGAAAAAAGTCAGGCTGAGCCAACGGAGTCAAAATAAATGATATTAGGAAACGGATGTGATTTAAATGAAGCTAAGTATTGAAAAAGAATATCTTGTACAAAATGCGGGTGTAACTGAACTGGATTTTTTTAAGCAGGATTTAAAAAATCTTAATTATGAAGATTATTGTGACTTTATAGCTGATTTTATTAATGACACTAAATTGTTATTTATGAATTGCAATAACATCCAGTTTAAAAATATAATGAATGACTACAATGTAGATGAAAATTTATTTGATATTTAGAAAAGATGGCAGTACTGCCATCTTTTAATTTGGAGGGTTATTATGAATGAATATAACAATATAAAAAATAGATTTGATACAGATCAAGTCATACGTCAAACAGTCAACCCATCATCTTTATCGGTTATAGAAGCTCAGCAAAATTATGATAACAATTTAAAACGCAGTATTGTTCGTAACTTTGTAAAGGATCTTGAATCTCTAGGATGGGATATAAGAGAGGACTCAAATGGGTCAATTATGATTGAAACTGAATATGACAAAGAATATTATTCTTCCTATTCAGAGGCCTTTGATGTATATAAAGATACAATTGTAGACGATGTGTATCAGGGAATCCTTGATAAAGAAGGATATTATAATTTCTACCTTGGAAAAGAACAGATAAGATATCTTGGTCTTGAAAAAGAATATGAAAAGCAGATGGAGCATGCGGTTGAAGGCGTAAATCATAATCTGGAAGATATTGATGACAGTGTGAATGATATATTATTAAGTACTGATGATGAGTCTAAAGATGTTGAAAGCGTGAATTCTACCGAAGAAATTTCAGCGGATACACAAGCTATTCAAAATACTTTGGAGGATGGCAGTACTGCCACTTTGACACCATCTGAAGATTCTGCAAAGGCGGAAGAAGAGAAAAAAGATGAAACTGAAGTAAAGCAGGAGCAAGAATCTGATGATAGGGTGGAAAAGAATGATAGCAGTCAGAAGCAAAGTAAAAAATCCAAGTCTCATGATTTAAATGAGATTGCAAGACAAATCGATTTGCAAATGAAGATTGATGACGTTGCAATACTATGTGGTTTGAATCTTGAAAATAATGGTCGCTATTCATTGCGTGATCGAGATCATGATTCACTTGTTCTTGATTTAAAACGTAACTTTTTCTTTTGGAACAGTCAAGGGAAAAGGGGTGGATGCGTAAGCCTGTATAGGGAAATAATGAATGTGGGTTTTAAAGAAGCTGTATTAAAGTTGATGCCAAATATTGATTTGGATAAGGAATTTGTCGAGGCAGTCAGAGAAAAGCCTACAGAATTATCTGACCAAGATAGGCACCGTGATTTATACAATCAGTTAAAGGAATTAAATTATGATTCTGAAGAAAATAAATCTATGAGGCAATCAATTGCATATCTTACAAAAACAAGAGGTCTAGACAGAGATATTATCAATAAAATGATTGGTGAAAATATGATTTATCAGATTTCAGATAGCTATGGTCCAAAGGTTGCGTTTGTTGGCCGTAAAGATAATATGTATATTTCATCTATATGTCAGCGTTCAGTTTCTCCTAAAATCAAATTTAAAGGAGATTTTAAAAATTGTAATTACAAAGTTGGGTGGTTTTATGATCCAGAGACTAAAGGCGAATTTGGAGAAAAGGGAAATGCTGATAAGCCACTTTTAGTATTTGAAGCAAACATTGATATGATTTCCTACATGTCTTTGCTAAAAGAGTGTGACGTAGATTATACACAGTTTGCATATCTGTCATGTAGTTCGATTAATCATGATATATGCATACCTGAAACATGCAAAGAATATGGCTATAATACAGTTCGTATATTATTTGACAATGACTATGAAGGAAAGGAAAACTGGGGGCAGAACAAAGCTAAAGAGATTTCAAGTAAATTATCTAAAACCGGCATAGATGCTAAACCGATTATTCCTGACATCCCATCCTGCAAAGACTGGAATGACATTATTGTTGGATACAGGAATAATACGATTTCTTTAGAAACCATAAAAGGACAGGTGCTAAAAGATATAACCGATTTAGTTAAATCTGTTCCTCAAACAAAAGAAGTTCCTTCAACCGATATGCAATTAAACGAAAACGATTCATTAATAAAATCTATTTCATTTTTAGAAAATAAAGGAATTGATATAGGTATTATGAGCCGTCTTTCAAAAACAAATAAGGAAATGTTTATTGATGACAAGGCTGAAACCTTTATTCAAACTAGAACAGATTTGGTTCCATCATGCGAAAAACAATTACTGGTATTTGAATCCAATATGGATATGCTTTCATATATGTCTCTACTGAAGGAAACTGGCAGGAATTTAGCTAAATATGCATTTATTTCTGACGGAAATCTCAATGAATCAAAAATTAATGGTATCAAGTCCATCAATGATAAATATCAGTTTAAAGGAGTTGCCTATATGCCTAGCAAGGGCGGGAATGAAAGTGGCAGCCTATCCGCAATGCATATTGTATCTTGTTTAGATTCATTTAATAACAATGGGATAGATGTAAGATATGTTAGTCCTGCTCATGCAAGTAGTTGGAATGAAAGATTGAATCAGTATAAAGAAGAAAAAAATAAGGTTCAGAGTCAAAATAAAAGTGTTGATAAATCACAAAACAAAAGCATTTTGCAACAAATGCGAGAAATGTCTGGAAAAACAGTTTCTATTGATGAAATGAATCGTTCAGCAGGACATGAAAAGGAAATGAATAGATCACGATAGCGAGGATGGCAGTACTGCCATCTTTATTTCTTGGAGGTATAAATGAAAGTTATTATTGCAGAAAAGCCAAGCTTAGGTAGGACGATTGCAAGTGCTCTTGGAGTTTATGATAAATATGATGGATATTTATCAAACGGAGAAATTGCGGTCACATATGCTTTTGGGCATTTACTGGAACTGAAAGATATGGATGCATACTTTGGCCATAAAGTTCCTTGGGGGGAGAATCTTCCTTTTTATCCTGATCCATTTGAATTTGATTTAAAGAAGGATGTTAAAAAGCAATTCGATATAATATGTAATCTGATAAATAGTTCTGAAACAGATGAAATCATTTGTGCAGGAGATGCAGATCGTGAAGGTGAGGTTATTGTTCGGCTTATCTTGAGTGCAGGATTAAGATCCTATAAAAAAATTACTCGCTTGTGGCTGCCAGATCAGACTCCTCAAACAATCATTAAACAAATGAAGGAGAGAAAGCTAGATTCTGAATATGATAATTTGTATTATGAAGGGCTTGCAAGAACATATATAGACTGGATTCTTGGAATTAATTTAACAAGATCTATTTCATCTATTGCAAATCAAATGATGTCGATTGGACGTGTTATTTGTCCTATAGTCATTGCTATATATGAGAGGGATAAGTCTATAGATGAGTTTGTTCCTCAAAAGTATTATTCGTTGATTTCAAATGTAGATGGTGTTGAACTTGTTTCAAAATTGAAATTTGGCATAAATGAAAGATCCAATGCTTTATCAGTTTGTGATGATTATAATACATCTGGAGGGAATGTTGTGGATGTTTCTTCTAAAGATACTGTCAAGAACAGTCCTCGTCTTTTTTCTTTAAGCAAGTTACAGGGATATTGTGGAAAGAAGTTTAAACTAAAGCCTGCCGAGACATTATCAATTGTTCAAAGCCTATATGAGATGGGCCTTGTAACATATCCTAGAACAAATACAGAGTTTTTAAGTGAAAATGAAAAAGACAAAGTGAAGAATCTGATTCAAATTCATGATAGGAATGGAGAATTGATTTATAAAGATACTAAACGTGTTTTTGATGATTCTAAGATTGAATCTCACTCCGCATTATCTCCAACAGAAAAGATTGCAGATATTTCTTCTTTGTCTGAGAAAGAGGCAAATGTTTATACAACAATATACAATCGTTTTTTCTCAGTGTTCACAAAGGAAGAATGCATTGTGACTGAATCTGTGATTGATATACAAGTAGGAAGATATAAACCTGAGTCGATTCAGTTAAAAGGAAAAATGTTTAAGTCACTTGGGTGGATGAAATATGAAATGGATGATGTCAAAAATGTTAGTTTGCCAGATTTAAAAATAGGTGAGCAAATTTCGGTAGATTTTAAACCATTAGAAAAGAAAACGTCTCCGCCAAGTCACTATACGGTTGAGACGTTGGGTAATTATCTGACACATCCTTTAAAAAAAGAAAATGATTCTCTTGATGATGAATATAAGTCGTTGCTTGATGGCTGTGAAATTGGAACGGAAGCAACACGTGCGGGTATTATAGAAAAGGCTATAAAAGTTGGATACATTTCATTAAAGCGAAATGTGTATAGAATTGAGCCTAAAGGAAAATACATGGTTGAATCTTTACAGAAAGTTCATTGTGATATGTCGCCTGCAAGGACTGTAGAAATGCAGAAAACATTGAAATCAGTCTATAAAGGGAATTTATCTATTGATGATGCATTGATAGAAACAAAATCATTTTTGAATGACTATTTTAATAATTTATCCAACTATTCGTTAAGTCAGTATGATAAGTCCAGTGAATGGACGGAGTATGGTAGTTGTCCGTGGTGTGGCAAGCCTATTTATAAATTAAAAGGGAAACATGGAGATTTTTATTCTCACAAAAAAGATGACAGGGCACAATGTTCATTTGCATTACAGAAAAATGTCAATATATTTGGAAATGAAATTGAACTAAGTGAAAAGGATATAAAATCTCTTTTGAATGGAAAATGCCCAAAATTCACTTTGTATTCTAAAGGTAAAGATAAGAATTATGAGGCGGGCATAAAAATAAAAAATAAGCCAAAATTATTTAATAATAAGGATTATATTGATTGGGAACTCGTTTTTTCTAAAAAGAAGAAACGAAAGTGAATTAATTCTGGGGATAGAATATACAGGTTTTCATATTCTTCTTTATAAACATGTCTCATTAAGTGATACTAGTCTCATTTTAAATCTTTCATACTTTTTGATACTAGCGTAGGTGATTATTTTTGATAGTCTCACAATGTATACTTTTCGGAACTGTTATTTTATAATAGTTGTAGGAATGTAGGTGAAAATTATGTTTTATGGTTATCATAGAGTCAGTACAAAAGAGCAGAATTTAGATCGAGGTGTAGACGGAATCAAATTGTTTTGTGAAAAGCACAATTATCCATTGCAAAAAGTATTTGTTGATAAAATCTCTGGGAAAACATTCGATCGCCCACGTTATACAGTTTTGAAGGAAGATGTGTTACGAGAAGGTGATACTTTAGTAATTTATGAACTGGATCGACTTGCAAGAAATAAAAAAGCTATTTGTGATGAGTTGAGGTATTATGAAGAACATGGGATTAGAGTTATGATTCTTGATATTCCTACAACAACAATTGAATTGCCTGAAGAAGCAGATAAGATGAATAAATTAATTACTGAAACAATCAATAAAGTAATAATTGAAATTTATGCTATGCAGGCAGAAACGGAAATGCAAAGAAGGGAAAAGAGACAACGAGAAGGAATCGAAGAAAAAAGATTACACGGTAATTGGGAAGAGTATGGTAGAAAGCGTGTAATGTCGGCAAAGGATTTTGCAAAGCATTACCAGAAGGTAATAAACGGTGAGCTGGGTTCGTTAGAATTAATGCGAGAGCTAAAGATGAAGAAAGCCACCTACTATAGATATGTAAATGAATACAAAGCAAATCATCAATAATTATGTGTAGGTGGCAGTACTGCCATCTACACATTTTTTTCTTTGAGGAGGACATTAATTTATGAAGAGAATTATAGCTATGTATTTACGAGTATCCACTTTAGACCAAGCACGAAATGGATACGGATTAGGCGATCAGGAGGTACAATGTAAGAAGTATATAGATTTGTATTATCCAAACGATGAAGTTGAAATTTATAAAGATGATGGTTATTCTGCCAAAAATTTAGAACGCCCTGAAATGGCAAGAATGCTTGATGATATGAAAAAAGGAAAAATTCATACAATTATTGCGTTCAAGTTAGATCGTTTAACCAGAAATGTTGTTGATACTTATAAACTAATAAAACAGGTGATGGATTACAACTGTTCTTTAGTTGCCGTTGTAGATAGACTGGATATCACATCAGCAAATGGAAGAATGTTTGTAGGTCTATTATCGTTGATAAGTCAGTGGGAAAGAGAGGTCATCAGCGAAAGAACCATTGCAGGGCTTGAACAGATGGTACGTAGTGGAAAATACCCATGTGGAGGGAAAGCACCATATGGTTGGAATAAAACAGAGGATGGAAAACTAGTAATAAATGAAGATGAAGCTGAAATTATCAATTATATGACGGATTGTTATATAGAGGGGTATAGTTTAAAAGATATAAGCAAGATGGTGTTTGCTAAATATGGGTATCGTAAATCTTGGAGACACCTAAAAGAATTGCTGATACGTAAATTGAATATAGGAGTTTTTGAATTTCACGGAGTTTCTTATGACGATTTTGTTCCGCCAATCATGAATTTAAATAAATATAATGAGTTGCTTAAAATGGCAGCACATAGAGAAGTGCATAGTCTAGAAAAGCAGACTTATACTTTTCATCATTTGGTATATTGCTCATGTGGGGAAATGATGCAACACGTATGTACTATAAAACACAATTCGGGTGTTAGTACAATATATAGATATTATTATTGTAGTAAATGTAACAAAAGAGTAAATCAATCCTTCTTAGAAAAAGAAATATTTGAAACTTTATTCTTGGAAGAATTTAGAATCAAGACTATTGAAAAACATAAAAAACAGGAACAGATTTTATCATCTTTGGAATCAAAGAAAGAAGAAGTGTTCAATGCCTATAAAGAAAATGTAGTTGATTTTGACACATATAAATTTACAATGGCAAAATTGGAGAAGGAAAGAAATGTGGCCTTAAAAGAATTAAGTTCTTTAGACATTGTATCCAATTCAAAATATTTTGAAATGACACAGGAAGAAAAATATGCTTATGTTCATGATATGATTTCAAAAATCATTTTTGATTTTGATGAACAGATTGTACTTAGCATTCAATTTAAAAGGAAGTAGTTTATTTGTTATATCAAATTTCATTCACTGTTTTGTGCTACGATTTGTTACACGTTTGTGATATACTGAATTTACATTTTTAAAGGTGGCAGTACTGCCACCTTACATGATGGAGGGGTAGGTTAAAATGGCAAAGAAGTATAATCAGTATTTGAAATATCTTGAATCCACATGTGTATCTTCGGATTTGTTGTTGAAGTGATTCTATTAGTATATAATGTAATCAGGTGGTTAGAAAATGGTATCAAAATATAAAGAAGGGGACAAAGTATACTTTGTTTCTAGTTCAGTTTTCGTAAAAGAAGCGACTGTCATACGTTCAGGTGGTGGATTTGCAACAATTAAATTTGCTACAAATAATGGCAATGACGGACCTTCTGGTATCAGAGTACGTGAATCGAAAGTGTATCGTACTGAAGAAGAAGCAAATGATGTTGTTCAAATGAATAAAGCTAGACAGGTGAACAGTCGAAAGTTATAATGATAAAGCTGTTCATCTTCCTAACAAATTTGGATAGTAGGCTATTTCATATTATATGAGATAGCTTTTTTATTTTTAAAATGATATGGTTGATGAATGAAAACTTATAATTCTATTATTAATGTTTTGTTAATTATTAACATCAATAAAGCATTTTTTGAATCTTCATTGTGATAAAATATAAGTATGAAAGAAACTAATGCTCCAAGAAGAAAAAACACAGTTGTAACCAATCAAGAGGACTTTTCTTTTTAGATGATCCAAAACAAAATATCGTGATTAGGACACTTTTTAGCTTGCTTTGAGTGATGAGGACGGGTAGGACAGGTGAAGCTCTTATATAAATCAAGTGTCCCAACCGTCCCATGTGTCCTCATGTATATAATATAGTATATAAAATGCTCCAATTATAGTTGAAAAACAATATATCATACTGCTATACTAGGCATTGTTGGATGATCCATAAATCTTACCCTAATAATTTTCTTGTTCATCCAACTTAACCTATTCCTTGAGTTGGCATTCACCTTTTTGCCAACTCTTTTCGTATTATGAAACCAGGAAGAAAAATATTCTGGTTAATATAGAATTGTATAATGTAGATGAACAGATCAAGAATCATTTC
>ENA-OPVT01000315-OPVT01000315.1-human-gut-metagenome-genome-assembly--contig:-NODE-315-length-38196-cov-2.974804_pt1 | contig 38196 bp, 52 predicted proteins | sample MGYA00241499_ERZ501990 | MGnify/ENA primary metagenome ERZ501990 (study PRJEB25962, sample SAMEA2042104) | human gut metagenome | biome: human gut; feature: human-associated habitat; material: faeces...
TTTTTTCTTTGTCTGCGTTCATCTGCGCACCTCTATCGGGATGAGGATAACATCCCCCGGCTGCAACGTGCCCTTAATGTTGCTGATCTGGCGTGTATAAAAGATAACCTCGTGAATGTCTCTGCGGTCACCCTCTTGGCTCATGACGTCGCCAACAATGTTCCAAAGGGTATCGCCTTCGCCGGCAACAGTTTTTACTACGTATTTATCTACCGGGCGACTATAATCCCACGCCGCCCATACGCAGCAGGCTGCCAACAGCACAAATAAGATTTTTTTCATTGCTCACTACCTCCGGAGCACATATTGTGCAAATACTCATCAATAGCAAACGCCGGTACATAGCGTCTGCTATTCCGGATAACATACTTCAGACGGCCTGCATCCATCTCTTCCTTCAGAAAGACAGGAGAGCAGCAAAGCAGGATTTGAGCCTCGCCGGTAGGATAAAGCATCCTGCGAGGAATTTCTTTACGCTCTTTCGGAGCAGCTTTTTTAATCGTTCTTGCCATGTTTGAATCCTCTTTTCTTAGTTAATAAACAACTTTACTGATTTCTTCAAGCATTACGTTTCAGCAACCAACGAAACCAGAAATAGCTTGCAGAAATCATCATCATATTGGCAGCAGCCACTATGGAAGCTTCTTGTACTCCAATTAAAGCCCAAGAAACCATGACAGCTATGATGCTTAATACATTTACACTCAGGCAACACAGCCAGAGCTTTTTGAATGCTTGTTCCAGGTTAATGGTCCCGCTTATCGCCGTGCGTCCGCAAAACGGGCACACGGTTATTTTTTTATCTTCCATAACTATCACCCTCCCTTCTTCAGCTCCTGCACCAGCGCCAGCAGCTCATCCAGATACTCCAGCTTGTCCCAGCCTTCAAGTTCGCAGACCATAAGGTCCATGCGGATGTCTGCCAGCAGGCGCAGCTTCATCTTTTCTCTCGCCAAGCGATTAAACGCGCGGCGTGTTGCCGGTGTGTCCGGCGTAAATAGTGCAGGCCGAAACTTCATCAAGGGTAAGTGTAAGTTTCATTTCATTACCTCCCTACCGCCAGCGCCGCGCCGGCGGTTATGGTGATTTTTAATCAACATAATTTGCAAAAAAAATTTTATCGCGCTCTTGGTCATCCAGTCGCAGAATAGTTTTCAGCAGCGAAATTTCGCTGGCTTTAAATTCAGTAACATTGTTGATTTTCCGTGTTAAACTCATGCGAGATATTCCAAGAGCATCGGCTATAGCACCTTTTGAAATTCTCGCTTTAGTGACGGCTAATTCAAATGCAATACTGTCCGTCATTCTTGTCACCTCCTTTTTGTTGATTTTTAATCACGGATTCATTATAACTTCTCCGTTCTTTTTTGTCAACATTTTTGTTTGTTAAGTAACTTTTTTGTTGATTATATGGAACAATTATGTTACTATAACCTTAGATTAAAAACAGGAGAGTGTTACGCATGACATTGTACGATAGAATAAGAACAAGACGAGAGCAATTAAATATGTCTCAAGAAGAGCTCGCAAAAAGATTAGGTTATAAATCACGTTCTACAATAGCAAAGATAGAATCTGGCGAAAACGATATAACTCAATCAAAAATAGTTGCTTTTGCTAAAGCTTTAGGAGTAAAACCCGGTTACCTTATGGGATGGGAAGATGCTCCCGCTCCCGCTTCCCCCTCTCTCTCCCTCACCCAGCAGGAAGAAACACACATAAAAAAATACCGCCAGCTGGATGCTGACGGCAAGGAAGAAATTGACGATTTGATTGATGTTAAGCTGGCCAAGCTCCAGCGCAAGGCGGAAGAAGACGTGGAGAGTTTAGGATAATAGATTTTGAAAGTGAGGAATGAAGACATGAAAGATGTAAAATTATTTCAGAGTGCGCAGATTCGCTCCATTTGGAACGATGAAGCCGGAGAATGGTTCTTTTCTGTTGTCGATGTTGTCGGTGCATTGACCGACAGTGCAGATAAATCAGCTTATTGGCGCAAGCTAAAGCAAAGACTGAAGGCAGAAGGTAATGAAACCGTGACAAATTGTCACAGGTTGAAATTGCTTGCAGAAGACGGGAAAATGCGCCTCACTGACACCGCAAATACAGAAGGTATTCTGCGTATTATCCAATCTATCCCCTCACCTAAAGCCGAACCATTCAAGCAGTGGCTCGCGCAACTCGGTGCGGACCATATCCACGACCTTGAAGCAGCAGAAGCTTTCAACAAAGAAATAGACGCTCGCATTGAAGCACGAAATAATATCAAACAGCATAACATTGCTCTCGCTGATGCAGCCTTTGCCGCAGGCGTAAAAACGAACCTTGACTTCGCCAAATTTCAAAATAGCGGTTACATGGGACTTTATGGCGGTGAAACCGCTGGCGATATAAAACGTCGCAAGAAGCTTAAACCTAATCAAGAGATTTTAGACCACATGGGCAGTGTGGAACTCGGTGCGAACCTGTTCCGCATCACGCAGGCAGAAGACAAACTGCGCCGTGAGAATATCAGTAGCAAAGAAGCTGCCAACAAAGTGCATTACGAAGTCGGTCGTACCGTTCGCAAAACTATTGAAGAACTCGGCGGCACAATGCCAGAGAAATTGCCTACGCCAAGCGAAAGTATCAAGCAGCTCGATAAACCTAAAAAATAAAAAAGACCGCCAGCGGAAGGCTGACGGCGGAACCATTTTGCTATTATTTGTTCATTATCCCGTTTTACTTGATTTTTTCCGATAAAAGTATATAATAATTGATATAGATACTTTCGTTATTGGAGGGATAAAAATTGCAAACAAACATTATTGAACAAAAATTACAAACAGCTTATCTTTCTGTATTTACATCTGATGTACAATCCGTTCTGCCCTCATTGATTTTTGAGGCTCAAGATTTATGCAATGAAGCATATGATACTGTCTATCTGCTTAAAGTAACAACGCTTGCCAAAGACCTTCGCGCCCATATTTTACGTATTGCAATCGGAATAGTGGCTAAAAAATACTGCGATAAAGGCTTATTGCCATGGTCCTACTCTATCGAATTGAACTCTGCCAAAAATTGTAGCCACATTGAAATGAAGTCTGGCACTGCTACGATTTATTGCGCAAAGGCTAGATCACCATTAACCAAACCAAAATCAGTAAAATATAGACCAGATGTAGAAATCAATCTCTTTACTGAACAAATGCCGCCTATTGATACGTTTCTTATCGCTTATGGAGAAAACAAAAATGGTACAATGTTTTTAAGCATTGGTATTCCCGGTGAAGAATCCTGGCTTTATGTTAAACCATTGGATATGAAACGTAATGCAACAGTTAATAATCAAGAGGAAAACAAAAAAGAACTTCTTGTTGAGCTTATTGACGAACTTGAAACAGGAGCTGATATTTATGGTACTCAACAAGCATAACCACATCACAGGTTCCAGACTTCGTGATGCCAGAATACTGGCCAATAAAACTGCTAAAGAAGTTGCAGCTCAAATAGGTGTTAGTGCTCAGGCACTTTCCTTGTATGAACATGAAAAAGCTACACCTAATGCAGAAAACTTCAGGCAACTGTCAATAATATATGGATTGCCTATAAGTTTTTATTATAAGCCAGAAATCACTTCAAAACCTGATGGAGACGTATATTTCAGAAGCTTCTCCTCTGCCACTAAATTAAAGCGTGACAAAGCATTCACGCAAGCGAAACTATTTGTTAATGATATCGTCGGACTTATAGGCAGTAAAATAAAATTCCCTCCAGTAGACCCTTTATTTAATAAAATTAAAACTTCTACAACCATCGATGAAGATAATTTTGATTATGAAGTTATGGCGAAAGTTATTCGTAGATCTTGGAATTTGGGATATGAACCAATACAAGACCTTATGTATGAACTTGAAAAACGCGGAATAATAATTATGGTTATCGATCTTCCTGAGCAGATTGATGGTTTTTCTTTCTGGTTTGGAGGCAGACCATATATGGTCCTTAATAGTGAAAATAATTTTTTCCGTCTGCGTATGAGTATGGCTCATGAGCTGTGTCACTTATTTTTTCATGGTGCATTAGACGATATATCCAAGGATTTAAAGCGTATAGAGCAAGATGCTAAAAACTTCGCTGGTGCCTTTTTACTTCCTGACGTAACTGTAAAAAAATACATTAACTCTGCTACTCTGCAGGAATTAGCTCGCTTAAAACCTCAAACCAAACTATCTATTACAGGTATGATAAAAAGATGTTCCCAACTTACACTAATCTCACCAGAAAGAGAAGTGTCATTGCAAAAACAAATTAGTTCTAAAAGATGGCGTAAAGTAGAACCATTTGATGATTACTATAGTCCAGAACGTCCTGTCCTAATAAAGCAAGCAATAGAACTTCTGGTAGATAAAAAAATATACACCAAGCAATTACTTTTAGATACATTTGGTTTAGATACTCATTTTATTGAACAGGCTTGTTCTGTTGATTCTGATTATTTTACACAAAGTAAAATTCTATATATGAAAATATTATAATGAGTATTAAGGATAATATAGACCGCCAGCAAATGAAAAAGCGCCCGGTGTTATCAGCACCGAGCGCAACGCGGAACGTGTTACCAGCACGCAGCCGCTTTGTAATCCCTCAATTCATGGCAAGAACAGAAGCTGATTACCTTTTTATTATATCAGAATTTAATCAGCTCTGCATAAGTAAAATTAGTAAAGGAGCTGATTTTTTATGTCTATCATTACAAAAAAAGCCGGCAAGAAGAGATACACTTTTTCTATCTGCACGGATGAAATACTTCCCAATGGCAGACACAAATATATTAACGGTCCGTACTTCCTTACCAAAAAGGAAGCCAAAGAAGCAGAAGCTGTTGTACTTGCACAGCTGCAGAGCGGCACCTATGTGGCCCCCAGCAAGCTCACTGTAAACGAACTGCTTGACCTTTACAGCAGCACTAAAGCAGATTTGCGCCCATCCAGTATAGCGTCAATAAAAAGCTTTACCAACAGAGTTGCAAGGCACTATTTCGGTAGCATACAGATAAGTAAAGCAGTTCCGCTTGATGTAGAACGTTACCGCCTGTATCTGGTCAACGAATCCGGTCTGGCCAACCAGACTATACGCGAAACGCTGTCCTTTATAAAGACTGCTTTTACCTGGGCAGTGAACAATGACATGATAGGTAAATCACCGGCAAGACTTCTAAAGCTACCTCCGAAAGAAGAGCCTAAGGGAATGCATGTACCTATCGAAATTCTGCTGCAGATTCTACGCATTATCAAAGCATTTGATTACAGTAATCTTTATATGCCGTTTCTGCTTGGCGGTATGTGCGGCATGCGTATAAGCGAAACGCTGGCAGTCAGCGCCGACGTATTGGATGGCAATGAAATAACCGTAAGAAGCAATCTTCAGCGTGAAGACGGCGTCCTGCAGTTCACTAAAACAAAGACAAGGACCTCTGCAAGGGAGATACCTCTGCTCAGCTTCGTCCGGCACGAAATAGAAGATTACCAAAGGTTTATTGCGCAGTCTAAAAAAGACGCCCTCAATAAGCACCAGCTTTTGCTGCGGACTCCGGGATACATCGCCGAGCTCAGCGACCGGCCATGGAAAAACGACCTCAATCTCCTTATAGTCTTTCCGGATGACGGACGTGGCATGTGCCGCGATCATGTGGAAAGACGTTGGCGAAGACTGAAGAAAAAATGTCCGGAATGGCTTCAGCTGGTTGATGCCTACCCTCTGTTAGCCAACATGCGCCATCATGATTTCAGGCACAGCTTCGGCAGCAATCTCAGAGACCGCGGCGTTCCTATTGCCGATGTCAGCGAAATCTTGGGGCATAGTGATATATCTTTCACTGCCAAAACCTACGCTTTGCCTCTGGAAAACACCCACAAAAAAGCTATGAGCATCTTTGAAAATTCCATCAAAAATCTCTTATAAAAGAAATAGCAGGAAAGCTTAAAATCCTTCCTGCTATTTTTTTATTTAATTTTATTATTCTAACACATTCTAAATCGCACTAAATAGACAGTTGGAGCAAATATTGCATAAATATTGCATGAATGGCTTTTTTGCCCATTTTCCTTTCGTCCTTTAAATCTTTAACATACAAAAAGAACCGCATTCTCATGCGGTTCCTAAGTTTTAAATTTGGTCGGGGCGGCGAGATTCGAACTCACGGCCTCTTGTACCCGAAAACGCACCTTTGACATTTCTGTCATTCTAAAAAGCTCTCAAAACCGTATAATTACTGGCTTTTTGTTTTTAATCAATTTACTTCATTCTAATGAACTTCAGTCTAATTATTGCACATTTATTGCATGTTTTAACACAATTCGTTATGAGCGCCTAGTTTTTTCAATAAAACAATTATGCATAAAAAATAAGTTCTCTTTTGAAAATATAGTGAACTTATTTTATTTAGCTGTTATATACAGAATGGCACTGCCAGCAATAATCTGCCAAAGCAGCCGCTGTCTTTTAACGCGCTTCTCCTCGCGCGCGGATGCCTGCAAGGATTTGTTGGCACTCTCCAATAAGCTGCTCTGAGCTTGCAGCTCTATCTGCAGCTTTATTGATTCCGTCTTGAGCTTGCTCAATTCTGCTCTCGACTCGTTCAGTGCTGCTTGTGATTCTGCCAGCGCTTGCTTGGTGCTCTTGGTTTGCTGCTGCAGCAGAGTCAAGCGACTGTCGAGCGCTGCCATCTCCGCCGCTGTCATTGTGTAGGTTGTAGCCGATGATGCCTCCGAGGCAGAGGCAGATAACAGCAAGCACAATGTAGCTGCAGTAATTGCGCAATATTGTTTTAAGCACATCTTAGCCCTCCCAAGTAAAGTAACCTGGAACTGAACCACCCTCGCGCATATCCACATGCACAAAACCGCCATCAACGTAGGTGCCCACGCCATCAAAAATCTGCTTGCAGATGTTGGCCAGCTCACGCACGCCCATGCCGTCTACATAGATATCTGCTGCAGTGCCTTTTACGTGCTGGCTGTTCCAGACACCGCCCACAGCACGGTTATGATCCGGACAACGATAGCCACTGCTGATGTTAATCGGTCTGCCGATGCGCAGGCGCAGGCGCTCCAGTCCCAACAGCAATGCCATGCTGATACCGGTCGTAGGCAGCATGCCACAGCAACGGCATGCAAATTCAGCTTCAGAAAAATGTTCAGTTAACATAGTAATCAGCCCTTTCTTTTTTTGATGATAGCCGCCAGCTCACCGACGGTCTCAATGCCAGCATCACTAAGGTTCTCGCAAATCGACAGCAGCTCGGTAATTACGAGATAGCCTGCAACCAACGGGACAGCCCACACAGGCTGATGCAGCGTAATCATCGCCAAGTCTACGAGCACGGCAGCAAGCACGCAGAGGATGTACACGATGACCTTGCCAACAAAGCGATGCTTCATGACTTCGCTGGAGATCAGGCCTTCGGCACGCGCCGCCTCAATGCCGCCTATAATCTGCATCACAGACGGAGTTTGCCCCATGCCCTGCAGGCGCTTGTAGCTCAAAGACATCCAGCGGGTGAAGCAGTCTAAAAATACCAACGCGGTAAAAACCATAAATAATATCGCGTGTTTGTGCAGCAATACCGCAAGGATTGCCCCGATCACCGATTTGTAGGTAAAACCATGAGTTAAAGTGTGTGCCGCGTTATATACGGCGTAGCGCAAAGCTAAAAAATCCATCTCTCAACCTCCTAATTATTCATTGTTACAGCTTCTACTTCTTCTGCCGTTCTGGCAGCTTCCACCTGTGCCTTAGCAGCCCTGTACGCTGTATGCAGTTTATTGCTGCGTGCGGCCACGGAAGCTATAATCATACGCAGGTCCTGAGCCGTAACCACCGCATCCTCATTGTCTGCCGTGGTCCAGCTGATTTTAGCGCCTTCTCCCTGCACGTCCAACGCAATTATTGCTGCTGCGATGCGGTCGCGCGCTTTGTCATCGTAATCGTAGAGGCGTCCGCCGTAGCTGATTGGCTCAACCTCTGCAGCATCACGCTGGCGCTTCAGTTCAATGATTTTGCGGATGCGGATGTTTTCTAGCAGCTCTTCTTCATACGCAACCTCTACGCCTAACTGTTTTAAATCCCCGTCAGAAATCGACAGAGGGATAAAGACACCGTCTGCGCCTAATGCCTCGGACAAATCATAAAAGTTGTCATAGCGCTTTGTTTTATATGTATACGTTTTCATTATTTGCTCCTTGCTTAGTTAAAGATGATTTCGACCTTAAAGTTTTTGCCTACGTTTGCAGCGCTGAACATACTTGATATATTTGACGGCACGCGTTGCACATAGGTATAAAACCCTACTAAACTACCTTGATATGACGTCTTACCAACTGCAAGTGGCACAATAACACCCGTTTCAAGTGGTGTGATGTTAAGGCTGATATTACGACTACCGCTCGTAACACCATCCTCCTTAAATGCAACGTCAAGCCAACCGCCGTAATAAGACAATATTACCAAGGTTACTGCTCTACCATCATGCGTAACATTACCTGTAACCTCGCCATAATCGCCATTGTTGCGACTATACCCATATTGACCGCTCCGCTGTCCCATGGTCATTACAAAGGCATTCTCGGCTATATCACCACCGCCGCTTCCAGCAGATTTTTTGATAAACATCATCCTGTTAAGTCCCATGCTTGTCACCTCACGTCAGCTTGTTAGCCTGTACGATGCTGGTCAAGTTACTGTTGCGGTCCTTGGTCATAAGGATGTTAAGCAGCAGGCCTGCGCTGGTGATAGCCACATCCGATGCCTCGCCGATATATTTAACCGTGCCGCCGTTGGTGATGGACAGCGCATAATCACCGCTGGCAGTGATGTACGCAGTAAACACCGTTGACTGATTGCTGCCTAACAAAGCAGAAAGTGTATCTAAATTTAAAGTGAAAGCTCCTGTTGCATAATAAGAGGCGGCTGAGGTAGATGGGCTAACCGAATTGGTGCTGCTGTAAGGCGCTGAGTATTGCTCATAGCCAAGCGTCGCAAGGTTAAACGTTTGCTGCGCTCTCCACAAGTTTTGTCCGGATGTTGTGACAAAATCGGCAAGGTCTGATGTGTTAGCTTTGCCGCCAATAGCCTTCTGCACAAATGCCGTGGTAGCTATCTGCGTGTTATTGGTTCCGGCAGCAGCCGTCGGTGCTGTCGGCGCTCCGGTCAGCCGTGCCCCACCGTTCCAGCCGTTGCCGTTGATGTTACCGACAAGGACGGCATTTGACTTATTGCCGGAGGTGCATTTGTAAAAATTCCAATTCGGGTCATATTCGTAAAAATCTACAGAATCATGCCCCGAATATCCAAAGTCTATAGCATGGTAATATGAGTTCGCATCACCCTCGCCACGGAATTTGCGGCACTGGAAGTAGTTGGCTGCGGCCGAGCCAGTCTGGAAATTTGGTGCTGTGATGCCACCAGTGACTGTACCGCCTGTTAATGGCAGGTAATCGCCAGAACCGCCGCCCATGTTGGCTATCGCCTCGGTAATAACCTTGTTTTGTACAGGATTGGTGCTAGTAGTCGACAGCTCAGCGTCGATGGTTACCTTTTGCATTATGCCAACAATCGGATTACCGTCCGCGCCTGTTGCCTTTACTCCGTCTGCCAAATCGGCAGCGGTGACGGTATCACCAGTAAGGTCCACCAAGGTGTTGCCATCGTATATAATTTTGTTCACTGCCATGGGTTATAGCCTCCTCAGCCTATGGTAACGGTCTTGCCGCCCTGAGCATTGTCGCTTTCATTGTAGGGGATTGGCTCTACGGTAACCTGAGTAAGGTAATTAAATCCCTGAGTGCTGTCCGGCAGGATGGTCTGCGCCGTGGTCTTAGGTGTAGCGGTCTTAGCCTGCGCCTTAGCGCCCTCAGTGCCGCTCATAGTGCCCTCAACGCCCAAGATGGATACGCCAGAACGGATGTTAGTAGCAATAATTTTAGCCTGTTCTGTGGAGCTGATAGCTACCTTGCCTGCGCCATCGTGATAACCAATAGGCACGGTGTAGCTGTCAGCTTTTTTGCTAATCACGCCGCTGACAGCGCCATTGTTTTTCATCTCGCCTGTAATTTTAACGCCATTGACGTAGGCTGTCTTTCCGGCAAGGATTTCTGCGCCTGCCGCTGTTGCATCGGATGTATCAGCGTTGTATGTGCATGTGCCTACAATCGGCGCGCCGCTTTTATCATGAGCGGTTGCACCTTTCAAAATCTTGTCTGCCGTTACCGTATCGGCGGTTAAATCGATAAGAGTTTTGCCACCATACACAACTTTGCTAATATTTTTTTCAGCCATAATTTACTTCGACCTCCTTTTCACTACCGATATAAATCGTAATTCCATCAGATAAATTGCTTGTTTCGTAATACGGGATTTTCTCAACAGTAATATTCTTTGTTAATTGTTTGTTCGCTGTCGGTAAAATCTGCACTTCGTGAGCTTCAGAGTGTACCGAGTAAGCGCCGTCATAGATTTCCGCACCTATTACGCTCCGTGCCGACAATGTACCGTGAAGCGTTGCTGATGTTGCCGTCAGTGTGCCGCGTAATTTTTTCATTTAATACGTCACCTCCTCAAGCAATAAAAATTCGTGCGGCGGGATAACTGTATCGACATAGCCGTCAGCCCGCTTCAGCTCCACGTCGTAAACGTATGAGCCAAACGGCATATCCTGCGTGTCTGACGGATTGATGGTCAGCGTTCCGTCAGTGATTGTTTTCTGCAGGACGATGGTCGGACTCCGTGGTGTGCGTCTGAGCGTAAACGTCAGCACATCGCTGTCAGTCAGCGCAACAGGGCTGCCATTTGTGTCGGCAATGCTGATGGTAAAAGCTCCGCTGTCACCTCTGATGATAACGATGTTGTTGTTTTGAGCCTGGAACATTATATGTCACCTCCTCTAAAAATTGGTTACGTCGATAACCAAATAATTGACTCGCATATCCATTTCTTTCCATGTCGCTGGCGCTGTGATTGTTGTATCATAGCCAGCGCTGTTGTAAATAGGGAACGAATATAACCAAACAGCATTATCTATAAATCTATAACCTAAAATAGCAATCTCGCCGCCAGTTTGAGGGTGATAATACCAGTTGTACCACGGCGCCAATGTTTGAGCTACGGCATATTGTTTGCCGTTAGGGATGTCGACAAGTTGTTTATAAGGTCTGCCAAGCCAGCTATAATAATTATCGCCGTCAAAACCCGATACAGATAACGCAGTGATGTGCATTGTGCCAAATTGCGCATAAACGGGCTTAAAATAATTGTATTCGCTGTCAAAAATTGTCTTGCCGTTTGCGTCAAACACCTGCAGTCCTGCATGATTATTATTTTTTAGCGGATGAGTTACGGAAAAGAAATACACCTTGAATTGCTGTCCAACGGATGACGGGTCATCGTAATCGCTTTCGGCAACGGTGATTCGGGCGGGCGCGCCTGCCCTTGTAACAGTAAGGATAAAACCTCTGTCATGCGTCCCGACGGGGCGTGCCGCTATCAAAATTTCGTCGCTTTCCGTGGGGATGTCGATATAGAACGCTTTTTGTCGATAACTTACGGGATTACTTTGCTCTTTGATTGCTACTGTTGTTTTACGTTTTAAAACGAGATTTTTATAGCTGTCATCAATCTGCAATATTTTTTTATCGTTTGTTACCTCAAAATATTTCATTTTTAATACACCCCGTAATAAATCGTAACTCGTAAATCCGGAACAACCTTATCCATATTTAAAGAACCGCCGCTGCCGTAATAAAACGGGCGCTCAACATTGTGGAATTTCCATGTAATCGTATCGCCGTTTACAATCAATTCAGGATAAGTAAAGCCCTGCTGAAAATGTAGGTCGGCAAATCGTAAAACCTTGTCTAAATTTGCCGTCGGATTACACGTGTAGGCGAACCATACATCTTTACCCTCGACAGCCTTATCAGTAATGCTGCCTGTCAACGTCCACGCATCAAATTTACCACAATATTTGACAAGTCTGTCCGTTATATCGATGTTTATTTTTCCGTCTTTATCAAACGTCTGCAAGCCTTGCATATCGTCCTCCTTGTAACTCTTGGCGGGCGGGTTCCGCATCAGATACACCACAACAGCAATCGCTATTAGTAATCCCACATAAGTCATCACCATACCCCCATCCGCACACGTAATACATCGTTACTGTCATAAACTTCAATCAGATTATCTTTGATTACCGTTCTTGCGCCTGTATCAGCGGTTTTCAGTTCGCCGATTTTAGCCGTGATAGCTGACAGACTATCTACCGCCATTTTATCAGCGCTGATGCTGCCTGCAAGCATATTGTTTGTAATCACATTGCCGTCAATCTGCGTATCACCTGTAACATGGACGTATTTGCCGTCAAGCAGGATTGTGCCGTCGGCGATGTTGATTTTTGTGATAATATCATTGCCGTCAAGGTCGATATTTTTTACCGCCAAACTGATTGCGTCCTGTGTCTGCTGTATAGTGCTGTATGATTCTAATTTTTTATCAGTCGCATTATTCAGCTTAACAACCATGTTGCTGATTGCCGTGTTGGTCTGCTCGATCGTACTATAACTGCTCAGTTTTCCGTCAGTGTAGCTTGCTACCTGCGAGCTGATGAGCGCTTCGGTCTGCTTAGTAGTGCTGTACTGGCTGAGTGTGTCATTTTTAAAATTAGCAATACTGCTGCTAATCATGCCAGATGTCTGCTCTGTCGTGCTGTATTTGCTGAGCGTACCGTCCCTAAAATCAGCAATGCCACTGCTAATCATGGCAGCCGTCTGCTTAGTAGTGCTGTACTGACTAAGCGTATTGTCCTTGAAATTAGCAATGCTGTTGCTAATCATGTTGGCGGTCTGCTCAGTGGTCGAGTAATTACCCATGCTGTTGGCAACACGTGTAGCGATAAGCGTTTCCGTCTGCGTGGTCGTGCTGTAATCTTTTTTTAACTTATCAGCCGTAATATTACTATTACTCAATGCTGCATTGGCATTAACTAAAGCGTTATTACTATTTTGTAACGCAGTGTTTGCGTTGGCCGTAGCATTACTGATGTTGTTCTGCACAATCTTATCCAGCTTGGCGGAGCTGATAGCTTCATCAGCAATCATACTTTCATCAATAACAGTCTTTACGGTACAGGTCGACTGCCCGGATGTTGGACCATCGCCAAACATATCCACATAAGCACAGGTTACATCATACACGCCTGCTTCACAGCTATATGACAGGGTATTGTTTTTGCTGTACACGCTATCATCATTGATATAATAGCGCACGCCGATGCAGTCACTGGGTACAGCCTTGCATTTGATGCCCATACCGCCTACTTTAGGGCTAAGCACCGGAGGTTCCGGTCTCGGCGGCTCTGCTTTGTAGTATTTCAAATCTGCAGGAGCACTGTATTTGCCTATGGCACTTTTAGCATACAGATATAGCGTGCCTGTACGCTCTGACAGCGCCAACGACGCGCTGAGTCCGTTGGTACGCGCCAGCAGGTTTACGTCCTCCACACCGGGGTAATTGTCGCGTCGCACCTCATAAAAAGCAATATCGGAGTTAGTAACCTCTTTCCATGTAACTACTGCTACATCATTAAAGCTGATGTTGAAATCATCCGGAGTGTTTGGTGTAGTAGTCTTCACCGCTACCGTAATATCAATCTGAGGCGACATATCAGGGCTGGTAGCCATACCGTATTCATCCTTGGTGCATACAGCAAGCCGATAGGTATCGCCAACGATAGCCTGAGGTATTACGCATTGGTCTTTGCCGGCACCGCCATACAGCCAGCCACCCTGCCAGCCCATCTCATCTGCCGGCACGCCCTCAGCTATAACCATTCTTTCTGCCTGCTCATTATTGGTCTTATACCAGAGCTGGCCTTCCAGATATGTAGCCATATTAGGCGGAGTCCAGTTGACAACAATGTCATAACGAGCCACACCGTCAGCAAGCTGGCGGTAACGATTATAGGCCGTCAGGTTCTGCACCGGAGGGATGTAGTAAGCGTTAATGGTATACTCATAGGCCTGCACATCGGCAAGGCTCTGCTCCCCGGTACTGAAGATATTGTAAGAGCAAAACTTCAGCCATATCTTTTTGCCTACGTCCTCTTTCCGGACCTCGGTTTTCAACAATGCCTCATCGCAGCGCACCAGACGCGCTCCGCTGTTATGCGCTGTAGCAGTAGTGTTATATTGCCCGCGCATGCAGCCGTCAAGGCGGTAATTGCCGTTGCTGAGCATTGTAGCCGTAGTATAGCTGATGCACTCACCATCTACCCAGCATAACGTATTGCCACGTTCTGCATCCTGCGCGGTACCGCTGAGCAGCATACCGTTAATCTTGACCTCGCAGGTTGTATCACTAACCAGCATGTTCTTGGCCAACGTACCCAAGCGCGCATTGTTGGTTATAGTACCGACCTTCCTATAATTGGTATTATTGTCGCTGACAAATACTGTACAGCCGCCCCAGGCATCCTTCTTGCCTTTGGCTGCTATCCAGATTTCGTTACCACTGGAAGTCAAATCGCTAGGCGGCTGGAATATCAGTGGTGTATCCGTATCCCCTGGCTCAGCGTTGAAATCTACATAAGGCCTGTCAACCTCATGCACATCATACAGAGCTTCGGAGTAATCGCCTGCAGCTCTGCTGATAGCAGTAACGCTCAGGATACCATGCGCATCCTCTGTGATGCCGTCAATCATTGCTACCTGCTTATCAAGGCCAATATTAGCATCAGTCAACGTCACTAGGTCACCCGGTTCAAGCCGGCAGAAGGACCAGTCTAATTTGAAGGTGTATTTGTTGCGCTCATATTTGTTGCGCCTTGCCAGCTCTTCTGCCAGCTTAACCGCGCGTTTTTTAGTGTAGATATAATGAGCAGCCGTTGTACTTGCCTGCCGCAAGCCATAATCAGCAATATTTTCGCTGTCCTCATAGCTGACGCTTTCTTTTTCGTAAGCATTTTCGCGATTGTAAAACTCCACGGTAAAGCGGTTGTACAGCTCACTGCTGTCTTTGCGGGAATAGGTTACGCAGGCTCCGTTGCTTTGTTCAAGGAAATCATCCGCAGTAAGGTTATAGACAATCTGTTTGTCAGGCTGCCACTCGCCTACAGGACGGTCAGCCCTAGGCACAATTTTAAAACGGTCATTGCTCCAGAACATGTACGCATTTGTCAGGCTCGCAATCTCATTGACAATATCACGAGCCGTCTTTGCGCTGGTGTAGTCTGCTGGCGTTGAAATAAGGAAATCCGACTCACGGCAATACTTCCGGTAATTCTCTAAACCGACAATCTCAACTTCCTGCAGCCCAACCTTGTCCAAAATGTATCTGATGTAATCAGCAGGGTTAACGTCAACGCCATCGCCGGTATCCAGCAGCTTGCCTTGGACTTCAAAATTGAAGTTAGGCAGGCTGGCATTGTTGCCCAGGTCGATAACACCGGCCATATAAGCAAGCCCGGTATAAGGCAGAGCCTTTTCCGGATGTTTACCGACAACGTAAGGCCACGCCTGCTGATCAGCGGTACCGCTGTACAATGTCATGCCGATTTTCTCTGACGGATACTGATACAGTTCCTTATCAATCCATACACGACCGATGCCTTTAATGGGACCTTCGCACAGTCCCATAATGACAGCAGCCGTATATGTATAGGTTATTGTAGTAGATTTTACACCGCCGCCCTTGCCGGAGCGTTGGGTTTCCCGGTGCTCATGGGCCTCAAAGTCATCATAATAAATAACGTTGCCGCTGATGCGCGTTGTTCCCAGCAGCTCCATGACAGCGCTGCCATACTCAGCCGTGCTGACGGTAAAATTGCTGATTTTATCCGCCCTGCTGACGATATTTGCCGTCTTAAATAAGCCCATCTACTCACCTCCAAACCTATATATACCACGCAGCCTGCTTCTGCCTTTGGCATCCAGAAACATTACATCATCAACGCTGCTGAGGATAACACCCTGCTCAACAACGGCATGACAAACCATGCCATTACCAACATATACACCGCCATGAGAAATGCAGCGGCCAAATTGATACAGCAGGAAATCGCCTGCCTCCATCGTCTTAACCTCATGGCAATAGGTCTGCACATAATGCAGGAACCACTCATCACTGTGATGCAGATGCCATTCGTTGCTGTACGGAGCTACCTTTACGGAGTCCTTCGCAATGTAGCCCGCATCCTCAGTTGACGCTATCAAAAGCATACCGCAGTCAATTCCGTGGCCTCTGCTCTTTGCTCCGTTGACATGCGGCGTACCCAGCCAGCTTAAAGCAGCTTCGGCTATTTTCTGTCCCTCATTCATTACATCAGTACCTCTTTCAATGGAACATATGGTGCAATCAGGCAACCTGCTGTGCTGTCCGTGCTGGCCGTTATCGTTCCGCCTTTTGTTGAATATGTGCCCTGCGGATAATACTTGCGCACCGGGAATTCCTGGCTAAGGCCTTGCGTAACAGCCTTCACTGTAAGGTCCAAACCTAAACCGCCGCACGATTTCACTTCCACCTTGCCGCCAAACAAACCAATAGCGCCGATAACTACGGCATCACGGAAAAAGCATCTGCGTAAATACAGCTTGCTCATATCCAGTGTGCCGTCATGTGCAGCCTTCAGCAGCGGCGTGTTGCCGATTTTAGCAGTCTTATCTGCCTTGATGTTTACGCTCAGCGTGTCGACAACTACGCTGTCATTAACCTTGACCTGCTGGCGTTTGATTAGCAGCACGTCATGTCGGTAGTTATGGCCATCATACAGGATATCCTTATCTGCGTCAGTGTAGTAATAAACGCCGCCATCAGGCAGGCGCAGCTCGAACAGGTCGCAGCTTGTCATATGCTTTTCCGTATTCAGGTAATTTTCTAAGCCTGTGCCTACGTCCTTCATCGTACTACCTCCAGCTTGATTTCTGCGGTATTGATATTGTCAAATTTCTTGCTGATGGTCAGTCCGTCATCTGCCAATATCACTTTCCAATAATATGTATAGTTAGCCGTTACTGTGCCGGAAGGAATCTGCCGGAAGGTGATAATGCCTCCGCTTACAGTGTAATTGGTTGCCGGCACGATTGCGCCATTTACCAGAACGGTTACATTCTCTACATATTCCACCGGCTCTACATAGCTGCCGATGCGCGCTACGCACTGATATTTGCTGCTGCTCACCTGCGCCAACGGTGCACCTTTTTCCGTATTATGCTCCGGATCAAGCCAGAGAAAGGCCTCAAAGGAGCCTTTTATTAAAGCGACGAAGCCTAACAGCTCATCTGCCTGTGCATCCGTCAACGCAGGATAGCTTGCTTTGATAGTCCATGCCGGGTAAAGCTGGTTGGTCAATGTACGCACACGGCCGGAGGCAGATTTCTGTACAGTAGTATTCCATTTTTCTTCAAAGGTGCTGTTCCAGCTAAAATTTCTTAGTTCCGGGAACTTTCGCATTACCACACACCTGCCTCACTCGCAAAATTGCGGTTGCTGTCAAAAAGAGCTTGCTTCACAACGTCCAATCCGCCACGATTAAGGAAATCGCCAAAGCTGGAAGCATCCATTGCAGAAACATTCATAGACAGATTAACGCTCTGCACCTGCCCGCCATTGCTGCCACGTTCTGCCTTATAACCGGCAACACCACCAGAACCGACAAGCCCGCCGCTGGCAAATCCTCTCAAACGTCCCGTATTCAGGCCATTAAGGAACGGCACACCCAAACGGTCTACAGCCTGAGCGTTAAGCACGTACTCGCCATTAGAGAGCATAGCAGGTATGCTGTCGCTGGTACCAGTACCGGGGCCATCAACCGAACCACCTGTTGCCAAGCCTTTCCCAAAAGCATTGCTCCAACGCGCAGCAAAACCACCACCGCCGCCAGTGCAGGCAGCTACGATAGTTGCGTAAATAGCAGCCTGGATAAGCTGTGCAATGAGCTGTTTCAAGATACTTTTCATAGCATCGCCAAAACTCTGAGCACCGGTAATCCAATCAGTTATAGCACCGGAAAAATCCTTTGCCAGCTGATTGCTGGTCTGCTGAATCTTGCTGATGGTATTGATTTTTTGCTGTTCCTCATCATATTTCTGTAAGGCTTCATTCATTAAACGAACCTTTTCTTCATAGGTTGTAGCTTCATCCGCCTTTGCCTTGCCCGCCTCAAAGTCACGTTCAGCGTCCATGCTCCATTTATCAACAGTAGAGGATGTATCGTGTCGCGCTTGCCATTCTGCTTCCTTGTTATCGTAGTCAGTTTGAGCACTATTAGCCTTAGCCGCAGCAGTCTGATTGATATTATCAATCGTATATTGGTGCGTTTTATTGAGCAACGCCAGCTTCTCCCTGAGCATCTCCAGCTCTTTTTGAGACGCGCCACGCAGCTGTGCTTCCTTAAGAGCATTTTCAGCAGCAAGCATCTGTTCCGTGTAGGCCAGTTCTTCTTCCTGCAGTTCCTGCTTTTTGTTGAACTCAATTTCATTGAGCTGAATTTGGTATTTTTGAGCGTCGGTGCCGTATTTCTTTGCAATAGCATTTTTAGCTTCAAACAAATCTTTTTCTTTTTTCAAAACAAGCCGGACATAGTCGTTTGCGATTTTCTTCCGCTCCTGAGCTATCCTGTTTTCGTCCTGCAGAGCCTTTAAGGCTACATTCTCCTGCTTTAAGGAAGAATTTCTTCCAGAACCAATGTCATTTTTACTAGGGTTCTGGAAAAGCTTGCCAGAATCAGGTTTTCTGGTAGTTTTTTTACCTTCCTCATAGATTTTATAATCCTCCTGAATCTGAGCTAGTTCAGCATCAGCGTTGCGAGTATCAACAACAGCTTTTTTCGCTGCGAAAACTCTGCCGAACCAGTCAATGGCTTTTTTTGCAAAATCCTCTACTTCTTTAATAGCATCACCAAGCATAGAAGAAAATTTGCTAAACCAATTATCTTGGTCGCCTGTAATATCTGCCCACATATCACCTATTGCACCGACAATCCAATTTACAACACCAAGAACGGCTTCTGTAATGGCGGTACCGATGATAACAACAGTATCAAGAATAGCCTGTACTGCTATGTTAACAGCATCAACAATTTCATCCCAATAAGTAACTACCAAAGCAGCAACAGCACCCATTGCAGCGCCTATAGCAACCATACCTGCAGTAAGTCCCAGTACCGCGCCTAACGTAGCCACAGCAGCAACAGATACAACAGCAAGAACAGCAGCAAAAGCGCCAATAACACCAATAACCGTTGCAGGTACGCACTCTTTGATGACGTCGCCCATGCTCTTGCCCTGCTCTGTTGCTGTCTGCATCTTCTGCTGAAACTCTCCCAGTCTGTCAGACACATCCTTTAAGATGCCCTTGATGTTAAAGGCTTCCGTCAGATATTTGCCTACAGCAGCGGAAGTGTTGCCGGCAGTTTCTTCGATGTTTGCCAGAAGACCGGCAACCTCGTCCGAAGTCTTGGCCATCATGCCGCCGAACTGTTCGTTCATGCCTGCTACAATGGTCTGTACAGCTGCCTTAGAGTCAATAGCGCCTTTAGAGCAAAGGTCCTTCATCTCCGCTACCGTTTTGCCTGCAGCCTGCGCCAGCATATCCCATGCCGAAATGCCTGCGCTGGTAAGCTGCATCATGTCCTGAGCATTGAGTTTACCGCTGGTCTGCATCTGGCCTAATGCGTATGCAAGACGGCTCACGCCTTCCGTTCCTAAGCCTAAACCGCTGGCGGCATCGCCTAAATTCGTAAGCATAGGAATAATCTCTTCAGCCTTAAAGCCGAACGCCATCAGCTGCTGACCCGCGCTTACAACACCGGGTACGTCGAAGGGTGTTTCTGCAGCAAACTGTTGTAAATCCCTCAGCATCTGCGTACCTGCCTCAGCAGATTTCAGCATGGTCTGGAAGGCAATCTCATACTGACGCATCTGTGCTGCAGCCTGTACAGACGCTATGCCCATATTAAGGATACCGCCCGCCATGCCGGTGAAGACACTGCCCAGCTGCACGGCCGCAATAGCACTAAGTGCTCCAGTCATCTTGTTGCATTTATCAGCAAAGCCTTTTATTCCGCTGGTTGCCTTTTTAGACTGCTTGCTGACAGTTTCCAGATCATCACCTACACGCCGTACATTCTTGCTGTCGATGCTGTCCAGACTCTTGCGCATTGCTTTCACGTCAGAATTCAGCTGCTGAAACATTTTGGCAATATCGGTAAGAATGGCTGTCGATTTGCTCATTTTTGCGGACATTCTGCCGGCTGCTTCACCTGCAGCTTCTACTGCTACTGCAGTTCTGCTAAAGCCTTGCTCAGCCTGTTTGCTATCCGCTGTAATCTTGACGGATATTTGTTTATTTGCCATTGCCTGCCTCCTTCCTCTGACGCTCAAAATCAGCATAGAAGCGTTCCCGCTCCCTTGCCTGCTCTTCTTTGGTCTTCTGCTTCAGGAACGGTCGCATCAGTGTACCTGCTTTGGCAGGCTTGCGGAGATGCGGGGAAATGATGTTGGCTACCCAGTAGGCCGTTTCCCACCGCTTTGCCATTCTTATTTCATTACATGCATCGACCATATCGTTAAACTCAAACACCGAAAGCCTGTCCAGCTCCCAAGGTTTAAGCCTTAATTCACCAAAAGCAAGGGTTTTAGCTGCATTGTACCATGTCCGCATAGATACGCAGCCACCACCCTTGCTAATTAGTTTTTTTCGTATTCAATATCAGCCTTCTGCTCATCGGTCAGTTCGTCCGGGAACAGCTGATAATAAGCTCCCACGCCTAAAATACCGCTGGCAGCCACAGCCTTCACTACAGGAAGCTGAATATCAGCAATGCTGTAACCGTTTTCCATGGCCTCATCAATCTTTTCAGCATAATACTGTTCAGTCTTATTGCCGTTCTGGCTCATGCCTACGCTCAGCAGTACCAGCAGATTCTTCAGGCTCAGCTTGTCAGCGTCCTGCAGCACCTCGCCAATCGGACATTTCAACATGTCCTCTACACGGCGCAGGCGGCCGATGTTGAACCAAATCTGCTGACCTTCGCCAAAAGCCTTAATATCAATCTTTTTCATTCGTTATCCTCCATATAAGAAAAAGGCCAGCTTAGTGCCAGCCTTATTTTAAGAATCAGCCCTTGCTCTGTTCGCTGAGGGGACCGTCGCCGCTGATGGTGCCTTTAAGAGTAGCAACATCATCATGCGGCGTGCTCAGAGAACACTCGGTAATAGAACCCCAACCGGTAACAAAGCTCTTATCCGGATATTCAAATTTAACATGCACCTGCTTGCCTGCCAAAAAAGCGGCTTCCAAGAACTTGGCACCGGTATCACCCGCAAGGTAAACGGTTTCAAGGTCGATAGACCAGCTGCGTAAACCGGGCAGAGTAGATTTCCAACCACCGGAAGTCTTGTGGGAAGCATCAATCTCGTCAGCTTCACGATTCAAGTCACCGCTGCGCTGGCCGCCCAGAAGAGTCCAGGTCGGAGCTGCTTCGGTAGTGCCGGTATTCAGGTAAATCAAATAATCTTTGCCCGCAGTCGCAGTGCTGGTCGCATCGGTGCGGGTTGGGAAAGTATATTCACTCATATTTGTTCCTCCTAACAATCAAAATAAACTTCATAGGTAATCAGCGCCATGCCTGCATTAGATTTGCCCTGCGCCACGCCGAAAACGATTTCTTTAACTTGGCTGTCAATGCACCAGCCGCCTAAATCGTGGTACTTCGTCAGTAACGCATCCAGCTTATCAGCCAAGGCATCAACGCCTTCAATGCTTGCCGTATCCAGCAGGTAGATGCTGTATGTCAGTACGCCCTTGCGCCCGCTCTTAGTCATCTCCACATAGGTGATACGGTCACAGCTCACAGTGCCTTCCAGCTTATTGCCACGGCTGGCACCGGTAACAAGGCTGCTCCAATGAACTTCCGGTATCTGGTCCTGCAAAAGTCCCATGATAACATCTGTAATTTCGGTACGTCTGCTCATGAGCGATACAGAGGAATACTTGCTCTCCCCTGCCCTCCGGTGACGCCGAAATCAGCAGCTGTAATACTTGCCATAAGGCGTTCCATCTCAGCCTTGTACAACTTCAGCTTCTGTGCGTATATGTCGCTGTTTTCTACACCGCCAGCGCCGTTGAATACTGTTGTGGGGTCTGTGCCGGTCTGCAGCAGGCATCTGTTATAGCAGGCAGCCACAACGCCCAAGCGCTTGACTATGTAAGGTACAGGCTCGGGGATATCGGTTACTTGAAGCCTGCTTGCCAAACTGTTTATGATTTCATTGCCATAGACAATATCCTCATATTTGCAATCCAGCACCGCGTCCTGTATATCTGAAAAATCAATGTAATCCATTATAAACCTCCCAGCAGACTGTCTAAAGCCTTGGCAAATCTGCTGACAATAACAGGCTGCATAACATCAGCTGCCGTATAAAGAAAAGGGTCCGCCTTTATGCCGGGGTGACGCACACGCTTGCTGAACACAAATTCCTTGTTTACGGCAAAGCGCAGCACCTTTTTACTGCGTGGCACAATCAAATGCGCCTTAGTGCCTTCATGCTGAAATACAGCTGTGCTGCTTCCAAGATAAACAGCTCCTTGGTTCTCCTTCACTTCGCTCATGATGCTTTTTTCAGTCATACCGCTTCTGGTAACGAACCGATGATGATCGCGCGCATATTCCCTGACATCTCTGACAGCCATCTTCACCTGCCTGCGTACCATGTCGCGCGTTTGGACCGGTGCGGCCTCGAAAGCACGCACCAGCTTATCAAATTCGCGCGTAATCTCTACGCTTTTCATTATTCTTCGGAAGCCTTAACCTGTTCTCCAGAAGCCTTAGTCTTATGTACGTAGATAGCACCTTTCTTGTTCTCCAGAACGAATGCATCATAGCGCACACGACCTTCAACTAACCAGCCGTTGATGCCAGGCGGGTTGTCATGAATCTTATAATCTGCCAGCTTAACAGGAGCGCAGCAAGCGATGCGGTTGGTGATGATAAATGCAGTGTCCTTCGGCATGTAGGACGCAGGCACCACGATAATGGGGATGCCATCTACCATACCAACCTGACCTTTTACCAGCATATCTTGTGCCAGGTCGGAAGCCTTGATGAAGGATTCGTCCTGCTTCAGCAGCTTGAAGTAAGAAGCAGCCACATAAGCAATACGATTGCCTAAAGGTGCTTTCTCGTCGGTCAGCTTCTCGGTGCCGTCCAGGAAGGCACTGTAAGCGTTAGCCTTGGTAACTGCAGCGGTTGCGCTGTTCTTAGCGCCTGCAGCGATTTGTGCAAGACGATAAATATCCAGCTCCGGAATAATTACCTCATCAATCTGACGCTGTAAGGCTGCACCGGCTTCTTTCAGCATACCGGTGTCCTGATAGTTGCTCTTGTCGATGGTGAAGGTGAAGGAACGGTCCTTAGTCAAGGTCAGCTCCTGAACGGAATCCTCCAGCTCTGCCGGGGTACCATAACGGTTTGCACCGGTAGAAGTATAGTCATTCATGCCGGCGGTAGGGATAGAGTAAACCTTTACAGTCTGCACACCGGTGAAATCATAGTCGTTGTTGATTGCCGGAGCGGTCAGCGCACCGGTCTTGAAGCGCTCGTCAATTTTTGCGCTATATTTGTCTGCGTAGTTAATTGCCATAATAAAAATTCCTCTCTTTCGTCATTAAGAATTAAAGCCACTGAGGAACGGATCATCAGAACCGCCACCACCGCCATTGCTGCCGCCACCGCCTGCACCATTGGCCTTAACTGCCCAGCTATTCTCCTTCAGCCAGCCATTAACACCATCTTCCAGGCTGATTTCTTTGCCATCAGTACCGGTATAGGCAAGGCTTTCATCGTCTTTTACAACGATACTGCCTTCCAGCAGCTTAGCCATGTTCTGCGGGCTCGCAGCGTTGCCCTTGGTCAGCAGTTCAACAGCCTTAGCCATCTTCATGCCGTCAAGGCGCTTGGTCTTTTCGGCCTTAGCGGTTTCGGTCATATCAGCCAGCTGCTTAGTGACCTTGCCAACCTGTGCGGTTAAGTCAGTAATCTGCTTTGCGACCTCATCAGGCTTTTTGCCGCCTTGGGCAAATTGGTCTAATGTAGTCTTAAGTCCCTTGGCTTTGTCTACCACATCGTCACCATCGTCCAAACCAACAGCCTCCAAGATGCTTTTCAGCTTTGTCGCACTCTGCTCTCCTGCCGTGCGGTGCTTCTTAGCCTCGTTGTTGAGGGTGTTAATTTCGCCCTTGATAGCAGCGATGAGGTCAGCACCGTTCTCAACTTTTTCCAGTGCTTCGTAAACCTGTTTCATTTCCATTGTTCTGATACCTCCATATCATGGGCCTCCGCCCTATATTGCGCCCTCTCCTGGGCAATAAAAAAGCGCATCTTGTGAAATTCACAAAATACGCTAATTATTAACTTGTTTGTTACATAAAAAAGCAACAGTATAGCTATGAATTTAATTATTATTAATACCAAGCTTCCCATGATTCTTCTGGGAATTGACCATTTCTAACTAACTTATTAATATGAGAACACGCATGAAATTTATAAGCATCCCATATGCCAGGAATGTCTTTCAAAATGTCAAAATCATAGTTTTTAAGACCGACTTGAATAACACCATATTCTCCATCTTTTCCTTCTGGGTAGAACCTGTATTGTACGTATTCTTTTGTAAGTTTATGTAGAATAATTTTTACCATTAGAATCATACCTCTTATCTATAGCAGCCTTATAGTTATATTTCTTTTCCGCTAGTATATGTGCTTCACTATAATTATAACCTATTTTTTTCATTATAGCTAGCTCTAAATGTTCATGATTAAGTAAAATAATATCGCAATCGCGTATATCTTTCCCGTTCAATAAACGAGTAAAGCTATCTGCCATATCTGGATCAGGAAGGAATGTACTAGTACCCGACTGTAGTTCGTGTTTAGTAATAAAAACATGCTCAAAAATTCTATTTAATCTACTTATCGAATACCCTGTATTCTTATGTATTTTACTAGCAAAATCATTTTTGCCACAATCAATAATTCTGGCATAGGTCTGCTTGGCCTCTTCTTCTAATTTAAAATATTCTTGAACACTGATTAACGCACCCATTTCAAATGTGTGCAGCCTGCCTTTTACTTCCCTCAGCCCAGCATAACCACGCATATACTTGCGCCAGTCTTCACCATCTTCCCACGCCTTCAAGCCTTTACGCCCAAGCACCTGCGCCCTGCGTGATTCCGGCAAGCTATTCAGCCATTTGTCGCCTGCTTCCCGCACCTGGTCGCGCTGCTGCTGCATATCAACTTCGCCTTCAATGACTTCCACATACCGGCATAAGCAATGTGGGTGTACCGGCAAAGGCGGCAGCTTATCCTTTGGATATATGCCTGCACCCAAGCCATACATATCAGCTTTGGCGTACATGTCGCAGATGTCGAAAACAGGGTGACGGCTGCTTAATTTGAATTTCACAGCCACAATATCAGCATCATCTTTTATCTTTGCTATGAAGCCATCAGCCCACGCCCTTGCCATCTCGGTTCGGGTAATACGTTCGGCTACATAGCGGGATTTTTCGTTGACAGCAACCTCCACGGCCTTTTCAATAGCCTTTTCATTGCCTTTCTGCACTGCTTCCAGCAATTTATTATAGGCTGCCTGCAGTGCCTTGTTAGGTGCACCATTTTTGGCCAGACGATTGATGTTGTCAATGGCCTGCCTTTGCTCGGCCAAAGCATGCAGGTCGTTGCCTGTAGCTTCCCTTACCTTCTGCAGATACTTTGGCAGGTCCTGCCTGCTGATAATATCATTGCCGCCGTTATATACGTTCTGGCCATCGTCGCCATAACCGTCATACAATGCCCTTGCAGCCTCAGTCCAGGTCTTATTCCGGCGCATCTGTTCCTGCAGGGTGCTTACAATGGCACCGCGCATCTTCACGCCTACGCCATGCAGCTTTTCAGACAGCGTCATGCCGCTTTCATCCCACTTATCGGCCAGCTCTTCACCCATGCTTTCTACTTGCGCTTTAGTCAGCATAGTCGGAACAATGCCATAAGCATAAGCTGCAGCCTCTACAAGCGCAGGCTTCAGTTCCGGTAGCGTAAACAGCTTACCATAGTGGCGCTGCACATTATCCAGTGCCTCTTCAAACTTCATGCCACTAGCAAGCAGCCTTTGTAAGTAAGCTACCGCTTTTTTTGCATCCCTGCGCCAGCTTTTATTCAGTTTGTTAATCAGCTGCGCCAGCCTGTCCGTCATCGCCATTATCACCAAAAGCATGGCTATAATCCAGCTTTTCCTGCTCCAAGTGCTCTTCGTAGGTCTTCACCAGCGCGTCAAAGTCATCAGCCTTAAGCTCCGGCAGATAGCTGGTAAGCACACGCTTGAACACTTCCATGTTAAATTCATCGCCAAAGTTCAAGCCTTTAGCAATTTCAGCATTAGCAAGCTCCTGCTCAACCTCACTGATTTTGAAGTCATTCGGGTAGTTCACACTGTATTCCAGCTGCACACCGGTCCAGATACTGAACAGCCTTGCCAGATTCTCTTCCGCTGCTTCCACGAGGTCTGCAAAATCGGATAAAATCTGATTGGTTGCCTCATAATCCCACGCTTTCGCCTGCCCGCTCTGCTGCTTGCTGGAGCCTGTTACGTTGACCACAACGGCCATGCGGTAAATTTCCTGCTGCAGCGTAGCAATCTGCGCTGCCAGCACTGTTGCAGGACCATCAGGTGGAGCGATGAACGCAGGCGCGTGGCTGCTCTCCGGAGGATATCCCAAGGCATTATTGGTGCCGATGTTGATACTGTCCGGGTCACTCGAAGGGTAACACAGAACGCTGAAGGTCTGATTGACTAAGATGTCAGCCAACCAGCTGCACATATTGTAGATAGCAAGATTTGTTTTTGCTATGCTAAGGAATTCACTAGGTGGGAAAGGATTGTGACTGTTCCTCACTTTGCTAACTAGAGGAACAACCGGTACGCGCCCAAGATTCCAGGTTCCGCTGTGCTTGCCTTTGCTGTCGATAAGCTCCCAGCCTTCTGCCGTCAGCGTTCGTGTCGCCATCGTCTGTTCCTGGTATGCATCAGGCTCTACGAAAACAAACTTTGTGATACGTCCCAGTTTATCCTGACAGATTTCCTTGACTGCATTAAGGTTAACTACAAAAGCGTAAGGCAGGTTATTGCGGTCCGCTTCCAGATCTGCCACGCGCATATCCTCAGCATCGCCCTGAACCTTATCCATAACGATATAAGAGACACCCTGCAGCTTCGCACTGCAGGCAGCCTGCTTCATAAGGTTCTGGATGCTGGTGCCCAAGAAGTCAACATCCTTACTGAAGGTTTCCCACAGCTCCGAACCTGCGCCGCTCCAGTCACGCACTGCCAACGTTTTGAAGATTGGCGCTACATGAGCATTAACGCAGGGCGCAAGATAATTAAGGTAGTACGCCAGCTCGCGCCTCATGCCGTACTTTCCTGCATCCTCACGCGGGTGCTGGGTTAAATAGCTGCCGTCAAGAAAGCCTCCGCAGCCTTCATAGCCATCTTCCAGCATTTTGTATAATCCATGTTTATCATTACGCATTTTTTCACCTCTCTTAATAGTTGACGCGCATCGGTTTAGGCCTTGCCACCTCCACGATGTCCTCACATACGCCTGTCAAAGCATCCGGAGCATCATCGTGTGTGTTCTTGCCTTCCTTCTGGTACTTGCTCAGTGCTGCATAAAACTCCGGCCAGCGGTTCTTCCAATCGCTTGGGAAATAAATATGCTCCATACACCACGTAGCATTAGACAAGATTCTTGCAGCCTTGTTCTTGTGCTGCGTAAAGGTTTCAATGGTTGTATGGTTGCTATGCAGCAGCTTCTTCACGTTCCTGGCAAAACCACGCCCGCCGTTGTTGCTTTCGAAGCGTGCCACATTCGTACTGTTGCGTTCCAGAGCCCTCGCCGTTGCCGGTTCAGTAACCTCCATAGGCTCTTTCGTGTATAAAACGTCAAGCACATACGCTTCATCCGCAAAGGTGCGCCCATAAATAATGCAGCAAAGGTAATCGGCACCTGTATCAGCCGTATCAGTATAAGCACGAATCTGCTTAAAGGCAGGCAGCGCGCCATCATAGGTTTTGAAGCTGCTGTACAGCCTGCCCTTGATATCAATCGGCTCCTGCTGGTAGTTGGCGCTCCATATGTCAAGCCCCATAAGCTGCTTCTTCTCCATGCAGCTTTCAGCATCCAGCACACCATCGCAAAGCATGCTGCCGTCATCCTGCACTGCCTTCATGTTGATATGCACGATTTTTTCTGCCGGATAATATTCCAGCACCTTGCCTGCTAAATCATCACTAGCCCAACGCGTCATAATGACGATGATTTTATAATTGCCCTCGCCACGTGACAGCATGGTATTGGTGAACCAGTCCCAATGCTTTTCCTTAACATTTTCGTTATAGGCTTCTTCCGCATTCTTGATTAAATCGTCTATGATCATCAGCCTGCAGCCAAAGCCTGTCGCTGTACCGGTTGGCGATGTAGCAAGATAACTTGTCTGCTGTCCTTCGAGGCTCCACAGGTTCATAGCGCCGTCACCACGCTTAATTTTAGTGGTGGGGAACACATCACTATAGACCGGCTTATAAATATCCGCCTTAGCCTCGCTGATGCTGTCACGCACGTTCTTGCTGAAGCGTGTCGACAGTGTTTCGTTATAAGAGCCAATCATAACCTGCAAGGTGTTATCCCTGCCCAGCGCCCATTCCACGAAGTTGCTGGCCGTGTAGCTCTTGCCATGACGCGGAGGCATGTTCAGTACAAGTATCTTCTTGTCTGAGGTCAAGAACCATTGCAAGGTATCGCACAGCTCCTGCAGGTACTTGCGGTCGCTCCGGTAAAAGTCCGGGTTCTTCAGCTGGGCGTAAAAAAAGAACCTGCGTCTTGCAAGTTCTATCTTTGCTCCCAATGTTATCAGCTGCTTATCCATCCATACCAGCCAGCTTTTTCAGTTCTGCGTCCGTCAGCCCTGCAAACGGATTAGCAAGCTCACCGGAGATTTCCACGTTTTCTTTAGGCTTTAGGCCTACGGTATCGCGATAAATTTCAAAAGCCCTGATGTTGCCACGCATTGCCTTCAGCTTCAGCGCGTCCAGCATCTCCTTGCGCTCATCGTCGGTCGTGAAGTCAGCGTCCAGCTCACGGAACGACTTCAAGCGGCGGCGTGCTTCGCCTGATGCCTGCCCGCCTTTTTTGCCATTTCTCGCCGCTTCCTCGCCGCTTCGAAACCTTGTGGCTTTTCCATTCTTCAAATTATCCAGTTGTTTCTTTGTAGGCATTCATCTCACACCACCTTAATCCCACATCATCAATAATATCCCAAAATTCTTCCACATCATGCGGTACAACATAAAAACCTGTTTCGTCCTTCTCAAAATCAATCCCCACATGATGCAGCTCATGCCTTAATAATGTTTCTAGCTGCTTTTCGCTAAAGCCAACTACATTCGGTTCATAGACCACAATAAAAAAATCATAGGGACAGCACCAGCTGTAGCGTTCACTCACTAAGTTGCAGTCCGCAAATATCGTCCGCTTATTGCGCTTCTTCTCTTCCAGGCTGGATAAGTAGGCTATTTTTACTTTAGCAGCCTTTATATCCGCAAACTCCGGCAAAGTGCGTATCAGCTTATTAGCCATCAGCCTATACTTTTTACTGTGCTCCATGATAAACCTCTAATTTCTTCTACCCTTGCCGGACGCGCCGCATTGCAGTGCGGTGTCCTTGCGTCCGGAAAGAAGGTGACTCATCTGGTCCGGCGCAGGGAAAACTCTTCCAAACCCCACGCCCGGCAAAGGCAGAAAATATATAATAGAAAAGCCGCTGACCAATGGCCAACGGCTCTCGCTATTTCGTTTCATCGCTTTCGCTATTATACATTATAGCACAGATTGTACTCGCATTTACTCTATTCTTTTTTGAAATCGTCCAAAGTAATCTCGCCTGCTTTCAGCATCTTAACAAACTGCTTTACGATTGCTGCCTGCTCAGCATTAAGGCGGAACTGCACCGACTTAGTCACTGCATCACCTTCAAGCTTCTTGCGCCCTGCACCTGGACGCGCACCGCCAGTATTTGGGCGAGCTCCACCCCATGTGCCTTTTGTCTTCGTTTCCATAGTTATAACCTCCTTATTGTTTTCACTAATTCAACTACAGTTAAAGCTAATACGATTATTATAATGACTCTAATAATTACTTGCATAGCATTCGCAATTATGCTAGAATGAAGATGACTTGAGAAGGGTGAAGGCTTTCGCCCTCACGCCTTCTTGGAGTTACTTGAGTTTCTTGTGTTTTAGCAGGTTACATACTGCTCTGACCAGGATTAGGTTTGTAACTGCTAAAACCAAGATTGTCATCTCAGTTAGCATTTTTGCTTCCTCCTTTCTCTTTGATGATTTAATTATATCACTTTTCATCAAATTTGTCAATGAGTTTTTCTTCAAAAGTTAATATTTTTATAAAAAATTTTAACCGCTAAGTAGATTATTCTACCTAGCGGTTTTATTTTATGTGTTTTCTTTATTCACTTCATGCAAGATGTAATCTAAAGCCTTGCTGTGCAGCCTATGTACATTCTGCCATGAATAATGCAGCTCAGCCGCTATTTGTTCGAAGGTGTGATAATTTATGTACCGCTTGTGCAGAACCGCACGCATGGGACTTTTGGGAAGTAACTCGATGTAACCGATTATTTTACGCAGCTCTCGTTGCCGTTTGCCGATAAGCTCCAAGAGGTAACGTTCTTCGTCAAGCACGCTTATTACATCGTTCTCCATGCGCTTGCCGTCCCCGCCGCCACCGGACTGCGGTCCATAATGCGGAGTATTCTTCTCGGCTCTGGCTCTGCTGACCACTATCCGCTCCTTATATGATTGTATCTCTTCATCCAGCGACCAAGCGGAACGCAGGATAGCCTTAAGCTGATTTTTGTCCAAATTATCACCTCTTAACCATTATTGTAATACTTGTTTATCTTTTATCAAGCGGCGCTTAAGTTTACGTTTACTGCTAATCAAGCTCACTCCTTCGCCTACTCAAGCTCCTGATTCTTCTTAACCATGTACAACATAATCAGACCATAGACCACCATGTCGCGCAAGGATTCCTCCGTTTTGTTAACGATACCATGGTCATAAATGAAAGCGATATGCTTATTCAGATAACCCTTAGCCACCTCGTACATCTTCTCGTAGCTGCCATCACGATGCTCCAGCAGCGCGCCGGTGCGGAAGTTTGACAGCGGATCAGCACCAGTAGAATACTGCTGCTGTTTTTCTGCGAACAAATCAGCTACGCGTTCAAGCTCATCATCAATAAACGATGTAAATTCTTCATATTCAGTCATAATAATCCTCCTTTAAAACAAATCCTGCTTTTAATTTTTACAAGAGATTTTTGCAACATGTTGCAGTTTTCGCTTTCTTTACACGTCCGCACCCGCAAATATACATGAATTCTTCACCGACTTGTTTTAGCTGCATCTTTCCATGACAAACGCCGCATTTGCGCTCACACGGAAGATGATTTGCAGAAAAATTATTCCTTTTGAATTTTCTTTTAAAGCTCATACTCCACGCCTAACTCCTTAGCCACCTTAGGCAGTGCAGATTTTGCTTCCTCCTGGGTACGGTATACCCAGCCAACTTTATGGAGCGCAACATCGATAACGCTGTTATCCCACATATAATTTAAGACATACAACTTCCTACCTTCTAAGGAGCTCATGAACGTCCAATATCTTTCGTTCAAATTCGGCTTCCACGGCAGTTTGGCGATTTCGTCCTTGCCATTCAGCAAGGCAATAAGCGCCGCACTAGCAGCTGAACCGGATATTTCCATATTATTGTTATAGGTTAATTTTAACCCGTCGCTTGTAAATCTGTAAGTTAATTCGTCGTCTCCCTTGACTTTAAATTTTTCTCCCACCTTAACGCCCAACATACGGGCGATTTCTGGAATTAAATTTTTAGCCATCTTTAATAACCTCCACTCAACAATGATAAACTTTTTCTAATCCCTTATCAGTAACAACCGTAATGCTAATAGGGAAACCCGACTCGTCAACCGTCATCGGCTTAAATCTCATGCCTTTAATAGCCAAATTCGTTTTATGGTTTTGTTCACACTGTTTACATGCAAATTTTTCAGCATAATCAGTATGACAGATCTCGCATGTATAAAGTTTTTTCTCTTTCATTGTTCTTTAATAACCTCCACACCGCCACGCAGCAAAGCCAGAAAAATACGCATCTGCATAGACTGATTACCTATACTTAACCAATGGCAGCACTGGCTTGGACGGTACTCCAAATCATCAGCGATAAAACGGTACTGCGCCGGATATACTCCGCCACGCTTAGGCTTGAGCTTAAACTCCTTGCCAACAGGGATATGCAATTTTTCAGCAATCACAGGATACAAACTAATCATTTACCTTCGCCTCCTAAATGTAAAAACATATTTATCAGCAGCCCGGCATAAGGTCCGAGCAAAGCCTTTACATCTTTATCCTTGACTACAGCTTCATTCGCCATACCAAGACGCCAGCGGAACTTGCTGTCAGGTGCAAGCTCCGCACCAGCCAAACGCAGACCTATCAGCTTTACATACAGCTGCGCATCAAACGCAGCTGCATTACTCAGTAGCTCATCCCATAACGGAGTATCATCACCGGGACGCGGGTCGCTTACGACGGCTCCGAATTCTTTCCAACTGTTCACTGATAACACTCCCTATCTGTATACGACGTTCATCGGTCATATCACATATATCAAGCGCTTCTTCTGCGCTGCGTGCGATACCGGCATTGGCACCTCTAGCCAACATATCCAAAAGGAATACACATTGTTCCTTTGTCGGCTTACCGGTCGGCGTTTTTACCTCAATAAACAGCGCACGACCTGAAGGATAACACACACCCGACAAATCGCTGTAGCCTTGCGGCGGTCCGCTTTTGAACCAACGGGCGCGCTTATTCTCAAATTCCAGCGTTTCCTGCGTCGGCTGCTCACGGTATAGATATCCTTCTCCAACATTGACGCGGAAAACTCTGTGCCCATGCGCAGACACAGCAATCTCAATCTCCTTCATGATTTGAGCTTCAGATTTATTCAAACTTTAACCTCCTGTATTCATCCTGACGCAGCAGGCGGATAGCTGCACTGCGGTACCGTTCCGGTACTACCAGCCCCAGCTCCACCGCCTTGTGCAGCGACCAGGCGAACTTAAAAACCTTGCCATCAGCACGTTTGTGTGTAGCGCGAAACAGCTCCAGCTGCGCCCATGACTTACACTCAACGTGCTTGCTATACGGCATTCGCGCGACTTCCTGCAGGATGATGTCCTCCACGACCTCCGGACCTTCGCGCTCTTCTTTCTCCCACACGTACTTGCAATAGGGACATTCCTGCACTGCTGATTTGACCACGGCAAAGCAATTCGGGCACTGCTTGACGCTGAGCTCCTGCTTTTTCTTCTTGGCTTTGGATTCCAAAGACCATTCCCTCACATCATCCGGCAGGCCGTGCCGGGTGAAATTGCCAACATGGTCCAGAATCAAAGCAACCTTATCCGGATTGTTGGGATTGGTACGCATTGAGCGCATCGACTGCTGGATGTGCAGCGTAAGCGATTTGGTCGGACGCATCAGCACCACGCAATCACAGTCAGGCACGTCAAAGCCCTCGCCAAACAAATCAACGTTGCAAAGGACCGTGACCTCACCGCGTCGGAACCCCTCTACGGCGGCCTGTCTTTGCGCCTGCGGCGTCGTTCCGTCAAGGTGCATAGCATTTATCCCCTGCTCCCTGAAAGCGGCTGCTGTGCCCTCGCTGGTGGCGATAGACGAGCAGTACACTATTGTCTGCTTGCCCTTTGCCAGCTGCAGCCAGTTCTCAACAGCACTGCCAAAGATGGCACGCTTATTCATAAGCGCTTCAATCTCAGCCTTGTCGTAGTCGCCGCGTTTAGTATGCAGCTTGCTGGCATCCGCCAGCTGCACGCCGTAGTATTTGTAGGGAGCCAGATAATGGTTCTGGATGAGCCACTCGGTGCTCACTGACTCGATGAGCTCTTCAAAGACGGCACCCAGACCACCCTCGTTCATGCGCTGCGGCGTGGCGGTAAATCCTAAGACTACAGCTCCCGGGAAATGCTGCAGTATGGACAAATAGCTCTGCGACAGGATGTGGTGCGCTTCATCGACCAGAATCAGCTTCGGTTCCGGCGTTTTGGCCAGCCTGCGACAGACCGTCTGCACCATGCCTACGGTACAAAGCGAGAAGTCTACGCCGCATGCAGCAAAAGTATTGGTAATCTGCTGGCACAGCTCTTTGCGGTGAACAACAAACAGCACCCTGTTGCCGCGTGCCGTGGCGCTGGCGGCGATGTTGCCCTGGATAACGGACTTGCAGCCCAACACTGCACACACGCTGTGCCGCCCCTGACCGATTGCCCTGCGGATGTTATCCACCAGCTCCTGCTGGTAGGGACGCAGCGGAATCATTTTGCAATAGGCTCCCACTTGTCGCAGCCATCGCAATGGTCGCAGGCGCTGGTATCGCGATTAGCGCAGTCATTGCACATAGGATCACGCAGCTGCAGGGGACGGTGGCAATCCTGCGGAATGGCTTTAACGTCGATAGTTACTTCATCAGCCTCAGCCTCCTGCTCCGCGAACATGTCCTGCTCGCCGCCGCAAGGCTTCAGGACGAACTCCCCGAGGTCTTCGTCGTATTCCAGATACGTGTTAGGCAGGGAGACAGCACCGGCATTCTCCAGCTTCTCCGTGTAATTGGCGGTAACCTTGTGTTTGAACAGCGGTACAGAAATGTCCTTACCCATTGTTTCAGAATAGGTTTCGGTCAAGCTGACGGACAGCTTCATGCTGATAGAGCCATCAGCAATACGGCCAGCAAAGAGCTTCTCCAGCAGCTGCTGCAGCAGCTCATCAAAATCGGCCTTCATGCCCTTAAAGGTGTCAGACTCCAGATTCAACATCAGATATTGTTTATTCATGGTTAGCCTCCTGCTGCAGATACATACGGATATACGCGTTGATTTTCAGGAGATTGTCCGTGTCACCAGACGCGGCAAAGTCATCGACCCGCGCATTCAGCATTGCGGACAGCTTAGTGTTCTTGCTGGCTGCATGCTGCGGCTCGCTTTGGAGCGGGCGATTGCGATAGCTATAACGCATTGCATCAACAGTAGCCTCCGACACCGTGAAGATAGCGCAACGCGGGTACTGCATGGTTGCAGCTTCTTCTACTTCATCCAGGTGGTTCGCCATCAAGGTCATATACGCTTGCGCGTCTTCCTTATTGCCACTGACGTAGAAGCAAGGTTCAAAATCATAACCGATGCAGTGTCCCAAAACATGGAACAGGCCCTCATCACAGAAGATTCTTAAGCCACTGATATTCTTGGAGTTCACATAATCTCCGCGTTTAGTTTTGATATACATTTACATTCCTCCTAACTTCTGCAGCGCCCATACAGTACCGCAACCAACTAACACCGTCAGGCTCACTATCCACACAATGCTGATCAGCACTGCAAACACCAGACAGATTTTACTTAACATCACATTTCACCCCATTGACCTTGCACGCAAACTGGGCGAGGCAAACAGCAGCTTTGACAAAAGCCTGTGCCACCATCATACAGCAGCATCCCACTGCCATAACCAGCCCTGCAACACAGTCACGTACCATGGTACTCAAAATTTTAAATAACATTGTTTCCCTCCTTTAGCTGACATTTTTTGTTAGCTAGCTAACGTTTTAGCTGACATTTAAAAAACCTGCAAACCGCATGATTGAGCGGTTTTTGCATTTTAGCTAACATAGCTAACATTTTTTTGAAAGAGTATCCTATATATTTTTTATTACTTTAGGACTTAGGATTTTGGGAAATTAGAGCTTGCATACGTATATATATATTATGTTAGCTATGTTATTATGTTAGCTAAAGGCTTAAAAGGCGCATGGTTGAGCGGTTTCTTTAGCTAACATTTAGCTAACATAGCTAACATTTTACATAAAGAGCTACATAATTTGCTCTTGTACGGTTAAGAGTATACAAGCCATAATATCTCCCTTGCGAGTTTTTGACTAAATGTCCGGCTTCAGCCCATTTCTTCTTCAGCGCTGCAAAGTCGAACCCATTCTTCTCTAACTCTTGCTCCAGTACAGTTTTGTTGATAATAACCACTCCGTCAGGCTTACGCCTGCCCCAATAGGCATAACCAGAATAATCATCAAATTCCGTATCGAACTTGTCAGCGTTGGCACCGATGACGTCAACAATAAGGTTAAACGCCCGCTCGCTCACATCAACCTCAGCCTTGCTCTTAACGAAACCAACTATATCCTCCGGCGACAGCACATCGCCAGGAGTACCAAAGATAGCCTTGCTCGCAATCGCATCCGCCTGCAGCATAAGAGCCATCGCCATGGCCTGCTTCTCGGTCGTATCCGTTACTTCCAGCACCAGACGCATAATCTCATTGTAATCAGCCGCAAGATTCTTCCCTTCCAGCGCTTCGATAAACGCCCTGCCTGCACAGCCAAAGTGCTGCGTGATAAAATTAACCACAGCATTGCCGTTTTTAATTATCTGCTGGTCGCACTCTACCTCGACGACGCGGTTTTTTACACCGCCGCCGGACTGAGACTTCGTGCACGGTTCTTCACCGGTAAAAACAAAGCTGTTCAGCCAGGACTTCTGCCGCTGGAAGGTCGCGTTCGTCATACGACCGCGGTCGAGACCTTCGGTGACGCGCATGATCAATGTGTCATAATTTTCAAAGCGGCTTTTAATCGTCTGTAGCTCATCGCCAAAGAACGGCAGGTTACGCAGGATAGACGCCGTACTCATCATAGAGTTGACCGTCATATTCATGGTCCGCACCAGCTTGCCCATGCCCGGATTACCCCAAACAGACGCAGCCACCATCATGGCCACGGTCTTGCCGCTGCCGGTCCCGCCCCAAAGGTGCAAAACAAATGGCAGCGCGGACACGCGCTCGACCAGCACGCTCGCAAAGCTTGCAGCCAGGATCAGGCGCATGTACAGGTTCTGCCGGAGCGGGGCGACGTAGGCCGCCCATTCCTCCAGCGTGCCTTTACTTGAGACTGCCTGCACCAGAGATTTATACTGGTCCTCACAGTCCAGCTTGACCTCGTCCGTGTACGGCACAAAGCCTGCATCGGACCAGCCCATGTGGTCAATCGACTTTACCCGCGGCAGGATGTCCGGATTCATAGCGATGACCTCTGCTAGATACTTAACCAGCAGACCGGCGTTGTCGCTGTTGACTTCAACACCATTGTCTGCCAGCAGGATTATTTTGTTTTTGTTGGCTAACGTGGAGCGCGGGACCACCACGCTCTGCCAGCCGCCATTTTTAAAATACGCAAGCCGGATTTTTTCCGTTTCATCCTCCACATTCACCAGCAGCTCCGTCGGCATAATGGGGATGGGACTTGCGTATTCGTTTTTATATTCTGTCCCGACCTGTACCGCTCGATACACGCCATTAATTGATGTGTTCCAGTTACCGCACCGGAGAGCAAAGAGCTGCTGCGGAAATTTGGTCAGATTATCTGACCTTATACCCTTGGCTGCCTGCTGCTGCAGGTACGCCTTCCAGCAGTTCTCAAACTCCCTCTTGCAGCACAGCTCCCCGGCACGGAACCGTGCCATGGAAAGCACCTGCTGACGCTTGGACGGCTCTGTGAGCGCCGCTATCGCCTCCAGAAGCGCCTCATCGATAAGGTTAAACCTGTCGCACCCCTCGAAGAATTCACGATCCAGAGAGAGCACTACAGGCCACTCGTAGGCTTCGATAGCTTCCGCCGTACCACCGGCGGCAAAGGAATCTGCAATGTCACCTTTTGGCGGGCATTCCGGCCACAGCTTCGTGATGGCCATAACTTTTGCGCCTTGCCAGGCTGCAGCATAATCGGTGCCCTTCTCATCGTTGTCCGGGATGACGATACGCTCTGCATAAGATTCCAGCAGCGCCTTGTCCGTCGCGCTCAGCTTGATAGCCTTCTGGGCTCCGGTATTGCTCGTGGTAGCCAGGAGACCGGCAGCC
>ENA-OPVT01000316-OPVT01000316.1-human-gut-metagenome-genome-assembly--contig:-NODE-316-length-38006-cov-2.658902_pt1 | contig 38006 bp, 34 predicted proteins | sample MGYA00241499_ERZ501990 | MGnify/ENA primary metagenome ERZ501990 (study PRJEB25962, sample SAMEA2042104) | human gut metagenome | biome: human gut; feature: human-associated habitat; material: faeces...
TAGGATCTAGTGTCCCAGACGTGAGAGTTCAAGTCTCTCTCTTCGCACCAATAAGAAAATAAATTTTTTAGAATAGATTTTGTTGTTACAAAATCTATTTTTTTAGTTTTATATAATTAAAACTTTTGGGGGACTTTATGAAAAAATTAGTATTTATTCTATCTTTTATCTTTTTATTTTCTAATAATATTTTTGCTAAAAATGAAGAACTTATTGAAGGTGGTATTGTAAAGTATGATCATCATACTCATATTGTTGGAATATATAATACTCCACAAGAGGCAACAAATATTTTTAATGATCGTTCAAAGCATTTTTCATCAACATATAAAAAAATTAAAAATGTTTTATTCTACTGCCAAGATCAAAGGACAGAGATTAATATTTTTGTAAAAAAAAATAGAGAAGATATATATTGTTTTGTTATGATAGAAGGAAATAAAGTTATATATGCAAGTGAAATTCCAGAAGATGATTGTTCTATTGTAAAAAAATTTTTAAAATAATTCAAATAGATAAGAGGCATACTTAAAAGAGATGAGAAATTTTTCTTATTTCTTTTAAATATGCCTCATTTTTATTAGTATTCTACTATTCTTTGTCATATTCTTCTAAAAATCTATTCAGTTTTTTCTTTATTCTTTGAATACTATTATCTATTGATTTAGGTGTTCTTCCTGTTTTTTCAGCTATCTCTGTATATGTCATCTCAGCTAACATATATTCAAAAACCTCATTTTCCATTTTACTGAGATTAGTTTTTAAATATCTATTTAACTCCCTAAATCTCTCTTTTCCCATTACAATCTCTTCTGGATTATAGAAATTGAAAGATTTATTAGAGTAACTCATATTAGAAGTATCTTCTGTCTCTGGATTTATCATTGCCATATTTAAAATTCTATTTTTTCCAGCATTAGAACTTTTTATAGCTGTTATTATTTGACGTTTTATACATAAAATAGCAAATGTTGTAAACGATGCTGTTTTATTTTCATCATAACCATTTATAGCTTTTAATAACCCAATCATAGCCTCTTGAATAACATCCTCTCTATCTCCACCATAGAAAAAATAATTTTTAGTTCTCATTTGAATAATATTCTTAAATTTAGAGAATATCTCTTGTATCGCCATTTCATTTCCTTGTTGTGCACTTTTTATTGTTTGTGAACTTACCATTTCAACCCCCTCAAATAAACTATATCTATAATAATTTTTTAACTTTCGTAAGTGAACTATTTTCTTTTATATATTAATTATAACAAGTATTTCTGTTATTTCCAAAGCTTAAATAATAATAAAATCCTTAAAATAACAATATTTTCCCACCAAACCTCTATTCTAGTTGACTTTTAGCCATTTTTTGCATTTTAAAATTTTTTTCTAATTTTTCTTCTTATGAAACAGTATGAACCTGTTTACGACCTTATATATCTCTTATTTTTTGTAATAAAGTGATAAAATTATCTTTTTTATTAAAAATTTAATCATTTTTTATTACATTTTAACGAAAACTTTCGATATTTTAAAAATATTTAATTAATTTTAAAAATATATTTATTTTTTTGAAAACTATTTTTGTAACTTTTTTTATTTTTTTAATTAAAAAATATAGTTTATAGCTTATTTTTTAAAAATATTGTATAATCTAGAGGAAGATTTCTAATATTAGGAGGCATCATTAATATGGAGTTAAAATACATTTTTGGACCTGTCCCATCTAGAAGATTGGGAAAATCTTTAGGAATAAGTCCTATTCCTCGTAAAACTTGTAACTATTCTTGTATCTACTGCCAATTAGGTAGAACAGATAAGATGACTGGAGAAAGAAAGGAATTTTTTCCTTTAAAAGATATTATCAATGAGTTTAAAGAGTATCTAAAAGAGTCTTTTGATTTTGATGTTGTAACAATTGTTGGAGAGGGAGAACCTACTCTCTATTCTAAACTTGGAGAGTTAATTAAAGAGGTTAAAAAAATAACTGATAAGCCTGTTGCTGTTATCACAAATGGAGCTTTACTCAGTTCAAAAGAGGTAAGAGATGAGCTAATGAATGCTGATATTGTACTTCCTTCTATTGATGGTTATAATGAGGAAACAGCAAAAAAAATTGATAGACCTCTTGGAACTATTCACTTTAAAGATGAACTTGAGGGGTTAATTGAATTTTCAAAGGAGTATAAAGGACAATTACTACTTGAAATAATGCTTATATCAGAAATGAACTGTGATAAAAATTCAATTGAACATTTTAAAGAAATTTTAAAGAAAATAAAATATGATAAGGTATATTTAAATACTCCTGTAAGACCCCCTGCTGAAAGTTTTGTAAAGGTTGTATCTCAAGAGGAGATGAAATATGCCGTAGAGGAACTTGGGGGAGTTTCTATTGATATGTTGAGCTCTGGAGAGTTTTTTAGTGAGATTGAAGATTCATATGAGGCTATCCTAAATATAATTAGACGTCATCCTATGAATCAATTTGAAATCAATAGTTTTTTAGATTCAAGAAAAGAAAAACTTGGATACAATATCTTTGAAAAATTAGAAAGCGATGAAAAAATAAACTGTATCCTTTACAAAGGAATAAAAACTTACAGATTAAAATAAAGGAGTTAAAATGGAAAATATTGTAAAAAAAGTAGCTGCTATACACGATTTATCTGGATTTGGAAGATCTTCTTTAACAAGTATAATTCCTATACTATCTAGTATGAAAGTACAAGTTTGTCCTGTTCCAACAGCAGTTTTATCTAGTCATACTGGGGGATTTGAAGGTTATAGTTTTCTTGATCTCACTGATTATATGGAGCAACATATAGCACATTGGAAAAGTTTAAATCTTGAATTTGATTGTATCTATTCAGGTTTTTTAGGTTCTCCTAAACAGATGAAAATAGTTGCTGATTTTATAGATTTCTTTGGTCACAAAAATAATCTTACTGTTGTTGACCCTGTACTTGGAGATAATGGTAAACTATATGGAACTATGAACAATGAAATGGTTGAAGAGATGAAAAAGTTAATTAGTAAGGCTGATATTATCACTCCAAACTTTACTGAAGTTACTTTTTTACTAAATAAACCATATAAAAAGGAAATAAGTGAAGCAGAAGTTAAAGAGTGGCTTGTTGAATTGGCAAATATGGGACCTAAAATAGTTATTGCTACAAGTGTTCCTGACGAAAACTCTCATAAAGCTGATAGAAAAACAAATGTTATAGCTTATGACAAAGAAAATGATGTATTCTGGAAAGTTAGCTGTAAATATATTCCTGCTTCTTATCCTGGAACTGGAGATGCCTATACAAGTGTGGTTATTGGAAGTTTACTTCAAGGGGATAGTTTGCCGATAGCTATTGAGAGAGGGGTACAATTTATTACACAATGTATCTTAGCTAGTTATGGTTTCAAATACCCAAATCGTGAAGGTGTCCTTTTAGAGAGAATGCTTGATGTTTTAAAAATGCCTACTATATCTAATAGTTATGAACTTTTAAAAAGGTAAATTAATTAAAGGAAATCTTATGTCACTTTCGTAAATCAATTAAAATATAGAAAGGAGGTAGATATTATGTTTGAAGATGCTGCTTTAAGAGCTCTAATTTTGTCTTTCTTTGCTGGAATGTCAACTTTATTAGGTGCTCTTACTATCTTTTTTGCTAATAAAAAAAGTGAAAAATTAGTTACAGTTTCATTGGGGTTTGCTGGGGGAGTTATGCTAAGTGTCTCTTTTACTGATTTGCTACCTAATGCAACTCAACTTTTAAGTGAATATTATAATGAAAAACTTGGGATTGTTTTAAGTGTGGTTTTCCTTCTTATTGGGGTTCTTTTTGCTGCTATGCTTGATAGATTTGTTCCCCATGAGCCTGAACCTGATGGAGATGGAAAAAAACATGAAAATCTTTTTAGAGTAGGTTTTGTCTCTACTCTTGCTATTGGACTACATAACTTTCCTGAAGGAATAGCAACTTTTATGGCTGGGTATGAAGATTTAACTTTAGGTGTTTCTATCGCTCTTGCTATTACAATGCACAATATTCCTGAAGGAATCTCAGTGGCCATGCCAATATATTTTGCTACTGGTAGTAAGTTAAAAGCTTTTAAATATACTTTTCTATCTGGTATAGCTGAACCTATTGGAGCTCTCCTTGCTTTTCTAGTTTTGAAACCATTTATTAACAGTTTAACATTGGGAATGATATTTGGAATTATCTCTGGAATTATGCTTTATATTGCTATCGAGGAATTATTGCCAAGTTCTAAACAGTATGGATATTCTAAAGAGGCTCTTATGGCAATTTTTTCTGGAATTATTCTTATGCCTCTTACTCATATAATCTAAAAAGAGCTAGAGGATGCAAAGCATCCAATAGCTCTTTTGCTATCTTATAACTATTTCTTACTTTTCAAATATTTATCAATTTCAATAGCAGCTTTCTTTCCTGCTTCCATAGCTAAAATTACTGTTGCTGCTCCTGTAACAGCATCTCCACCAGCAAAAACTCCCTCTCTTGAAGTTTTTCCTGTTTCTTCATCAGCTTCTATTCCATGCCATCTATTTGTTACTAAATTATTAGTTGTTGATGCAATCAATGGATTTGGTGATGTACCTAATGCCATTATAACTGTTTCTACTTCCATTATAAATTCACTATTAGGTATAACTGAGAATTTTGCTCTTCCACTTTCATCTGGCTCTCCAAGCTCCATTCTTATACATTTAGCCTCTTTTACCCAACCTTTTTCATCTGCAATTATTTCAGTAGGAGAAACTAAAAATTCAAATTTTACCCCTTCCTCTTTTGCATGGTGAATTTCCTCTCTTCTAGCTGGTAATTCTGCCTCTCCACGTCTATATACAATAGTAGTATCTGCACCTAGCCTCTTAGCCGTCCTAGCAGCATCCATAGCCACATTTCCACCACCAACTACGATTACTCTCTTACCTATTTTAATAGGAGTGTTATAATCAATTTTATTAGCTCTCATAAGATTTACCCTTGTTAAAAACTCATTTGCTGAAATAACACCATTATAATTCTCTCCAGGTATATTCATAAATCTTGGTAGTCCTGCTCCACTTCCTATAAATACTGCTGAATATCCTTTTTCATCCAATAACTCATCAACTGTAAATGTTCTTCCAATAACACTATCTGTTTTAAATTCTACTCCAAGTTGTTTTAAGTTTTCTATCTCTTTATCTACTACTTTTTCTTTAGGCAATCTAAATTCAGGAATTCCATAGCTTAAAACTCCACCTAATTTATGTAGTGCCTCAAATATAGTTACTTGATATCCTTTTTTTGCTAAATCTCCTGCTGCTGTAAGTCCTGCTGGACCACCACCTATAATAGCTACTTTCTCATCTTTTTTCTCTTCAACTTCAAAGTCAATTTTATTTTCAATTATCCAATCTCCAACAAATCTTTCAAGTTTTCCTATAGCTATTGGCTCTCCTTTTACTCCTAAAATACATTTTCCCTCACATTGAGTTTCTTGAGGACACACTCTTCCACATACTGCTGGAAGATTTGAATATTTTGTAATTATTTTAGCTGCTCCTAATATATCTCCCTCTTTTATCTTTTGAATAAATCCTGGTATATCTATTGAAACAGGACATCCTTTAGTACATAGAGGATTTTTACAATTCAAACATCTTGCTGCCTCTGCTTGTGCCTCTACTAAATTATATCCATAGCAAACTTCATCAAAATTCTTATTTCTTATCTCTGGATTTTGTTCTCTTACTGGAACTCTTTTTTTAGGTTCAAATGTAGGCTCATGATTTGGACAAGCAGGGTTTTCATGAGTTTCTCCATCTTCTATCTTTAGAATATTTCTTCCCTCTTCTGTTTTATACATATTTTGTCTTCTCATTGCTTCATCAAAGTTTACATCATCACCATTAAATTCTGGTCCATCTACACAAGCAAATTTAACCTTATCTCCAATAGTAACTCTACAAGCTCCACACATTCCTGTTCCATCTACCATCAATGGATTTAAACTTACTGTGTTAGTGATGTTATTCTCTCTACATTTTTTTGAAGCAAATTTCATCATAATCATTGGTCCTATTACAACTGCATGATCATAATGTTTTCCCTCTGCTAATAGATCATCTAACATATCTGTTACAAGTCCCTTTTTACCATAGCTTCCATCATCTGTACATACATATAGATTTTTTGCTATTACTTTCATCTCTTCTTCAAAAATAAGAGTGTCTTTACTTCTAGTTCCAATGATAACATCTACATCACAACCTTTTTCCTTCATCCATTTAACTTGAGGATAAACTGGAGCTGTTCCAACTCCCCCTGCTATAAAAATATATTTCTTATTTTTTAAATCCTCTTCTCCTAAATGGATAAGTTCACTTGGTTGTCCCAATGGTCCTACAACATCAGAAAAATACTCTCCTTTTTCTAATTTTGCCATATCCTGTGTACTTTTTCCTACCACTTGGAAAACTATTGTTACTGTTCCTTGCTCTCTATTATAGTCACAAATTGTTAGAGGGATTCTTTCTCCCTTCTCATCTGTTTTAACTATTAGAAATTGCCCTGGTTGAGCTGATCTAACTAAATCTTTTGCCTCTATATCCATATAACAAATTATTGGTGTTAACCACTTTTTCTCTACTATTTTATACATTTAATTCCTCCTAAAATTTAATACATTCATCTATATTTTACCTCAAAAAAAAAGAAGAACCAAGTATTATTTGGTTCTTCTTAAAATTTATTTACTTTTAATAGTTTCCTTGCATTATCATAGTGTCTGCAACTTTTTTAAATCCAGCTATATTTGCTCCTTTTGCTAGAGATACATTGTATTTCTCACTCATCTCTTTTGACTTTTCATAGATATCTTTCATTATTTCATGAAGTTTTGCATCAACCTCTTCAGCTGTCCATTGATATCTCATACTATTTTGACTCATTTCAAGAGCTGAAACTGCAACTCCACCAGCATTAGCTGCCTTTCCAGGGGCATATGGTATATTATTTGATTCAAATAGTTCTATTGCTTCTGGAGTACATGGCATATTAGCTGCTTCACACACTATTTTAACTTGATTTGCTAAAATTTCTTTTGCATCATCTAAGTTTAATTCATTTTGAATTGCACAAGGGATAACTATATCAACTTTTCTTTCCCAAGGTTTTTTACCTGCAATATATTCTAAATTAAATTTATCTGCATAATCTTTTAATGTTAATTCAGTATGACTTCTTAGATATAGCATATATTCAACTTGTTCCTCTGTTAAACCTTCTGGAACATAAATATATCCATCTTTTTCTGAAATAGTTACTATTTTTCCACCTAGTTCTGTTACTTTTTTACAAACTCCCCAAGCAACATTTCCATAACCTGAAACTGCAACTTTTTTATCTACAATAGTTTCTCCTATATCTTTTAACATCTCTTGAACAAAATATGTTACTCCATATCCTGTAGCCTCTGGTCTTATTCTACTTCCACCATAGTTAAATCCCTTTCCAGTGATAACACCATTTTCATATGCACCTTTCAATCTTCTATAGTGTCCAAATAGATATCCTATCTCTTTTCCACTTACCCCTATATCTCCAGCTGGTACATCTTTATCAGGTCCAATATGACGATATAACTCATTCATAAAGCTTTCACAGAATCTTTTTATCTCCCTATCTGATTTATTTATAGGATTAAAATCACTTCCTCCTTTTCCTCCACCAATTGGAAGTCCAGTTAAAGAGTTTTTAAATGTTTGTTCAAAAGATAAGAACTTCATAGAATCTAATGCTACTGAAGGGTGAAATCTAAGACCTCCTTTGTATGGTCCTAAAACTCCATTAAATTCTACTCTAAATCCTCTATTTACTTGAATTTTTCCATTGTCATCTTCCCATGGTACTTTAAAAATTATCTGTCTCTCTGGTTCAACTATTCTTTCTAAAATATTATTTTCTATATATTGAGGATTTTGCTCTATAAAGGGAGTCAAACTTGTTAAAACCTCTTCTACTGCTTGAATAAAAGTTTCCTCTCCTTTATTTTTAACCTTCACTTTTTCTATAGCTTCTTTTATATATTCTTCTGCCTTCATTTTTTATCCCTCCTAAATCTATCTCTCTTTTAGAGATCAATAATTCCTTCACTAAATTTAATGGCTTTTCCTCCAATTAATACATCTACTTTTTCATCTTTTACTAAAATTTTCCCTAATATTTCACTTTTTCTTCCTAAACTTTCCCCTTGAACTATTTCTACAATATTATTTTTTACAACTTTGTTTATTGTATATAAATAATAAATTAAAGCTCCATTGGAAGTTCCTGTTGCTGCTTCTTCTATTATATCAACTATTGGAGCAAAATTTCTAGCATAAACTTTTTTAGTCATCTCATCTATATAAAATACATGTAATGATATTACCTCTAATTCTTTGCTTAACTCTTTTACTCCTTCTATATCAATATTAATACTATTTAATAACTCTCTACTTTTTACTGGAATCATAAGATCCCATACTCCTGTATATGCTTTTACAATCTCTATTTTTTCATTAAAATCATCTGTATTGATATTTAATAGTTTAGCTAAGTTTTCTTTTTTCAGTTCAAAATTTCTATCTATTTTTGGAGAAGCTTGATACATCATTATATTTTCAATTTTTTTATCTTTTGTATTGATAATAATAGGTAACTCTCCCAAGTTTGTTTCTACCTTTAATATATTTTCCCCTTCTCTGAAGTCTATAATATTATTTTCAAATAGAGCAGTACTATATGCTATTGTTGCATGACCACAAAGGTCTATTTCCTCTTTAGGAGTAAAAAACTTTACTTTTATCTTATCATTATCTTTCTTTTCTAAAAAAACTGTTTCTGGATATCCTATTTCCTTTGCTATTAATTGCATTGTTTCAGTAACTAATCCCTTACTATCTAATAAAATTCCTGCTGGATTTCCTTTGAAAATTTCATTTGTAAATGCATCATAAATAAAAAACCTTCTCTTCATATTCATCCTTTCCTAACTTTATTTTTTATTAAACCTCAAGTTCAGCATCAGTTGTTCTCTCTTTATGAGGTGGATTCCATAATTTCAATACAAATGCTACTACAAAACAAACTATTAAAGTTATTCCCATTACAGACATAAATGTATTAACTCTTCCTGTACTCAATAAGATAGGTCCTAATAACAATGTATAATATTCAACAAAGTCTATTGGAGATGTTACAGCTGCATCTTCTAAAGTCTTAGATTTTCCAGAAGGATCACAAATTCTTAGAAGTGTCAATCCTATTGCGTAAACTCCTGTACAATATCCATAAACAAATATACAACGTTCAAACCAATATTTATTATTTAGACGTGGACCAATTACATACATACATAAAATTAATGATCCTAGTGCTAATGCTGATAAAACAATTATTGGCATTGCAAATTGCATAACTATCTCCAATTTTATTCCAGCAACTCCAAAGAAAACTAAAAAATCTGTTGCTGAACCACTTATTCTTGATATTGAATGTTTATCTACATGTTTTCCGATTCCAGAGTATTTTAATAGTTGTGTCATTACAACTGCTATAAGGAATGCCCATAAATATGTTGGCATTGTAGATAGGTACACTCTTACATAACCTATTGTTGAATAAGCAAGTCCTACTGGAATAATAATCATTAAGAAACTCCAAGCTAATGGATCTAATGCTATTGAACTTACCATCTCTTTTCCCATTTCAGGTTCTTTATTTTCTGGCATCCATCCTGTTTTAAATTGTTCAGGCAGAGCATCAAATTTATTAACAAAATATGTATACTTATTATTTGTTGCATTTTTTATTAAGATAATTCCACCTATCAATCCAACTAAAACTCCAATTGTTGCAAAAGTCATTCCAACATCTGTTGCTCCTGTCCAACCTGTTGCTTCAGTAACTGCTGATCCAAAAGCTGCATTTGTTCCATGTCCTCCTACAAATCCTCCTCCAACTAAAATAGTAAATCCTTCTGGAAGTTCCATTATAAACTTATCTATAATATAAACTCCTACACCAATAGGAACTATATAAACTAAGATAGAAGCTATAGAACGATAGATATAAAGAGCTAGTATTCTTTTTAAACTTTCCCCTTTTGATTCTTTTAACTCTCCCAATCTCTTTTCAGATTTCACAACTGAGAAACTACCATATGCAATAGCAGAAAATACAATTACCATAAATGCTGAAGTATAAGATCCCATATGACTAGAGAAGTGTAAAACATCTACACCATATGGTCCCAATGCTAACCCTAAAAATCCTGCTATTAAACTTGAAGGTATATACAAATTTTGTAAAAATTTAACTTTACTTCTTAACAGGTGTCCTATAAAGATAAGAATAGCTGCTTTCATTATATCTAAAAACAATACTTCTATACTAAATTCCATAAATATTCCCCCTTTTATCTTTTTTTGGAAAAAAAGGATAAAGTTTTTATCCTTTATCCATTTTTCCATTTAATAGAGTTTCATAACAAATATCTTTCTATTTTTTACATGTTGTAGGTTTTGAAACAGTTGTTGTAGCCTTAGGAGCAATTTCATAAGTTCCTTCTTCTAACCCTAGAATTTCTTCAGGTGTTACCCATTCTCTTCCTTGAATTGCTGAAGTTTCTTCATGTGTTAATATTCCTAAATATGAAGTCATACTTCTTCTTAAATATCCATTTTTTCTACAAGCTTCCTTTACTCCATTTTGAACTATTGATTTAAAATGATCTATAACACTTGCTGCATATGCTATTGAAGTAGTTTTTGAAGCTGCTCCTGGGATATTGTCAACACCATAGTGAACTATTCCATCTACTACAAATGTTGGATGTTCATGAGTAGTATGTCTATATGTTTCAATAGCTCCTCCTACATCAGCACTTACGTCTACAATAACAGAACCTTTTTTCATTAATGAAAGCATATCTCTTGTTATTAAATGATCTTTTCTATGTTTAGGCCATTTTACACAGTTTACTATAAGATCTAAATTTGGCATAAGAGCTTTAATATTAGCTGAGTTTGAAATCATTGTATTGATTCCTGGGAATTCAGCAATAAGATCTCTTAAAATTTTTACATTTATATCCATTACTGTAATATTAGCCCCTAGTCCGTAAGCTAGTTGTAATGCTCCATGTCCTGCAAGTCCTGCACCAATTATTAATACATTTGCAGCAGGTGCTCCTCCAGCTCCACAAATTAATTGTCCTGATCCACCATTTGTTCTTAGAAGATGTTCTGCTCCTTTTAATAACCCTAATTTACCTGCTATTTCACAGTTAGGAGATCCATATCTATGTGTATCTTCAGCTGTAAATGCTATTACTTTTGATTTTAAAAGCACATCAACTTCCTCTCTTGAAGCTGCTGGGTGTAAACAAGTGAATATGATTTGTCCCTCTCTTAATAGATCATATTCTACCTCTTCTAACTCTTTTACTTTAGTTACAAAGTCACAAGTTGCATATATCTCTTTCATATCCTTTGCAATTTTAGCCCCAACTTTTTCATACTCTTTATCTTCGAAACTTGCTCCTTCTCCTGCTCCAGTTTCTACATATACCTCTGCTCCTAAAGAGATAAGTTCTGCTGCCTCATTAGGTGTCATTATAGTTCTGTATTCTCCATCTTTAATATCTTTTAATAATCCTACTTTCATTTAAATCCTCCTTGAGTTTTAATCTTTATGCCTTTTATATAAGCAAGTTTCATGCCAAAAATTTTTTTTATTTTTCAAGGAAGATTTTAGTAAAAAATGTTTTCTTTTAGCATAAAAATATTATTTTTTTATTTTTAAATCACTTTTTTCAGAATACACACTCTATCTTTTTTTGTTACTGCTCATTTATGGGCAGTAACGTGCCCATTTTTTATTTTTGGGCTTATAGATTATATTGTTTTATCTTTCTCTGTAAAGTTTGTCTTGGAATTTTTAAAAATAGTGAAGTCTTAGTAATATTTTGTTGGCATATTTCTAATGCTTCTTGAATTAACTCTTTTTCATACTCTTTTACCTTAGTATTTAAATCTATCTCTTGTAATTTTACTTTTATATTTTCCTTTCCAGTAAGTTCCAGCCATTTTCTTTCTAAATGTGAAAATTCTAATTTTTTCTCACCTTTTTTTATCATACTCATTCCAAAAGCAACTATATGTTCTATCTCTCTAATATTTCCTGGCCAATCATATTTTTCAAAGGTTTTATATATCTTATTTGAAACAAATTTAACATTTTTTTCTAAAAGATTATTATACTTTGCTATGAAAAAATTTACTAGATGTGGAATATCATCTTTTCTATCTTTTAAAGGTGGAATATTTATATTTAATACACTCAATCTATAGTAAAGATCCTGTCTTAATTCTTTATCTTCTATTGCTTTCATAGGATCTTTATTAGTTGCTGCTATTATTCTTACATTTATATCTATAGTTTCCTTTCCTCCTATCCTTCTAATTTTATTTTCTTGAATAGCCCTCAAAAGCTTAGATTGTAAATTGATAGGCATTGAATTTATCTCATCTAAAAATATTGTTCCACCATTTGCCACCTCTAAAAGCCCAACACTATCCACTGCTCCAGTAAATGCTCCTTTAACTGTTCCAAAGAAGATGCTCTCTAAAAGATTTTCTGGAATAGCAGCACAATTTTGAGCAATAAAAGGTTTCTCTTTTCTATCACTTTCATTGTGAATTGCCTGTGCAAAGAGCTCTTTTCCTGTTCCTGTTTCTCCATAAATCATTACTGGCAAGTATGAATCTGCCGTTTGCTTTATAAATTCTTTTAATTGTTTCATCTCAAAATTTTCTGTTATTATATCATCTAAAGTATATTTAGCTCCATTTTTATTTAAAGATAGATTTTTTAAATTTATCTTTTTTAATTGTTCCATATCAATTATTACATTATTATTATCTTCTTCTAAATGCTCTTCAGCTGATAAATCTATTACCCCAACTATTCTATTTCCACTTTTTATAGGTATAGAGAGAGATGAAATTATTATTTCACCTTTATTTTTAGCTTTTAATCTTTGATTTTTTACATAAACAGGTTGTTCTAACTCCATTGCCTTATACATGCTACTATCATGATTATTTAAATTTTCATATATCTCATAAAAATTTTTCCCTATAACTTCATAATTTTCTGTTGTCTGATTTAATTTACTATTAAATTTAACACTAAAAAGAATCTCTCCATTTATATCTATAATTGTTATTCCATCTATATACCCTTTTTTATCAAAAAGATTTTTTATTAATTCCATATTTCCCTCCAAGTAGCCTTATAATATTTCTTACTTCCTATATAAAATAATACCACATTTATATTTTTCTTTAAATATCTATATTTATTTTCTGTTCTCAATTATTTTCTAGTTGCTTTTTTTTAGAAAATATTGTATACTAATATAGCTATTTTATTTATATTTATATTATTTTTTTAATCTTGGAGGGTTATTTATGAAAAAATCAATTGCTATCCTTGCTGGTGTACTTTTAGTTCAACAAGTTTCTCTTGCAAAGGTTATAAACAAAGATGTTACTTTTACTGAAAAAACTTACGGAGTTTGCTCTACTGAAATGACAGTATCTGTTAAAGATGGAAAAATCGTATCTTTCTCAGCTGTAAAAGGATGCCCTGGAAACCTTGCTGCTATCGGAAAACTTTTACCTGGTATGGAAGTTGAAAGAGTTATCGAATTACTTGATGACAACTATTGTTCAGGAGCTCCATTAGCAGGATACACTTCTTGTATGGATAACCTAGTTGAAATGTTAAAGAAACATGTTACTGGTGAAGGTGAAGGACCTATGGCTGAAATCAGAAAAGCTCAAAAAGCTGGAGCGCAAAAGGTTGCTTTTGCTGGACATGTTTGCACAGGTTGCGGACTTTGTCAAGCTGTATTATCATAAGAAAGTTATTTAAATTAGGAGGATTATAATGAAAAAATTATTCGTTGCTGCTATATTAGTAGTTTCATCTGTTGCAGCTTTTGCTGTAGCTAAAGAAGGTGTTGGATTTGGATACAAAGATGACATCAAAGTTTCTGTTGAAGTAGAAGGAGATAAAATAACAGCTATAAAAGTTCTTGAAATGAAAGAAACTAAAAGAATAGCTGAGCCTGCTATTGAAAAATTAACAGCTGCTATTATTGAAAAACAATCAGTTGAAGTTGATGATGTTGCTGGAGCAACTTACACTTCTCAAGGATTTAAAGAAGCTGTTAAAAACGCACTTGCAAAATAATAATATTTTAAAAGGAAGCTCTAATTGAGCTTCTTTTTTTATTATCTAAACTATAAATTCATATTTTTTAGTAAAATTTAAAGGGAACTAAACCTATATCTAGTTCCCTTCTTAATTACTATTAATTTACTCCATGTTTTTTCTTTAATTTCTTTAACATCTCTTCATCTGGAACAATATCCTCATTCATAAAATCTATTATGATTCTATCAACAGGAATAACTCCAGCTGTCATAACAATTCCTTGAGGTAGAGACATTCTAAAAGTTTTCAAGTGTTTTAACATCTTATCTAGATTTTTTTCTGGTACAGTTAAAATAAATACACAATCTGTTCCTGGCCAAGTCAATGAATTCTTATGTTTTATCTTAGCGTCCCATACACTTTCTACTTTTTTTTGAACTGTATAATAGTAAAATTTAATCTCATCAAAGAAATCTTCTAATCTTGTTTTTTGAGATTCATTGATATTAACAAATATCATTTTGTAATTATAGTGTCCATCAGTCATGCTAAGTCCCCCTTTTTACTCTCTTCCACTTAATTTTTTAGGTAACATCTCCATAATACCATTATATATTTTTTTCAAGAATTTTAAAATAGTATTATTCATATCTTCTATCAATGTATATAGAATAGGTATTACAACCAATGTTAAAAGTGTAGAGAACGAAAGTCCAAACATAACTGTTATTGCCATTCCTCTATAAATTTCTGCTCCTTCTCCTATTCCTAATGCAAGTGGTAACATTCCTAGTACTGTTGTCATTGTTGTCATCAAAATAGGTCTCAATCTTGTTCTACAAGATTCTACAACTGCTTCTGTTCTTTCGCTTCCTCTTTCTCTAGTCATCTTAATGAAGTCAATAAGTACAATGGCATTGTTTACAACAACCCCTGCAAGTAGTATCAATCCTATCATAACCATGATGTCTATAGGTTGTCCCATTACAAATAGTCCCCATACAATTCCAATTAGTGCTAGTGGTATAGATCCTATTATAATTACTGGAAGTACAAAGTTTTCAAATTGTGCAGCAAGTAATGCATAGATCAAGAAGATTGAAATTCCTAAAGCCATACCTAATTGGCTTGTTGAGTCACTTAGGTTTTCAGAACTTCCTCCCCATCTATATGCTACTGATTCTGGTGGGTTACTATTATTGTATGCTTCTACCATCTTATCTTGAATAGCTTTCATACCTACTCCACCATCATTTGCAGAGATACTTACACTATAAATTCTATCTGTTTTATTTAATTCTGTTGATCCTTCAGCCATTACTATATCAGCTACGTCTGAAAGTTTTATAAATTTATTATCAGCTATCTTAATATTTAAGTTTTGAAGAATTGAGATATCACTTCTCTTCTCTTTTGGAAGTCTTACATATACATCTATCTCTTCAACTCCAGTTTTAACTGTAACTGTATCTCCTCTATCTCCTCCAAGTATGAAGTAGTTTAATGTTTGAGCAATAGTTGTTGGATTTATACCATAACTTTTGATCTTATCTCTATTTAAAACTACTCTAGCTTCTGTACTACCTGGATCTAGTGTTGATTTTACGTCAACTGCTCCTGGATATTGACTGATACCATCAAGAACTTTCTTACCAATCTCTTTAACCTCTTCTAAGTTAGCTCCAACTATATCCAATTGAACATCTCTTTGTTGTGCTCCCATTGCAAAGTTTTCAGATAGGTTTGTTCTTACTCCTGGAATTTTTTCTACAACTGGTCTTAAATCATTGATTATATCAAATACTGATATATCTCTTTCATCTTTTTTACCAATATCTACGTTTACTGAGAAACTATCTTTTTGAATAATAACGAAATAACTCTTTGTATTAGGATCTTTTACAACTATATCTTCTATCTCTTTAGCTGTTGCTTTTGCTTTTTCAAGATCTAATCCATTTCCTAATTCAGCAACTATTGAATATCTACCTTGGTCTTGTTTTGGCATAAATTCAAGTTTTAAGAATCTAGGTACTGTTACCATAGAGAAGATAAATATAGCTATTGTTATAAGCATTGTTTTTCCTCTATGAGTTATAGCCCAGTTAATAAGTTTTAGATATTTATCTTTAACTGCTCCAAAGATTTTTCCCTCTTTAGTTACATCTGTTTTATTTGTTAAGAATCTACTTGAAAGCATTGGAATTAATGTCAACGAAACTATTATTGCTGCCAAGTTTGAATAGATTATTGAGTATGCTAGGTCTCTAAATATCTCTCTTGCTATACCTGGAATAAATAGTATAGGGATAAATACTACCATTGTTGTTAAAGCTGAAGCTATAACTGACATAGCAACCTCTGTTGTTCCATTATCTGATGCTTCCATTACTGGAGATTTTAACTCTGTCATATGTCTATAAATATTATCCACAACAACAACCGAGTTATCTGTCAGCATCCCTACCCCAATTGATAATCCCATCAATGAAATAAGGTTAAGTGATGTTCCATTTAATGCAAGGAATGCAAATGTAAATATTACTGCAACTGGAAGAGCTGTTGATACTAGAAGTGTCGCTCTTACATTTTTTAAGAAGAATAACAATACTAGTGTTGCAAGTATAAGCCCTTGAACTGCTGTACTACTAACGTTTGAAATTGACTTATTAATATCTTCTGATGTATCAAGTAGAACTTCATACTTTGTTTCTGGTGGCATAATTGATCTTAAACTTTCTAGAGCTTCTGTAGCTCTTTTATTCAATTCAATTGTACTTCCATCTGAAGATTTTTCAACAACTACTGCTATTGATTCATCTCCTGAAAGGTATGAAATGTCACTTGGGTCCTCAGTTGTTAATACAACATCAGCTACATCTTTTACTCTTAATGTATTACCATTACTATGAAGTATCATATCTTCAAAAGTGTCAATATAGTTTAATTCTCCCATAAATCTTACTATTATATCTTTATTTCCTGTTCCAATAGTTCCCAATGGTACATTTAAACTTGACATTCTAATCATATTATATAGTTCCATTGGTGATAGATTATAAGTAGCAAGTTTATCACTATCTACTTGGATTTGAACTTGTTTATCTGGGTTACCAAATACCTGAACTTGTCCAATACCTGGCAAGCTTTCAAATTTAGGTTTTAAATACTCTTCAACGAAACTACTTAATTCTTGTTTATTAGGAGCACTCATCATAATTACCATTGTAATATTTCCTGCTCCTGCCTCTACCTTTTTAGCTATCGGAGTATCAGCATCACTAGGCAGATCATTGGCAATTTTTGATAACTCTCTTTGAATTTCTGTTACCTTATCATCTGCATCTATTCCATAGTCAAATTTTACTATTATTTGTGATCTTCCATAAGCTGAAGTTGATTCTATTTTATCTATTCCTTCAACGTTTGGAAGTATCTCTTCTATTTTCTTTGTAACTTGAGTTTCTACGTCCTCTGTAACAGCTCCGTTCCAAGTTGTACTTACTGTAACAACTGGAATATCCATATTAGGTAATAGCTCTGATTTCATTGAAAACATTGCCATAAGCCCGATGAACATTACAGATATCATAACCATTGTAGTAGCTACTGGTCTACGTATTGATAAACCTGCTAAAGTCATTTATTATTTCACCTCTTATTTTAAATTGAAAAAATTATTTTGCTTCTGGATTTTCTTCTACTTTATTTCCTTCTTCTAGTCCAAATATTCCTTTTACTACTACTCTATCTCCCTCTTTTAAACTTGTAGATGAGATTTCTGTATAAGGTAAGTTTGTAGCTCCAGTTTTTACCTCTACTCTTTTTGCTACTCCATCTTCAACTTTAAATACATAGCTTAATAGGTTTCTTACAAATATTGATTCATCAGAAACAGATAATACATTTACTTCTCCAACTGGAACAGTTACATAAGCATACATACCATCTTTAATATCTTTTTCTTTATTATCAATTCCAAGTTTAATCATATATTTTTTAGTTACTGAATCAGCTATTGGGTTGATTTCAAGAATTTTTCCAACATATTTTTTATTATTTAATGCTCCAACTTCAACATCTATTCCTTGTCCAACTTGAATTTGAGTTAGCCATTCAGCAGGGAATCCAACATAAGTTTCCATAGTAGTATCATCTACAACTGTAAATACAACTTCACTTGCTGCAATCTCATTTCCAACTTTACCAAATAGATTTCCTACTACACCGTCTATTTCAGCTCTTCTAAATAGTTTATTATAGTCACTTTTAGCTGCTTCATAAGATGCCTTTGCTGCTTCGTAACTTCCCTTTGCTCCTACATAAGTATTTTCATAACCAACATATTCAAGGTATGAAACTAATTGTTTTTCATATAGATTTTTAAATTTTAAATAGTTATTTTTTGCTATATTCATAGCTGATAAAGATGAATTATAGTTAGCTTTTGCTGAGAAATATGCTGATTCAGTAGCTGAATCAGAAAGTTCCATTACTAACTCTCCTTTTTTTACTTTATCTCCATTTCTTTTTAAAATCTTTTCTATTGTTCCACCTTGTTCTGTTTTGTGATCAACCTTTTCTTTAGGCTCTAACACAGCATCAGATTTAAATATTTGATTCATCTTTCTAACTGTTGCTGGTTCTGTTATTACATATTTAACCTTCTCTTCTATTACTTTCTCTTCTTCTTTTCCACAACCTGTCATTACCATTGTTAGTAAAATTACTAAACAAGCTAATTTTTTCATAACTTCCTCCTAATTTATCTAAATGTTTTAATTAACCTTTTTAAACATCAGAAAAAAGTTTTTACAGCCTAACTCTAAAAACTTTTTTCCTCTAATTTTTTTAAATAAGCATTGATCTATATCTTTCAAAGGCATATAGATAATCAATTACTACTTGGTTATATGCAACTTTAGCTTCTCTCATTTGAGTTTCAGATAATAAGAAATCTACTGTTGATATAAGTCCAGCATCATATCTCTCTTGATCCATTTTAAAGTTTTCAATAGCAGCTTCCATAGCTCTTTCTTTAGAGCTTCTCTCTTTTTCCATTCTTATTAATTCTAAGTAAGCATCAGTTACATTAATTCCAATATCATCTTTAGATATCTTTTCTCTTAACTCCTCTTGCTCTTTAGTGATTGAAGCTACTCTATAATTATCATAATTTTTTCCAAATTCAAATACATTCCATGTAACTTGAACTCCACCTCTCCACTCTGCTTCATCAATAGTTGGATTGTATTTTGTTCTTTCTGAAGTTCCGTAGCTTGCAAAGGCATTTACTTTTGGTAACATATCTGCTCTAGATATCATCTTTGAAGCATCTGCTGCTTCTACATAGTATTTAGCAGTAAGAGCTCCTATACTCTCTGTTAAAGCTTGTTCCTTGTCCTTAGCAAAATCTATATTTCTACTTAAATTTTCAGGTACTGTAAACTCTACAACTTCTATATCTTTATCATTTACTAACCCTGTTTTTATTTTTAATTTTTCTTTTTCAATCTCTATACTGTTTTTTGTTCCAATAATTTGAGATTCAACTTCTAACATTGAATACTCTGTTTTTAAAATATCTGTTTTAGTTATTAATCTCAAATCTAATTGAGCTTTTTGTTTTTCATATCTAGCTTTTAACTCTTTATGAGATGATTCAAGAGCTTCTAAATCTTTCTCAAGTTTTACAATATTTGAGTAGTTAGAAATTGTTTCAAGTCTTACATCTCTTCTCTCTCCCATATATAGAAGATTAGAGATATTTTTATAGGCTTGAGCACCTTTTATTCCTCCAAGTACTGCTCCTCCTTGGAATATAGGTTGTGATATAGTTATTGTTTGAGTATATCCACCTTTTCTATCAACTTGATTTTTTTCCCAACTATGTCTTTTCATTGGACGTTCATACTCTCCTCTTGTATATGAACCACTATATACAACACTTGGTAAAGCATCTTTAAAAGCCATTCCCACTTTTAATTTTGAAACTTCTACATCTTTTTCAGAGATTTTTATCTCCTTACTATTTTCTAGAGCCATTTGAATAGCTTGATCCAAAGTAATTTCTCTAGCAAACACAGAACTACTTAATATTAAAAGCAATCCTAATATTTTCTTCATCTTTAACCTCCTGATTATGCTTTATATTTTAAAATTTATTTTAACATTTTTAATATACTTTTATATATGAAATATATCCCTTCATCAAAACTCTTATGATTTATTCTTTTTTCTGCCTCTGCAATATCTTTTATAAAGAAGTTATCTTCACTATTATCATCAAAAAAGATATTAGTCATTTTAAAACCTCTAATTATAGAGTTAATAATTTGAGAGTATTGGTCTATTTCATTTTTATTTAATTTTAATTGAGAATTATATCTATTTAATAGTTTTTCTATGAAATTATAATTTATAGTTTCTATTTTTATCATTAGATCTCTAACATCTTTTCCCAATACATCTACATTTCTAGCAAGATTTATCAATACAAGTTGTCTTTTCAGATCTTTTTTTAAAAATTTTACCCTTGAAACTATATTTTTTAATAGAATTTCATCAAAATCTTTTCCCTCCCTGATCTGTTTCTCTTGCTGTTCAAGACTACTTTTAATCTGTTCCTCTATTATTGTTCTCAAGAGGAGACTCTTACTTTTAAAATATGTATAGAAACTCCCTTTGGCTATTCCAATAGAATTAGTTATATCTTCAACTGATGTATGGGAATATCCATTTTTTAATATTAAAGACATAGCTGCTTCTACTATCTGTTCTTTTTTCCCCTTTCCTTCCATCACATAACTCCTTTATTTTTTTGACTTATTAGTCAGCTTAGATTTTACACCTTTATGACTTATAAGTCAACATAATTTTTATTTTTTTACACTCCTAAAGAAGTTACTCTATTTCTATTTTTATATCATAAAAACAATATAAAATTTTAGAATATTATATATTTTAAACTATAAAGTAACTTTAGGGTCAATATTTTTTTTAGTTTTTTTAATATATTCTTCTTTCTATACTATATATATTTTTTTAATATTTTTTATTCTATATCTAGACAAAAATTTTTTTAATTTATACTTTTATTTTCTTCATAATTTTTTCATAAAAAAAGACTAACCGAATCTCTTCAGTTAGCCTTTTTTTCTACAGTCAGTATTTATGTAAATTTTATTGTAAGTTAATCTTAGAAAGTAGTTCTAAATCCTACTACAGCAGTTGGTTGCCATCTCCAATCTCTAGCACTTTTTTCACTTTGATAAGCCCAGTTTCTATACTCTGCTCCTAATGAAGTGTAAACATTTAAGTTTGGTGTTACTTTATAAGTAGTTATAAGTTGAGGATAAGCATATAATTGATATGAATTATGATAGTAATTATAATTATCTGCTTTTAAATCAGCTGGTTCAATAGCTTTTGCATCAGCTTTTACTGTTCTTTGAATTTTTTCTGAATTCCATGTATATGGATCATATCCACCTTCAAAGTAGAAATCTACTGTTACATCATCATTTGCATATAAGTTTGTTGTGTTATATAAGTATGCTTCCATAGTTAAGCTTGTATTATTTCTTACTGTATCTTTTGCTCCAGTTGCTTGACGTTCTCCATAGAAATGTTGATCACCATATAAATTGAACTCAAATGAGAATCCTAATGGTAATTGGTTCATAGTAAATAGATCTAATCCTAAAATATTTTCATAATCAGCACTATTTTTTGCCCATTTATATTTATATTTTGGTGCAAAAGTAAAGCTTGTTGTTTTTATAAAATCATTGTTAAATAGATAATCTGCTATATTAAATCTTGCTTGATATTCTAATGATTGAACATCATCAGTATCTTTTTTATATTCTAATCTTGAAGTAAGATCAACTTTTGAATCTCCTAAATTTCCATGATCATAGAAATATCTCAATCTTGTTTGAGTTCCATTTTCTCCCTCTTGATTTTTATTTGTAACTGAGTTCCAATCATTATAAGATCTTACTCTGTATTCTAATGATTGTTTTTCTGTCATATTAATTTGTCCTAATAATTGTGTTCTTCCATAGTTGTTACTTACTTTGTTATTTTTGTTATTAAGCTCTTCTGCTTCTCCATAATATCTGTATTGTAAATCAACATATCCATTAGGTTTAAATCCTTCTGGCTCTCTGTCTCTATAAACAATAACTTCTTTTTCAACAATTTGTACTGGTGTTTCCTCAACTACAACTGGTTCAGGAACTATTTCTTTTGCCTGTGCCATGGCTGTAACTGCTAAAAACGCCCCAACTAATAATAAAGATTTTTTCATAAAAATACCCCCTAGTATCTTTTTAATTAAACTACAAGAATACGGAGATTCTGGGAGTTATCTCGTATATTCTTGTAGTTTATTTTGGAGAGAAAACAAATTATGAGAGATTAGCAACTCTCACAACTCTTCTTTTCTACATATGTAAGTATAGCCCTCTATAATGTTTTATATGTGAATTTTAGGAGTTATTATTTTTTTCTCAATTTATCAATGTTTTAATCTTTAGTTATTCACTTTAAAACATGGTATAAAAAGTTAAAAAAATGTTTTTTTATTTTTTTTAAACGAATAATTTATAATTGTTTCTTCATTTCTTTGACATAATAATGTCACATAAAAGAAATTTTTTCGTCTTTATACATCAATCTTTCTATTGAATTTTTATAACTAAAAAAAGCCAATAAAAACAAAATTTAAACATTTGCCTTTATCAACTTTCTTTTTTATAAAACAATATAGAAAAATAACTTTTAATTTTTAAAACAAATAAACTTGACATATTATTTTTCAAAGTTTATAATTGCCATTGCTAAATAATTTTATTCTTCAAATCATTGAAGTAGCATACTAATAGCAAAGGAGAATGATGATTTATTTTGATGAATTATGGTATATTGAGCAAATATAATAAAACAAAAGGAACTCTATTTACACCTAAACAATTACAAAAATTGATATATCCATTAATAATTGAACAAGTATTAGCAATTACTGTTGGAATGGTAGATACTATAATGATCTCTTATGCTGGAGAAGCTGCCATGTCAGGAATCTCTTTAGTTGATATGATAAACAATTTAATGATCAATATATTTGTTGCCATTGCTACTGGTGGAACTGTTATTTTATCACAGTATTTAGGAAGTAAAAATATAAAAAAGGCATCTACAGTTGCTTCACAGCTTATTATGATCGCTGCGGTTATTTCAACTATATTCATGGTTATTTTCATTTTTAATAACCACTTTATTTTAAAACTATTTTTTGGAGCTATAGAAGCTGATGTAATGAAAAATGCAAAAATATATTTTTTAATTTCTGCATGTTCATATCCATTTATTGCAGTATTTGGTTCATGTTCTGCTATTTTTAGATCAATGGGTAATGCTAAGATATCTATGAAAATATCTGTAGGAATGAATATTTTAAATGGAATAGGTAATGCCATTCTTATTTTTGGATTTTCTATGGGAGTTATGGGAGCAGCACTATCAACTTTATTTTCAAGATTTGTAGGTACTCTAGTTATCTTTTCTCTACTAGAGAAAAAGAAAAACCTAGTCACTGTATCTCGTAAAGAGATTTTTATGTGGGATAAAGAGATGATCTACCGTATTCTTTATATTGGAATTCCTAGTGGTATAGAAAATGGAATCTTCCAATTAGGAAGAGTGTTAGTTGTTAGTATAATCTCTAATTATGGAACAACACAGATTGCTGCAAATGCTGTTGCAAATGGATTAGATTCTATGGGAACTATTGCTGGACAAGCTATGAACCTTGCAATGCTTACAGTGATAGGACATTGTATGGGAGCTAAAAAAAAAGATGAGGCTGTTTTCTATACAAAAAAAATATGGAAATTAACATATCAGATAACATTAGCAATCAATATAGTAATTTTAGTTTTCTTACCAACATTATTAAATCTCTTTTCATTGTCAAAAGAGGTTTATAGATACTCATATATTCTAGTTTTTATACATAATGGAATGGCAATTTTATTATGGCCAACTTCATTTACTATGCCAAATGCTTTAAGAGCAGCAGGAGATGTAAAATTTTGTATGTTTATCTCTATTTTCTCAATGATTGCTTTCCGTATTTTCTTTAGTGTTATCTTAGGAACTTGGTTTGGTTTAGGAGCAATTGGAGTATGGATTGCAATGGTTATAGATTGGATTTTTAGAGCATCTCTATTTACAATCCGTCTTATGAAAGGAAGATGGCTAGAATACAAAATTATATAAAAAAATTTAAATATGTTTTATTTAATATAAATGAGCTGAGTAAAATATTTACCCAGCCCATTTTTTATTTACACCATTTAAATTGTAACTTTTTTAGTTATCAATAAATATAGAGCAATAATAGCTATAATTACCAAAGCTATTGCTGCCATTTTCTCTTTTTCAGTAAATATAGGTTCATTTTCTCCTTTATTTTCCTCACGAGCTTTACAGAATACTAATATTCCAATAGCAAATAGTATACTTGCCATTACTAGATATTTTAATCCTGCTGCATATATTAACCATGCTCCATATATACTTCCTAAAACTCCTGTTATCAATGCTGTTTTTGTTTTTATTCCAACATCTTTAGGTATATCTCCTCTCTTAGAAATTTGCCATAAGTATAAAGTTGATGCCATATATGCTGGTAGTATCATAACTCCTGTTATACTTAACATAGCATTCCAAGCATTATTTGCAAAGTATACTAATACCATTGTTAATTGCATAGCTATACTTGAAACTAAAAGTGCAAATGATGGAGTACCATTTTTATTTTCTTTAGCAAAAATTTTAGGGAAAGTTCCATCTTTTGCACAAGCAAAAGGTACTTCAGCTAAGAATACTGTCCAAACTAACCAAGAACTTAGTAGAGCTATGATAACTCCTATATTCATGAACCATTCTCCCCATTCACCAACTATATCAGCTAATACTGCTGCTGCTGAAGGTGGAGCTAATACTGCTAATTCCCCTTGTGATAATAATCCAAATGGTAACATTGAAATTGCAGTATATGATAACCAACATAGTAAAAATCCTATTAAAGTAGCTTTACTTACTGCTTTTTGGCTTTCTGCCCTGTCTGAAATAACTACAGCTCCTTCAATACCTATAAATGACCATAAAGTTACTAACATTGTACTTTTTATTTGTCCACCAATTCCACCTAGATTTGTATCATGAATAGCTTTTATTGTTTCATGTCCCCAAAAGTTTGTATCAAACATTGAGAACTTAAATACAAATAAGCTTGCTATAATAAATACAGCTATTGGAACTAATTTTGCTATTGTTCCTATAATATTTATACTAGCAGCTTGTTTAACCCCTGCCATTATCATAAAATACATCAACCAAATAAGAATAGATCCACCTATAACTGATGGTAGATTGTTTCCACCTTTAAAGTGTGGTGGGAAAAAATAGTTTAATGAATCCATAAGAAGTATAGCATAACCTACATTGGCAAAAATTGAAGATAACCAGTATCCCCACGCCATTAAGAATCCTGTCAACTTTCCAAATCCCAATCTAGCATACATATATATTCCTGATTTTGCATCTGGTCTTACTGTTGACAAAACTCTAAAGGTATTAGTTAAGAAATACATTCCAATTCCTGTAATGATCCATGCTATTCCAACTGCTCCTGCTGAAGCTCCTTGTGCCATATTTTGAGGCAGATTATATATTCCACCTCCTATCATAGCACTAATAACTAATCCTGCTAATGAAAGAACTCCAAGTTTTTTTGTTTCTGTGCTACTTGACATATTTTTCCTCCTTTTACTTAATTTGTTTTTTACTGCTACCATATATTGACACTATTCTAAGGAATCTTTTTTTTCCTTTTTTCTTTTTTTAAAAAGGAAATATATTTTTTTAGTGTAAAATGATTATGTAAACAAATTTTAGTTACACATATATGCTTTATATTATTTTTATAGGAGGAATCAAAATGAAAAGTTTAGAAGGAACAAAGTATAATGTACTTATCATTAAAAATGGCTTTTCAGATGAAAAATCACCTGTAGCTAAAAGAGTAAATCTTTTAAAAGATGATTTAACAGAAAGAGGAGTAAATATTATTCAAGTAAGAAATTTTCAAGAAGCTCTTGAAGAGATTTCAATTAATAAAAGAATTGATTGTTTACTTGTTGACTGGAATTTAAAACAAACATCTTTAGAAAAAGAAAATGAGCTAGTTAATTTAATTACTACTCTTCATGAAAGACAAGAGGGAGTTCCAGTTTTTTTATTAGCTGAAAAAACTGATACTACACCTACATTAAACTCAGAAGTATTAAATAGTATTAATGAATACCTTTGGATTTTACAAGATGATATAGATTTTATAGGAGAGAGAATATCTGAAGAGATCAAACTATATAGAGATTCTCTACTTCCACCACTTGCAAAGGCAGTATTTAATTACAATAAAACTGCTGAATACTCTTGGGCAGTTCCTGGACATCAAGGTGGTGTTGGTTTCTTAAAAACTGCTATTGGTAAAAAATTCTTTGATTTCTATGGAGAAAATCTATTTAGAACAGACTTAGGAATTGAAAGAACAGCTATTGGATCACTACTAGATCACACAGGAGCTTTCTATGAATCAGAAAAAAATATAGCTAGAATTTTTGGAGCAGATATGAGTTTTAATGTATTAGTTGGAACTTCTGGTTCAAATAGAACTGTAATTCAAGGTTGTCTTACTGATAAAGACACTGCTTTAATAGATAGAAACTGTCACAAATCAATAGAACAAGGACTTATTATCACAGGAGCTAAACCAGTATATATGACTCCTACAAGAAATAGATACGGTATAATCGGACCAATCTTACCTGAAACTATGAAAGAGATGGTAAAAGTAAATCCTAAATATGCAGTTGTTACTAACTGTACATATGATGGGGTTCTTTACAACACAGAAAAAATAGAGGAAATTTTATCATCTTCTGTTGATTATCTACACTTAGATGAAGCTTGGTATGGATATGCTAGATTCTATGAAATATATAAAGATCACTTTGCTATGAGAGGAAAACCTGAAGATCACAAAAAAGATGGAGCTACAATCTTTGCTACTCAATCTACACATAAACTTTTAAATGCTCTATCTCAAGCATCATTTATCCATGTAAGAAATGGTAAAAAACCTATTGATTTAGATAGATTTAACCAATCATATATGATGCATGCTACAACTTCTCCTCTATATGCTCTTGCTGTATCTAATGATATTGGAGCTGCTATGATGGAAGGAAATGCTGGTAAATCCCTTGTTAAAGAAGTTATAAAAGAAGCTGTTGAGTTCCGTCAAGAGATTGGAAAACTATATAAAGAGTATACTTCTAAAGGGGATTGGTTCTTTAAACCTTGGAATGCTAAAAAAGTAACTGATCCTAAAACTAAAAAAGTATATAATTTTGAAAAAGCACCAAAAGAATTATTAATTGAAGAACAAGATTGTTGGGTAATGCATCCAGAAGATAAATGGCATGGATTTAAAAACTTACCTGAAAATTGGGCTATGCTAGATCCTATAAAAGTAAGTATCCTAGCTCCAGGAATGGAAGATAATGGAGAGTTAGCTGAAAATGGAGTCCCTGCTGCTCTAGTTTCTGCTTACCTTGAAAAATTTGGAATTATCCCTACTAGAACAACTGATTTCCAAGTTATGTTTATCTTTGCAATGGGAATAACTGAAGGAAAATGGACTACTCTTGTAAATATGCTACTATCATTTAAAAAACACTATGATAATAATACTTCTATTAAAGATATATTCCCAGATTTAGTACTTTCTTATCCTCAAGAATATGAAAATATTGGACTTCATGATTTAGGAGATAAGATGTTTAAATACTTGAGAGAAAATAATCCTGGAGCTGTTCTTAATGAAGCTTACTCTATTTTACCAAAAGTTGATATGCTACCAAGAGAAGCATATAATAATATAGTTGATAACAATGTTGAACTTGTTCCTGCAACTAAACTTGAAGGTAGAATTGCTGCTAACTCTGTAATTCCATACCCACCTGGAATCCCTATGCTTATGTCTGGAGAAAATTTTGGTGATAAAAACAGTCCATTTATTAAATACTTAAACTCTCTTTCTCTATGGGATAAATCATTCCCAGGATTTGAACATGAAATTGAGGGAACACATGTAATAGATGGTGTTTATAATGTTCTTTGTATAAAAAACAGATAAAAAACCCCGTAGGGTGTGAGGACAGAACTGAGCTATCTGTACTTTCTCAATAGACAAATAATAATGATAAGAAATACTCCACCAAAAAGAATTGTTGTACCTCCATCAAAATTAATTGTCAGATGCTGAATTGCTACAGTCATCTCTGTACCTCCTTATAGAATTTAGAACTACTGCCTATAAGCGTGTTATTTCTTACAGACATGAAATAAGCTTCCACCAAAGTGAAAGCCTATCTCATAACACGTTTTATCTAAATTCTATAAGTCCCATACGGGTTAGTACTTTAATTATAACAAGAATATATCAAAAAGTCAAAATCATAACTAGATAAAAAGTATAAATATAAATTTTAATGATAAGTTAAATAAAAAGAGGGAAGTTTTTAAATGCTTCCCTCTTTATTTTTTATAAATTATTTTAACCACTCATCTACTCTTTTAACAATATCTTGTATATCATTTATCAGTTTACAAGTATGATAACCATCAGCCACTGCATGATTTGCAAATACAGAAAATGGAAGTAAAATTTTTCCATCTTTTTCATAATATTTTCCAAAAGCTATCACTGGAAAAAATAGATTTGATTCACTATAAGTATCATTACTATATCCAGTAAAGCTTAACCATGGAATTGCTGAAATAGGGCAAAAATTATCTGGTTTCCCCTCTTTACTTTTTATTCCTTTAACATCTTTATATTTTTCCATATCATCAGTTACATTTTTATAAAAGATAGAAAAATCCTCTGAATATTCACTCCAAATATCTGAAAAAGTTTTATCATCATCATGGAAAATTGTATAAGAAGGATGACAAATATCCCAATAACCTAGATTCCCATCTTTATCATAACTTATTCTAAACTCTCTATTTTCATTTACCCCTCTTATAACTGCATATAACATAGCTGGATAAAACTTAATCTTTCTCTCTTTTACCCTTTTTAATAAATCTGTAATATCCATATCTATATTTAAATTATATTTAGCTTTTATCAAATTTTTATAGTAGAAAAAATACTCCCTTCTCTCCCACTTTTCCATATCCAATTTATTAAACATAATCCACCTCTTTTATTTTTTTAAAGTTTTTACTAACTCTTTATCCTCTTTTGTAACTCTTATTGATTCTCTTATTTTCTGAATTCCCTTATTATGTACCCAAGGATCTAAACTATTATCTTTTAAAAATTCTAAAGTTCTCTCTGGAAATTTTACAAATAAAATAGATATTAACCATGCTTGAGCCATTTTCAGATAATAACTTTTATTCTTAACTTGAGAACATAGTTTTATAATCTCTTCTATATACTCTTTTTCCATATAGTAACTTAAAAATGTTACTAATACAAATCTAACTTTATACTCTTCCTTTGTTTTTATAAGCTTTTTTAAATAATCAAAGAAATATTCTCTATTCTTTTTTATAATTTTTAGATTAGCTACAAATCCATCACATATTCCCCAATTATCTATAAGAGGTAAAAATCTCTCAATTTCATCTTTCACAATATTTTTATCATCTTTTATATATCCTATTATCAACCCTCTAATAAAAATCTCTTCATAATACCCTTTAATCTCTTGAGCAATAAATTTTCTCCAATCTCCCTTTGCTATATTTTTTGCAATATCTTTTACTATTGGTGATCTTATCCCTATAATTTCACTATTAGTAGTCACCAATTTTTTGTGAAACTCTAAATATTTTTCATCTTTTAAGCTTTTTAATTTCTCTATAAATTGCAAATAATTTTCTCTATTCCAATTAATACTTTTATATTCCAATTTCTCACCTCGACTCTCTTTATTAATTTATATACTCTATTTTTTACTAAAAAACAAGTTTAAATATAAAAGGGATTGCTTTTTTACAACCCCTTCCAAATCTTAATATTCTTCTTCAAATCTTCTATGATGTGTTATCTTCTCTCTCCCTATAGTAGCTGAGTAATCCATTCCACTATTTTCTATCACTCTTAAAACTTTCTTTGATTTTAAAGTTGTAGCAAGGTTAAGTGCAGATCTTTGGTGATTGTTTTTTATTGTTACATCTCCACCAAATTCAAGTAAAAGCTCCATTATCTTATCAAAATCATTTCTTGCTGCTATATGCACAGGAGTTTCTCCATACTTGTTTTTTACATTTGGATCAGCACCATTATATACTAAAGCATCTACAAAATCATATGCTCCCTTCTCTACACAGTGATGAAGTATTGTATTTTTCTCTTCATCAATCTCTTCAATACTATCCATATCTAAGTTTTCTTTAAATCCTTCTAAATCATTTTCTTGTAAAAATTTCAAAAGTTCCATTTGACACCTCTAAAAAATATTCTCCTTTTTTAATATATTGTTTTCAAAAATTCATTAAAATTTTAACTTCTCTCTTTAATAACCACACTCCTCTAAGAAAAGCGGTGGTTCTATCTCTAGTTTACATTTTTTTCCTTTAAATGCCTCAACTAGAACAAGATTTGAATTTCTATCTTTAGAATAGTAAACAAATCTCACTCTCTTTAGAGAAAAGCCACAGTCCTCAAGAATTCTTGATATATCAGTGAATCTATAACTTCTATGAACTAAAGTAATACTTCCCATAGGTTTTAACAACCTCTTAGCATTTCTTATTAAATCATAAAGATTTAATGTCAGCTCATGTCTAGCTATTGATTTACAACTTAGAATATTTTGTTTTTTTCCATCAACTTCCATATAGGGTGGATTAGAAATTATATAGTCAAAAGCATTTCCCTTAGGATACTCCTTCACATCATCATTTTCAATTTTTATATAATCTTCTAGATTATTTAATTTTACATTCTTTAAAGCTAGTTCACAATTTTCCTCTTGTATCTCTACCCCTGTTATGTCCTCTCCCTTTCCCTTTGAATATAGAAGAATAGGTATAATTCCATTTCCACAACCTATATCCAATATCTTTCCTTTTTTAGTAGGAGAAAAGAAATCTGACAATATAACAGCATCTACAGAAAATCTAAATCCATCTTTTTTTTGAATGAGCTTGTAGCCATTATTAAGCGTTGTAATATCTTCATTGACTAACATTTTATTCCTTTTCAAGCTCCTTATGTTCTAACTCTTCTTGAGTTTTCTCATTTTTCAATTTATTAGCCTCTTTCTTATTGAATTTAATCTCTTCAATCTCAAATCTCATCATACCTATTGTTGCAACATCTACAAAAAGATACCCATTTAGAGGACTTATACTAATTACTTTTCCCTCTCCTTTAGGAGTTTTTACCAACTGATTTACAGCTGGATAATGTCTCAACACCTCTTCATATTGAGCATACTCATAGTTTATACAACAAAGCAATCTTCCACATACCCCTGAAATCTTAGCTGGATTTATAACTAAACCTTGATCTCTTGCCATCTTAATAGATACAGAGTCAAATTTATTGATAAATGTTCTACAACAAAGCTCTTTTCCACAGATACCTATTGTCCCTAAAATTCTAGCCTCATCTCTTACACCTATCTGTCTTAACTCTATTCTTAATTTAAAGATATTTGCCAAGTCTTTTACTAGATCTCTAAAATCTATTCTTCCTTCAGCTGTAAAATAGAATATTAACTTACTTCTGTCAAAAGTATACTCTGTTCCAACAAGTTTCATTGGAAGTTTATGATGAATTATTCTCTCTTTACAAAGCTTATTAGCTTTCGCTGATTCCTCTTTTAATTCATTGTATCTTTTTATCTCATCTTCATCAGCTTTTTTAATAACAGGTTTTAAAGGTAGTACAAGCTCTTTTTCAGGTAACATTCTAGGTTCACCATAAACTACCCCTACCTCTTTTCCTCTAACTGTATCAACAATTACCTTGTCACCTTTTTTATACTCTGTATTATCTATAACTTCAAAATAGTATCTCTTTTTAGTTATTTCAAACATAACTCCAAGTACATTGTACTCTTTTTTCTCAGGAACAGGCGTTTCTACAACCTTATTCTCCTGCTCTTTTATATTTTCTTCCATTCCGCCTCCTAATATTCAATCAACCCTTCCTCTAAAAAACTAAAGTAGGAGTTTTTTGTTACTATTATATGATCTAACAGTCTAATCTCTAGCAGTTTTAAACTATCATACATATATTGAGTGAGTTCTATATCCTTTTTTGATGGAGATATATTCCCTGAAGGGTGGTTATGAGCAAATATAACTGACTTAGCTCTATTTTTTATTACCCTTTCCACTATCTCTCTTGGATATATTGCACTTTTATCTATTGTTCCAGAAAAGAGAGTTTCACTTGCTATCAATTTATTTGAAGTATCTAAGAATAGAATTTTAAACTCCTCTCTTGGTGAATGCCCAATCTCTCCTCTTAAATATGATAAAAGGTTATTCTTACTCTTTATTGTTAAAATATCTTTATTTTCTATCTTCTCTCTGTATAAAGTCAGTGCTATATCTCCTATAAGCTTTAGAAATACTGCACTTCCCTCTCCAATTCCATCTACTTCTAAAAGAGATTTTACATCACTTTTAGCTATTTCATCTATTGTTCCAAACTTTTCTATTAACTCCTTTGCTATTGGTTTTACATCTTTTCTAGCAATAGAGTATGTAAGTAAAAGTTCTAAAACTTCATAATCATTAAACCCTTCTAAACCACTTTTTATATATCTTTTTCTAAGTCTTTCACGATGCCCTTCCCCTAAATTTTTTAACATAGGCAATCACTCTTAATAGAACATATCATACACTGCTGCTGGTGTTTTCATACCATTTATAATCTCAATAGCACAATCAACTATTGGATAAGCTAATACTGCTCCTGTTCCCTCTCCTAATCTCATACCCATATTAAAGAAAGCTTTTAGCCCTAATTCTTCAAGAACTAGCTCCATTCCTGGCTCTTCACTCATATGAGTAGCTATTATATAATCTTTTACCTTTGGTTCTATTTTACAAGCAACTAAAGCAGCTACACTTGATATAAATCCATCTATCAACATAGGCTTTTTATATCTTGCAGCTCCTAGATACATTCCCACCATACAAGCAATATCTAATCCTCCAACATGAGCTAATACATCAACTGGATCCATATTGAATGTATCATATTTTTCACAAGCTTCCATTATTACTCTTTTCTTTTTATTTAAAGCATCATCTGTAAGCCCTGAACCTCTTCCAACAATTCTATCAATATTTCCTTTAGTAAATGAATATAAAATAGCTGAACTTGTTGAAGTATTTCCTATTCCCATCTCTCCATTTGAGAATATATCAAAATCTTTTTTACTCTCTATCATCTCAATTCCAACAAAGATAGCTTTTAAACACTCCTCTTGAGACATTGCAGGTTCTACATAAAAATCTTTTGTTCCCAACATAATAGGTTTTCTGTATAGGTTTGGATAATCCCTAGGCACTGTATCCTTAATTCCAATATCTATAAGATTAAAATCTATTCCTAATTTTTTTGTTAATAATCCTATTGCAGCTATTCTATTTAGCATAGCTTCTGATACTAAACGTGTATATTCCAATGGACATGATGCAACCCCTTGAGCTACTATTCCATTATCTGCTGCTGCTACAATATGGCATCTATTAGGTACTCTTTTTACAGGATAACCACTTATACCAGCTAATTTTATTGCTATCTCCTCTAAAGTTCCCAAACTTCCTTGAGGTTTCATCTTTCTATCTAATTCTTCTTGAGCAAGTTTTATAGCTTCTTGATCTGCTCCTGTTATCTCACTTAAAAAATTTTTTAGTCTTTCCATCTTTTTATCACCCTATATTTAGTCCTTTTAATATTGGAAAATCCTCTGCAAATTCAATCACACAGATTCCACCATTTTCCATACTATACTTCCAATAACTTTCTAACTTATCTGAAAAATACCAGCTCAATATGCAGTTAATCACTCCCCAATGAGTAACTACTAAATTATCCTTTGTTTTATCTAAACTCTCTACAAATTCAACTGCTCTCCTTTGTAATACTTCAAGGCTTTCACCAGTAATATAGTCAAAAGTTTTCCACTCCTCTTGACTTTTTTTAGCCTCTGCTGGATATTTTTCTAAAATCTCTTTATAACTTAACCCCTCAAATATTCCAAAATCTATCTCTTCCAATCTCTTGTCTAACTTTATAGGAAGATCTAAATAATTTACAATCTCAGCAGTTTCTGCTGCTCTTTTTAAATCACTTGAATAGATAAAATCATATTTATATCTATTTTTCAGTAACTCTCTTGTCTTTTTACATTGCTCTTTTCCTGTTTCATTTAAACTTGGATCTAACTTTCCAAAGAATATTCCATCAACATTCATTTGAGTTTGTCCATGTCTAACTAATATTAGTTTTCCCAATATTATCACCTATCTAGCTAAAATATACATACCTAACATTGCAATTATCTCAGATATTTCAACAACTGCTCCTAAAGTATCCCCTGTTATTCCACCTATTTTTCTAGTCATAAGCTTAGCAAATAGATATCCTAAGATCATAACAACTGGAATAACTATCAAAATTTCATATGGAATTACAAATAGATAAGCTGCTCCTCCTACAAAGATTGCAGTTATAATTGTAGCTATTAATACAGCTAATCCATCAGTATGATCAACAAATGTTTTTCCCATTCCAGTAGCTCTTGCATAAGGTGCTGATCCACAGTTTACAACACTGTTAAGTCTTGCTATAACTGGTGATAGTAAAAGCATTATAGGCATAATCACTGGTGAACTATTTGAGGCTTCTACTAATAGTGCCACTTTTAAAAAGAAATAAAGAATAAGAACAAGTCCACCATTTGTACCAAGTCTTGAATCTTTCATTATATCTAACATTTTTTGCTTACTTCTATAACTAAATATTCCATCAAATGTATCTGCCAATCCATCAAGGTGAAGTCCTCCAGTTAATACAACTTCAATTATCACTAAAAGAACTGCCATTACCATTGGTGAATAGATAATATAACCTAATAGCCAAAAAGCTGCAAAAAGAACTAAACCTATTACCATTCCAACTACTGGAAAAAATCTCATACCTTTTCCCAATTCATCAGAATCAAATTTAGGATCAAATCCTATAGGAAGTCTAGTCATAAATCTAAAAAGTAAAATTAATCCTTTCATTAAATCCTCCTAAAATCTTATCTATTTTAATTGCATTTTTAATCCTGATACTAGTAGATATGCTTCATCTGCTTTAGCTGCTGCAATTTGATTCATACGTCCACATATATCTCTAAAATATCTTCCTAAAGGGTAAGCTGGAACTACTCCCATTCCTATCTCATTAGAAACAATTACTAAATCTTGATCTTGAGTTTTTATAAAGTCTAAAAACTCTTCAACCTCTTTCTTTATTCCATTTTCTATTAAAGTCAATTGAGAATCTGGCATATTATCCCAATCATACTCTTTCTCCATTATCATAAGATTAGTTACCATATTTGTGAGGCAATCTAATAAAATTACTCCACCTTTTTTCATATGAGGTTTTACCAATTCCACTACATTCTTATATCCCTCTACCGTTGTCCAATTCTCTCCTCTTTGCTCCCTATGCTTTCTTACTCTTGCTCTCATCTCATCATCAAAAACAATAGCAGTAGCCAGATATATTCTATCCTCATATCCTTTATCAAAAATATATTTTTCTGCATGACTACTTTTACCACTTCGAGAACCACCAGTGAAATATATTATTCTTCCCACTTTTTCATCTCCTCTGCTCTTTCAATATTGATAATTATATCATATTTTGGAATATTTTACACATATTTTATAATTAACAAAACCCCTATTTTAGTTTATTTTATAGATTTTTTCTACTCCATTTCTTCTAAAAATCTATCAATTCCATTTTCCCATGAAGGTATCTTTTTACCTATCGCTTTTTCTAATTTTGAGCTATCTAACTTTGTATACTCTGCCCTTTGAGCTTTCAAATTAAAATCCTTTGTCTTAGCTCTATTCAGTTTTCCTTGCCATCCTATTTTATCTAAAACATATTTTCCTTGATCATATTTACTTGCTTCTCCTGTATTTGAAAGATGATACAAACCATACTTTTTAGTTTTTATCAATTCCCAACTATAATAAGCTAGATCCTTTGAATATGTTGGTGATGATATTTGATCATCAACTATTGATAGCTCATCTTTATTTTTACTCCAATTAATTACTTGCTTATTAAAATTATTATTAGCTATTCCAAATACCCAAGATGTCCTTACTACAAAACTATCTGGTTTTACTTTAAAAACTTCCTTTTCTCCCTCATATTTGCTTTTTCCATAAATTGATAGAGGATTAGAAATATCCTCTTCTGTATATGGAGCTTTTTTCTCTCCATCAAATACAAAATCTGTTGAATAAGTTATATAATCAGCTCCTATCTCTTTTGCTACTATTGCTAAATCTCTTGGAGCATATGTATTCAATTTTTTACAAAATTCAACTTCATCTTCAGCTTTATCAACATTGTTATAGGCAGCACAATTTATAATAAGAGTTATATTTTTATCTTTTACAAACTCCCTTACTTTTTCAATATCTGTTATATCTAAATCATCTCTATCTGTTGCTATATACTCTTCTTTTAATTTATCAAATAATCTTTGAAAATCATAACCTAATTGCCCTTTAGCTCCTGTTATTAATATCATCTTTCTCCTCCTGCTTTTTTATACTCTTTAAAAGATTGGTGTCTTTTATCTTTTTCTGAAAAAATTAGATCTTCCTTTTTTAAATTATATTTTTTTAACTCCCAATCTATATTTAATTCACTATCATTCCATATTATCCCTGATTCATACTCTGGATAGTAATAATCATTGCATTTATACAAGCACTCCGCCTCTTCTGTTATAGTTAAAAAACCATGTGCAAAGTTTTTAGGAATATATAGCATTCTTCTGTTCTCTTCTGTTAACTCTACTTTTATACTTTTTCCAAAAGTTGCACTATCTTTTCTTAAATCAACTGCTATATCTAAAACTCCCCCTTTAATTACTCTTATTAATTTTCCTTGAGAATGTTCAGTTTGAAAATGTAATCCCCTCAATACTCCTTTTCTTGATTTAGAATGGTTATCTTGTACAAATTCATCTAATATACCTATCTCTTGAAAATCTCTTTTATTATATGATTCAAAAAAGAATCCTCTCTCATCACCAAAAATAGTTGGTTCAATAATATATACTCCCTCTATCTCTGTTTCTATTTTCTTTAATTTACCCATTTTTTTCTCCTTAATTACTTAATCTATTTTATTATAACATAAATTAATATTTCTATAAAAATAATAAAGGAATTAATGGTTTTTATCAATTCATTAACTCCTTTTTTTATTAAACTATAACTTATCATTTTAATAATTAATGTAAAAATATATTATCCCTAACATCAAGTTGACGTAATTTCCAAAAGTAAAGGAGTATG
>ENA-OPVT01000327-OPVT01000327.1-human-gut-metagenome-genome-assembly--contig:-NODE-327-length-37569-cov-4.732527_pt1 | contig 37569 bp, 30 predicted proteins | sample MGYA00241499_ERZ501990 | MGnify/ENA primary metagenome ERZ501990 (study PRJEB25962, sample SAMEA2042104) | human gut metagenome | biome: human gut; feature: human-associated habitat; material: faeces...
GAAATCATTTCTCATTTCCAATGGCCGATGATTATTTCAAGGACAATATCCCAAAATCATTCTGACATCATCCCGAAGACTTCCCGAAAGCATCCCGAAGAAACAGCCTATGCGGAGTGTCCCGATTTCTTTACATCGCAATCGCTACTTGTTCATCAGTTTACCAAACAGCGTGAGCATCTGCATGACGGTGTCCTTGCTACCGACGGGTATCTTCAGGTGGGTCTCGCCCGTCTCCTTGTCGGTCTCCACGATGCTATCGACCAACTGCTGAGTGGCCTCAGCCGACTTGAGTGTTTCGGCCAGTCCACTAAAGAAGGAGACACCCTGACTGACCAATTGCTGGGGATGGGGCGAAGCATGATGGCTGGAAGGCCGCTCCTGCGCGCCGTCCTGTGCCTTCGTTGGCGTCTGTCCTTGAGAAGGAACGTGGTTCGCAGGAGGCTCCTGGTCTGCAATAGCCCCATGGTCTGCTGAAGGAAGCTGCCCCTCGGAAGACTGGTGGGTTGCTAAAGATTCATGCTCTGCTGAAGACTCATGGTCCACAGACGACTCCTGATCTACAGAAGACTCATCGTCTGCCTCCGATGCGTCAGCGAGCGCTTCGTCCAAAGAGGCCTCCACAGACGTCTTCCCCTTCTGCTCTTGCTCCACCTCTTCGTCCACATACTCCACCTCGGGAGCGTCTGGCGTTGCCTCCATGACGACTGCGAGGTCGTCCATGAGTTTCTTAAACTTGCTCTCATCGACAAACACGGTGTCTGCACCGCCGTCCAAGACTCCCTCAAACATCGACTTCTTAAATCGCAGTTTGTTGATCATACCCTCCTCGATAGAACCTTTCGAGACAAGGTTGATGATCTGCACGGGCTTCTCCTGTCCGAGACGGAAGATACGGGCAATGCGCTGTTCAAGGACAGCAGGATTCCATGGCAAATCCATGTTGATGAGTGTGCTCGCCACCTGGAGGTTGAGACCCGTAGATCCAGCATCAGTGGAAAGAAACACGCGACTCTCGGGAAGCGTTGTGAAATCATCTACCAGCTCCCCGCGCCTCTTCGACGGCACTCGCCCATTGAGATACTCATAGCTTATGCCCCGCTTGTCCAGTTCCATCGCCACCAGACGGGTCATGCGCTCCCATTCGCTGAAGACGACCACCTTCTCGTCCCCACTCTCCAAGACATCGTCCAGCAGGTTCATCACCTCCGCTATCTTGACATCACTACGCGTCGTGAGATTTTGCTCCAAGATAAAGGTGCTGTCGGCCACCATCCGCATCTGACCCAGCAACTTGAGCACGCGCAGCCTGTCCTGCTCCGTCATGTAGTGGTATTTGCGATACTTGTTCAGGATCACCAACAAGTCCCACTTAAACTCCGAGTGGAGATCGTCCTGGCGTTGAGTCATCGGAACCAGCACAAACTGGTCGCTCCGCTTGGGCAACTGCAGGCGCACGCCTTTCTTCGTCCTCCGCAACAGTCGGTTGCTGACGGCCTCGCCAATGGCGTTGAGATCCTTATAGCCCATGATACCACCCGTCTCGGGATGGAGCAGGATGTGCTGGTCGCGAAACTGGTAGTAAGGTCCAAGACAAAACTGGTCCACCAGTTCCATGTTGGCATAGAGCTCCTCCAACTTATTCTCCATCGGCGTGCCAGACAGCAAGACCGCATAGCGCGACGCTATCTTGCGGGCGGCACGGGAGATCAGCGTGTCCCAATTCTTCAGCCGCTGTATCTCGTCCATGATCAACACGTCGGTATCCAACTTGCCCAGTTGTCTGACGTCGTTGCTCATCGTGTGGTAAGAGACAATCTTGTAGGGTGCGGGCGCCTTATACAGTTTGGCGCGCTTAGCAGGAGTGCCCTCTACGACCACCACCTTCGGAATGGTCAAGCCGTCCTCCACGCCTTTTCCACTACTCTCTACCCTGTCACCGCCCGTGAATCGTTCTATCTCCCGCTTCCACTGGTATTTCAGCGACGTGGGACAGACCACCAGTACCTGCTCAGCCATGCCCTCACGCAGATAGACCTCTGCCGAGGCGATGGCCTGCAACGTCTTGCCCAGTCCCATCTCGTCGGCAATGATGGCCTTGCCGGCACGCACGGCGAAGCGCGTCCCCTCCTTTTGGTAGGGATAGAGCGGCACAGTGAGCATTTGGTCGAGATATTCGTCCGTATATTTTTCCTCCAACAACCGGCAACGCTTGATCCGGTCACGCCGCTCCAGGACATAATCGAGGGCGTCGTCATAGCAGCGAAAGTCGGGAGCAATGGCTTTGGCAGCCTGGATGAACACGTCAAAGCGGGCATAGGCATCCTCGCGAAGCACACCCGACTCGTCAAAATAGTCTTTCGCCAATCGCTCCAGCATCTCCCGACCATGGTCGCCGATGCGTATCTTCACCCTGCGCGGCCCTTTGTAGTCGATATAGACCGAACTATAGTCGGGCTCTGCCACCTGCACCTTTTTGCGCTTCTTCCTCACCCAGAGTTTCACGGCCTCCATGTGCTTACAAGTGCCGAGCTGCGAAGTCTTGAAGTCATAGCAGGAGCAGTAGTTCCACTGGCTGTCCTTCCCCCGATATACCACCTTGTATTCGTTTCTCGTAGCCGCATTGGCCACCCGAAACTCTCCCGGCGCATACTGTTCGTCCACCATCCGTATGGCAAAGGTTTCCTTCTCGGCCTGCAGCTTTCGCAACGCCATCTGCCACTCCTCGAGCTTCATGCCCGCAGGCTTCTGCATATTGTTTATTTTCGGCATCACCACCTTGGCTCGCTTGTGCCGGCCCTTCGTCTTCTTGGCGCCTTGGGCTGTCGCCTTCCCTCGCCTTTTGCCCCCGCCCTTTTCAGGGCTTGAAGCTTCCACTGGAGATTGTTCTTCTTTCTTCTCTATAGGTACCTTTTTCATGGTGCTCATGATGTTCTAACAGTATTAATGTGACTATTCGCTGACTTTATTTCCATGCGCTGCCTACGCCTCCTTCCAGTCATCAATCGTTCCCGTCCGCGACGAGAAACTGACACCCACGCGGCCTCATAGGGGCGCGCATACCCCTTCTCCTCTATCTGGCACAAGGCGTCGTCCGCCGTGCCGTCGAGCTTAAACTCAAAGATATACACGCCCATGGGCGTCTCGACGATGCAGTCGGCCCGGCCCTCGCTCTGCTGCTTCTCCGTAAGCACGAGGTAAGTACTGAGGATGCGGAAGATAAGGTAGAAGGTATAATGGAAATAGCGTTCTTTCTCCGTCTCCATGTCCTTCCGACGCATCGAGTAAGGAATGCTGGCAAAGAAGGCCGTCAGGCTCTTGCGCCATGTGTCGAGGTCATCGCGCAAGAGAGCACGCGTCAGTTGTATCGCCAAGGTGTTCGCCGACTCCTTCGTGCCGAGATAGTTGGAGGCAATCAGCGTGAGGAAACCCTTTTTCACCTCGTTGTTAGGCAGATCGAGCAGGTAGGAGTTGGAGAAGCGGTCGTAGTCCTTGATGGTCAGATAACCGCTCTGATAGATCATGGGCAACGGGCGCTCCACGTCCGCTCTGTAGTCGATAAAATCCGAGGTGTCGTAATACTTCCCCGTCAGTTCGTTGAGATTCTCATCCGTATGGTGGAGCAGGCGGACCAGGTAACTGGGCGTACCCGTGCGAAACCAATAATCCTGGATATCCCTTACGCTAAGCGCATTGAGCAGACTAAAGGGATTGAAGATATCCGTCTTCCGCTTACTGAAATGATAGCCGTCATAATGCCGCTTCAGCAACAAGCGCACCTCCGCGGGGCTCACCCCCATCTCGTCCGCCATGGCGTCCATCTCGTCATGAAACGTTCTCTCCAGTTCCGCCTCCGTGATACCGCAGACCGCCTCATAGGCCGCACTCATACTGATATCCTCCGGCTGGTTGAAACCGCTGAACACACTCACCTGCGAAAACTTCGTCACACCCGTGAGCAGCACGAAGCGCAAGTCTTGATCTGCAGCCTTGAAGGCAGAGTAGAAACCCTTGAGCGTCTCGCGGTTGATGTCTTCTACCAGCACCTCCCTGCCATTGCCTACTACTTCCGTCCTTCCCGAGTCGAGCACATCGAGCAGCGGCTTGTCATACTCATCAATGAGCACCACACACTGCTTGCCCGTCACCCCGTGCACATGGGCGAGCAGATCGACAAAACGCTTGCCATCATCGAAGTTGGGATTTCCCTCGTAGCCATACAGCTTCTCCCATTCCTCTATGATACCCCGAATCAGTTTGGGCAGCGTGTCCCCACCCTTCATATAGTTCGTACTGTTGAAGTCGATATGGAATACAGGATAATGGTCCCACTCCTGCTCCAAGTCCTCGATGGCCAGACCACGAAACAACTCCCGCTCCCCACTGAAATAATACTTCAGCGTAGAAACGAGCAAGCTCTTGCCAAACCGACGAGGACGGCTCAGAAAGTAAATCTTACCCTCCGTCACCATCTTGTGCAGCAAGGACGTCTTGTCCACATAGACAAAACCGCCGTCAACAATACTCTTAAAATCCTGTATGCCGATGGGATACTTCATACGCAAACCCTTTTAGTTTGCAAAGATAGTGCAAATCGAAGACAATACAAAAAGAATGTGATTCTTTTTTATTGTTGAGATGCAGCCTATCTTATCTAAAGATAGTGCAAATCGAAGACAATACAAAAAGAATGTGATTCTTTTTTATTGCCCCAAAACCTTGCAAATCCGGATAAAAACTAATAACTTTGCACCGTGTAAATACTAATAGCACCGCACTGGGTATTTACTAATAACCCTGCACTAGGTATTTACTAATAGACACCCATCATGTACATACTAATGGGCAGATTAAAGTTGAAAGAATGGCAAGTATTCAAGAAAAGTTAGCAGATTCACTGAGCGTACTCAAGAAATATCAGGACGAGAACAACAGTGACATCATTCAGGGCATGAAGACCTTGGGCGAGACACATACAAAGCGTCTTATAGATAATGGTTACTTAGAACAAGTAATCAAAGGATGGTATATGCCTACCATGCCAGGGATGGAAGGAGACACAACCGTGTGGTATGCTTCCTATTGGAAATTCATAGTAGCATATTCCAACAACCGTTTCGGAGACAACTGGTGTCTTACTCCAGAAGAATCACTTGATTTCTATGCCGGAGAGACAGTAGCCCCTACTCAATTGATAATCCGTTCATCAAAGGCAAGCAACAATATTGTAAGTTTGAAGCATGGTGACTCGATGCTGGACATCACAGCAACAATGCCAGCACATATTGTAGTTGAGCAAAGATATGGATTAAGGCTCTACCCTTTGGCAGAAGCTTTGGTTTTCTGTACACCAACATATTTCAGCAGAAACTCAGTCAATGCCCGGACCTGTTTGTCTCTGGTTGGCGGAGCTGATGAAATCCTCAAAGTGGTGGCCGACGGAGGAAACTCTTCCCGAGCCTCAAGACTTGTTGGTGCTTTCAGAAACATCGGGCGAACTGACGTTGCAGAAACTATTCTACAATTCATGAAGAGACTTGGCCACGAGTTACGCCCAGAGGATCCATTTGAAGACACGACGCCCAGCCTATCAGGAACAAGTAGGAACACTTCACCCCATGCCATCAGGATCAGGCTGATGTGGCAGAAGATGAGAAAGCAAATACTCGACCTTCCACTCATTGCCCCCACACAAAGCCAAACCACAGAGGCAATACTAAGCAACATGGATGACAACTATATACGCGACAGTTACCATTCGTTATCCATTGAAGGCTATCGGGTTACAGAAGGACTTATCGAACGCGTTCGCTCTGGCGAGTGGAATCTGGAAGACGACAAGATTGATGCAGATCGCAAGAACGCTTTAGCAGCACGAGGCTATTACCAGGCATTCCAACAGGTCAAAGAGAGTGTCAAGGCAATCCTTCAAGGAGCCAATGCCGGCAATATCGTCAGCAGAGACTTTGACAAATGGCACTTTGAAATGTTCCAGCCTTGCATTACTGCCGGCATTATCAAACCCTCAGACCTTGTAGGCTATCGATCCCATCAAGTGTATATTCGAGGTTCCAAGCACACGCCTCTTCCACCAGAAGCCCTCAGAGACGCCATGTCTGCGCTCGCCGAACTCATGGAATCAGAGGAAGACGCGATCGTCAGAGCCGTATTAGGCCATTTTTTCTTCGTGTATATCCATCCTTACATGGACGGAAACGGTCGCACAGCCAGATTTATCATGAACGCGATGCTCGTTACAAGTGGTCACCCGTGGAGGATTATCACAGTTGAAGAAAGACAGTCATACATGGCAGCACTTGAAAAAGCAAGCATTCATGGCGATATCACCGACTTTGCACAAATCATCTGCTCATAGCAAACGCTATCATTCCAGCCGCCAGATTTTGGTGTCAGACCGTATTTTGCCACCAAAGATTTTGGTATTAGGCAGCATTTGAGCATAATAAATTTTGGTATCAGGGATTTTCCATGTGCCTCAGATAGGTTTCAACTCGATTATGTGTTACTATCGAGGCGACATTTTCATACTACATTCTCCGCAAATTGAAAATCTTGGGAATTTTGGATTGAAAATCTTGGGAATTTTGCACCTTAATATACAATCCACAGTTTCGCAAGTTCCAATGGATTTTATTCTGTTTATCGCCGTATCTGTTTTCCGAGTGGCACATCGTGCCACAGCTTTGCATTCAGATAAAGCAGTCGAGAACTCGTTCTCATAAGGCTTTGTATGGATGAAAAGCAAGTCGAAGACTCGGAAAACAGATACGGGGTTTATCTCGATTTTGTCTAAATTCCACCCAGCATCAGGTTTTTGTCTAAGACCACCCAATAGCAGGTTTTTGTCAACCAACACCCACAGCCCACTAAAAGGGCAAAGTCCCTCTCGGCACTCCATAATCCGTACAACACTCCGTTTCCTCTATCTCCTTCCACGCCTCATGGATATACCGATTCACCTCTTCCGGCAACCGTCCCTCCTTCGCCAGTTTCTCAAACGTCTCTACTAAGTCCTCGATGGCATACTCCGGACTATACATGTCGTCAAAATACTCCCAGTGCCTATCCATCACAAAGTGTCTGCACATGGATTTCGTCAGTTGCAGGAACATCAATGCTGCCGTCTGGTATTCTCCAACGGCAAGCAACGTCTCAATATTCTTGTTCTCTTCCAACATCAGCTGCCAGATGCTATAGCAATCCCAATCCACATTTCTTTTGTTGAAGATACGCTGTTCATAGTCCTTGTTCAGTGGTATCAGTGACTTGGCCTCTTTCTCTGCCTCCAGCATCTGTCGCTCTTTCTCCCGTCGTCTCCGTTCAGCTTCTCTTGCAGCGCGTTCTTCATCGTCATTCATCTCTCGCTCGATCTTCAATGGCTCTCCCGTGAATTTCTTGCTTGGTGCCAACATCTGTATATTGTTCTGCACTCGTTTGAAGCCATCAAATCGTGACAGATGCGTAAAGATATATGTGAAGAGCTCTTCTCGCTTCTCTTCGTTGTTCCATGCTGCCACACTATCTACCAATGCAGCAAAGCTCGCATAGATCAGTTTGCCGATACGTAGCTTGTAATCATTCAGATAGTCTCTAATGTCCTCCCTATATATCAGCAATGGCAGATGTTCGCACAGCCCCATCGCAATGGCATACGCAGCGTCAGGCCTCCCTTTCGCCAACACAGCCGGTATCGACTTCTTCTCCCAGCGCTCCAGCAGCCGCAGCATATACAAGAAATCCTCCTTGTTCTCAGGCCGAAACTCCACCTCCTGCTTGAAGTACTCGGCGTAAGCCTCCTCCAAATCCACCGTCAACCCCTTCGGGATATAATCTATCTTCGGACGCGCCATGCAGCTTCTACGCCTGCGCACCTCGGCAGCTTCATCCAGTCTTTTCTGATGGGCAATACGTTCTTCTTTGTCTCTACGAACCTTCTCCAGCTCTTCTTGAAACTCTGCTGTCTGCATGGTCTCTGCACACAGCAGCTTATCTATCTGCTTTGACAGGTATCTGCTCCATGCCTGATAATTGCTTTCATCCACGCAATCAGGGCAGGGAATACCACTCATGCTCCATGTATTTTCTGACAGGTAGAAAATTATGCTATATCTTTTCTTTTTGCTCATATTCTAAATACTTCTCCACCAAACAGTCGTACCCAAACACAAACGTGTCTCTCTTAGCATCCCCATACAGAAAATCCTCGAAACTGGTAAATGAAGACTGAAATATCTGCCCATACAGCATATCGTAAAAAATAGAGTTCCCCACCGCAGTATCGCTCTGCGCTAATGCCGCCACTCGGATGGGGATAAAAGTTTATTTACTATTACTTATTCTGAAAGAATAATCATGACTTATTCTATAATAGTCAAAGCCAAACTGTTCTATTTGTGGACAACTTATCTGTGCTCCATTTTCGCCAGCCTCCTCCGCTTCCATCAGACGATTTCTATTGAAAGCATTAACAGCATTGTCCCCTGTTCGCTTTATGAGGTATGACATTAAACATACCTTTCTTTTCTTGTTGTTTATATACGACGATATTGATGGCACCTCTGTTAAGGTTTCCAAGCTCTGATAGAGTTGAAGCTCAACCTTTTGATATTTTCCTTTTGGAAAAACAACAGTTCTTGTTCCCTCTTTTTGGGTCTTTTCAATAGGACGAGATAGATTTTCTATTCCGCCTATAGAGCTTGTCACCTCGCACAATAGAATAATATTATAAGTGTCAGTATCTGTCAAGATAAAGTCACACCTGCGCTTACCATCAGAGATTTTGGTACCTGTATATCTGCCAATATATGTATCATAATTGACTACACTCAAGTTAAATGGATTTCCACAAAAAGACGCGTAACCCTCTTTGTAACCAACAACAAATTGTGTATTGTCCTCTGTAAGGTCAAATTCACTCAAATTTGTTGTGTTTTCATCACATATACATCTTCTTCCTACGCCATAAAACGCAGGAAGGTCATTTTCCAAGAGACTCTTCATTTTGCAATTGCTTTAATTCTTGGTATTTATCATATATGTTATTGATATCCTCTGAGAGTCTATCCGTGTTGACGTAGTGAATGTTTTTAACTTTCAAGTCAGCTACTCCTCCCGACAGAATCTGGTATACCGAAAGGTCATCATAGCCTACATGTGCACCGTCAATATCCGTCTTGCAGTCGTGAGCCTTCATCAACAGATTCAGAGAATTAATTATATATGGACTATGTGTAGCAAGTACCAATCCTATTTCACGGCTGTCGACCTTTGAATAAAACGCCAATCGTATTATTTCGTTCAACATCTGAATCTGAGATGTTGGGTCAAGACTCAATTCCGGTTCCTCTATATGTATGTGTACATATTTTGGCATATCTGTAAGTTCCATTTCTGGGCGATACTGAGTGGTAAGGTTTTTTTCAAACAACAAGTCAATGATACTACGTTTTTGAGCCAACTTAAAGTCAAAAGCCTGGGCATAATAGTTCATCATGGCTATTAAAGGCGCAGTTGTCTGTATACCTGAAGACGCATGGCGAAGTTCAAACGAAGAGTAATTGCTACCCTTAGGCTTAAGTATAAACTTCTTTTGGTTGTTGCCTCCGCGTTCAACATTCATATCCAAACCGATATAGTTAAGATCAAAATGCTTTATTGCGTCAGTTGCATTGTCAAATTCGGTAAATGTTTCATTAAAGAAGAATCCCAAATAAGCGTTTTTAGCCAATGTGCCTTGACTTGATAGTGGAGCAATTGCACTTCTTGATTCTGCTACCCACACTTCTTTGAAGAAGCATAAGTCCTCGTTGGGTATTATAGCATTGTAAGACAACTTGCCTCCTGAATAACTTACAGAATACGAATTCCCGTTTATAGTAACAACATAATGAATGTATGTATCTGCAGTAACCAGTACACTCATATTATCACGCAGCAAGTCCCTGAATCTAAAGTTTACAACATTCTCTTCTATATGCGAGTTATGGAAATAAGCTCTGATAGAAAGGCGTTTGAATATGTAGCGCATTAACACAAGAGCCTTCATAAGTGTACTCTTGCCACTTGCTGAATTTCCGACAAACACCGTTAGCGGTTTTATATCGACAACGCCAGTATCTTCAAGAGGTCCTAAGTTCTTTATATGTATTGTTTCGTGAATCATAACCTTAATTATTTAGCAGATAAACTTTAAAATACAAAGATAAACTTATTTCTTGAACCTTGCAAGAATGCAACCTCAAAAAAGCTGTGATGATAGTAAAAATATGGAGAAATAGAATAAGCCGGTCCAATCCTTCAGGTTGTCCATAATGTCGGCCTTGCCACGCCCACACTTGTTGTGGGTGTTAACGAGGAAGACGGGGATTGCTGTTGTCACCGAGCGATACAGAATCAGATAATGTCCCACCATACAAGGGCTCTATCATTCCACAGGCAAGCTAACTCCTACGCAAACAATTTCATGTTGCAAATGCTTATAAGAATCAGCATATCGTTTATCCTTTATCTGTTGCAATGCTGTTTCCGTGCCGAAACTCCACCTCCTGCTTGAAGTACTCGGCGTAAGCCTCCTCCAAATCCACAGTCAATCCCTTCGGGACATAATCTATCTTCGGGCGCGCCATACAGCTCCTACGCCTTCTCGCCTCTGCCATCTTTTCGGCCCTCTTTTCCCAGACCAGACGCTGTGCTTCCTCTTCGCGCACCTCCTCTAGCAGCTCCCGAAACTCCTCCGTCTCCATCGTCTCAGCGCGCAGAAGCTTCCTTACCGCCCTGTCCAGAAACCGCCTCCAAACCTTATGATTGCTCTCATTCACACAATCAGGGCAAGCTACACCCCGCCTGCCCCATGCCCTTTCAAACAGACCGAACTCCCAATCGTATATCTTCTTCTTGTCACTCATAACATTCAACTATTATTTTTTTACAGAATATAATTGCAACCTTGACGAAAACCTTCTATAAAACCAACTTACAGAGACAACCCAACGATTTCTAATATCGGTAGGATCTAAGGCTACACTTCGCATCAATCCTCGACGCCTAGCACCTTCAAACTCGCACGCACATGGGAAGCTTTTCCATCTGCCGTTTTTGACTATCAAATGATTATTGCGAAAGCCCGCAATCATTTATACTCGTTTTATATCTATTGGCAAAGCTGCTAATGTGTTCTCGTTCGCTTGCGATAATGTAGGAACACATATAGCCAATCTCTTTGCGGCACGACTAATAGCAACATAATAAACTCTTTGTTCATCCTTTATATCATCAAGTTTTGGATTCGTCAAGAATTTAATATCAAGCTCTTCTCCTAGCACAACCATGACATTATCAAACTCATCGCCCTTTGCTTTATGGATAGTCTTATCCGTTAAATCCTTTATGTCAGGTGACGATATATACAAGGCGAAATCTGAATATGTCTTACTTGAATAAAAGTCCTTAGCTTTTCCTTTATTTAGTCTTGACACGTCTAATCTTAAGTTTTCTTTTAGATATTTCAAAAAAAACTCAAGGCTTTCGCTCTTATAAGTGTCATAATCTTTAAGCATTCTACTAAGTAACTTTATTTGTGTATGCTCATCATCTACGATTTTCTTCATCTCTTTTAGTGCATCCTTTATCGCCCCTGCTAATCCATATTCTATGGCCGTTACACTATTTCGAAGCATCTTAACTCTTTTCCAGTTAGCATCTTGAGTTGTATTAAACAAATCTTCATTTTGCGGTATTTGCCCCATCTGCTTTCTTAACGCATTCGACGTAACCTTTGCATATGACAATGTAACGACCTCTGTATTACCACATTGCCTTTTAAACTCATTATAACACGAGATGGCATCGCCAACGTATAATACAGGCTTATCTGAATGAATATTATTCACTGAATATTGCTGCAAATCGGAGCGTATTTTATTCAACAGATCAATTATTTCCTTGCTACTTCTTCTGTTCCCTTGTATTATGTATGTTCTCATTTCATTTAACGAGAATTTATCAAACAATTTCGGGTCTGTGCCAGCAAATCCATATATTGCCTGTGCCTTATCTCCAATTACACCTATTACAGAAAAATTAGTGGAAGCAATTTTCTTTAGTATTTCCACCTGAACAGGCGTGGAATCTTGGAACTCATCAATGAATATATACGGATATTTTGCATTTATAACATGAGCAATAAATGGGAATTTTTCCATTAGCTTGTATGCAAAATACAACACGTCGTCATAGTGCATAACCCCACGCCCCCATGTGTGTTTTTTGTATTCATCATAAAACATTTGTGCTATGGAATAGCCAGATATTTTTACCGGATGTGGTGGTTTGAATTTCAGTTCACCTTTGTCAAAACGCCAAGTAGAAAGAGATAGAGCGTGCTTTAAGATATCATCATCATAGTATCTTTTTTTGATAGCTCTCTTTATTTCATCTAAGGTTTTCCAGTCTGCCATTATTGTATCATCAACAACTTTCAACTTGTCAATAGCAAAACCTTCTTCTGCTGCAATGAAATGAAAATAGGGTCTGATAATATTGTCGTACAGAAAACTATGTATTGTGCAAACATCGACTCTGTCTGCACTATTTGACAATCGGCTATGTATAGTTCTAACGCCAATATTCGTATATGTAATACAACCTATTTTTCTCATCTTTCCAAGTCGATTAGACGTTGCCAATACATGTTTTATATGCTGAATTAACCAATATGTTTTTCCAGCACCCGGACCAGCCTTAACAAGAAAATACTGCTCTGTGTCTATTGGAGTATTTGATTCGATTACTTTAGTAGCCATGCCAATGCCTCTTTTATATATTGTGGTATGATAAAATCCTTACGCTCTGACCATTGTTTTGTCAAGTTTTCTCTCAACGCAATGGAAAGTTCCAAAGCGTTTTCACCCTTGCCCACAGAATTGAGATAGCGTGCTGCCAATAAGGCTTTCTTCTTGTCATCGTCAGACCACAAACTATTATTTAAGGATTCTTTGATGCGGTGATTTTCTTTGGACTTACGCAGCTTTTCCAAACAAGCAGGAAAGGATGTTGCTTGAATTTCTCTTATTTCATCTTTGTTTGGCAAGCCATTTACCAAAAGTATTTCAGACGTAGAATTATGCAACATTAAATCATATTCCAGAGTTTTGCCTTTATTTGCATCCTGACTATATATCTTTATGTTGGGATGGTTTTTGTATGCATTGATTAAATCGTCAGAATGTTCTAGGTATTCATAGCCTTCTTTATCCTTTTCAAAAGGATAACAGCACTCAAATGAGCCATTGTCTCCTTCCCTCCATACTGGATCTCTATCTGTAAGGCAGACCACTTTCTTGGATATTGCAGAGGTATCACGAATTGTATCAAACAACTTCAGAAAATGAGTAAAATAACGCCCACCTGTACTTATTACTGCTACATGTCCATCTTCAAGGCTTTTATCCATATATTCAGCAAATACCGGAACGAGTAGTTCTTCTGCCTTTCCTTCAACAAAACACACTTTGTCTGCAAACAACATGTCTGATTTTATCGCATCTAAGAATCGTTGTACATATTGTTTAGATTCTTTATCATCAGAATTGTCTCCAAACAATTTGCCTGGATATGCTACAGAAACTTCACCGTTCATGTCATTGTACAAGCATATTAGTTCATCCAATGATACAGCAGAAGTTATTTCTGTTGAATGTGTCGTAACAAACAACTGACGAACCTTCTTTTTATTTACTTGTTCATTTATCAAGAATTTCAAGAATTTATACTGAAGGGACAAATGCAAATGGGCTTCAGGCTCTTCTATAGCTAATACAGAAAATACTTTTGCATTTTGCCGATAGTATCCTTCGTCTGCATTTGCTTGCATCTTTGCTAACAACAGAGACATATATATAAGGTTATTATAACCTAAGCCATTGTGTGTTGCAGCAACATCCATTCCCGTCTCATGCTTTATCATCAGTTGAAGAGCTGCCAAGAAATCAGGCTCTGATAGCGTTCCACTAAAATCAGGAACAGCCCCATGAAAATCTGAAGCTCCTGTCTGTTTTGCATAGTCAAGGATTTGCTCTTTTCCCTTTATCAGACGTTCGTTTATTTTGGTCAAGGACGGCTCAACACAATTTGTAAATTCCAAATGCCTGTCCTTCAATTCAGAATTCTGCACGTCTTTTGATTTCGTCGTGTCAAATTTGATTTCGTAATCGATAAAGAAATTCAAGACCTCCCGAAGTAATGGAGATTTACCTGAGAACAAATCTCTTTCAACATCTCTAATCGGGCCAAGAAATTCGAAATCGATTTTATCAACAGTGCCACCATCCAACCTTGCTTGGTTTATCGGATCACCTGCCCACATGCGTGAAACATATCGCCTCAGATATTCATCTCTTATAATATTCCAAACTTTATCGGGTTCTGAAACTTCCGAGACAGACTGTAGATATTCAGTTTCCTCCTCTTGCGGCAAAAAGAAATCAAAGGTTATCTGAGCTTCGTATGGATGCTCCAGTTTAGTCAAACACAAAGCCACCATTGCCAATTCCTCTGAATCGGAACTTTCCTCACTACTTTCAGAAAAGAAAACTTCAATGCGGACTTTTGGGGCAGCAGTTTTCAACTCATTGATTGTACAATTTCTACAGAAATCGAATAAAGTAAGTTTTTTCGATGTATCAGTATTCAACACCAAATCCAATGCTCGCAACAAGTTGCTTTTTCCTGCATTGTTGGGACCAATAATAACATTTATTCCTTCATGAAATTCAACGGTCTTATCCTTGAAGTTTCTATAACCTATGATGTGAATCTTGGATATATACATATTTTAAACGATTTTTTATTCTGTATTTAGTATAGGTTCTACAACATATAATTGTATGGTAGCTTGTATTTAACGAGAACCGTTGCAATCTTCATTGCGCAGAGCCACAAGGATCACAAACGATAATCGCTATGACAACCAAAGACAAAGGTACGAAAAATATCTGTACAATAGATCTTTTTCAAAAAGATTTGATGCCCAAGCGAGAAAAACACGTTCAAGAGCGATGAAAAACACTATTATCGGCACTTCATACCACTCCCATTTCCCCCATCACCTTCTCCACCTCTTCCAGCGGCACATTCAGCATGCGCGAGACGTAGAGCGGTGTAATGACCTCCATGCTCCCCGATTGGCGTTCCATACCAATCAGATACTCGATGTTCTTTTTCAAATCGCCGAGGCTGTTGGAGAAAGGCTCGGTAGTAGGCGAAGCCTGCTTCTTGCTCTCCGCCTCCTTGGCCCTGAAGGCATCCAGTGTCTCGCTACCGTCCTCACCAAACCTTCCGTCCTTCGCCTCGAAGATGACAGAAGGCTCCAAGACCTCTACCGTGTGCCACGCCCCCTGCGGCACCACACAACCGTAGCTACCAGCGGTGGGGTCAAGCAGGATGCGGTCCGTCTCGTTGCCCTCATTGTCATAGACCACCTCCACAATCTTACCACACAAGAGAAAAACATCCTCCGTACTTTGTGGATGCCTGTGGATAGGTACAACGGTTCCTGGCAGCAGTGCATTCAGCATGCGTTGCGAATTATCATTGGCAGATGTTCGCAAATCCAAATTTTGACGCAATCGAGGCTTAACAACAGCTTGCTCAAAGAGCTTACCTAAAAGGTCTTTATTAATTTCCATTTCCTAATTTAAATAATTAAACATTGCCGAAGGCAACAATTCAACACTCAACATTCAACACTCAACATTCTTAAGGTATTCCTCATGCAAGTGATAGAATTTCTTCATGAACAATACGTATGTGATAGATAGTACTGCTAATGCTCCAATCAAATACACCCAATGGCAAATCGCAGTATTAGGACATAGATAAACAAATCCCAACGATATAGCCAACTGCAGAGCCATATATAGCAGCGTAACTTTTACATGTTCAATTTTCAGCTCGTTCGCCATAATCTGGTAAGCATGCTTTCTATGTGCCTCACCTAAATTCTCATGCAACATAATACGATGTACGATTGTCAAACAACCATCCACACCATATACTAATAAGAATATCAGCCATGTTATATCTTCAGTCTTAATGATAATATTACCTAACAGAAACAACATAATGAATGCTATACCTATTGACCCGACATCGCCAGCAAAGCACTTAGCTTTACCCTTCGGTCGAAAATTGAATATACAAAACACTATTGCAGCAATAATCGTTGTAAAGATCAGTGATTGCGACACAAACTTATCATCTGTATTTAAAGCAGCTAATGGAAGTAAGACTGCTAAAGAATATCCAGCCGTTATTCCATTTATTCCGTCCATAAAGTTTATCACGTTTGTTGCTCCTACATAAACGATTAGCGCTACCAACACTATCCACCACATATTCCAATGCAGAATATCCAACTGATAGAAAGCCATGGCTGCTGCAGCAAACTGCGCCACCAGTCTCACAGAATCGGGCAACGAACGAATATCGTCCACAAAGCTTACACCAGCCACTAAGGTCAGACCAGCAAGGAACCAAGGATAATGAAAGCCAAAGAATGCGCTCCACACCCATACTCCAATCAGGAAGATAATGCCACCGCCTCTTAACACTATCGTTGAGTGCGATGACCTTTGGTTTGGCTTGTCAATTATGTTATACTTATCCGCTATGCGGAAATACACGAGTTCTGCCAATAAGAGCAGAATGAAAATTAGAAAATAAATATAGTTCATATTGGATTGATTTAGCCTTCTTGCTTAGTTGTTAAAATAATTTCTCCATCCTCGTTAGAATATGATGAGATATAATTAGCATCTTCCAACGTTTGTACTAAGAACCTATTGTAATCAGTATCTTTTAGTTTTAACTGATTGTCCGTTTCAGACAACGCGTGATAGACATTTGGCAACTTGGAAATTAGAACATTAATCACCGACTCATCATTTCCCGACTCTATAATCTTATGCCCAACCGCAAACACAGCATCATGCTCGTTTTCACACAAACTGATGGCATCGTACAATATATTTTCATCACAGACGGTATATTGGGTGGCTTGCAAGGCACATAGTTTATTGGCGATGACTTTACTCACTGTTACTGCCTCATGTGTCAATGAAGCTACAATCATTTTCTTTTCTAGTGTACTAAACCCATTGTGAATCAACAATGCTTCTGCAAGTGAAGAGTTTACAATATCCAATGCAAGCATTTCTGATAAATGAGTCTTGTAATGGAACATATATTCACATGATAATATAGCGTCCTTCTCTTGGAATGATTTCAAAATATCCAAATTATATTCAATAGATCCTGATTGAATAAGCAATAAAAGCTTGGCATGTGGGAGATTAAGAACAGCATTAGTTACATCTACCTGCCAGTATCCAAACTTGCACAATTTCATATACACCGTATCAGATAAGCTCCCTAATTCATATAATGATTGGAACAATTCTGAATACACATCATTTTTGTAGCTCTCGTCTTTACAGAGTTTTTGTATCTTATTTTCAATCCATCCCTTTAATTCTTCACCGATCACGTTGTTACTTTCTATAAAGAATTTGTATACATTATGCCAAGAAGTAGTAACAAGCTCAAGTTTTACAGCCCATTTCATTTCTTCCAAACCATCCAATTTCGTTATATCATCTTTAGCTTTCTTATTATTCACAATAATCGGCATATTATGTTCATTCAGTATGTAACGGCCATTTTTAATGACCAAGTCTAACATATTCGGATTAGCATAAGTAAGTTCATTGTAATGAACCTTTGTCGTTACATATACTTGTATCTCCTTAGGCAATAGATTATATATGGACGCAATAAAATCGTAATTGTCTTTCATCCACATATGTCGTGAATGATCAATGAATTCCGTTTTGCAATTTCTTAACCACAAGGCGAGTAGCGTATTCTTTTCTTTCGCAGCATAGAAATTCCCCCACATGCCTTCACAATCTTCAATCAGACAGAGTTTAACAACAGCATTTGCACCATTCTCATTAAATTGATAATATTTATAGAGAAAATTTGCAGAATTCTCCAATGTTAGCGTCTTTACTATTAGGCGCAAAGTTCTATTCCATCTCGATGAATGCTTAACAATGTAGTCAAGAATATGAAAGTTCCATACACTTTCATACCGCAATGCTGTCTCTGGTAGTTCTTTTAGAAATAGTTCTATATTATCAATGGTTGAGTCATAGGCTGGCTTTCTGTTCAGTTTCATGTCCAAACACAACTGATGGTCTGCTAATGACATGATGTCTGGATAGAAGTATGCGATATAATCATTGTAATCTTCTGCAATAAACCCATGCCTAACAAAATCCTCCTCCATATCTGAGAGACCGATACTTTTGAAACATTCATCTTCATATAAGTTGAAAATTTCCAAAAGTTCACTTATTGTATATGTACCAATACGTTGTATTTCGAGCTTTGTATTTTGTACTTCATCTTCAAGTTTTTCTCTATCTCTACCAATTTGTTCCAAGCGTTGATGGTACGTAAAGTGTTCGTTAACTTTCTTTTCAATGTCTTGAAAATTAAGGTTTTTACTACTTTTGTAATTCCTGTAGTTGTATTTGTTGTATATATATTCCACTTCGTCTTTCGAAATCAACTTTTCAAAAAGATTGGCATCATCAGCTATCTGTGATAGTTGATACTCTGTATCATCCACTATTGCATATGTTCCGTGAGTAAGATTATCATAGATAGCTACTAAATATGCAAGTCTTAGCTCTTTCTCCTGAAGAAGACAAGTAGCATCATAGGCAGCAAGCTGTTCTTCTGCTTGTTTTATCCTTTCTGCAAGTCTTATATTTATCGCTATATCAACAAATTTTCTTTTTGTCTGTGGAGACAGGATATCATACAACCTTCCTTTTCGATTATGTAATTCAGAAAAGTCATGGGGATGATAGTTCTTCACTGTCATCATTGCCAGCATTTTCTTTGCCTCTAAATGCTGACCATTCTTATCCAAACGTTGCGTATATTGGTGGTATTCATTTACTATATTATATAGCAGTCGCATATCATCTATATGAAAAGCTATGTCTCGAATATCATCATCTACCACTTCTCCGTCATGTCCTTGTTCTTTCAACGCACGCTTTAACATATCCTTTGAATTGGTGGTCGTGATAACAGGAATAACAGTTGTAATGTAATCAAAGAATTTTGATCGAGAGGAATCTTTAAACATATCGTCTTTCACCGCATAGACGAACTTGATGGTACGTCCTATCATTTCTGACTTATTGATGAGATGATTCAACTCTCTTAGCTTCAAGAAAATGTCAGTAGTGTTGAACCTATCCAAGTCTTCAATGATTACCACATTATAGTCTGTGCATTGAAAGAAATAAAGTATTTCATCCAGATAGCGATTAAATATAGATCCGTCATCATGTATGTCTATCTCATTACCTCCAACAGATATTTTTTGCAGACGGATTCCGCCATAGTTCTTGATGATGTAAACAACTGTTTCATACATCATCGTCAGCAGGAGAATGATCGATACGATGCTGATAACATGCTGTGCTGTAATGGGGACACCAAATGTCTCGTAAAATAATGGTATCTGCATAAAATCCAATTGCAGAGCAAATGCGATTAGTACTACAACCCCAACTACATACATTGCCATCGTTTGGATCGTATGCTTTGAGAAATGACGTATCTTTCTCAACCTACTAAAAGGCAACATTTCAAGGGTCTTTCTATAGACTAATTGCTGCAGAATGCTGAACTCGATCTTTCTATTCAGTGTTTCCTTCTGCTCGGAAGTGATGGCCGGTTGTTGTTTATCCTTTTCTTGGTCTCCTGCTGACGTAGTATTTTCCGCCGCGTATAGTGAGGCGTCAGCATCAAGCGTAGCAAGCGAAATGTCCAGGATTTTAACATCCTTATTTACTCGTTCTTTGAAAGTCTTTATTACAGAGCTTTTTCCAGAACCGTATGGACCTGTAACTGCTATATTGAGGATTTCATCGTTCGCAATAGCACCAAGTAAATCCTTTACGGTATTGAAAGAATCGTCCGTATCCTTCAATACAATAGGAGTCAATGCTTTTTGCTTCCATGTATTATTGTCTGCAATCATGTTAATCTCAATATTCAGAGGATAACGATTCTTCCAATTCTCTTCTTGAAAGATTCTTATTCTGGTTTATTGAATCTATTTCAATAAATTCTCCATATTCATCTGTTGTGAAATCTACAGATGTTTTAATAATAGATTTCAAGTCCGTATTTTTAGCGTCATCGATAAAATACCATTGTTTGTCTTCTCCATCGTAATAGCCGGTATCATAGTCTGGGTGATTAACGCTAATCTCAGAGGTGATAACCACCTCAATACGATGCACCAGATACCCCTTATACATACCAACCAACAAACATTCACTACCGAACTCTATATCAATGTTAGGATTTATTGAATAATCATTAATGTCTTCAATCTGTAAAGTGGAACAATATAAAACTTCTTCGCTTAATTGCTGCTGTACCCAGTTGCTTAATTCTATAACGATATCTTTTGATTGAGAAAAGTTTTTTCTTGCATTTCTCTCAATTTTTTCGGCATTTTCTCTTTCTTCTGCTGTTTTTTCCTGCTGGATTCTCGCTGCTAAACCAGAAAGATAATCCTTATCATCCCTGTAGATAAGTCTCTCTGACTTATAATTCTTCAAGTCTGTATCCTTTGAAAGAACGATGCAAGTAGTATTATTTTCACTACACCATTGCTCCAAGGATTTAAGCACTATAGCATCAGGAAACTCTGATTTCTTTTTCTCTGAAAAAGGAGCTTTCTTATTGAAGTAGTCTTCTATGATTGACACTAAATCCAAATCATCTTGAATAGGGATACGAAGTGTATTTGATCTGTCTACATTGTCCAAAAACTTTTTCGTTATGTCATCCGCAGCATTCTCCACTTGTTCTTTAAGTTTCTCTATAGTTAGTTTTATCTTGGGCAAATGCTTGAAAATAGAAGAGTCAAGTTTCTGTATATGTTTAACTTTGCTATCTTCGGAGCGTTCTCTTATATGTGCTAAGACTTCTTTTTCCGTAATTTCAGGTAGGAGTATTCTTATTCGTCCTGCTTCCCCTGCACTGATAAGTGCCTTTATCGCACCTGATGCTATAAAATGCCATTCTTCATACACGCTTGTGTCAATAAAAATATTCTCTATCATAAAATATATTATTGAATGGTTTGTTCTCTGTGCTGCACTTTTATTAAAGTCAAAACGCAAAGTTTTACTACTTTTTAAACTTCTTCTTATATGTTATTTTCTCAAGAAATGTATCATCTACAATTGAAGCATGACCTTCATGTTGTACAGTTATTTTAAAATCGTTATAAAAATCAAATGTGTATTCAATTAAGCCATAGTTTTGCTTTCCGCTTCTACTGAATCCTGTACAATCTACCTGCCGAACATTTTTCCTATATTCACTCAGAAGTTCCTTCTCTGGCAGTTTTTGAGATTTATATATTGTCGTACATGCTATGTATAGTTTCTCTTCCAACGAAGATATCATATTGCAAAATTTATTCGATGTTGATGATGCATGATGTGGAATTTTTATAAACACTGGCGACTCGTAACACCTGGGGTACAGCATTTCTATACCATCATTTTCAATGTCTGATAGAAAAACGAGAGAATATTTATAATCATTTCCTATGTCTATTTGTAAGCATAAAGATAAATCATTTTTATGTATTTCCGAATACGATTCTAACAAGTAGTTTATTCTACTACCATGCGGTGATACAGCTTGTATGGTAGTAGATAAATCTCCAATCAAATCATTAAACACCAAATTTTTGAAAGGTACGAACATTTTCTCTGGCACACATGCTGTTTCATGTGATTTATATTTTCGTCGTGTTAGTTTTAAAATGTTCTGAACAATGTTTTTATCTTCCCTATTGTATTTTACTTTGTTCCAAACCTCACCATTCAGATCATATGGAAGAATCACCATCGTATTCTCGTTACAGAACTTATTGATTATTTCATTAATTCCATATGTATGGTCATAATCAGGGTGAGACCATACTAACATATTTAGTTTGTCTTTATCGATTCCCCACTGGTTAAGTATTTCTACTGTTTCATTAAGTCCCTTGTACTTGAAGCTATCAATCACAATAGAATACAACACTTTATTATCGTAGCCAGCATCAAGGAACAAAATACAAATACTTTCACCTCTATTCGGGTAACCTATCACATAAACTTTTATCAAAAGATTTCTTCTGTCACTTATGTTTATCATTTCAAATTGATGATTTTGAGCGTATTCTTCGTCGTGAATACGTCATCTATAGTTGACTCAGAGAATACTTCTGCTTGCGCTTCGTTATCACAGGAAATATCTTCTATTACAGAATAAATCTTATTCTTTAACTCTTCTGATTGACAAGAAAATCCTATAGAAAATATCTGATTAAATAATTCATCATTAATTCTGAACTTCCTCTCCATTATCTTTCAAATATTGTTCTGTTACTGATAATTTATATAATTCAAACAGGTAGTCATTAATTTGGTTTTTCACAACTTTCTCGAAATGAACAGGAAATTGGTATTGACTCTTTTCTATTAACCCCTTATCAACATATCCATCGATATCTAACAATGCCTGATAAACAGTCTTTCCGTCGTCTATTTTTATAGCTCTACACCTTCTGGCAAAATTTACTTTTACCGTTTCATCATTTTTAATAATCCTATCAACATATTCTCTGTCTATCAATCCGCCCTTAAGATCTGCTACATCTGGATTCGCAAACACCGACTCTTCAAATGTTTCAGAAAAATCATTAAGGCTTTTAAACACATCTCCACCTAATTTCCTTACACCAATTCTTTGAATAATTATATATTTATCATTTTCAAGAAATGCTTTTATGTAGTTGTTTAGGAAACTAATGTACACATCCATATTTTTATAGTTAATACAATCTATTGAGAATGTTAAAAACAAGCTGGTCACATCCATTACTATATTATCTTCTCTTTGTACGCCATCTTCTTCTTTAAACACTGCATCCGAAAAACGATGAAGAGGCTCTGACTGAAATGTGCTTAATGGAATGGAACGAGATGCCGCTACTTCTTCCATATTTGAAAGCGATATAGTGGCTTGATTCTGAACTCCCTTTGTGTATTTTTGAAAATATGATGATAAATCCCTATTCTCTTTGAACAATTTTATCCATTCGTTTATATCCGTAACACCATCATAGTCTATACGAATCAACACTTTACGAAGCATATTCGCCCGCATAGTGTACCTTGAAAAATTTTTAGCCATATACAATATTTTGTTTTAATTCGCTACAACAAAATCTCTAACCAGAACTAATCTTTTATCGTTTTCTACTTCCTCAAATGAGTTCATAGCAATGTTAATGGGTAGGAGCACCTGACGCAAGTAAAGATGTCCACCAACAAAATAATCCCATATGCCGCATTAGGAATAAGACATTAAAGTCAGCCGAAGGAAATATATTTTAGGACATTGCATTCTTTCTCTAGGACAAATATTCACCCTAAAAACCCTTCGCCTTTCTCCAAGCATAATGTCCTACTTTCCAAAATGGAGCCCAAAGTACTTCGGATGGATAGTACTTTGTGTAATGCGACAGACGTTTAATGTTGCTAAGATATAGAGCAAGAAGACCTCCTTTGTGTGCATTCTGTATACGCTCATCATACTTACCGAAGTTGCCGGCACGCATAATCTCATTGAGCAAAAACTGTCCAGCTTTAATATTAGGAGAACAAAGAAGCATATCATCTTTCATGCCAAAAACCAGCTGCTCCACATACATCACGGCACCTGCAAATCTCTCTAAGCCAAACCTTCGCAATATCTTCATTGCTAACCCCCGCAATTCCGAGTTCTCATTCTTTGACTTACTTGCAGCTTGCAGCACCATATAATAGTCCATTAGCTGCCTCAATCCTATTCCCTCATGGAACACATGTCTGTAGATGTGCAGCAACACATACACCAAATTAAACTCCAATGAAGGACAACAGAAACCAACAGACCTATCCATCTGTTTGAATTGTATCTTCTCCTGCTCTCGAAACCATTTCTTATATTTCAGCCATCTGATGGGAGAATAGGTATAGCTTGGATAGTGATGTATCTCCACGCTCGCGTCAGAAAAAATTTCAACATCAGTATGGTGCACAACACTTCTGCCAACCTTCCATTTTTTCCTATACATAAAAGCCATAACATCCTCTCGGCTTCCTTTTACCCATAGGTCAATGTCGCCACTTTGACGTAGAGAACTATCGCTATAAAGCCGCGCAATGCCTTGTCCTTTTAGCACAACAGAGTCAAATCCACCTTCGGCAAACAGCAATGTAACCTCTTTAGCTCGTTTGTTCAACAGATCATTCTCAATCTGTATGTTGGAAGTTATACCAAGCCATTGCATCTTGAGTTTGATAGGCAGATTCACCATCTGACTTGACTGATACTTATACAAAATTTGAATGCCATGAAAGCACATTCCGATTACCGCATGTTTCTCAGCTATAACAAACAGCAGCTCCCATTCAGCAGCCGAAGGCACCGAAGACAGTTTGCCCTTGCTGCCAATGCTTACTTGTATCAGTTCAAAAAACAGTTTCACTAATAACCCCTCTGATACTACCTTTATCCATGTTAACCTACTGCTTTGCAAAGCAAGCAATAGTCTGTTTCAATCCCTCCCGTGCCTGCACGGGGAAATGCTTTATTCCGAGAGCCTTCTTTATCTTCTCATTCGAGCTTACATAATTCTCAGTCAGCTTCTGCATACGCAAAGGATTCAATGGCAAGTGAAGCAAACCTCCTATCTTGGCCACACCATTCATCAATCCTTGAGGTATATGCCAGATATGAGCCTTCTTGCCAAGAGTGTCACAAATCACTTTTATCAGCTCGTTGGTCGACAAAGCCTCATCATCACCCATGTTATAAATGCCAGAAGGCACATCCTTTGTCAGCACACCATTCACGGCATAGCAGATATTCTCCACCGAGGTGAATGTTCTGCGGTTCTCAAATGCACCAAGAGGCCAAGGTATTCCTTTGCTCACCACACCATACAGCAAGTTAAGGTTGCCCTTGTTGCCAGGACCATGTATCATGCAAGGGCGGAATATATACACCTCCTTGCCGTTCTTTGGTCTGTCTGTTCCCGGCATCACACTACTCATTGACTTGCGCGACACCCCCTGCTTCTCCAAGGCATTCAAGATATAGTCCTCTGCCTTTATCTTGCTTTCGCCGTAAGGACCCTTAGGAGTAGGCGTTACATCTTCTCTAAGAATCTCCGGCACACATTCCGCAGCAGCCTTGGCAGTAGAGAAGAACACAAACTTCTTTGCAGTAGGCGAAGCCATATACCAATCGAATATCTTTTGAGTCAGTCCTGTGTTCACCTTAAAGTAAACATCCGCTGCACTCTTGTTGCGTGTGTCGTGTGCCTTACCTGCCAAATGTATCACAGCATCAATCTCGGGCATTGCGCCCTCTGTATCCAACGCATCCCAGCCAAAGGTGCATTTCACACCCTCTTTCTCTGGTTTTACAATGTCCAATCCATAGATAGTATTCTCTTTAGCGAGATACTTCACCAAGTTTGATCCTACAAAACCGTGGACTCCCGTTATCAGTATTCTCATCTCAAAACTTTTTTACCATGTTTAAAAACTTGTCACAAATATGAGGCCAAGTATAATTCTGTTCAACAATTTCCTGGGCTATTTTTTCTTGCCCAGAATACTTTTCATATTCGTCCTCTATTGTCTTCATATTGCATGCAAGCTGCCCTACGTTTTTCACAACACTCCAAAGGCCTATATTGTATTTTTCTAGTACTTCCTGAATAGAAGGAATACGTGTTACCACAGGAATATTTCCATACGACATACCTTCTAACAAAGCAATGGGCAACCCTTCCGATGACGAAACAAGACAATACGCCAAACAATTTTGAAGCAAAGCAGCCTTAGCCTCGCCATATACAACTCCAGGAAAAATGATATTCTTGCAACCTTTTGCTCGTTCTAAAATCGTTTTTCCATAAGCATTGTCAACATCACCTCCTATCACTAACTGATATTCACCATGGTCATGCTGCTTAAAGGCGTCTATCAATGTTTCTAGATTTTTTATAGGATCAACACGTCCAATAGTTAAGAAAAAAGAGCCAGGCTTAATGCCATTTTTTTTAAAAACATTAGTATTCAACACCTTATTCTCCGGGAGAAAAACGCCACAAGGCAATATAATGCATTTTTTTTTGTATCGTTCATAGACTTCTTGTGCCTTTGTGTTACTAACAGTGATTACATTAGAAGTTAAAGCCAAAGCCAATTTCATTGCCGCAACCATCATCTGCTTCTTCAAAGGACTATGTTTGGGACTATCCTCTGGCAAACTATGAATTATAGCGCACGTTTTCATTCCGAATAGACGACACACCAAGGAAGGAATCACTGAAAATGTTACAGTCTGGTAAGACACTAAATCTATTTCCTTTCGATGTTTTATTAGGTAAGGAAGAGATTTTATATACAATGCCGGAAGACTTGTTATAGTACTACCATAAGTTTTATATTGTTTGATTGTTACCCCATTATAATCCAACACTTTAGAGCAAGTTCCAAAAGCCAAAACTTTGGATTCAAATCCACGGTGCTTTAATGCCAAAGCAAGATTAAACGTATATGAGTTTATTCCATTGGGGGTTTCGTGCGCACCAATAAATACTGTTCTCATAATCTATTAGTTTTCTTCTTCTATTAATTCGACATACCTCTTTTCAAATATCTCCATTGAATAATTCTTCCTGAGGATTTGATTGCTTTTCGCCCCCATTTTGTTGCGAAGTTCAGAAGAATCCAATAGAATGCTTAAAGATTCCGCAATTCCTCTTGTATCGCCTATGGCATGCAAATATCCATTTTTACCATCTATTACCAAACGTTCATTATCACCAACATTGGTGGCAACTACGGGCAAACTCCAATTCAATGCTTCCATTATGCTATTACTAGTTCCCTCAAAGAGACTTGTTGAGATATAGATATCTGCATTTCGCTCTAACTCCGAAACATTATTGGGCTTAATGAAAATATCCGTCTTGTTTTCTATATTACATTCTTTCACCCATGCACGAATTTGCCTCTCAAGAACACCATAACCGACAATGCAAAGACGAAAATCATTCCGTGCCAATTTCGCAACACTCTCTATAAGCGTTTTATAATCCTTCTGCGGATCAAAACGTCCTACAGTTATGATTGTCTTAATCTCATGATTTGGACGAATTATCGGTGCTTCTATATTTGGAAAACAATTTGGAATAACAATATTTTTCTTTCTTATAAATCCCAAATTAGCAAAATACTCAGCACCAGAATAGCAATTATAGATAGTACCTGAAGCCCAATAGTTATGTGCAATTTTCTCCATAAGAATCTTGGCTCTTGGCATTCTAGAATTACGAATGCCGTTATAGACTCTAATACCACACATACGTCCCACCAACGAGCCAACAAAGTCAGGCAGTGTTAGGTAGTTCAGGAGCACACCTGTTTCGCTCACTTTAATTATTCTCCTGACCTGTCTTATTTTTGAGAGCATACAACCAACAAGCTTATGAACCTTTACAGTACTTTCAGCAAGGATAGCTACATTGTGCTGGTACTCAGCATAATCTCCATAGAGTATAAGTAAATTGACTTCTGTATATAAGGAAAGTTGGGAAGCAAGCAAAACAGCCTGCTTTTCAGCTCCACCAGAATCAATAGTCGACACAAGAATTGAAACTTTCTTCATTTCCAGTTTAATTTGTATTTTAATGAGCACGCTCCTTTATAAATCGAGCAGGATTTCCAGCCCAACACTGATAAGGAGGGATATCTTTGGTCACAATACTACCCGCACCGACGATTGCACCATCACCGATTGATACAGAATTGCATATTACAGCATTTACACCAATGAACACATTCTTACCTATCGTTACATCTCCAATGCGAAAATGTCTCCCCGCTTGACCAGGGTCAAGGTAATGAGTCAATATTTTAACCCCTGATGTTATGGCTGTATTATCACCTATATGTATATGATCTGGCGCGACGGTATCTATCCCAACACCACCATATATCATAGCACGTCCCTTAATATCCACCCCTCCAAGTTTTAACAATTTAGCCCTATGCTGAGGCAACATGGGCAAACATGTTAGCCCAATCCAAAACTTCCTCCACATACGCTTGGGAGGATATACTTTGAGAAAATACTTTATCGTCATAATATTTTAAAATAATACCACAAATCATTTATAAACCCGAACACATACTATGTGAAATATCTTTGGCATTTTCCTGTATCGAAGAGGTGTTATCACTTTTTTAAGAACTTTTTTTCATCGCTACTGAGTAAGCGACACTTTTTTTCTTTTTCGCTTATACCTTTTGTATGCATACTATATGGTACGTTCCGTTCAAGAAACTCATCTACAGAACAGATAATTCTAGCAGGATTACCTGCAACCACCATCCCATCAGGAACAGATTTAGTAACAATAGAACCTGCAGCTACCATTGCACCTTCGCCTATAGTAACTCCCGGCATTATTTGAGCATGAGCGCCGACATAAGCCCAATCCTTAATCACAACTTTTCCAAATGCATCAAAGTCAGGTATTTTACGTCTTACAACATTACCCCCCCGTGCGTATGAATGGCAACTCCACGGGTAAGCTGCACATTATTACCAATTGTCACAAGATATGGTTCGGAAGGCCATTCCATACTACGATATATCAAACAGTTGCTTCCAAGATTCACTCCAATCAAACGAGCATGTCTAACTGGAGATATAATCTTTATCAACTCCAAATACAAACTCTTTATTCTATTCACGATAGTCTTTTTATAACGTCTATAATTTTTTTGGTTTCATTAAGATAGTTAAATTCTCTCATAGCCACAAGTGCTCCTGCTTTACCTATTTTAGACGCTTCTTCAGGATTTTGAAGAGCCCAAATAAGTTTAGAAGAAAAATCTTGAGGATCACGCTCTTCAGCAATAAGTGCTGTTTCTCCATCTTTTAGGAATAGAGGTATATCACCTACTTTTGTTACTACAACAGGATTTTCTGTCAGAAGATATTCTCCGAGTTTTGTCGGAAATCCGCATTGAGCTTGTAAAGAGTCTGGACGGTCAAGAGCAAGAACTGCAGCATTTTTCAATATTTGCGGCATTTCTGCAGCTGATACAATACCTGTAAATACAACTGATTTTTTTATTCCAAGATTATTTATTAAATTCAAGTTGCCAGAAGCATCATCCTTATCAGGTGTCTTGCCGATAATATATAGTTTTACCTCTGGAAGAACCTTATGTACAATTGCAAAAGACTTAATGAGTTCATCTACTCCATCTTTATTATTAGAAGCAGTGCCGCAATAGGCAATATACTTTTCAGAGGGTTGTTTTTTAAGACCTATAAAACGATTACTGTCAACTGTCATGTTTACTATCTCTATCTTGTCTTTCGATAAGCCGAGAGATGCATAATAATCTTTAAGTGCACTTGAAATAACAAACATTCCATCTACTTTCTTTACTTCACGTTTGTAACGATTGACATTAAAACATTTAAAACTATAAACATCAGGATGTTCTGTTTTCTCATGAACAACTTTCACACCCTTTCTATTTATAACTTTAAAAAATATATTACCAAAATTAGTCAGAAATACGACATCGCCAGGTTTCAGACTTTTTGCAAATTTCCAACCATAATAATCTTCTGCAAGTTTATTGATAATTCGATTAGAAAAAGGTAATTTTCTCCACATATACTTAAAAGTAACATGAGGATACTTATTATCAACCTTACTCATATCTGAGTTAGGCACAAGAAAAACAACTTCTGCCTCAACACCAAGTTCTGAGAAACCCTGTACAAAACTTAGTAATCTATTTGTCGGAGCCGTATTAGGATTATAAGAATTGCACACAATATATAACTTACCCATGAGTATAATAGTTAGAAACGATTATTATCGAAACAAGAATCTCTTTGCGTAATACTATTATCAAGGCGTCCTATATCCTCAACTAGTTTCTTTGCAACCACATCAAAACTGAGCGTTTTAAGAAACTGATCAATTGAAGACTGAAAATACTCTACCCCTATATCTTTTGCTTTTTTCATTGTAGCTGCGTAAGATTCAACACTTCCCGCTTCATACATAAGACCGATATTATACTTCTCAATATAATATTTATATGGGTTATAGTTAGGACAGATAATCGGACGATGATTAATGAGAGCCTCTGTCATGGTACCATTCGTTATACATGATGGACCTTGCTCGTCGGCAAACACCACGAAATGGGACTCAGAAAAGTGTTTATTAAAATCACCATACTCCAAAAACGCATTTTGCCTAATGATACGTTTGTCATTAGATATAGCAGACTGGATTTTCTTTTCATATTCATCTTGCGCACGCCCTATAAGTTTAAGTGTAGCACCATCCATATTTGCCAATCGGAACGCTTCTATTGTGAAAGGAACATGCTTGGATTGACGTAATTGCCCTATTACGAGAAATGAAAGAGTTTTATCCAATGCTTGAAGACATGCCTCAGAATTCTTTTCAACAACTCGTTCTTCGCGAATAATCATTCTGTCGCGTGGAACACCCAATCGTTCATGCTCATCCATGATTATTTGGTTACTAACGAACAAGCGTTGACAAGGGTTATTAATAAACCTTTTACGTTCTTCAAGAACATGTAATCCAAAAAGTGGGGAAGGTATCATTTTCCGAATCGAAAAACGGAATCTTTCACTTCTCAAGCCCCACCAATAACAAGGTTTTGGTATATCGAAAAGAACTGTCGACATACCATTGTGGTATGAACCACAATAGAAGTTGTTAGCCTTGTCTATAATAAAGGACTTAACCTCCTGCATATAACTATGCTGCTGTCTCCGAAACGAAGAGGATTTGATGATTGTCCCAAAAACAGAATGCTTTCTTAGCATCCAGGAATCATCCGGAACGGAAGCCTTAGAAGCCCAATGTAGCACAGGTATACCTTCAATATCACTATCTTTGTCCTCATGATAGATATCCAAAATAGCAACCTTAAAACCTTGGCTTTTAAGCATTTTGGCTATGATTAAAACATCAAGCTTATGATGTTGAGCCAAACGGTAGTTCTCGAAAAGAAGAAAATCAAGCATTTTTTTTAATTGTTTTACCCCTTGAATTCGCAAAGAAATACAACATATAATAAAATGGACTCATCATAATCGTTTGGGTAAAAGCAAGCATCATTAATACCACGAAAGCGACTATTCGTTCGAACTTTCCAATCACATATACTTTAGTACCTCGATACAATAAGAACCATATATATATAGCCACAGGAATACCAAAAAATCTAACTGAATCAGACACACCATTAGGACTAGAAGCCAAATCTCGACCAAAAACAGTACTGAGAAATGGTCCAAACCCCAAGAAAGGAGATTGTTCTATCTGTGTCATATGATACGCAATGGCACCAAATCGAGAATACGTCGCATCACTGCCCATTTCCTCGCCAATTTTATCTGACATAAAATCTAAAGAAAGAATCGTCGGCAAGCAAGCTAGTAGAACTGACGCAACAATAGTTTTCTTCATCAGCGACATATTACCTTTTATTGAATAAGCAAAGAATATCACAACCATCGCAGCTATACCTGTAGTAGACATGGCAGTAATATTTGCCAAAATAAGAATTATACTCTTTTTTGAAAAAACGGTCTCCTTGAAATAAAACAAGTTTATAACAATAGCCAAGTTTAAGAAAATTGTAAATCTTCCTGGTTCCCAAAAAGGACCTGGATTTCGTCTAAGATTCATTACAGAGAAGTCTGAATCATATACATTATACAGATAAAGGGTATGCAGGTCTGTTTGCTTACCGTTTGCTATCATATTATCAACACCCAATTGAGGCAAGCCATCTGCTATGGAAAGAAGGGTTCCATAGAATCCAGTATTTGCAGCTATATAAAAAGGCAAACTAATTGCAGCAAACAGCACCATAATATTTACAAAGCAAGGCGCAAAATCTTTTGCAACCAATTTGGCTGCAAAATAGGCGCATGTAGCTATCAAGACTTGATGTATCATAGTCGTGAAACTACCACCACATACCATCATTTGTACAAACACCAATCCATTGAGCAGTATCAATAGCCAGTAATCAGACGAACCAAGACTTATCCCTCTTTTTTTAAGAAGATACACCCCTAAGAAAAAGCCATAAATAGACCAATCGTTAAACAAGGCGTACGTTGCGGCACCGCCTGACCAAAGTATGGCAAAGGCGACAATAAAATAGTTAATTAGATTTCTCATTTTTTATCATTCGAATAGCCCTACCAACAACAAACTTTCGCTCAGAAGCAGTAAGTCCTAAAAAGAAACTTGTTGTGAGTACACACAATTCTGTAACAAAAGCCTCAACAAAAAAGCAGAAGAGACCCGATTCTAAGCTACGATACAAACAAAAAGGAAGAATGGAACTTATTATAAACAACACATAGCATTTCACTACCACATTTGTAAGAAATTGACGGATGGGAATTCCAATCATCGGTTTTAGCATCACTAACTTTGCCATCATAACAACAAATTCAAAGACCAAAGCTGTTATATAGGCACTCTCAGGAACTCCGCCGAATTTTAACACTAAATAGGTTACAGGCAGACACATAAACGACGTAATGCCAACAACTATTTGATAATTACGGACTTTACCTGAAGCATGCATCGCATAGCTCAAAGGCTGCGATAGCGCGTAACCCAAGCCGGTTAATAGAGATATTTGAACAAATATTACAGTATGCTGCGGCGGTGTAACTAGCCATAAATTAAGAATGAACTCTGCGTTAAATACAATAGGTAGCCCGAGAGCCATCATCATAATAAAAGAATAACGACTTGTGTTAAATACAAGATTTAGCATTTCATCCTTCTCACCTGCCGCATACAACTTTATGATTTGCGGACTTGCTGCTAACTGAAAATTCGAGACAAACGATCTTACTGCGGCATTAATTTGATTTGATATACCTCTTGCAGCATTGACAACCACACCAAAAAAAATGTTCAACACAATATTGACACCTTGGTCTGTTGCTATTCCAGAAGTCGCACCAAACATGTTCCATCCCGCAAAAGACAACATCGGACGTATTTCTTTTTTGTGAATACGCCTATCATTTTTACATTCTGGAATGTTTCTTTTAACGTAAATGCTGTAGATAATCCTTATAGAACAGGCTACAAGAGTATTGAGTACTCCATATAAAATCAATCTATCAAAGTCGCCTAATACAAGAACATAAACTATTGCTAACTTAAGGATGGCCTGTATAATACTTACATATGCAAATGCCTTCATTTTTTCAAAAGCAATCAATGACGCATTATACGGAACACTAACAACTTCGATTAAGAATGTGATTAAAGAAAACTGATAAACTACATTTGCAGCAATATAGCGTTCTGACGGGATGTTCAGTTTATTATTTAGAAACCACAAACCAATAGTTTCAGCTATCAGCAAAATAAGAGCTGCCAGCCCCCAATGAATTAGTACGGCATTGGTAAAAACCGCAATGATATTACCTTTTTCTTTTTTCCCGATTTCATGAGATAAAAATCTTTGTACGGATGCAGCCATAGAAGCACTTATCATAGCAAACATACCCACAAAGCCACCTACTACATTATATATACCATAGTCGCTCACACCCAGCATTGCCAACACTACGCGAGAGGTATATATGCCGACAGCCATAGTGACAAGCATACGAAAATATAGAAATAGCGTATTTTTTGCTACCCTACTTCTGCTATTTAAGCTCTCTGTCATTTCTTTCGATTTCTATAACCAGTCAATTTATTAATAAAATCAAGTGTTGGAAGCCATATATAGTTCCACCATACATGATGTGACCAAGTATCATAGATAAACTTATGACCTCTAACGGGTGTTCTCCAAGTTTTCCCATACCAGAACTCAATTATCTTCTCGGGATTTTTGGGGCATTTGTAAACATCACCAAGGAATTCTATATCTTGATACTCTTTAAAATACTTTTTGGGGGTATCTTCGTTGGCAAGAGCATAACAGTATATCTTCCACAAACTACATTTACGTATAGGTCTAAGAATATAGACATCTATATAACTATGTGTTCCTAACCTAAAGGAATATGTATTACCATCTAATGCCCTTATCAATTTCAATCCATTTTCATGTAAGTATGGAAGAATATCAAGAAGTTTACTCTCGTCTTCGATAAACACATCTAGATCTTCATCGCCCGGTATCAAATCATGTTCACGAATAGCTCCTAACAACGTGCCAAAAGCTAAATAAAACTCCAGTCCTTTTTCATTAAACAGAGCTTTTACAGTCCGTAATAAAACCTTAGCTTCGTCATGATTCATAGGTTCACAAACCTCATAGTTTAACGTTTCTTTTTCGTAATAAAAAGGAACCCCATTTACAAGTATAGACTCTTTAGACATATTCACACACATGTATATATTAAATGCAACTTATCATTGATTATTACTTAGCCATTTTCTGCAATCTCTGAAAAAGCTGGCAACTATCATTACAAGCAGTATTCCCACAGGGAAAGCAGCAATAATCGTCACGCCTTGAAGACTATAGAGAGAGTTTTGAGCAAAGAGCAAACCTATAGGAAGAAAAATAAGCAACAAAGCCCAGAATCCTCTAATTTTGCGCGCAGGCTCCTCGTCTGCAGAAATATGCTTATAGCTATAAGACGAAGTAATGTAAGTAATGCCATCAAGCGTTGTGCTATAGAATGCTATCATTGTAATGACCAGCAACAACAGGGCTACAGCAGGAAGAGGCAGCGTATTGAAAATCATCAAGATTGCGTCATACATCTCACCACCTTCACCAATATAGCCCGTTACGTCCAGCCCATGCTTCATCTGCTGAGCAAGACCATAGTTGCCAAGGATGATAAATGACATATAGGTTCCAGCGAGCCCCCATCCAAATGAACCGAAAACTGTGTTACGAATGGTACGTCCTTTGGAAATAAGAGCTATAAAGAAAGGAGTTGCCACGCACCACACCAGCCAATAGGCCCAATAATATACCGTCCAGTTTTGTGCGAAACCATTCTCGCGCAGGGGGTCCATATAAGTGGAAAGACCGATGAAGTTTTGGGCTAAATTTCCAAGTGACTGAAAACCTGCCTCTATAATGAAACGAGTTTCACCTCCCAAGAAAAGGAAATAAAACAAAATGCCAAAAAAGAGATACGAACAGATTCCTGCAAGTTTACTGATTCCTCTTACTCCAAATAAAACGGTGATGGTGTAGATAGAACAAATGAGCAAGAGCACACAAATAGTAATAACAGTATTAACTTCAAAACCAAACACAAAACCCATTGCTCTTGTCAAAAGAGGAGTAGCTAACGAAAAGGTTGTGGCAGTGGCACAGACTACGGCAAAGATAGCTGTTATATCGATCACTTTACCCCAAAAGCCGTCAACCTTGTCACCAAGCAACGGACGACAAGCTTCAGAAAAACGCTGCCGATCACGTTTGCGCACATGCATCATAAAACCGAAACAGACCGCAAGAATAACATAGAATCCCCAAGCCAAAGGTCCCCAATGGAACAATGTGTATGTAGGGGCCCACATCACCATAGGTCCCATTTCTGCCAAATGAGGTTCCGCACCATATAGGGCCCATTCTATCAAAGAGTAGAACATGATATCGGCTGCCATGGTTGAGGTAAAAATCATTGTACCCCACTTGAAATTGCTATATGCAGGTTGATCAATATTACCCAACTTAATTCTACCATAATTAGGATTCAAAGCAGCATAAAGCGCACAAAACACGCTACCAATGGCAAGTACGGGATAGTAAATACCAATCGTGTCACCAAAGAATCCACGCATTGTGTCAACTACAGATTTTGATTCCTCAGGCACAATCATAAACACCGCCATCAATGCTATCACAATAGCAAAGGGAATCAACATCGTGGCCCAATCTATTTTTCTCTTTTGCATTTCTATTTATTTTTCAATTTTCTTTATATTTCTTATCGCTCTCTCGTAACGATCCCGTCCGTATGTTCCAAAATCATCACCTTTGGCCTCTTTTATCACTGTCCATTGCGCCCATAGGTAATCCCACAGAATCATATAGCAAAGAATCTTTTGGGAGGCATTCTCGGGTATATTTCCATTAAAATACTTATCCAGTATGTAGTCTTGATTCTCCTTGGTGAAGTCTGCCTCAATAAAGAGTGCGGCAAAATCAGCCATAGGGTCATTCATGCCCGAGTATTCCCAATCTATAAGGTAGATTGTTCCATCCTTCGCCTTGATAAAATTCTCATAGAGAGCATCATTGTGACAAGGGCACAATTCTACCCCCAGTTCATTCAGGTATCCTTCAAGTGCCATGACCCGAGGACGAACTTCTTCCCATCCCTCATACATGGTAGTCCCGGCTTTTTGTATCAGCAGGTCATACTTTTCTATCTCTTGAAAGATGTTGAACTCATTTTTCAAACGAATGCGAGAACCATGAATGGTCTGATAGATTTTGGCTATCTTCTTCATGTTGTCATGGCGCTGTATAGTTGCAGCGTTGAGTGTCTCAGCATTTTCAACAAAATCAGCCAACTTGATTCCTGTCTTTGCGTTGAAGTAACGAATCTCAGGATTTACGCCCATCTTGCATGCCTCGATAGCGTTGAACTCCTCGTTTGCGCGCTCCACCATACCCTCCGAACCATTTCCAGGCACTCGAAGCACATAGCTCTTGTTTTCCAAATTCACTCGGAAATTTTTGTTGCTCATTCCGCCTATCTGAATGATTTCGGCTGTACTAACATCCTTGTTGGGAAAGATGTCGTGCAAGTGCATAATCAGATTGTCATGGTCGAACGGATTCTCACGCCTGCGAAGACGTGGGTAAATCACATTCTGGAGTTTCTTGAAATCTTCCTCGCAATCCACATCTCCCCAAATCAAGTTTTTGAGCACAAGGACAGGGCGGTCGAGCGGATCCGTCACATCCATCAGCAGATACTCATAGTTGAGGTATGGATTACTGGCATGCTCCCATGCGCACAGCAGCAGATGGAACGTATCCAACGTGATACGACTCACGCCAATCATCTCACCCTCAAAATGACATACATGATGGCGGTCTTTGGTGATCTTTGTCACAAAGCCATGCTTTGTTTCCATAAAGCACTCATCGCCAGAACCACTTTCCTCTGTCATAGAAAGGCAATTACCCTCTGTTTGTGCAGCCAGTTGTTCAAGAAGTCGTCGTTCAAAGAACGTATCACTTTCTATGAGCAGGAAGTCTTCGTGAACGTAGTCCTTGG